>Ga0315902_10001343_pt1 | contig 39552 bp, 27 predicted proteins | sample LakEriMetagenome_9_FD_203523 | JGI IMG/M metagenome (GOLD analysis project Ga0315902, IMG submission 203523) | Freshwater fungal communities from buoy surface, Lake Erie, Ohio, United States - Buoy 12 MA117 | ecosystem: Environmental > Aquatic > Freshwater > Lake > Lake biofilm | place: USA...
GCCCATCACGAGTCATGCCTTCACAATCTGTTTTATACGAGGGCGATTCTCGGCAGGTCAACTTTCCCACCAGGCTTTCCCGGAAGTGCGAACTCCCCTGTTTTGAAATCGGCAAGCCGCACAACAGGCAAGAATGCGACAAATTCGTTCAAAACGATCATGCCCTGCTCCGACTGCGAGGCGGACCGATTGTGAATGGCACTCTTTCCCCTCGCTCTCACTCAAGCTCAGGGGGACCAAGGCTCGTGCGCCGGAGCGCATGAATCCTGAAGCATCGACAATGCCTGCCCCCGCTCAACTGGCATATGGCCAACTCTTAATTGACAACCAAGGTCAGTGGCCGAGGCTCGGATCGTCGCCACACTCTTGCACCGCACGTCCCCCCCCGGTTTCGCTGACGACTCTCTGGTGTTATCCTCCATTCTGAATCCACTTCCCGACTCCCGAGTCTCGGAACAAAAGACGATGCCTTACTCCATCAATGGAATTGGCACTCACTATTACGGTCACCGGAACCCGACCGTTCGGCAGGGCGTTTGTGGGGCATGTCATGCCTTGGGGCAACTGGAGTCCTATGAAACACGTCTCTGGTTTGTGATTGTTTTCATCCCGGTGATCCCGCTGAAGCGTCTGCGGATCATCGATCAGTGCCCGCACTGTCGTCGGCACTATGCGGCCAATCCCGACGAATGGGAGTCGGCGCGGCAATTGAGCGTCTCCGACAGCCTGTCCCGGTACCGACACTCTCCCACTGTCGAGGGGGCCCTTGAGGTGCATGCGGCGATGTTGTCGTTCCAGATGGACTCCGAAGCACAGGCATTTCGCGAGGCCGCGCTCCAGACCCACCCCAAAAACCCGGATCTCCTGCGCGGGCTGGGGAGCCATTTGCAGCAATTCTCCCATTTCCAAACGGCCCAGCGGCTGTTTGACCAGGCCTTCGAACTCGACCCCGAAAGTCCGTTTGGTCGCACGCAGCGCGCGCTGCATCTGATCCAGGATCCCGGCAAACTCGACGAAGCCTGGGACCTCGTTGGATTCCTCCGGCAACCCGGTGCCGGCCAGATGTACGATCTGACTGTCCTGGATCTGCTCGCCCAGCGGTATCAGAGGGTGGGAAATCACGAACGCGCACTGGAGATTCTGCAACATCTGCTGACCGAGTTCCCCTCGGCCGGAGAACAATACGCGGTCCGCAAAATGGTGGCGGAGTCCGAAAAAGCGCTGGGACGCACCACCAGCCTGCTGCCGCCGCGGCGTTTTTCGCTGCGCGCGGTGTTCGATTCCCGTAGTGGAAAGTACCCTGCCTGGATGCGCTGGACCGCCATGCTGACGCTGGCCTCCCTGCTGCTGATTCTGGGGCTCGCTGGATCCAATGAGTACGATCGCCGGCATCGCAGGCTGCACCTGGTCAATGCCTTCGGTCAACCGGCCCGGGTCACAATCGATGCCGGTCCTCCCCTGGAATTCATGGACCGCCGAATGGTGGAGCTGCCCGAGGGTGTTCATCGCCTCGTGGTGACCGGACCGGTCGAGGGACAGTCGGAGATCGAGATCCGCACCCCCTACTTCTCGCGTTGGACCAACCATCCCATCTGGATCTTCAATGTGGGCAGCGCGGGCTTCCTGGTTCGGCACGATCTCGAATACGCCGCCATTCCTCGCGCCGCCCAATCGAAGCGACTCGACGGCGAATTCCATTACCTCCCACATGCCGATTACGCCTTCACCACTCCTCCCCAAACCTTGCGGCTTGACAATCGAAATTCCGTGGTCAAAAAGGTCGCCGTGCAGCTCGAGCCGGTCGACCCCGGCGTGTACTTCCCGGTCCTCGCGAAAACGGCACCGCCCGAAGTCGCCTTGGCTTATGCCGAGAGTTTTCTGCCGCGCTATCCCCGGCACCAGGAATTGCTGGATGACTATGGCGCCTGCTGCAGGAATCGCTTCGATGAACGGGCCGAGTCCTTCCTGCGAGCCGGGCTCTGGAATCAACCGCTGTCCATCGAATGGCACCGCACCTACCAGGGATTGCGCTCGATTGAGGCGCACCCCGAGAAACTGATGGGAGAATACCAGGACCGGCTGAAGGAGAATCCCCAGAACGCCCCGTTGTTGTATCTGCTGGCCCGGCTCACTCCCGCCCCCGACGACCTCCGCCTTCTGAAGGAAGCCCAGGAAGTCGATCCGTCTCTGGGATGGCCTGCCCTGGTCCTCGGGTTCGCCGCGATGTCGAATGCGAACTGGGACGAAGCGGGCCGCTGGATGGCCTTGGCCACCCAGGCACTGCCCGCCAATTCGCGCGGTCATCTGCAACGACACCGCCTGGCCCTGGCGACCGGAGACTTCACCCTGGAGGAAGCGGTGTTGCAGTCTGAATTCCAGAATTCCAGTCCCCTGCGCGGCTATCGTGCCGCGATCTGGCTCGCCGAGTCGTGTGCCCAGCGCAAACAGTATGACCAGGCCCGGCAGACGATGGCGCAGTTTCAAGCCCGCTTCAAAGCGCCGGGTTCCTCGCCAACTTCCCGTTCTCCGACGGATCTGTTGGTCGATTACCTCTGCGAGTCCCCGACCACAACGGCTCCTGCCGGCACGGAAGTCCCGTTGTCCCCCATCGACCTGCATTTCCGCCTCGCGAGCGGAGATCTCAGCAACCTTCCCACACCCCAGCAGATTCTCGAATTGGAAGATTCCTGGATTCTGCCCGCTTCCGTGGCGCTGGCCTGCCAATTGGCGGGCAAGGAGGACGCCTGGCAGATCTGGCTGACCGCCACCGTCGAGGCCATGCAAGCCAGTGCTCCCCACGAGACCAAACTTTTTGTGGACTGGATTCAGCGTGAGACCCCGCCCCAAACGGCCGAACTGCAGTTGTTGACCAGCATGGAACCGGCCGAGAAGGCTCTGTGCTGTCTGTTGCTGTCAGGCCGGTTCCCCACCGAGCGCGAGTGGTTGGTCGCTCTCGCCCGCCGACTGCATGTCGAGCGCCTCCCTCCCGCCCGACTCCTCGACCGCGCGCTCGCCGCGCCGTGACTGCTGTGACCGACTGCCACGACGGCGAATTTGCCGCCAGGGTTTCCCAGATCGAACAGCGGTTCGCGGGCCGCCCCACTGCCCTGCGTCGCCAGGTCGGCTGGCTGGTGCTGCTGGGGTTCGGCGTCATTCTCGCCGTCCTCGGGCTCACGGCACTGCTGGCCGCATTCTTCTTCGTGGCGGCACTCCACAACCCCTTTCCCCAGAACCTTGCGTGCCTGGCTGTTGCCTCCGTGCTGCTGTCGTTGGTCATTGGCCAGTCGATCTGCCTCCTCTGGGTTCCCACGACTCCCCCCTCGGATCGTGAACTGAAGCGGGACGAATGTCCGCGGCTTTTCCAGGTTCTGGACTCGCTGCAGTCGAAGGCCAAATCGGGTCCCTTCGATCACGTCTGGCTGAATTCCGACGACAACGCCCAGGTCTGGGTCGAACCGCGACTTGGTTTTCTGGGTTTCGGCCGTCGGCACCTGCTGCTTGGATTTCCTCTGTTGCTGCTGGTGACACCGGCACAGGCCACCGCGATTCTCGCCCACGAACTGGCCCACCAATCCGCATCACATGACTGGTTCAGCCTCTGGATCAGCCGGGTCCTCGAGACCTGGTCCAGCGTCTTTTCGGCCTGGGGGACCTCGACGGGAAGCTGGTGGCAACTGTTCCGCAAACCCCTGCAGTGGTTTGTCGCATGGTACTGGCCCCGGTTTCATGCCCATGCCTTCGTGCTGTCACGCACAGATGAATACGAGGCTGATCGACGGTCAGCGGAATGGACCACGGTCGAAGACGCCGCCACGGCCCTGTTCGCCGTCCAGTGCCTCGCAGCCCGGTTGAGCCAGGAATTCTGGCCCCACGTCGATCGCCTCTTGAACAGCGACCCAACCCCCCCCGAGGGAATTTACCCGCTTCAACACCAGTTCATGAGCCAGCCAGCCGATCCGGATCTGGCGGCCTGCTGGATATCGGAGGCGCTCCGTTTCCGTACGCTCCCTACCGACTCCCATCCCAGCCTCGCCGACCGCCTGAGTCATCTCGGCATGTCCCCCGAAATGCTGTCACACCGCGGGTTTCCTCTCGCCCCAGACACTTCCGCAGCGCACGAATTCCTCGCCCCCCGGTTCGCACAACTGTGCGATGAGATGTCCCGGGGCTGGAAGTCCAAAAATGCCCGGGCCTGCAACATCCGGTTTCACCATGCCCAACGGCTGCAACGCGAACTTGCCGCGTGTCCGGTCCCGGGGGCACCGGCACCGGGGATGTCTCCCGAGGGAAAGATCTCCGCCCCCGTGGCGGCGTCCGAAGCGATGGAGACCGAGTGGAACCGGCTGTGTAAGGAGGCGGAATTGCAGGGATTTCGGCGGATCGAGCCAATGCTGCGGGATTTTCTCGACAGGTATCCGCACCATCTGCCCGGTTGGCTGACACTCGGCAGCAACCTCCTCTTGCTGGGAGACGATGCGGGTCAAGCCTGCCTGCGGCGGGTCGTCGAGGGAGATCAGCCCGCCTTGGCCGCCGACGCTTTCCTGCTCTGGAAATCGTGGTTGGAACGTCGGAACGATCCGGCAGCACTGGACCGGCTCAAGGCGGAATTCGATCGCTTCCAGCAGGAGCAGCAGGCGGCCGCGCAGGAGCGCCGGTCCGTCCGTCCCACCGACCGGTTTCGCCCTGTGAGACTCGACCACGACCAACGGCTGCAATTGCAGCAACTGCTGGCGACACATTCGGAATTGGAGGCTGCCTGGCTCGCGGAAAAGGAACTGCAGCATCAGCCACACCGCCGGCTCTTCGTGCTGGTGGTCGCGGCGAAACGGTCCGGGTTGTGGGACCGGAAATGCAACGAACGGAGTGCGTCTCTGGCCCGCCAGCTTTCCACACAATTGGTCCTGCCCGGCCAGTGGCTGGTCATCCCTGCCACAGGGGGCTTTCACAAATTGGCCAGGGTCATCCGCAACATTCCCCAGTCCCGGCTCGAATGGGAGAGCGCAACGTCAACCTGACCCGGACAGGGTCCGGGCTAATGACGGGCGTCTTCCGTTGGCATGGCGATCACGGCGCATCCACAACTGGCGAAAAGAGGTTTCGGCCCTCGACCCCTCCCGGCATCGTCGAGTAGCCGCTGTCGCGGTTAGAATCCGGAAAGCCCGCTGCGGCTTCCGCTCTCCACCATCCTTCCGAACCTCGACCGTGACCGAACCCCCAGTTCCGCCCTCTCGCGAAGAATTGGCCTTCGAGTATCTCGACCGGCTCCCCTACACCCCCTACCCGGTCCAGGAACAGGCCATCTTCGCCTGGTTCGAACACCCCGAGGGAGTTTTGGTCTCGGCCCCGACTGGGACAGGCAAAACCCTGATCGCCGAGGCGGTGGTCTTCGAGGCCCTGCGCACGGGCCGGCGAATGTACTACACCACTCCCTTGATCGCCCTGACCGAGCAGAAATTCCGTGAGCTCACCGAAACGGCTGTGCGCTGGGGATACCGCCCCGAAGACGTCGGTTTGGTGACCGGAAATCGCCGGGTCAATCCCGACGCTCCCGTGCTGGTCGTCGTGGCCGAAATCCTGCTCAACCGCCTGCTGCAGCCGGAATTGTTTGATTTCGGCAATGTCCTCGGCGTGGTGATGGACGAATTCCACAGCTTCTCGGATCCCGAGCGGGGGATCGTCTGGGAATTCTCACTGTCGCTGCTGCCCGCTCATGTGCGGGTCCTGCTGCTCTCGGCCACCGTGGGGAATGCCGTGGCGTTCCTGCGCTGGCTGCAGACCTGCCATGGCCGCAACCTGCAGTTGGTGCAGAGCAGCGACCGCAAGGTTCCCCTGTCGTTCCGCTGGGTGGGCGACCAGACTCTCAACGAACTGGTCGAGGAAATGGCGGCCGGAGAAGACGCCGTGCGTCAGACGCCGGCCCTTGTCTTCTGTTTCAGCCGCGACGAATGCTGGAACGTGGGGGAAGAACTCAAGGGAAAGGCCTTGCTGGCGGACGGGCAGCAAAAACTGCTCTCCGAACAACTCGCCCGCCACGATTGGACGAAAGGGGCCGGGCCCAAGCTGAAACAGATCCTGCTGCGGGGCATTGGCGTCCATCACGCCGGCATCCTCCCGCGCTATCGGCGAATTGTGGAAGAATTCTTCCAGCAACGTTTGCTGACCGTCTGCATCTGCACCGAGACGCTCTCGGCCGGCATCAATCTGCCCGCCCGCAGCGTCGTGGTCCCCTGCCTGCTGAAGGGGCCGCCGGGCAAACAAAAGCTGATCGACCCCAGCTCGGCCCACCAGATCTTCGGCCGGGCAGGCCGCCCTCAGTACGATGACCAGGGTTTCGTCCTCGCTCTGCCCCACGAAGACGATGTCAAGATCCTGCGCTGGAAAGAGAAGTTCGATCAGATCCCGGAAGACACCAAGGACCCGAACCTGATCAAGGCCAAGAAGGCCCTCAAGAAGAAGCAGCCGACGCGCAGCCCGAACCGGCAGTACTGGAACGAATCGCAATTTGAGAAACTGCGGACCGCCTCGTCCCGCGATCTGGTGAGTCAGGGACATCTCCCCTGGCGCATGTTGGCTTATATGCTGCAACTCTCTCCCGATGTCGACCGGCTGCGGACGCTGGTTCGCAAACGGCTGATGGATCCCCAACGGATCACCGTCGAAGAACGGGAATTGAATGCGATGCTGTTGACCTTGCACGCCGCGGGTGTTGTGCAACTGGAACCTCCTCCCCCCGCCCCCGAACCGCCGTCAGTGCCCGAAGCCCCGGCCAATCCCGAGACGGAAGCCCCCCCAGCCCCGAAACTCAGTCCCATGGCCCGATTGATTGTCGAGGCGCTGCAGGCGGAACGGGAGGCGAGGGGAGAAGCTCCGCTCCCCAAGGTGATCGGTGCCGAGAAGCCCACCGCGGTGGAATACACACCCCACCGGGCCATGCCGACCTCCCGCCTGCGCGAGTTCTTCCTGTTTCGCAGCATCAACCCGGTCTACGCCATGTTCCTGCTCGATCATCTGGCGCTGGCCAGTGAGGTCGAACGGTTGCAGGCGCTCGAGAGCGTGCTGGAATTGCCCCGTTCGATCCAGCGCTTTGTGCGGGTCCCCAGTCCCGAGCGCCTGCCCCCCGGCCCGCTCGCCACGGAACGGGTCGACCAGGAGGTGGTGGCCCGGGGACTCATCGCGGCGGGCGACCTGTATCCCGAGTGGGATCCCGACGCCCGCTTCGAAGACCGCAAGTGGCCTCCGACCCTGGCCGACAAGCTGCGGATGCTGTTCGAATCGGAATACCCCAATGTGCATGGCGTGCAGGTGACCCCGGTCTGGGTCGCTCCCGATGTGCTGCAGTTCGAGGGAAACTTCTTCTCGTATGTCACCAGCCACGATCTGACCAAACACGAAGGGCTGATCTTCCGCCACCTGCTGCGGTTGATTCTGCTCTTGGGTGAGTTTTCCCAGGCCACCCCCACGGGAATGGAGCCGGGAGAATGGCAGTCGTGGTTGAAGTCGGTCTCGGGCCGGCTCACCCTCTGCTGCAAGACGGTCGACCCCACCAGCACCGAGCAGACCCTGACCCACTTCGCCGACAGCGACTTTATCCCTCGCGAGCTTACGGGTGCACCGCCCCCGGGTCCCCTCGATCCGGCTGCCGCGGAAGAGGCGGTGGAAGAAGCGTTTGGCCTGGGTCTAGAGACCGGAGACTGACCGCTCTCCACGCCCCTGAAGTCGCGGAACATCCCCGCGCGGCAGGCTCCCCAGATCCCCCCCTGCGTGATATCCTGAACAGTCCGTTTGGACTCCTGCATTCCCCGGTGACCACCATGCAGCCTCGCGAACAGCGTGCCCTCCTTCGCACCCGTCGTCACTTCCTGCAGACTTCTCAGGCTGGACTGGGAGCCTTGGGCCTTGCCCAGCTCTTGCCCTCCCAACACGCCGTCGCGACCGAGACGGCCCCGCGCGATCCCAACAATCCCCTGGCCCCACGTCAGCCCCCGCTCCCCGCCAAGGCCAAGCGGGTCATCTATATCGAGTTGGCCGGGGCTCCTCCCCAGCAGGAGATGTTCGACTACAAGCCCACCCTCGTGCGGCTGAACATGCAGCCCTGCCCGGACGAAATGCTGAAGAACCAGCGTTTCGCCTTCATCAAGGGGCACCCCAAGCTGCTGGGAACTCCCTACAAATTTTCCCAGCATGGATCAGGGGGAACCTGGGTGAGCGAACTGCTCCCCAACATCGCCACGATCGCCGACGAGATGACGGTGATCCGGTCGATGAACACCGACCAGTTCAATCACGCCCCGGCCGACCTGTTCATGTTCACGGGTAACCCTCGCTTCGGCAACGCGTCGATGGGGTCGTGGATTACCTATGGCCTGGGCTCGGAGAGTGCCGATCTGCCCGGGTTTGTTGTGCTGATCAGCGGCGGGTCGGATCCCACCGGGGGCAAATCGTGTTGGGGCAGCGGCTATCTGCCGTCGGTCTACCAGGGGGTGCAGTGCCGCAGCGCGGGAGAACCGATTCTCTACGTCAACGACCCCAAGGGAATGAGCCGCGATTCCCGACGCCGCAGCCTCGACGCCCTGCAGAAGCTGAACCAGCTCGAACAGCAGCAGTTTGGCGACCCCGAGACCGCCACCCGCATCAGCCAGTACGAACTCGCCTTCCGCATGCAGACCGCCGTTCCCGAGGTGATGGACATCGCGCGCGAACCCAAGCATGTGCTTGAGGCATACGGCGCGACCCCCGGCCAGGGGGCCTTCGCCAACAACTGCCTGCTTGCCCGGCGTCTGGTCGAACAGGGGGTACGGTACGTGCAGTTGTTCGATTGGGGCTGGGACATCCACGGCACCGGACCGGGGGATGACATCATGAACGCCCTTCCGCGCAAAACCAAGGATGTCGACCAACCGATCGCGGCTCTGGTGAAGGACCTGAAGCACCGGGGCATGCTCGATGAAACCCTCATCATCTGCGGTGGGGAATTCGGGCGCACCAGCATGAATGAGGCCCGCGGAGGCTCCACGTTCCTGGGGCGCGATCATCATCCGCATTGCTTCACCCTCTGGATGGCGGGCGGCGGCGTGAAGGGTGGCTTCAACTTCGGACAGACCGACGAATTTGGCTATCAGGTTGCCGAGAACAAAGTCGGCGTCCACGATATCCAGCATACGATCCTGCACCTGCTTGGCATCGATGCCAAGCGGTTCTCCTTCCCCTTCCAGGGGCTCGAAAACCGCTTGATCGGCCCAGCCGACGACTCGCGCGTGCTGAGCGAGATCCTGGCCTGATCGGACGGAAGCCTGCGCTCCCGTCCCAACTCGAGACCGCCGTGACGGCCCCTGCTGCACCATGCGCACCACCTGGACTTTTCACACCGCTGGCGAGTTTGTGTTTGGCCCAGGGGCGATCGAACGGCTCCCGGAGATTCTTGACCGACTCAAGGCCCACCGTCTGTTTCTGGTGACCGATCCCGTCCTGATGCGGGTCGGCCTGGTCGAGCGGATCGCCGCACAGTGCCGCTCGCAGCAACGTGTGGTGGAGATCTTCGACGAGGGGTTTCCCGAGCCGCCGCTGGAACTCGGCATCTCCTGCGCCGACCGGGCCCGCTCGTTTCAGGCCGACTGCGTTCTGGGTCTGGGAGGTGGCAGCAATCTTGACCTGGCGAAGCTGGCCGCTCTGCTTGTCTCCCAGGGCGGTCATCCCCGGGACTATGTCGGAGAAGACCGGGTGCCGGGGCCGATTCTGCCGCTGCTCTGTCTACCCACGACTGCCGGAACAGGTTCCGAGGTTTCGGGTTCTGCCGTACTGACTGATGTCGCCCAGCAGATGAAGCTGGGAATTCTCAGCCAGCGATTACGTCCCCGGGTGGCCCTGGTCGACCCCGACCTGACCCTGTCGTGCCCAGCTCAGGTAACGGCTGACAGTGGCATCGACGCACTCACCCATGCCATCGAAGCCTTTACGGCGGTGGATAACCAGGTCTTCCCGCTGCCAACCGGAGAACGCACGACCTACCAGGGCCGTCATCCCTTCGGCGACATGTTGGCCGAGCAGGCGATCCGCCTGGTGGGAACCCATCTGCAGACGGCCGTTCACGATGGCCAGAACCTGGCGGCCCGGGAGGGGATGGCCCTCGCCGCCACTCTGGGAGGACTGGCGTTTTCGAATGTGGGGGTCGCGGCGGTTCACGCCCTGGAATATCCGGTGGGGGCGGCCGTCCACTGTTCCCACGGGGCCGGGAACGGGCTGTTGCTCCCCTATGTCATGAGATTCAATCTCCCCGCCCGACTGCCGCAGTTCGCGAAGATTGCCGAATGGCTGGGAGAAGCCGTGACAGGTCTGTCTGTCGAGTCGGCGGCCGAGCGGTCGATTCAGGCGGTCGAGAAACTGAAGTCAGCGATTGGTATCCCGGCCCGCCTGCGCGACATTGGGGTCCGCGAAGAGCAGTTACCCCTGTTCGCCGAAAAGGCCTTCGCAGTGAAACGGATTCTGCGCGTGAACCCGATCAGTCCCACCCGGGAGCAACTCGAGCAGATTCTCCGCGATGCTTTCTGAGTAGCACTCCGAAGCGAACTCGCGCGGGGTACACCTCTGGAGGGGTTCACCTTCCGAGCACTGCAACATCGCTGTCTGGGAAGGACATAGTCTGTGCTCCCAAAAGCGTGGTCCGGGTGATCTACAGACGAGAGTTCGCCTTGCCACCCCCGCAACTGCGGGGACGATGACCGCAGCGATCGCGACTACTCTCCCGCGGCAATCTCGCTGCGTGCGTTTTGTCCCACCTCGACCGCGGTCATTTCCACATCGATGACCGTCACCCGTCGAAAATCATCGACGGGAGCGGTGGGCAGCTTCTGGTCCCGCTCCACATTCACAGTGAATTTCCCGATGCCGAACGGCAGCTTCGGAGCCAGCCACAGCGTCGCCGAGTTGACCGACCGCGAGCGATTGTCCTGAAGTTCACGCTTCCCCTTGTGCACCCGAGCCGCGACCGATTCACCGGCGACATTCAACTCCTCCGCCTGGTTCGACACCGGAGCGAGATCGGGATAGTAAGTCAGTTGGGAAATATGCGGGTAAACAGCCAGAGCCCCCGGCTGCACCTTTTCCACGGGGCGGTCACCCACCTTCCGCAGTCCCTCCAACACAGGCAGAAATGTCACGGGCACCGATTCGCCGTCGATCGGCTTGCCAATCACGGCTTCCACAGGGACCAGCACTTTGTAGAGGATGACCCCGCCCGGTCCGGGAGGCTGATCCACCCCCGCCGGCTTCGTGACGGATTTGAATTCAACCCACCGACAGGGAACAGTTCGTCCCTGGTATTCCCCGTCCTGGTTCCCCACCGAACTGATCGTCAATTCCTGCCGCCACTCAAGTTGTGCATCCCCGGTGGCCACGTTCGGGCGGGCCTGGGTTTGCCGATAGGTCCCCTCAAAACGAATCCATGATCCGTCGGTTTCGGGAATATTCCAGATCAGGACCTGGGCGGAAGCCGGCGTGAGACTTCCCAAGACCAAGACACAAGCCAGCCCCCACAACCGCAGCCAACGACACTGCATGACACACCCGTTCTGACACTGGAAATGACTCAACACACCGCCTCCAGCTGTCCCCTCGAGTCAACTGGCGGTCCTCCGGCCCGGCCTCAACCTCCAGCGGCCGGCGGTTCCGGGGACTCGGCCGCTCCCAGCGGAGACTTGGAATGCAACGGCTCTTCAGCGGAATGAATCCGGTCCCCCTTGGCGGGATTTGCCGCCAGGAATTCCTTCAAACCTTCATGAGGTCCGGCCAGATTCTCGGGCTTCTTGATCACGGTACCAATCACAGGCACCAACTTCTCGAAGACTCCGTTCACGGCAGAGCGATACGCGGCGAGGCTCCCCTTCTCCTGGCACTGCTTCAACAGACCAAAACCGCCCGTCTCCAGCGGTTTGAACGCGCCATAGAGCTTCACATAGCAAAGCCGCCAGCGGCGATCCTTCGGCTGTTCCAACACCTTTTCATTCATCTTGAGGGCCAACTGACCAATCTCATGGGCAATCAATCCCAGGTCCACCCCCGATTCGTAATTCAACTGCCCCAGACCATAGGCCGCTTCGCTGCGGACCAGCCACTCCCGTTCCGGATCCACCAGGATTTTGGCCATCGCCTGGGCGACAATCGGACGCTTGTCAGCCAAGGCGACCGTGCGCAATTCACTCAACCCCTCGATCAGACGATACTGGTTCCACCATGGCTCATCGGCGCTTTGATTCAGCTGTTCGGTCAGCGTTTCGACAATTTTCGCCCGCTCCACCAACTTCAGCTCGGGCAACTTGGCCAACCGGACCAGTCCCAGAATGGCCCATGTCCGCACACCGGCCGGAGTCTCCTTCTTCTCCTGACGCACCACCTTCAGCAGTTCGGGCATCGCCTTGGTGAAATGCACGTCCTGCCCTTGAGCCCCACTTCCCGGGGTCTCAACCAGTTCGGAGAGCCGCGAGAGCAGAATGGCGGTCTGCAGGCGAGGGACAAAGTGGTAGTTGTTCAGAAACTGCGGGGCCAGGGCCACCAGCCGATTAGCCATGAAGAGTCGGACTTCCGATTTGTCGGACTTGGTGAGATTGGGAGGATTGATCTCCCGGTAGAGCTGATCCTGCAACGCATGCGCCGGGGTCTTGCCTCCCAACCGGTTTTCCGGACGGGTCATCTGGGCCAGTCGATACTCGACATACTCTTCAACCAGCTTCCGCTCTTCGTCGTTGGCGAACACCCCCGCCTGGCGAATGGACTGGAGGCGATTGCGAAGTGCCTTCGCCTCCTTGGGCTCATCTTTCTCCAGTTCTTCGAAGCGGTGGGGAGGAGCCTGATCATCGGTTGTCATCCAGACCGGAGGTTCCTCGGAGGGAACGAAGCCCGCAGGAAGCCCATCCTCGCTGAGTTTCAACTCTGGAAGCGGGGGAAGCTCTTTTCCTTCCAGATTCTTCTGCTTGATGTTCGACAGCCCCTGCATGCCGACACCACTCCCCCCCATTCCGGGCATCCCCCCTCCCATGCCCCCCATGCCAGGCATCATCCCGCCCATGCCTCCCATGCCCCCCTGCCCGGACATGGGAAATCCCCCTTTACCGCCCCCTTGACCCGATTTCGGAAAGCCTCCGCCCCCCATGCCGGGCATTCCGCCTCCCATGCCCCCCATCATCCCGCCCCCGGGACCCCCCGAGCCTTTTTTTCCCTTGCCGCCAGGCTGGCTCGACTGGGCCCACGCCCCAGTCGCCATACCCAGCAGGCCAGCAACCAATACCCCGAGGCAAACCCAAGGGCGGATTCGTGAAACCCTCGTGACCCTATGCATACGTGCTTCCTGCTTCACGAACGAGACTGTCTTGGTGTCGGTTTGACCGCTTCGCGTCATGGCGGTGCCCCAACTGGCGTCCAATGAACCCGCGCTCCACACACCCGCCCCCAACCAATTCGCGCTGAAACACATCGCGCCGAATCTGGCCATCCCCCCGCTGATCCCTCCAACCGGAATCTCCGCTTCGCATGGCCCATTCCGGGGATTTCCGACACCGCGGTGCCGGGACGCCCCATCAGCCAGCCCAATTGAACTCTCACCAATCGAATTCACTGGGCCACGCCCCGATGGATCGAGTCCAGACACGGTCTTCTCTCGGCAAAGAACCGCCGGCCGGGCGGCCCACGGTTCGAAGGTCAAGGGGTTGACGCAAACCAGACACTGTCGCTTATCTTCTGTCGCCTATCTTCGAATCTCTCCGGCAGCCAGTCCTGTCGAAATCGAACAAGACGTGAAATTTTCCGGGAAAACTCGAAGATTCTGTCCCCAAATCCGAATCCCAACTGGCGCTCTTCGCCGGTCTCACGGTTCTCTGGATTCAAGGTGTTTGGTACGCTAACAATCTGCGTAGACGAATGTCAAGTTTTTTCGTCACTTCAGGTTGAGTTTCCCGCATGACTCCCGCTGCTCAGCCGCTCATCTACACCGACCCCTGTTTTCAGAAACATTTGACGGGAGACCATCCCGAATCGCCCGAACGGCTCAGGTACCTCACCGCCCAACTCCCTTCCCGGCCTGTCTGGAAGCAATTCACTTCCGGCGAAATCCGGACCGCAACCCCGGCGGAAATCGAACGGGTGCACACCCCAGCACATCTCCGCTTCATTCGGGAAAGTTGTCAACTTCGGCCCGGACGGATTGAGGCCGATACGGTCGTCTCCGCCGACTCCTTCACCGTGGCCCTGCAGGCGGCCGGCAGCGCGATCGCGGCGGTCGATGCCGTCATCGCAGGCCCCGCCCGACGGGCCCTGTGCCTCAGCCGCCCCCCCGGACACCATGCCCTCGCGAATGCTCCGATGGGCTTTTGCCTGTTCAATAATGTGGCAATTGCCGCGGCTCACGCGCGCGATCACCACCGCCTCGGGCGAATTCTGATCGTCGATTTCGATGTCCATCACGGCAATGGGACCCAGGACATTTTCTACGAATCTTCCGATGTCTGGTTCCTCTCGGTCCATCGCAGCCCGTTCTACCCGGGGACCGGAGCGGCCAACGAGACCGGACGCGGAGCAGGGCTGGGAACCACGTTCAACCTCCCCCTCAAATATGGTGTTTCCCGTCAGGAGTTCCGGTCGCAGTTCGAGTCGATTCTCGAACAGGCCGCCACCCGGTGCAAACCGGAACTGGTGCTGCTCAGCGCTGGATTCGACGCTCATGCCGCCGATCCCGTTGGTGATCTGGGCCTCGAAACAGAAGACTTCGCTCCGCTGACCCAGGCGGTTCTTGACATCGCTTCACAGCACGCTCAGGGACGGCTGGTCAGCCTGCTCGAAGGGGGATACCACATCCAGCATCTCGCCGAGTCAGTCGCGTGCCATATGGAAGCGCTCGCCAAGTCGTGACGGCGCGCAAATCTTCGGCGATTTGCGACGAAGCCCCCCAGTCAGAATTCGTTTCTCCAGAACCAAGTGTTCATTAGACCACCTATTTCCTCTTGAGCTGTTGGCCAGGGTTTGGGATATAGCTGCCCCGTTTGAACGTCCGTTCGGGAGTTTCTCCCCAACGCAGCTTACCCCGTGGCCGCTGGTGCCATGTCGCTCCGCGCACACTTTCTTGCCTCGCTGATCCCCCTCACTCTCGGTGCGGGCTGCAATTCCTTTCAGGGAAACCTGAACAATCAGGCGGGCATGCGGTATTTCCAGTCCGGCGACTTCACCGCGGCCAAGGACGAATTCCAGCGTGCGGTCGCCGATCAGCCGCACAACGCCGACTATCTGCACAACCTGGCTTCCGCCCTCAAGCGCGAGGGGCAAATCGAAGAAGCCGAACGGGTTTACCAGCGGGCTCTGGCGGCGAACCGTTCACACCAGCCCTCCTACCATGGCCTCGCCGCCCTGTACCGGGAACAGGGACGAGGAGCTGACGCCCGCGACCTGCTGGTTGGTTGGCAGGGGGAACAACCCTACACACCAGAGCCCTGCATCGAACTCGCCTGGCTGGAGAAGGAACAGGGCAACCTTGCGGGTGCCGAACGCTATCTGGCGCAAGCCTTGCGGATCCGCCCCAACGACCACGTCGCGGCCGCCCAACTGGGGCAGATTTACGAAGAACTCAATCAACCGGAACGCGCCTACGCCCTCTACAAACGCAGCCTTTATACGCGGTGGTATCAACCCGAAGTCGAAGCCCGACTGACCCGAATAGAACGCCGGGGTTCGGTGGAAGACCCCTCGTCCGACACCCGGATCACTGGACCTCTGGAACCCGCGTGGACTACCGGCGCCACTCCCTATCCTGGCGGACCAGGCTCCACGGTTCGCGGCCCCTCCCCCCCCACCATCGGTGGCCTGCCCCCCGCGGCTTCCAACCTGGGAGGCGATCCGGCGCACTCCGACGAATCCGAAATTGCCCAGCCTCCGCTGGTGGCTCCCCGCTGACCCCCAGCGGGTGGACAGCGATCCCCTGTGCGTTCCCGTCCGGAATTGGTTGACGGGACCCCGGGTGGCCAGTAGTTTTGCCGGTGAGGGGGCGCGGGGATTCGCGGGTTGATCCGGCGGTCTGAACAGTCGCTGGTTCTGCGCGACCAATTCATCGGAAGGAGCGCGGCAAGTGCATCCACTGTTCGATCTCACCGGCCGTGTGGCTCTGGTCACCGGGGGGAGCAAGGGGCTGGGCAAGGCCATGGCTCTCGGATTTGCCGAAGCGGGTGCCCAGGTCTTTCTCTGCAGCCGTCACGCCGACGAACTCGCGGCGGCAGCGGAGGAAATCCAGTCCCACACCGGTGCCGAAGTTGGCTGGACCACCGCCGACATGTCCCGCCGTGAGGAATGTCCCCGGCTGGCGCAGCATGTTTTGGACCGGATGGGCCGGGTTGACATTCTCGTCAACAATGCAGGAAGCAATCTTCCCCAGACGATCGACCAGATCACCGATGCCGACTGGGATCGGATCGTGGAGCTCAATCTGTCGAGTTGCATGGCGCTCACCCGGGCACTGGTTCCGCAGATGCAGGCTCGACGCTGGGGCCGCGTGATTCACATCTCTTCCATCATGGGCCTCGCTTCCAAGAGCGGCCGGAACGCCTATTCCGCCACCAAATCGGCCCTCCTCGGGCTGGCACGGGCCAGTGCGCTCGATCTGGGACGCTCGGGAATCACGGTGAATTGTCTCGCTCCGGGCCCTTTTCTGACAGACCTTCCCGCTTCTGTGCTCAGCTCGGCCGAGCAACAGGCCTTCGCCGACCGCACGGCCGTTGGGCGCTGGGGACACCCGCGTGAATTGGCCGGCCCCGCACTGTTGCTCGCCAGCGAGGCCGGCAGTTACATCACGGGGACCTGCCTCGTAGTCGATGGCGGCACCCTGGCAGGAACGTTCTAGGGCAGGAATGTTCCAGGCTCCCTCCGCCAGAGACAATCTCTTGCCGCCGGTCCTGCTCCCGCGTGGCCGACAATCGTCACTGACTGCTCCCACCGCCTGACGAAAGACATCGTGGACGCCGCCTTTCCCCAATCGCAGGGCAATCGGCCCGAGGACGAGTTCTCGAGGTTGCTCGAACGAGGCCGGTCAGGCGACCCCGAGGCGGTGGGGGTGCTGCTCAGGGACCTGGAGAAGTATCTGCTGAAGCTGGCGGAACAAGACTGGCCGGATGAACTGCGCCAGCGCGAATCCCCCTCAGAACTCGTTCAACAAGCACTGCTCCGTGTCTCCAAGGGACTTCCCCGGTTTGACGGAGCCCCTGTGCAGTGGCGGGCCTGGGCCGCCAAAATCCTCAAAAACCGGATGATCCAACGCCGCCGGTTCCACCAGGCACTGCGCCGCAATCCGTCACTGGAGGTGCCGCTGTCCCCCCTGTTCGCGGGGAGTTCCTCCAACCTGCCGATTGCCCTGTCGGAGTCAGGACCGTTGTCTCGTCTGGGGCGGGAGGAATTGCACCTCACGCTGCGGCAACTGGTCAACGAGTTGCCAGCAGAAGACCGTCAGATTCTCCAACTGCGGATCGAGCAGGATCTTTCGTGGACACAAATCGCGACTGAGGTGCAATCGACCGCCGAGGCGGTCCGGAAACGGTTTGGCAGAGCGGTGCGGGCATTCGCAGTTCGCCTGCGGGAATTGCTGCCCACCCTCTCGGAAGCAGACTCGAACGATCGCAGCGGGCCCTCGCTTCAACCGGCCTCCTGATTTTTTTGTCCGGTTTTCAGAAGGGATGGCGTTTATTGTCTTGAGTGAGGGATTCAAGACTTTGTCCTCACTTCTGAGCCTCAAAAGTCCAAACCTCGCGAGAATGTACTTTTGTCTCAGTTCCAAGAGTCGGAAACGACTGCTATGAGACCTACCGGTCACCCCCGATCCACGGGGTTGGAGGCGGTCGCGCCGTTCGATGAATTCTTGGCGGACTGCGACGATCGCCTCCAGGCCGGTCAGGCCGGTACGGTTGACTTGGCTGCGGATAACCTGGGTGCGGGTGGCTTGGAAGACAGTGTGGATTCCCCGGCTTCTCTTCCTTCCTCTGCCGGGGACCTGTCGGCCATTGTGCTTGATGCACAACTGCAGAGTGAATTGGCTGAGGCGGTAGATGGTCTGATCCTGCTCCGTGAAGTGCTGGGAAAGGATTCGTTCGCCAGTCAGCCGACTTCGGTTGGTGGGCCGACGCTGGCAGGACCAGCCCCTCCTCTGACCGTTCCCCCCAATGTGTTTCGGGGATTTGAGTACCTGCGCACACTGGGGGCCGGGTCCGGAGGCTGGGTCTTCCTGGCCCGTGATCTGTCACTCCCCCGTCGCGTGGCCATCAAGTCTCCTCGCAAACCCTCCAGCTCAGATCGCTCTGCATTGCCGGGGGCCCGGGAAGCCGCGGCAATCGCACAGCTCGATCATCCTGGAATCGTGCCGATCCATCTGTTCGACCCCGAGGCCGATCCCCCCCGAATCGTAATGGGGTACTGTGACGGCGGAAGCCTGGCCGAGTGGCTGAAGGCCCACCCTGGCCCACACCATCCCAGGTTCGCGGCACAGGTGGTGCACGACCTCTGCGATGCGGTTGGCCACGCGCACAGCCGAAACATCATTCACCGCGATCTCAAGCCAGGCAACATCCTGCTGTCGTCGATGTCTGGCACGCTGGATAACAACTCGCGGGAGACACCGCCCGCTGTTCTGCTGCAACGCTGGCGTCTGAAAGTGGCCGACTTTGGACTGGCGCAGCAGCTTGATGATCTGCCCAATCACGACATTGTGGGGACACTCCCCTACATGGCTCCGGAACAGCTTGATCCCCGACTGGGTCGGGCCGACGTCACCTGCGACATCTGGTCGCTGGGAGCGATCCTGTTCGAACTGTTGACCGGCACACGCCCCCATGCGGGCACCACCATCGCCGAGGTACAGGCCGACATCGCCCAGCATCCCTCCCCCTCCCCACAAGTGCGCAATCGGGAGCGGGGCCAATCACCAATTCCAGACCGGCTCGACCTGATCACCCGCCGCTGTCTCTGCGCCGACAAGTCCGGGCGTTATCCGTCGGTTGCATCCCTTCAGGCTGAACTGCAGGCATTCCTCACGGGGCGTCCGTCACCCGAAGCTGCGTGGCTCGAACGCTCCTGGTTTGCTGTACGTCAACCCGGTTCACAATTGGCCGTCGCCAGTTCTCTGGCAAGCGTGCTTCTGATGGCTGGTTTGTGGAGCCTTTCGAAGAATCCGGAGCCGGAGGAAACACCAAACCGTTTGGCCAACCTGGCCCCACCCCAGGTCAAAGAGCCAGCGCCTCTCTTGAAATCCGCCATCCAGCGGGAGTTTGAGAGCCAGTTCGGCCGGCCCTTCGTCCACCTTACCTTCCCGCACTACTCCCCGAGCAAATTGGGGATGTTGTTGCCGATCGAACAATTGCGGATCGAAGATCTGGCGAACCGTTCCGTCCCGGCCCTGCAACTGCAATCCCAGTCGGTCTGCCTGGCCGAGTTGACCGACGATCCCGGCGATGATTTTGAATTCAGCATCGCCATCCATCAGGATCGGTGGGAGGGGGAATGTGGAATCTTCCTGGGATTCCACATGGTTGACGAGTCGGGCACAGAGATTCCGCGGGCACAGGTCTTGCGTTTGTGTCGCGAGTACCGGGGAGGCCAACGTACGGCCTTGCTTCAACGGGCTCCGACCCGGATGCCCCCGGAAATCGACAATCTCGGAATCGACAAGGAAGGACTTCCCATCGATGAAGTCTGGATTCCTGAACTGGGCTCCGAAGGATTCCCTCAGCGTCTGAAGATTGTGGTTCGAGAAGGCCGCGTCGCCTCGATCTCGTGGAATAATCAGGACTATCCCGAACTGATCGGCGACCCCCTCGATGAGTGGTTCGAATCGCGCGACTACGGACTGCGCGGGTCGCTGGGACTCTGGTCGCTGCTGTCGACCAGCTTTTACGAACCCCGTTTCCAACGCACCGAGCCCGACTAGCCCCTTCCACAGGCCTGCCTCTCCAAACTGCTGCTTCACGTCGCAGTCGTTAGATCCCTCCATCGCTCACACCCCATGCCGTCCATTCAGATCATCTCCCCTGTCCCTGGCGAGCAATTCATCCTGACCCGCAATCCGATGACTTCGCAGGTCATGCTCCCCTGTGTCAAACTCCAGATCACCGATCCGGATCCTCAGATGAATGGGGATGCCCTGGTCGTCCGCAGCACCCAGAATCCACCCCCATCCACGAGCCGTGTACTCTCTCCCGGGGCTGCCCCCGGACAATATGAACTCACGAATGTGATGGTTGTGGGAGCCCCCTCCCCGGGAGGAGGCTACGAGTCATTCAAGGTTTGCGCCTGGGCCAGGATCGCCGGCAATACCCTCTCCGCGAACCCAGTCACGATCCAGCTCAAGGTGATCTGACGCGGGTTTCTTCCCGAAACCACTCAGCCGAGCGACTCCAGAAAGCCGCGCATCTCCCCTTCGGCATGAGAATCTGCCGCCCGCCGGGCCACCTCGATCCCGCGGACCAGCGTCTGCCGCGCACTGTCCGTGTCCCCCACCTGCGCCTGAAACTGGCCCAACTGGAACCAGGCGGGCACATACTGCGGATCCCACTCCAGCAATTGCCGCAGCCGATCAATCCCCAACTGGTGCTCGCCTTGTCCGGCCACCACCATCGCCCAGGCATAATTCAGAAAGCTGTCGCGGGGATCGGCCTCCAATTGGGCCTCGAGTTTCGCGCGTCGATTCATGTTCGGGGGGGCCAGGCAACCAACTGATCTGTAACGTCTGTCCCGGATCCAACTCAACCTGCCGCAGGACCGTTCAGACGCTCTGGATCATAGAACAGATCCTGATGAGGCCACCAGCCTCCGATCACCGGCACGGCCCCCCGCCCCCTACGAGTCATACCGTGGGCGAAATTTCAACCGAGGGTTTGCGACCGTGCGGCCAGCAGGGCGGCCCGCCGGCGCTCGAGCGCGGCACACCACTCAGCCACTCCCAGCCCATTCCGGGCACACACCGGCACGCACTCGAGATCCGGTTGGATCGCCCGGGCGTCGGCACACGCCGCGTCCACCGAGAAGGGGACGTGCGGCAGCAGGTCGGTCTTGCTGATCACCAGCATCTGGCTGGTACGGAATGCCTTCGGGTACTTTCCCGGCTTGTCGTCCCCTTCGGTCGTGCTCAACAGCAGCACCCGCACGTGCTCTCCCAGGTCATGTGATGCCGGGCAGACCAGGTTTCCGACATTCTCGATGAACAGAAACTGACACTCTGCGGACGGCAACTCGTTCCAGCCCCGCTCAACCAACGGCACCTCCAGGTGGCAGGCCCCGCCCGTGGTCAACTGCACCACCGGGGCCCAGCGAGCCAGTCGCTGGGCATCCCGATCGGTCGCGAGGTCCCCCACGAGAACCTGCATTCCAAACCGGCCACTCCAGTGTTTCGCGGTCGCCTCGAGCAGGCTTGTTTTGCCCGCTCCGGGGGAAGACAGCAAATTGACCACGAGAATTCCCCGACGGGTCCATTCCTGCCGCAATTGATCGGCTCGCCCGCGCAGGGGGGCGTCCACGTCCCGATTCAGCACCACGGTTTTGACGCTGGTGCGGCTGATGATTTTCTCTGTCATTCCTGCGGCTCCCCCCGCTTTGTGAACTGATCGAATGAGACCAGCCGAAATTCCTCCCCCGACACCACCACAGTCCTGGGACTGCCGCACCGCGGGCAAGAGAAATGAAACTGTGGGACCTCAAAAACCCCACACTGATCACACCGCGCCCGCAATGGGACCACTTCGATCTCCAGACGTGACCCCGCCAGCCGGCTCCCCGAGATCAGTTGATCGTACGCCAGTTGCACCAGCATCGGCTCAACCCCAGACAACGCCCCCACTTCCACCCGCACCACCGAGACCTCCTCGCCCCCCGACCGCTCGGCCTCACTGGCGACCATCTCAATCAAGCGCCGCACCATCGAGGCTTCATGCATACCCGGCCTCTGGGGAATCCAACTCCGGAGAAAACAATCGTTCGCCGCGTCCGCACCAGACTCGCACGATTTCTTCGACAACCTCTCCGACCACCCGCCCAAGCTGGTCGCCGGGAGTTCCCGCGACACAAAAATCTCCCCCCCAGATGCCCCACAGCCGGACGTCGTTCGGCAAACGTCCAAGGCGCTGGCCGAGAGACAGCACACCCGGAAGTGAAAAATCGTGCGTCCCGCCTCCCCAGGTGACGCGGAGTTCCTCGGTTGGCCAGCGCCACACCTGCCACTCCCGCGCTCCCCGATCTCCCCGGCAGGCATCCGCCACCCACAGCGGTCGATCGGGTCGGACCCAGTCCAGCAAGTCAATCGGGGAGGCAGCCATGTGCACGTCCCACCCGGCGAGATTCCGTTCCCGCAGGCCGGCGGCTACCCGCCACCCCGCAAGATCATCGCCATGGGGACTGCCAATTCCCACAAAGCACAGGCCGGCCCTGTCAGCGGTCATGTCGATGGACCTTCAGGAAATGAGTCGAACAGCTGATGCACGGATCGTAATTTCGCACCAGTTCCTCGGCTCGCCGCGCCAGTTCGGCATCGGGCAGCTCCAGTTGACCCGGCAGCCAATCGCGCAGGTCGTCCTCGATCTGTTTCTGGTTTTGCGAAGTCGGAGGGACGATCTTGGCGAACTCAATCAGCCCATCGCCGGTGATCTGATACCGATGAAAGATCAATCCGCGGGGCGCCTCGGTCGCGGCGCACCCTGTTCCCTCGCGGGGAGCATACGACATCCGATGGGGCCGGAAGTCCCGATAGTCTCGCAGAATCTGCAGTGCTTCTGCATAGGCCTGCACCAACTCCAGCCCCCGGGCCACGATGCTGCGATAGGGATTTCCGCAGGGCGTCTCGAATCCCAATTCATCCGCCAGACGCCGCGCCGGTTCCAACAGCCGGTCCCGGTTGAGAGCGATTCGCGCCAAGGGCCCCACGTGATAACAGCCACCGTCTGGCTGGGTTTCCGAGTGCAGCGCCGTCGAATGCGGGACGTGCACCTCGGCGAAGTGCTCCTCGTAATTCCCGACGTCGATCAACTCCCCGCGGCTGGAGGCGACACATCCCTCATTGAACGGATACTCGTCGGGATGACGCAGCGCTACGAAGTGGTAATCCCGGCAGTAGTCGGGAAACCGGAATGTGGCGACCCAGCGGGTGGCCTCGATGGCCGCCTGCAATCCCCATTCGAAATCGGGGATCAGCCGTTGCAAGGCCTCCCGTCGGGGAGCCCGGTGAAAGCCTCCCACTGCGACGTTGATGGGATGAATGGCCCGCCCCCCCAACACCTCCAGCAACTGGTTCCCATGCTTCTTGAGACGCAAGCCGCGGTTGACCTCCAGGGGATGGTCGGCCGCCATGGCCAGACCGCTGTCGTAACCCAGGAAATCGGGGGCGTGCAGCAGGTGCATGTGCAGAGCGTGGCTCTCGATCCATTCACCGCAGTACAACAATCGCCGCAGACGTCGGATCTCGGGAGAGACCTGAACCCCAAGGGCCCGCTCGAGGGCGTGAACCGCCGTCATCTGATACGCCACCGGGCAAATACCGCAAATGCGGGCCGTGATGTCAGGAGTCTCCTCCAGCGGGCGGCCGCGCAGCAGAGATTCAAACAGCCTGGGGGGTTCGTAAATCTGCAGTTCCACCCGCTCAAGCCGTCCCTGGCGGGTCTCGATGTGCAATGCCCCCTCTCCCTCGACCCGCGAGAGAATCTCGACCCGAACGGTCCGTGTATCGGTCATGTCGGGCCCCTTTCCGGCAACCGGCCCCCGGCCTCCGGCCAGCCCTGCTGCAGCCGGTCCGAGACGGTGCGGAACTCGGGGGCGGCCCCATTGAAGTTGCGAACCAGGGGAAGCAGGTCTTTTGCGTCGTGCCCCGACTGCACCAGATGCCCCACCAGCGACTCGCAGTTGCATTGCCGGGCGGGACCGTGGCAGCCAAAGCACCCCCGGTCGTACGCCGGGCAGATCGCCCCACATCCCGCCTGGGTCACCGGTCCGAGGCAGGGCTGCCCGCGAGCCACAGTCACGCACACGGTGCCGGCCCGCTTGCAGTCGAGGCAGACGGCATGCCCCGGAGTGCGCGGCCGGCGCCCCGCGACCAGCGCCGCAAGCACCTCCACCAATTGATGATGATTGACCGGACACCCCCTCAATTCGAAATCGACCCGTACGTGGTCCGCGATCGCCGTCGACTTCTCCAGCGTGCGGATGTACTCCGGCCGGGCATAGACCCCCTGCACGAATTCCGCCGTGTTTCCCCAGTTCCGCAACGCCTGGATTCCCCCGGCGGTCGCACAGGCTCCGATGGTCATGAGAAACTTCGCATCGCGGCGAACCTGCTGGATCCGCTCGGCATCATGCGCCGTCGTAATCGACCCCTCCACCAATGCCACGTCGTAGGGACCCGGCAGCATCCGGCTTGAGGCCTCGGGAAAAAAACAAATCTCCACCTGTCCCGCGATCGCCAGCAGTTCATCTTCGGCATCCAGCAGCGACAACTGGCAGCCGTCACACGAGGCGAACTTGAACACCGCCAGCCGCGGCCGGGAACTTGTCGCGGGCATCACAGTCCCTCCACAAACAGCCAGGGAGAAATCCGCGGCCAGTCGAAGACCGGGCCTTCCCGGCAGATGAACACCGGCCCCAGTTGACAGTGGCCGCACAATCCAATGGCACACTGCATATTCCGCTCGGTCGACAGCCAGAGGTTGCCGGGTGGAATTCCCCGTCGCAGTGCGGACTGGACCGTGTATCGCATCATCACCTCGGGACCACACGTCAGCAGCAGGGTCTCCGCCGGATCCGCCAACTCCAATCGGTCCAACAGCAGCGTCACCACCCCCACCTGCCCACACCAGTCCGCGCCCGCCCGGTCAACAGTCACCTCGATGGCCAGCCCAGCGCGTCGCCACTGCTCCAGTTCCTCCGCGAACAACAACAGGTCGGGCGAACGGACCCCCACCAGCAACGTCAGCGACCGCAGTTGCGCCCGCCGGGCCAGCAGCTGGTAAACCGCCGGGCGCAGGGGTGCCAGACCGATTCCGCCGGCCACCAGCACCACGCTTCGTCCCACAGCCTGGTCGAGGGGCCAACTCGAGCCGAAAGGTCCCCGCAGACCGAGCGTGTCCCCCACTTCCAGCTTGCCCAAAGCACTCGTCACATTCCCCGCCCGACGCACGGTGTGGGCCACCGGACCACGCGCGTCAGGATCGGCGCTGATTGAGATCGCCGCCTCCCCCACACCGGGCAGGTACAGCATGTTGAACTGCCCAGGCCGAAACCGGTAGTTCGCATGCCGCGCCGGATCGACCAGCTCAATGTCGTACGTCCAGACATCGGGCAGTTCCTGCCGGACCGTGGCGATCCGCGCCGTATCGTGCACCCAGGGATTGGCGGCCGAGGTCATGCGGGTACCTCCCCCCGCAGAGCCCGTACCTCCTCCACCAGGTCAATCCCCACGGGACACCAGGTGATGCACCGCCCACACCCCACACAACCCGAACTGCCAAATTGATCGTGCCACGAACCGAGCTTGTGCGTGAGCCATTGGCGGTATCTCGACCGGATGTCGGGGCGGACCAGCCCCCCGTTCATGTAGCTGAAATCGAGGTTGAAGCACGAATCCCACCTTCGTTCGCGGGTCACCCGGTCCCCGGTCAGCTCGGCCACTTCGGCGACCGAACTGCAGAAGCAGGTCGGACAAACCTGGGTGCAATTCGTGCAAGACAGACATCGCTGGGCCACATCCGACCAACGTGGATGCTCAAGATTTCCCAGCAGCAGATCGCGGAGCCCCTCCGTGTCGAGACGCCTTTGAATCTGGTCCTCGGCCCGTTTCCGCGCCTGCCGGGCCCCTTCCCGTTCCGGTTCCGTCGTGGTCCGTCCCGGAATCTGCCGCAGCCATTCGGCACCACGTTCCGACCCGACGGCCACAGTGAATCCCGCGTCAGTCTCCGTCAGTGCCAGATCGTATCCGGTCTGGCATTCCGGCCCGGTCTCCATCGATGTGCAAAAACAGGTAGCCGCCGCCTGGGTGCAATTGACCGCGATGATCATCGCAAGTGCCCGTCGCTCGGCATACACCGGATCGACATACGGCCCCTCCAGGAAGACCCGATCCTGGATTCGCAGGGCGGCCAACTCGCAGGCCCGCACCCCCAGGAAAGCGTATTGGGGAACCGGTTGATCCGCCGGTGACATGGCCCAGCCGCTGGCATTCCGCTCGGCGATCGACAGGGTCGTCAGGGGCGGAAACAGGTATTTCTTCCAGGAGTGCGGCCCGACCACATAACCGAACAACTGGTCGTCGGCGCGTCGCTCCAGGCGATACAGCCCTGGTTCCTGACGGTCCGTCCAACCGGCGGGCAGGTCTTCGACCTTGCGGATCGGACCATACACGATGGCTTCCTGGTCCACCTGCGGACCAATCACCTCATACCCCTTCGAGGCCAGGCCGGTCATCAACTGCTGCAGGTCGCCTCGGGACCACACGACCGCGTCGGCCCGAATCCCCGCCTGCGGTTGGCGATCGGCATTGCCGGGGGTCATGCTCTCCCCCCTGCCGCCGGGAACACGGAAATATCCGGGGACTCGCGCGAATACAGGTCCAGCAGTTGCAGGCGGGTTGCCGTCAACCGACGGGAGACCGCCCAGGCCAGCCGCCGCATCACCTGATAACCGACCTCGTGATCGCGGTCACACAAGGCGGCCAGGTCTCCCCCCGCAAAGGACACCAGACGCACCTCTGTTTGGGCAATCGCAGTCGCGGTTGCGGCTCCTCCTCCCAGGAGGGCCGTCCAACCCAACAGTTCTCCCCGCCCGACCGTCAACAGCCGAACGCTCCCACGGCCTGGAAACCGCATTTCCAGGGCCACAGTTCCCGATGCGACCACCGCAATACTGTCGGCCGCCTCCCCTTCCCGAAACAACACCGTCCCCGCCCGACACTCGCGGATGGTCGCCAGAGAAACCAGGCGTTCCAACACAGAATGCGGCCAGGCCGCAGAGAGTTCGAGGGTCCGCAACTCCTGCAGAGTGGCGTTGTGTCCCGTGGACGGGGTCATATCGGTCTCTTCACAGAAAAGATCCCGGCCACAATGCCCCCCACCCGGCGCAACCCACTTTGGGGTTAAGGGAGCCCAGGGACCGGGAGGGCCAGACTTCGGGCGGTCATCACCCGCAGTTCCCCAAGTCTAGCCTCAAGCCCGGTCACTGCCAACCACTTGCCGGGTCGGTCTTCCGCCGGGAGCCAGCTAGGAGACCGACCGCCAGTGGGTCGACTCACGGGGTGCCGTGTAGTTCACGGCAAGATGCGGAGTCTCAAGGCGAATCTGCCCCTTCGTCAGGCTCTGGCAGCCCGCCTCGACCAATCCCCCTGTCAGCAAGGTTCGCTCCACGGGGTAGGGGGACTTTCCTGTCAGGAAGGTCTCCTCCGCTTTCGACATCAACGCAGCCGAATACATCACATTCGGGGTGGGTGGCAGATAGAAGAGGGTCGACAGAGGTTGGGTTTGCCCCTTCAGCCGCACAGCCACATTAAAATCTCCGACCAGCCCGTTCATCAGCAGCATGGTCGCCTTCAGTCCGTCCGCATACTCGAACCGGTAGGCCACCGGATCCTTCACCCACTCGCGGATTTGTGCCGGAGTGGGATAGCGGTGGCTGAAGGTCTCGGGCTGGTTCAGCGTCTGGGTGCGCGACAGGCAGGCTTCAAACAATTGGGGATCCCAGCCTCCCGCCCCCCACGAGGTCGCCTCCATCGCCTTCCAGACGGCGTCCCCCCGCAAGGCCTGCAGGGCCACCACACCGGTCTCCCCCCCCTTCCGCCGCTCGACCAGGCACTGCATCATCTCCAGACAGTGAAAGTCGTAACTGTCGATCGAACCAATCGAGACCCCCAGCACCTCGTCGACCTCGGCGCCATACGGCAGATCCACGTCGGGCATCCGATAGGTCACCGGCAGCGACGAACCCGCCGTAAACGCGAAGTTCAGTTCTTTCGAGATGTCGACCATCTCCTTCGCCCACGCCCACTTCCACGACAGATGCTTGTCGTTGAAGACCGGAACGGAACGTCCGTCCTTCCGGAACACGTCGGTCACCGCCTTGAACAACTCGTAGCGTGGATACTTGGTCTGGCCATACTCACTCCGCGGATACCGGCCGTGCTCACCAATCACCAGAACGGCGTCCACCGCCAGACGGTCTCCCCCACACCGCAGCGCTTCCGCCACGCTGGGGTAGATCGGAAATTTGAACTCCTCGGATCGGCCGCGGGACAGATCGCCTTCAGGAAACTGGTCGACATACGCCGAAACGACATCCAGAGGTGGACGATGCCAGCTCCCCTGCCGCGGATACCCCACCAGAAACCGCTCGGCCATATGCCAGGCATGAGACCGGTAGCGCCACTCGGTGGTCACCACCGCCAAACGCAGTTTCTTTTGAGGCTGCGCCAGCAGCGGGGCAGTCCCCATTCCAGCCAGAGTGGCGGCTCCCGTCCACTGCAAAAACTCACGTCGATTCCACATGGTACATCCGGCTCAGGTCGTTCAAAAACAAGGTTTCCGGCCGGGACTGGCTTGCGAGCCGCTCTCCGGCCAGGATCCACACGTCACAGCAATTCCTCGATCGGTCGGCCATTCGGAACGATCGGCACAGGTCTTCCCGCAAAATCCGCAAAGCTGGTCTCGAGGGGAACCCCCAGGCAGCGGTACCAGGTCGCCAACAGATCATTGGGGCTGAGGGGACGCTCCACCGGTTCATCCCCCTTGGGTCCGCTCGAACCGATCGCCTGCCCCATCCGCAGGCCCCCTCCCGAGAGAAAGACCGACATGGTCCGGGCCCAGTGCTCGCGTCCGGGCTGTCCCTGGTGATCGCTCAAGCGGGGTGTATGAGACATTTCCCCGGTGACGAGGAACAAGACCTCCTGGTCGAGCCCCCGTTCATGCAGGTCATCCACCAGGGCTGAAACCACCTGGTCCAGCACCGGCAGCCGGATCTTCATCTGTTCGAAGATATTCCAGACACTGGCATGATCATCCCAACTGAAGGCCTTCTGACCGGGAACGCACGGAAAGTCAATCGTCACCAGGCGAACACCCGCCTCGACCAGCCGCCGGGCCAACAGGCACTGTTGACCAACAGCATGCCGGCCAAAACGGTCGCGGACAGATTCGGGCTCGCGGTGCAATTCGAATGCCTCCCGCACCCGCGACCCGGTCAGCAGTGAGACCGCCTTGCGATCGAACCGATCCATCGCATCCATCAGCCGCCGCTGGTCGATCGTCCGTTCGAAGTGATCGAACCGCTGCTGCAGCGACAGCCGCTCCGCCAGCCGGTCCCCCGTCAGTTCGACCAGTTGGAGATTGGGAACCTGAAAATCGGGCTTGTTCGGGTCGGCACTCACCACGAAGGGGGCCAACCCCCCTCCCAGATAGGCCGAGCCGTGGTAGCGCAGCAAGGGCATCGCCACATGCGTGGGGACTCCCTCCGTCCGATCCCCCAGCGTCTTCGACGCCACCGCCCACAGGTCGGGATGCTTCGGGGCAAACGGGGGCATCTCGACCGGCTCTCCCGGATAAGCCGAGAGCATGGTATGCGTGCTGTTCACGTGCCCGTTGCTCTCATGGCTGACCGACCGCAAGAGCGAAAAACGATCGGCACGCTGTGCCAGAGCGGGCAGATGTTCCGAGATCTCAATCCCCGGCACATTGGTCCGGATCGGTGCAAACTCACCCCGGTATTCCCGGGGGGCCTGGGGCTTGAGATCAAAGGTCTCCATATGGCTGGCTCCGCCCCAGAGCCAGAGCACAATCAACGACTTGCCCGGGGTCTTGGCGTCGGACGGGGCTCCCGACGCCAGCAGGCGCTCCAGGTCCGCCAGACAGAGCCCTGCTCCTCCCAGACAGCCCGCCTGTAAAACGGACCGGCGCGGCAACGTCCCTGCACAGCGTCCTGGATTGCTCACCCGCTCGAACATGATCGCAACCTCCTCGTTTCGGCCTGCGGCAATCATAAACGATCACTTGTGCGAAACCCAGTGTCCGATCCTGGGGATCGAAAGCACTTCTCCGGAGAATCGGTGACCGACATCAGCGCAAAAAACGGCCCCGGAAAGGCGGATGCCGTTCCGGGGCGCGATGCCTGTCGGAGGAACACGGACGTTTACTTCTTGAACTGTTGCAGTTCGAACTGGGCTCCCCGGTAGGCCGAAAGGGAGAACAGATTCGAGGCGAATGCCTTTTCGAAGTAGTCGCGGGCTTTTTCGGGTTCCTTGGTCAGAATGGCCGCCTGTCCCAGGAAGAAGTGCGCTTCGCACAATTTCTGGCGTTTTTCGAGTTCCGTCCCCTCATCCTGCGAGGCCCGCAGCAGTTCTTCGTCGGTCATCAGTCCATCGCACATTTTGCAGAGAGCGCCAATCCAACCGATGGGAGGCATCTCCTGATCCATGGTCCGCTGAATCAGCGCCTTGGCCTCGCTGTCTCGCCCCGACCGCTGCAGGGCCAGCCAGTACCAGGGGACGATCCGCACCAGCTTGTTGTCGATCCGCATCGCACGGGCGAAATCGTCGGCGGCGGCCGGATAGTGCTTCGCACAGAACTCAGCCACCCCCCGCTCTTCAACAATCGTGGGATCATTGGGGTTCGACCGAACGGCGAGCGTCAGATCATCCACGGCTCCTTGCACGTCCCCCTGGGCCAATCGGGCCCCGCCCCGCAGCCGGACGGCCATATTGCGGGTGCTCAGGTCACCTGCGGCCCGGGTCGCCTGCTGAAAATCTCCCTCGGCCGCCTTGGCCTGCTGCATATCGAACTGGGTGATTCCCCGGTTGATGTAACCAATCGCGAACTTGGGATCGAGTTCGAGAGCCTTCGAGAAGTCGGTCAGGGCGCCATCGAGATCTCCCCGGCCCCTGCGGAAGTTCCCCCGGTCGTTGTAGGCGATCACCGCGGTCGGGAACCGCTCGATGGTTTCGTTGAAGGCCTCTTCAGCCTCTTCAGTCTGTCCCAGAAAGGCCAGGCTGGTCGCCCGCCGCAGGTGGGGAGCCAGCAACCTCGGAGCCAGCTTCGTCGCCTTGGTGAAGTCCGATGCAGCAGCCCGCTGATCGCCCTTGGATGCGAGGGCCATCCCCCGCTGGTAGTGCAGGTTCCCCTTGTCTTCCTCCGAGAAATTTTCCCCCGTCGGCTTGTCGAGCAACGGAGTCACCCACTTGATCGCGGTTTCCAGGTGTTCCGCCTTGTTCTCCAGCTCGCCCAGAGCGGTCATGCCATAGATGTACGGCACATTCAGCCAGGGGAACTTTCCCTCCCCCTCCTTGAGAGCACTCCGCGAGTCGGCGATTCCGTCGCGGATCTGCTTTCCATCACGGGCCGCCCGTCCCAATTCAATCTTCGCACTGGCCCGCAGGTGATAGGCAACATGCGGATTGTCTTTGGGAAACTGCTGCAGCAACTGATTGGCAAGGTCGATCACGCGCTTGTAATCACCCCGCTGGTACGCCTCGTCCGCCTGGCTGCGGAGCAAGTTGGCCCGCTCATTCACGGTCGCGGTCGCCTGGCCGGCCTCCTGACCTGCCACCGGGGCAACACCCGCGGCTCCCAACCAACCCAGCACCACGACCAGAGCCACCACGGCTCGCAGCCCACGAACCATTCCCAATTGTGCGTCCTGCAACATCTCAAACTCCTCAAGTCCTCGGGGGAAACCTCTTCAGCGCGCGGTACTATCCGCATTTTCTTTGAAGTTGTAAAGATCCCCGCCCTCTCTCCAGACCGCAAAATCGGCCTGCTTTTGCATTTGCGCGAGAATCCGGGAAGTCTGGGCAAACCTTGCCGGCACACTCTCCCCCACCGTGGGTCCCCTCTCTGCCGGGCTCTCATTCGCCTGTCTGGCAGCTGCCAGCCAAATCCCGCGTTCGCTTTATCGAGGAGGAGTCAGATATCGGCGTTCCACCTTCGCCAACACAGTACCGATCCCATGGTACCCCACCGAGATTCGCCCCACATGGGTCAACAGGTCATAGGCCAGCCAGCGGTCCCAGCCCCATTCCGCCTCGAGCCACAAGATCAACTGGGCATAGGCGTGGGGAATCGAACGCTCCATGGGGCTTCCACTGGCCACACAGCCGATGTCCGTTTCGGTTTCAATCCGGGGCCAGGATGGGCGGGCCCCCTTCCGCAGTTCGACCCGCACCGTCGAGATCGCGGGCATTTCCAGTCCGTTGGCCGAGAGCTCCCCATGTCCCTGAGCGGCATGCGCATCCCCGAGGTACAAGTGGCCTCCCGGGACAAACACGGGCAACACCACCGTCGAGCCGGGGCAGACCTCGATCAAATCCAGGTTTCCACCGTGGGGCCCCGCCGGGGCGGTGGTCGGACAACCCCAGTCGGGGGCGGTTCCCAGGCAACCGAGCATGGGACGGTAGGGAATCCGGATCGTCTCCGACCAGTGGATCTCGCCGTCAACGATGGGGCAGACATGGGCCCCATGGGGACATCCCTCCCCCAGCCACTCACTCAGTTGCCGGGCCCCTCCCGTGTAGGTCGCGCATTGGCCAATGGCCGGTTCGATCCGTTCGATCGTCACTGCGAGAGCATCTCCGGGCTCGGCCCCACGGATGGAAATGGGGCCCGTCACGGGATTGCTGTAGGGCATCTTCGTTTTGTCGCGTCGATCCCCCGGGCGACGGATCTGGCCCGATAACGCATCTTCGGAAATCACCCGGATCGTCTCTCCCGGGTCGATCGTCAGTCGCACTGGATGGGTGCGATTGAATTCGTAGTGGATCACGTCGCGATCAAGAGTTCGCATGGCTGCTCCTGGCACAGACTGTCGGCTGATTTGACCCAGCACCATATCAGGCCCGACAACGCACAGCCAAGCGGCCAAATGGTCGCTGGGCGGCGGTTACGTCCCCTCCCACCTCACCCCCGGCGAGCACCCCGTGTTCACAAAGAAAAGTCCGGGGGCGGAATGACCGTCAAAGTCGTTCCGCCCCCGGGATCACTCGCTGCCTCAGCGCCTCAAACCAACCCGATCATGGGGCCACAGTAATGGACACATTCGAGGCGGCTGAGAAGCTGTACGACGGAAGCGCCGGAGGAGTGAACGGAGGTGCTTCGCCGATCTCATACCGCAGATTCACCGTGCCGGACACTGTACTGCGGGTGGTTGAGAAGGTGACGCTTCGCAGCAACGTCTGAATTCGCGACTGGGTGGCAGAGCCATCGTTGAGGAACGTCACGAGCAGAGTCGCACTCGACCCAGACGAGAGGGTGTAGGTTCCGATCTTCACGCTGCTGACCAGGATTTCACCCGCAGTAGTCCCCGTGAAGGTCACCCCCGAGCCAGTGCTGATCCCAAGCCGGTCGGCTGTATTTCCACCCGAAGTGATTCGCACCCGCAACTGACAGTTGAAGAACGCCCACGGTGTCGCGGCCGTGTAACCGGTGCCATCCGGATCGGTGGGAACTCCATTCGGCGCCATCACCACCGCGGGCGCGGGCGTCCCGGTCCCTCGGTTGTAAGTCGCGGTGGTCGCAATCCCACTGAGTGTCGGCAGGTCATTGGTTCCCACCACCCTCACCGTCTTCAGGGCGGCGATGCTCGCCCCGGCGTTCCCATCACTCACCACAAAACTCACCGACCGATCCTCAATCACCGGCGCCTGGCTCACGTTCTGGAACATGATATTCCGCGCCAACGACTGCACCAGAGCCACGGTGGCATTCGAGTTGAACGAGACCACCAAGGGCGTGGTGCCCGTCCCCCCGGCCCAAGTCCCGATATTGGTATACGTCGTGACACCTGCGGCACTGGTGACATACCGTACCTGGTCTCCGTCCAGATTGAACCCGCCGCTGTAGTTGACGTTGCGGATCGTCAGGCGGTCATCGGCAGTCCCGTTGGCCGCGAAACTCACCGTCAACGACCCGTTGTTGAAGACCGTCGTATCCACATCGGTCACCGTGATCCCCCCATCGATCGTGATGGCGGGGGCAATCGAGGCTCCCCCCTCCGTGAAGGTCGTGGCGCCAGCACTGGTCGTGACGACCGGCACGTTGCCCAACAACACGCTCACATCCTTTGTCGCTCCCGAACTGGTCCCGCCATCTCCATCGTTGACCTCGAACTGAATGGTCCGGGTCAATGTGCTGGGGACCGATTCCGTGTTGGCGAAGGTCACCCGGCGTGCCAGGGCCTGGACATTGACCGCATTCGCCGCCGCGTTCAGGGTCACCACCAGAGCATTCCCACCGGATCCATTCTGGGTGATGGTGCCGATCTGCGTTCCCTGGTAGAAGACATTGGCTCCAGTCACACTGATTTGCCCGGTTCCGGTCCCCTGCGAGCTGATCGCCAGCACGTCGCCGGTCGACAGTTCATTTGTGATCGTCACCTGCAGGTAGCCGGTGTCAAAGTCCGCAGAATCAGTGTCCGTCACTGTCACGCCAGCGTCGACAATCACCCCGGGTTGCAGCTTCGTGTACGTGATGGTTCCACTGGTCGTCTCAACTTCCGGCGGATTATTGGGAATCGGCAGAATCTCAGCGCTGGAAGTCTGCGTCGGACTGTTCACCACATAGTTCGCCGACTCGGTCCCCACCGGCGTGATCCCGGTCACACTCACCGTCCAGGTCCCGATCGCCGAGTCCGCGAAGGTCGCGGTGTAGGTGTAGCTCAGCTTGGCTTCTCCCGCATCAACAGCCACCCGGTCATCCGAGACAAACGTCAGCGTGGCGTCGGTCGTTCCGTCGTACAGCTTGTTGTCGGCGGTAAATACCGGGGTCACCGTGCGGACCGTGATATTGGCCGTCGTCGACGGAACTGACCCGGTCAGGGTGTAGTTCCCCGCATCCGCCCCGCTCAGCCCCGGACTCGTGAGCGTCACGGCCTTGTTGGTCCCCACGTTCTTGTTGTCGAAGGTCGCTGTTCCGGTCAGCGAGACCGTATCCCCAACCACCGTCCCCACAAAGTTGGAGCCAGCAATGGTCGCCGCCGTCGTCCCGTCATAGGTCCGGTTCGCCGCCGTGAAGGTGGCGGTGATGGACTTCGCGGTGATGTTGGCCGTACGGGGCGTCACACTGGAGATCTGGTAATTCCCTCCCTGGGCGCCTCCCAGCGTCCCGGTCGCCGTCACCGGTTTGTTCGTCCCGACGCTCTTCGTGTCATAGGTCGCCGTGACGCCACTGACGGTCACAATGTCATCCCCGAGAACCCCGAGAATATTGCTGCCCGTCACCGTGGCGGAGGTTCCCCCGTCATAGGTCTTGGTCGCCTCGACCGTGAACGACAAGGTCACACCGGCCTTCGTGATGTTGGCCGTGGTGGTCACACTCGGGGCGGGGAGCTGGTAATTGCCCGAGCCCACGCCCGACAGGTTCAGACCAGTCACGTTGACGGTCTTGCCGTCTCCGGCGTTCGCATCGACGAAGTTCGCCGCTCCGAAAGTCACCGACAACGTGCCGACGTCAATCGCCAACTCGTCGGTGCTCAGAGTCACGCTGGCGGTCGTCGTCCGGTCATACGTCTTGTTCGACGCGGTGGCGGTCACGATCAGGTCGCGCTTGGTGATGTTGGCCGTGGTATTGGCCACCGACGTCAGGGTGTAATTCCCCGCATCGGCTCCAGCCAGCGACCAGCCCGACAAAATCCCCGCAATCACCGTCTTGCCATTGGCCGCACTCGAATTCGAGAACGTAGCGGTACCACCAGACAGTGACACGGTGCTGGCATCCACAGTCTCCACTCCGACCAGGCCGCGACCACTGATGGTCGCGGCGGTCGTGGAATCATAGGTCTTGTCCGATGCCGTAAACGTGCCGGTAATGTTCTTCTTGGTGATGACACCCGTTGCATCGGGAACGTAGGTGACCTGGTAGTTGTCGCCCGAGTTCCCATCGCTGATCACCAGCCCGCTCGCCGTCAGGGTCTTCCCGGTCCCGACATTCTTGGTGTCGAACGCCTGGGTCGCCTCGGTGGTCACCGAGTCTCCCGTGAAGATCGTTCCCGTCCGGACAGGATTCACCGACGAACCGGTGGTCCCGTCATACGTCCGGGTCTGCGTCTGTGCCGTCACCGTGATCGCCGCCTGGGTGATCACGCCGGTCGCGTCAGGCACGTACGTCACGTCGTAGTTGCCCCCCGAATTTCCGTCGCTGATCACCAGTCCGCTCGCTGTCAGCGTCTTCCCGGTCCCAGCATTCTTGGTGTCGAACGCCTGGGTCGCCTCAGTGGTCACCGAGTCCCCCGTGAAGATCGTTCCCGTCCGGACAGGATTCACCGACGAACCGGTGGTCCCGTCATACGTCCGGGTCTGCGTCTGCGCCGTCACTGTAATCGCCGCCTTGGTGATCGCGCCGGTCGCGTCAGGCACGTACGTCACGTCGTAGTTGCCCCCCGAATTTCCGTCATCGATCACCAGCCCGCTCGCCGTCAGCGTCTTCACGGTCCCGACATTCTTGTTATCGAACACCTGGGTCGCCTCGGTGGTCACCGAGTCTCCCGTGAAGATCGTTCCCGTCCGGACAGGATTCACCGACGAACCGGTGGTCCCGTCATACGTCCGGGTCTGCGTCTGCGCCGTCACCGTGATCGCCGCCTTGGTAATATCGGCCGTCGTGGTGATCTCAGTCGCCGCGAGTGTGTAATTGGCAGCGTCGGGACCGCTCAGACTCAGGTTGTAGACCGTCACCGTCTTGCCGGTGCCGACATGCTTCGTATCAAACGTCGCCGAAGTGTAGCTGACGGTCAGATCATCGCCGTCAACCCGGTCGTCATCGAGAGTGACTGTTGCGACAGCGGTACCATCATAAATTCGACTGGTCGCGGTGGCCGTTACAGTCAGCACCTGGGCCGAGATCGCAAAAGTGTCCTCAGCCGACGTGGACGCAAAGTTGCTGCTGCCCGCATAGGTCACAATCAACTTGTACGAACCGGCATTGGTCGGGGCACCCGCCAGGGCCGTCCAGCCACCCAATCCATCCGACACGTAGTAGGTCGCCACCAGGCTGACCGAATCCAGCGGGCCTTCGGTCTCCGTACCACCCGACGGGGTGATCGTGTACGTCGCCAGATCGTAGGCTTCGGTGTCGTAGGACATATCGTCCGCCGTCACCGTGATCGTCGTTCCCACCCGCAGGGCAATCTCACTCCCCGAAACGTCGTAGACGAACGAGTTGCTGCCGAGGGTCAGAGCCGACTCATTGAGCGACCCGGTCCCGGAGATCGTGCCTCCGGCGGTGATCAACGAGATCCGTTCGGTGGGAACGGCGTCCGCTCCGCCGCCAGTCACCGATACCGTCGCGCCGGTCAGGTCGATACTGCCTGTGGCATGGAGGAACGACTCGGTTCGTCCCGCATAGGGGGAGTCGACACCGAGGCTGATTGTGGCACCGGCGGAACCCGTGAACGTGAGATCGCCGACAATCTCCACCTGGCTGGGGCCGACTGGCCGCAGGGTCACCGCCTGGGCAACCGACACGTCGCCTGTGTACTGCCCGGGCCAGACCACGATGATGTCACCGGACGCTGCCGTATCGACCGCGTTGTCCAGCGAACCACCCACGTTGACATAGACCGTCGCAGGGGCACGGTAGTCCTTCACGGCATATCCGCCGGTCAGCAGCGAGGCCGCGGTCGATGAGTCATTAAAGGTATTCTGGACGCTGATGAGGTCGAGGAAATCGTCGGTGGTGCTGAGTGCGTTTCCGACGATGCTCACGCCGGATCCCAAGCCAATCCCCTCCACCGAGGTCTTGAAGGTATTACCGCTCAGGTCGAGGAAAGACACATTGTCGGTGCCCGAAATTCCATAGCTGACCGAACCCTGGAAGGTGTTCCCGGTGACGGTCAGGTCGGTCGGCGATCCGTAGTAGTTTCCCTGAATTCCGCGGTACGAATTCACGAAGACGTTGTCGACAATCGAGCCACCGCTGTAGCCCGAGAGAGCGATCGCCCGGCCATTGGCGGAGTTCTGATTGCTGATCGTGAAGCCTTCGACTCGGGTATTGGCGGCGGCGATTCGCACGGCATAGGGGCCGCTTGGGTCGGTCGAAGCTCCCTGGATCGTGGTCGACGCGGCGCCAGCAGTGGACTTCACCGTGAGGGTCTTGTCGATCAGCACGGCGCCGGTGTAAGTGCCGGGGCCGACGAAGACCGTGTTTCCAGTCGACGCGGTCGTGACGCCCCGCTGGACATCAGGAGCCGTCGTCGAAGAAGCCGCCCAGAAGCTGTTGGCGGTGACGAACACAGTTCCGGATTTGAGGGTGACTGTGCCCAGATTGCTGGCATCAACCGAGTCGGCAACTTGATCGGCCATCGACAACAGATTGGCGGTCGTGGTCGTTCCGGTCAGCGCGACGCCGTTGAACACATTCGGCGTGGCATTGACGGCATTGAGAGTCGTGCCGGTACTTCGCTGCGCGATTGCCACGGCAGGCAAACCGGCATTGAAATTCGAATTGCTGAAGGTGTTTCCAGACAGCGTGATGGAAGCGGCGAGCACACCGGTGGTCCCGGCAACCGAGGACGCATCGGCAGCCAGACCTGGCTCGACGTTCAATGCCGCGACATAACCCGTCGCCGTCACGTCATTGTAAGTGAATGAGTTGTTGGAGATCGTTGAATTGGACGAGGCAGCGTAGTAGGTGGGGTCCGAAGATTTCCCGCCAGCCAGCACCAATCCCGATCCGCCAATCCGCCGGAATGTGTTGCCGTCAGCGGTCGAGTTGACCAGGCAGAGCCATGCGCCCGAGCCGGCGGAGATATCCTGGACCGTGTTGTTGTTGAACGTGCTGTTGGACATCGTCGAGGCGATGCTGATTCCGCTGCGAGCGTTGCCGAACGTGTTGCGGGTGATCGTGGCACCCGTCAATTGCGTGCGCACCTGGGGCACACTCAGAGGCGTGTTGGTTGCGAAGATCGTGTTGTCATCGATCGTCAGATTGGAATAGCTCAGCGCCGCCGACCCATCGCGGAACATGTTGGTCAGGATCACGCCGCGGGGACCGCCCGTTGTGGCGCTCGACACCATGTTGATGTAGTTGCGCTCGATTGTGACGTTGGCAATCTCGGCACTGACCGACTTCGTGGCATTGTCGATCGATTCGCCCAGGGTGATCCCCTGTTGCTGTGCGGTTGTGCCATAGCTGGAGTAGATCCAGTTGTTGCGGAGAGTAATGTTGGCCCGATAGGCCAGAGAGGCATTCCCCGGCTTGGTCGAGGCAACATTCGTCCGCACATTGATGGCATCCCGGGCAGGAATGCGCGGACTGATGGAAAAGCCGTCAATTGTCACATTGTCGGCTTGAATATCGATCACAAAGCTCGAACTGGCCGCCGTCCCGTCGATCAACGTCTCGCCCCCGGTGCGGGCCGAACCAGTCGCCTTGACGCCAGCCTGGGATCCGACAAGCTTCAGAGACTTGGTGATCAAAAGGTTTTCGGAGTAGGTTCCGGCGGCGACGAGGACGGTATTCCCGGCCGACGCGGCCGTGATGGCCGCCGAGATCGTCGTATACTCGCTCCCCGCCCCCACGATCACCACGGTCGTGTCCGAGAACTGCA
>Ga0315902_10001347_pt1 | contig 39467 bp, 52 predicted proteins | sample LakEriMetagenome_9_FD_203523 | JGI IMG/M metagenome (GOLD analysis project Ga0315902, IMG submission 203523) | Freshwater fungal communities from buoy surface, Lake Erie, Ohio, United States - Buoy 12 MA117 | ecosystem: Environmental > Aquatic > Freshwater > Lake > Lake biofilm | place: USA...
TCAGCGTCGCGAGGCCGCCAAGGCCAAGCGCTGTCCTTGCTCCAGCATCTGTCGTGGCACCCGTGCCGCCGTTGGCGATGGTAACAGGAAGCGTGATAGAGGCGGCTGATGCCGCGGCAGCCGCAGCACTTGCTGATGCTGCAGACGCCGAGCTGGTTGCGCTTGCGGCAGCCGACGTTGCCGCTACGGCATTGGCGGCTGCATTCGTGACGTCGCTCGACGTCGGACCGGGAGTCGGGTTGCCGTCTGCGTCAAACGAAAGAGTCCGGTTGGCGCGAGACGCCTTGAGAGGCAGGTAGCCGATCGAGGAACCCTCGGTCTCGTCCATCCTGAGGGTTCGAGAGAACGTCGTCTTGATCTGCTGGAGGATCGCGTAGAGCTTGTCGATCCAGGTGTTGAGCGCCGTGACATTGAACGGGCCTGCCGTCGGGAAGTCCGTCGTCCGAGAGACCGGGACGTCGCGCCAGACGCGAAGGCTGCCGTTGGCCACGGCCGAGACAAGCGTAACGCTCCCGCCCTCGAAGCCGGAATCAGCCGTCACCGTGGGGGTGACCGTGAAGTTTGCCGATGCGATCTCGACGCCGCCAAAGGCAACGCGGATGTCGCTCGAGGCAAAGTAGCTGAAGGAGAACGTGAACGGCCCCGTCGTCGACGTGGTGACCACGAAGACGGATTCGGTGGCGACGTCGGGGATCGTCACATGCGGCACAGCCAGTCCCTCCAGATAGGCGATGGTGTACGAATTTCAGAGCAGCGAGGCGTTCGCGTTTAGCGGAACCCTGCTGCCATCCCACCTTCGATCATGTCGAACGCCCAATCCAGATGGGCAGTATTGTTCAGGGGCATCAGCTTCCTGATGTTCCTTGCCGTGTGGGCGTCTGGATTACCGGACACCATGTCGGCGCCAACGCTGATGACACGCTTTGCCTGCTGGACAGACGGGCCAGCAAGATCAGCAACGGCATCAAGCGCACCGCTTCCGAAGTGCGGCTGGCCAATCAACGCGCCATATCCAAATCGCCCATCGGTGATGCTGTCAAAAGCACGGCCGATGTCGCTGAAGTAGCCAAGGACACCGGATCGCTCGACTGCTCTTCCGATTTGCTCCCTGACGCTTCTGTCCCGCTTGTCGTTTCCTTGAGCGTGTCGGATCTGGTCGACAACGTAGCCCATGCCGACGAGCATCATCACGCCAGTCACCAAGCGGCGATCCTTTTCCTGCAAGCCTGGGATCATCACGCGGTTCATCGTGGCAATCCCAAACGACTTGAACTGGAAGATGATCTGGCCAAGCGGATGGCTGAACGCCAGCGGCAACTCGCCCTTGGATGGGGTGACGATCACCCTGTTCGCGTTCTCTGCGACAATCTCCGTCCACCTTCGGCGAAGCGCGTCGTTTGTCCAGAGGTGATGGTTGGCAAACATCACCGACTCGATTTGCTCGCCATGGGCATCAAGCATGGCCTTGAAGTCGCGCATCAGGTTGTCGGTCAAGCCAGCTCGCCGCAGGTCAGCAAGCTCAGCTTCGGGGAGGCGCCCATCCAGAGCCAGCCCGATGCGCCTTGCCAGGCCGCTTTGGATGACTGTCCCCGCATACTGCTTCATCATTGCCGTCCACGGGCTCATGCCGTTGAAGACGAAGGCAACGGACGAGACATTGTCCAGGCCGCGCTCGAACAACGTGTAGCGACCGTGGACATCGGAAAGATCGCTGATCGCTGCCGCTCGGCTGTTCAGGACCATGTCGAGCGCCTGGCCGGCCTCTTGGACTGCCTTGCCGGCGAGATCAAGCTTGGACAGCCCGCCGTGCAAGGCGACGAACGCGGGCGCAAACGTGTTGCTCAAGCCTTCGCGGAGAACAAGGTTTCCGATGTCTGGAAGCGCCGCCATTGCTCCACTCAGCAAGGTCATGGCCGTGACTTGCTTGGCCACGCGAACAGCTCGTGCGCTGGTGGAAAACGGATCGGCGACCTGGCCGTAGGTGCCTCTCAGGAGGTCGCGAAGGTTCTTCACATTCTCAGCAGAGACGAGAAACGCATCGAAGGCTTCCGCTGCCTTGATGTCGTAGGAGGCAAGCTCCTTTCTTGTGCTTTCGGTGATTGCCTTTCGCTCTGCTTCGAAATCGCGACGAACAGCGTTCAGATCCTCGATGGACGCCACCTTGTCGTATTGCTCGAGCAACTCGACCTTCTTTCGAGCTTCGGCGGACGCCTTGTCTATCTCCGACTGCCACGCGTTCAGGATCTTCGTCCCACGCATCTGTCCTTCAGCGTATGGATCAGCCGGGTTCAGCATGGCGTCAATCTTGCCAGCTGCTTCGGATCGCAATTCGCTGAACGCGCTCCTCATCGACACATCTGGAGACCCATCCACAAGACGGAATCGCCGCCCGATCTCAATGTCAATGCCCATCGTTCTTGCGTAGAACCTGGCAATCATCTCGATGTCGGTGTTGAGGAACTCGCGAAAGAACAGGCTTGGAACGATGAGCTTGCGCTCATGCATCGACTTTGCCTTGCCGCTGATATCGTCATCGGCTGAGACAAAGGGGCGATCCAGGGTGAGCGCTTCAGCAGCTTGCTCAGGCGTCATCTTCTTGTGCGGATGGTCACCACGAAGCATGCCTCGCCATTGGTCCCACGTCTTGGCCCAGAGTTCCGGCTGCTCTTTGATTGCTACCTCGTTCCAGATTCGAGAGACGTACATCTCCTCGAGCATTCCGCTCATCGTCTGGTACTTGAGCGACTTGGCTTCGGTATCGGCAAAGCCAAGCTTCAGTCGCTCATCAGACATGTCGTCAAAGAAACGACGCCACGCTTTGGCTGCGTTGTTGATCTCGGAGACCGGGTCATCCATGCGACCAGACACAGCTTGTTCCCAGACCCTTGACTTGAACTGGGCATGGGTCAGCATGCCGGAATCCGTCATGCCAACTGCATCCTGAAGCGAGAACTTCAGCATGCGGAAGAACCCGCTTTCGGTTTGCTGGCCGCCGGTCCTGTAGGATACGAACAGCGTGTCCGCCTCCCTGACGGCATCCACAAGTCGCGCTTGCCAACGCCAGGAGGCGACTTCAGCGCTTGTTGGGTTAGCGGCGCCGGCTCGATTTGAGGCATCAGCGAATGGAGCAGCAAAGAGCTGCTTGGAGATGTTCGACTCCGCGGCGCTGTCGGAGTTGATGGCACGCACCAACGGGGAAGTTGGGATCTTCTCGATCCCAAGACCAGTTGGCGCAGCTCCTGTTGGCTCCTGGTATCCAGATCCAGCCGCACCAACGCTGCCAAGGCCACGCGCCTTCAAGATCGACTCGACTTCAGGCGCATTGACAAGCGACGGGGCAAGAGTGTGGAACATCTCCCTGATGTTCCGACCAGCTTCCGCAATGCCGGCTCGCTCGAAGTAGAAGCCAGCGCCCATAACGGGGCTCGAGATGAGTGTTAGGGCTGTGTTGGCAAGGTAGTCCGACCTCTCAGCAAGCGGATTGGTTGCGAAGTCGACGCTCGAAGACACCAGAGACTGCTTGAGTGCCACTCCGGGAGCCGCCTTGAGGGCATCGAAGAGGTGAGCTGCCTTGTAGAACCTGCTGATGCCAATCAACTGGGTTGGGTCGGTTAGTCCGACAGCAAGCTGCGAGACGAGGCCAAATCCACCAGCATCGGCAAGGATCTCTTCGTTGCGCATCTTCCGCTCGATTAACTCCATGCGCTGGTCAAAGTCGAGTTGGTTCATTGCGCCGTACAGGAAGTCTTGATGCTTCCTGAGCTTTTCGTTCCCCTTGAACGCATCAGCTGCGGCCTTGCCCCAATCGAAGTCTGGGTCGTGAAAGACCGGGCTTCGATTGAACGAGTGGTAGAGGCTGCCCATCCAGCTACTCGAGAATGCAGATGCAATGGGGTCAAGCAGGCCGTCGTAGGGCTTCACATTGGTGAATGCTTGTCCAATGGGGCCATACTGCGGCGTGACGAACTGCCATCCAGAGACGTCAGGAACTCCGTCAATGCTGACCTGGAATGAGTCAGTCATCGGCCAACCGCCTTGTCGTCAAGTGGGTTCACCGTGTTCAGAAAGTTCTTCGTACGGTCCCATGTTGTCTCGAAAAGCTTCTTTGAGAGGAACCAGCCTTCCATGATGTTCTGCTGTGTGTCGGGATCGTTGCGACGAGGAGCTGATGCAAATGCCGACTGAGCAGGATCCATGTCTGGAGTGCTACCGTAGTAGGTGCGCATCCAAGCTTGCGCTTCGGAAGCCGCTTCGCGCTGGAGCCTCTCGTACTCAGCCTTTGGGATTTCCGGTCGCGCAAACTGGCCAACAAGCATTGGCGCCCTGTCGCTGCTTGCGCGAAGGTAGATGTTGTAGGCAGGGACGTCTCTTCCGCCATCGGAAGGACGCTTGTGACCCACATAGTGGATCTCCCAGATGTCTGGACGATTGGCGGCTTCGAACCCGCTCGAAACGCCAGGGATCTCGATCGAATCGCCCTTCGGCCCCTTCATTGTCTGGGTGACGTGATCGTAGAGACGCGCAAGGAAGGCTCGAGCTGCAACGCTGCCGCCTTGAGTTCCTTCAAACGGTTCGCGCACCATCACAGCAACAGAGCGATCGTTGTTCGCCATGAGTGATGCGCCTTGATGATGATAGAGCGTAGGCCCCCAGTTTTCCTGCTCGAGACGACGAGACACTTCCCTGGTCGCAAGTGAGATCGCTGCGTCGTGGCCACCGTTTGCGGCCGCGGTGAGCTTGATTGAGCGCTTGATCTCGTTTCGTGTGTAGTCATCCCACACGATTGGACGCCACGCGGAAAACGTCGAGAGGCCTGGCAGGGACGAAACGTAGAGGCTCCACTTCTGTGGGTCGCCACCGGCAATGGCTGCACTTGTCTCAGCAAGTGACCCAAGGAAGGCTCCAGGCAGCTGGTTCAAGAAGCGGCCAACAGGAAGGCTGTCCATCTCCGATCCGCCAAACGACGCAAACGAACGCATCGCAGTTGACCCGTCGCCAAACAGGGCGCTTCCGGCAAAGTACTTCCCGCCCTTGAAGCGATACACGCGCCCGAGTGACAGACCACCGCCGGTGTCGTTGATGATCTCGTCGGTGGCCGCATCAAGCTTGGCTTGGAACTTGTCGCCGTGATGCCGTTGCATCTCCTCGACTTGGATTGGCGCCCTGTTGACGCTGCTCTCAATTCGGTTCAGCGCCGTTTCGAACTGATTGGTTGCTGCAGTCGCTTCGGCTTGGTTCTTGGTCTCATCAGCGACGCGCATGCGCCTCTGGTACTCGGCGTGCGCATTGAGGACAGACTCAAGTCGATGAATGCTCGCCTCGGACTGCCCCTGTGTCGCAAAGCGCACGTATTCCTTGTTCAGCTGCAGGACGCCGACAAGTCCTTCCATGTTGCGGACGACAGAAGAGGTTGGCGCACTCGAAAGAAGCTCAACGGCTGCTTTGAGGCGAGGGCTGAGGCCGCCACCTTTTGAGGCAATCGTCATCATGATTTGCGCATCGTTTGCGCTCTGCAGCGACATCTTGGAATCTTCGAACGCCCACTTGTCGAAGTCCCCGCCGGCCTCCTTCATGCCGCGGGCGTAACCGATCTGGGCAACAAGCCTTCTACGCTCCTGGGCCTCGAGCTCGTCCTTCTGCTTCTTGTTGAAAACCGCTCGAGCTTCGGACATCTCGCGGGTTCTCGCGGCTTGTGCTTCCGCTTCACCTTGGTTGATGTCGGAAACACGACCTCTCGCAAAGACGTCCCGGACCCGGGCAGCGACCTGGGGACCGAGGCCAAGCTTCTCGACGGTTTCGAGGATGGCGTTCTCGGACTCAACCTTGTCGACGTCCTTGGTCGAAGCGATCTCCGACGCAAGGTTGACGTAGTACTGCGCCTTGGTTGCCCGATCGACGTTATCGGGCATGTTCCTCGCAACGCGCTCGTTCAGCGTTTCGCGGCTTGCCTTTGCCGCGTACTGAGGGCCAAGCGCGTTCTGTACACGCTCGATGAACTTGTCGCGCAGCGTAGCAACGCTTCCGTCATCCGATCGAGCAGACTCTTCTTCGTGCGATGCAAGCATCCGAAGGTAGCGCTCTTCGTTGGCGGTCTTGGCCGATGCCAATTCCGCCTTGCGAGACTCCTCTCTCTCTTGGTTGGCGCGCTGGTTGTCGGCGATCATTCCTCTGTTGAAGAGATCGCGAACCTGAGCCATGGCGATCGAGCTCAAGCCTTCGGGAGCAAAGGTCTCAAGCAGGGCCTTCTGGGCCTCATCCTTTTTGACGCTTGGATCAGAAGAGAGGCGGGCAGCAAGGCTCACCATCTTCTGTTCCGTCTCTCGACGACTGACGTTGTCTGGCTGGCTGCTGACGATCCTTTCGTTCAAGGTGTCCAAGACAGCCTTCGAACCGTATCGCGGACCAAGCACCTGGTTGATCCGTTCGACATAGTCCTTTGCCATGCCGGGAAGGCTGCCTTCAGGTGCCGTGGAGATGAGGCGCAGAAAGTCCGTGCGCATGCGATTGAACGTGTCTTCCTGACCGCGTTCGAACGCAGCATCCGCAGAACGAGCCGTCTCACCCTTGAGGCGAATGCGCTCGCCAACATCTCGGATCATGACGTCGGCGACCTTGTCGCCGTACTTTTCGACAAGGCCCGGCCTTAGCTTTGCAAGTTCTTCCAGGGATGCTGAGAGGGCTCTGTCAGAAAACCTGTACGAGTAGCTCGAGCTGAACTTCTTGAAGACAGCCACCTCGATTCGCGTGGCGTCGAGGTTCGCATCAACCATTCGGAGTTCGCCGCTGATGCGACCGGGTGTCCAGTTGTCAGGGTCCAAGACCCCCATCGCGTTGAAATGGTTCTGCACGTCGTTGCGCTTTCGCGCAGCAAGTGACTCGTCGCCAGACCTTGCTGCAGCGCTTGCCTCAGCCGTCGACGTATTGACTGCATCGGCGAGAACGCTGACCTGCTGGGCCACGTTGCGGCGCCTGACATCCTCGACAAGCTTCATCCGATGCCGGGCATTCAGCTCTGCCATGGCATTCTCAGACGGACCACGAAGATAGTCTGGAACGGACTCCAAGCTCTTGGCCGTGTACGCTTCCGCAGACCTGTCAAACAGCGCGACAGGATCTTCCGGCGTCGGCAGCGGCTTGCCATCTGGGTCGACAGGAGAGAAAGCGCGCTGGTGCATCAAGCCAAACTGCTTGGATGCATCCGTCTTGAGCGCGGCCGTGAAGGCTTCGGCGTGCGCAGCCATGAACGCCTGGCCATAGCTTGTGCGATCCTCGCGAACCGACATGGGCGCGAGATTTCCGGCTTCATCGCGCACAACAATGGAGCCATCCTTCTTGCCTTGGCGAGCAAGCTCACCCTGCCACTCACGCATCAGCTCGCGAGACATCTCCTGGCCCATGCGGGAAGACATCAAGCCAAAGCTTGACGCTTCCTCAAGGCCACGAAGCCGCTGAACTCCGATGTCCTGGAGCGCGACCCTCGCTACTTGCGAATAGCGCGGAAGGTCAGCCATGAATCACCTTTCACGAGCGGGATTCGTTACGCGAGCAGGTTGCCCAGGCCACTCTTTGTAAGCGGTGCCCGCAAAGTCAAAGAGGGAGCGACCGGCGGTAGAGATGGCAGCGCCCTGCTTTGCCCGTGCGCTGAGATCGGCATCGTACCCATAGAGGTCGAGCTGCCTCAGGCGATTGCCAACGTTGGCCCTGATGTTGACGAGATCGTCATCAAGCTTGCGTGAGTCATCTCGGCGTATCGCATCGAAGCTGTCGAGCTCAACTCCTCGAGCAGCCGCTGCCGTGATCTGGGACGACGCAGTCTGCTCGAAGCGACGAACGCGCTCGGAAGACTGCATGGCAGCCTCGACCTCGGCAGCCTGTCGCGCAGACTCGACTTGCGCTGCAGCGGCCTTGGATTGAGCACCAGCAAGCTTGTAGGAGCTTGCGGCGCCATAGAGCGACGCAGCCGTGGAAGCGGCAGCAAGGGCGATTTTTCCGATGGCCATCAGTAACCAACCACGGTTGCGAATCCGAGGATCGTGACGGGCAGCGGCACCTGGATGCCGAGCGTCACGGTTGGGTCTTGCTTCCAGCCAAGAAGACGGAAGTGATAAGTGTTCGACTTGCGTCGATCCTGCGTGTTCGGATCTTGCGCGACGTCCCAGACATCGAGGTCCTGGCCGTTGGCGCGCACGCTCACGGAGCCAGCGATCGTCACGGAGACCTGGCTGAGCCGCTTGGGGCGAACGTGCAGCGACCCGATGGGCGTTTCGATCTCTGGCGGAAGCGTCTCGAGAGTCGGGGACCACCCGATGCCGATGTACGTCTCGCCCGTGGGAGCGACATCAGGCGTCAGCACGCCGCCGCTGAGAGACAGGGTGCCGTAGTGCTTGCCATCAGAGACGACGTCGTACTTGCCGTCGGCACGCGCTGGCCCCAGAACGCCAGATGCAAACGTCGCGGCCGCGGCATGGGTGGTGAAGCCGTCGAGCGACGCTTCCACGTCGAAGCGAAACTTCTCAAGGCTGTAGGTCGTGCCACGCAAGATGAGGACAAAGGCCTCGTTGTTGACGACGGCAACGGACTTGAAGAGTCCGTTCGGCGTGGTCCAGAACGTCCATCCGGTGAGCTGCTGCGAGCGAAGGCTGTGCAGGACAGCCATGCCGCCGTTGTCCATGACAACGAACAAGTACTGCTCCGGGATCGACGCCGAAGCAGGAAGAGCAGCGATCGCTTGGGGGTTGGACACGCGCTGCGCCGTGAACACGCTCGTCTGCTCGGCGCTGTAGGCCTGGATCGTGTCGTTGTAGATCAGCTCGCGCATGACCTTGCCGCCCGTTTGCGCATAGGAGACGGCGCCATCGAAGACCTTGCCGTTGCAGGTCGTCGTGATGCCGTAGTTGGCTTGCGGACGGATCGAGATCGTCGCTGGCGTGAGGGGCTTCGTCTCGGACTGCGGGCAATAGGCGACGAGCTGGTCGGTGAAGACCAGCAGGTTCTGGTGGCTGACGACGCGGCGGATGTCTTGCACCTTGTCGACGCTGATGCCTGTCCAGATCGCTTGCGCATCAAGCCCGGTGCCGGAGTCGAAGTTCTTGTAGCTTCCGACCTGCGACAGGTAGAGGCCTTGTCGGCGCGTTTTTCCGCCGCCAAGCACAAGCCGGTCGTCATGGAAGCACGCGCAGATTGGCCACCCACGCTTCGCGGAGTAGACCTGCTCTTGCCAGTCCGTCGTCGCGCTGGTGTTGGCAAGCGTCTCGACCACGGTGCAGCCACCCATCACCGTGTCGGAGGTGCGCGTCCCCAGCAGGACCTGCTTGCCGCCGATGCGGATATAGAGACCGTTCCAGCTCGTGTCGGTGAAGATCGCCGTGCTTGCGGTCACGGTGATCGTGCCGGTCGTCGCAGACGGCGTCAGCGTGATCGAGCTGGCCTCGTAGCGATAGAACGGGCCGAGATACTTCGCCGGCGTGCCGCTGGTGTCAAAATCCCAGGTCGCGATCGTGAAGGTTGTCGCCCCGGTGCGGGTGACCTGCCGCGGCTGGTAGTTCTTGTGGAAGAGCAGCAGGACGTCGCCACTCTGCGCCACAGACACCTCCCGGATCTCGCTTGCGGCATAGGGCGTCGACAGCGTGCCGCAATCAGCGCCGTCGCTGGTGCGCCTGATGCGCAGATTGGCGCCCTCAAGCTTCATGACGTAGCCTTGGGTGCCGTCGAACTCGAACTCGAGCAGCTGGCCGTCAACCGTGCCCCAGCTTGCCACGACGCTCTGAAGTGGCGGGCGCGACCTCTGGCCACCCTGAAGCAGTCCGCGGAAGTTCTCCACGACCTTGGCGCCGTTGCGCCACCCCTTGACGTCTGAGCGCATGCGCATCAGCGCATCAATCTCGCCAGAGGCGAGGTTGGTCTGAAGGCTTGTCTGACGCTGGAACATCAGCGTCGAGCCGAGATCAACCGCCAAGGCTTGATGCGGTTGGGCGCATCCTGGCGGCTGTCGATGTGGCAGGCCTTGGACAGCAGCATCTCGTAGGAGCGACCAAGGGCATCGCGCATGGAGCCAGAGTGCGACAGGGGACCGCAGAATCGGTGCATCAGAGCGGCCTCCAGCGCCTCGGTGAAGTGCGCCGGGAAGTAGCTCTCGTCGACGACCCGCGTGTAGTCGATCTCGAGGGTGTCGTCGCCGTGGTTGATGTGGACCTCCGAGCCGTAGACCACCCATTCGTCGGCAGCCATGTCGTCGTCGCCAACGCTGCGGACGTTCCAGAGCGCAACAAAGTCGGCGGGCAGCTGGTAGGCGCTGTCGAAGGCGGTCTCGTTCGTGCTCTCGATCTTGTTGATCGACGCACCGATCGTGGCGAAGCGCCATGGGTGACGGGACAGCACCTTGCGGACGGTCGCGTCGTAGAGCTGGCTTGCGATCACGCTCTCCGTGGTCGTGCCGGAAAAATCCGCGATCTGGTTGGCGCCAAGCTCGATGAGAGCACGAGAGCAAATGTCGATCTTCGTGTCGGCCATTGCACGACCCCAAGCACGCCGTCAGGAAGAAGGCGGGGCCCTGCAAAAGCAAGGCCCCGCCAGTTGCTCAGTCGGTGTTGGTGACCGTGAGAGCGAGCGTGTCGCTCAGGTTCACGACGCCCGATGCGTTCGTCATCACGACATGCCAGCCGGCGGTACCGACCGTGGTGATCGTGTTGAGCGTCGAGCTGAACGCCGAGGCCGAGATACGCAGGACGACGTCGCCCACCTTGAGCTGCTCGAACGCAGCGCTCATGTAGCCCGAGGTGTCGACGGTCGCGGCGCCGTCGTTGTCCTTGTCGATGTAAACGTAGAGCCCGTTGGCGCCGAAGGACGCGACGCGGAAGAGCTGGCTGGCGGTGAATGCCATGGGAGGTTCTCCTTCCTCAGGTCTCGGTGCAGTCGATCTGGAACACGCCGGTGTCCTCGATGCGCACCGCGCCGACCGTGATGCGCGCCTGGGCGAAGTACTCGCCCTTCTGCGGCACCCAGTCGAAGTTGGTGCGGATCTCGCTGTTCATGCCCAGCGCCATCGCGGACTTGTGGTAGGCGAGGCATCGACGGGTCGTGGACGCCAGCGTGAGGCCGGTGAACTGCATCCACATGATGCCCAGCCAGCGCTTCGCCGTGACACCCGACTTCCACGGGAGCGCGTCGGGACCGACATAGTCCTGGGACGCGAACTCGGAGATGGTCAGGAGGTTGGTCCACTGCTCCGGCGCAATGAGGCAAACGCGGCCGCCATCGTCCGGGATCTCGTTGGTGCCCATGAGCTCCATCAGCGTCAGGACCTTGGCACGGGTGAGCCCCGTTGCCGCGGCCGCGATCTGCTGGCCGGCAGGCAGCGACGCATAGGCAGCCGCGGTGATCGTGTCGTCGACCTTGCGACCAGCAGCCTTGGCCAACGCGCCAGCGGCAAGCTGCCGCTCGTCCATGTTGGTCTTGAGCTCGTCGAGGTCGTTGATGTACTCGCCACCGTAGTAGTCGGTGATGGTGAGCGTCACGTTGGTGTGGTCGACGTTCATGACCGGCACGTCGCCGTGCTTGCCCTTGGTCGACATCGTCCCGGAACCGTACTTGTGGAACTGGAACGTCTTTCCGGCGCCCATCTTCTCGCGGATCGTGCCGCGCAGCTGGGAACCATCGCGCTGGAACGCGACGAAGGTCTCGTCGTCGAAGAGCTTGATGAAGTTGTTGTCGATCGAGGTCGACATGAGGAATCTCCTTGAGCAGGTTGGGTTGAACCGCGCTGCCGGTTGGTCCCTTCACGTCGCCGCCGGTTGGTCCTTGCGGGCCGGGGCTCCCGGAAACGGGGCCGGGTAGGCGAATTGCTCCTTCGCCGTACCCCGCCCCTTGTCTCCGCGCCTATCGCTTATGCGCCGGTTGCATAGAGACGCTGCTGAAGAGCGCCAACTTCGCGCACGAAAGCCGGGTCACGGCGATACGGGTCGCGGTAGCGCGGGTCCATCATCATTTTGCGCAGGTCTTCGCGGGTGCGCCCATCGCCGGCCGGTGCCGAAGGCGCACCCTGCGGCTGGTTGCCTGCCATGAGGCGTGCATCGACAAGCTTCTCGAGCGCCTCGAAAGCCTTGGCCGAAGTCGCGAGCGGCTTGAGCACTTCCCAGTCGGCGCCGAGCGTCTTGGTCAGGGCCTTCTGGAGGTTGGCGATGCGCTGGATGCCGTTCTCGCCAAGGCTCTTCACCTCGGCGTCGATGTCGGGCATGTCCGCAGCCATGCCATCGACGTAGGCAGCGATGCCGGCCTCGAACTGGTTCTGGTTCATGCCAAGCTCGTGCGCAGTCGATCGCCACCACTTCATCATCGGGTTGGCTTCGTTGAGGTTCAGCTCGAAGTTTTCCTTCGAGTACCCCTCGGGCAGCTTGACCTGGTAGCCCTCGGGCTTCTCGGGCCGGGCCTTCATGCGGCCTTCCTCGAAGTCGCGCTCGACCTGGCGACGCAGGTCGTCGCTGCGCGTGAAGACCTTGCGCTCGACCTCGCCGTAGGCCTTGCCGAAGTCGGACAGGCGAGCGGCCTTGCGCTGGGCGTCGTAGAACTTTTCGGGCAGCCAGTCCGGTCGTTTCTCCATCGCAAGCCACCCATCGGGAAGAGGGGCTTCAGGATTGGCAGCGCGCTGCGCGGCGATCGCGGCCTGGTCGCCAGCAGTCAGGCCGCCAGACCTCGTGCCGCTCAGCGGCGGCGGCTCACCGGAAGGCGCGGCCGCGGGGCCGCCAGACGCGTCGTCAGGGCTTCTCGGGTAGGGATTTCGCTGGAACATCGATGGCTCCTCTTTCCATCAGGTGACGCATCAGCCATACCGCAAAGCGCATGCCTTCGCGGTATTGCAGCACTTCGTTGAGCGATCCCGGCGGATGCACGGTGCGCAGGGTCAGTTGCTCGAGGTATTCGAGCAGCATCGCGCCGTCGGGCTTCGACAACGCGGAGTGAGCGGCCAGCTCCACCTTGCGCGGGTGGACGCCGCTGTCGGCGGGCTTTGCGAGGGTCGACCTCAGCCGGGCGACGACTTCCGATTCATCCAAGCATTCCTCCCCCGCCTTCGGCTTGCGGTCCCATCTGCTGTGCCATCTGCTGCATCTGCTGCAGCATCTGCTGCTGCTGCTCCTCGGTGTAGAAGAGGTCGGCGCGGATGTCCTTGCGGTCGGCCAACCATTTGGCGACCTTGTTGGGCTCCATCAGCATCATCAGCGGAAGCTGCTGGCCAAACGTGCCTTGCAGGGCGCCGGCAAACTCCATCATGCGCTGGACGTCCTGGTCCTTTTGGGCAGACGCCAGCGGGCTCTCGCTCTTGATCTCCACGAGGTCGCCATCGACGGACGGCAGGCTGATGCGGCCGGTCTGCTTGAGCAGCCAGATCGTGCGCCGGATGACGGGCTGCACCAGCTCGCGCTGGAGGCGACCATAGGCCGATCCCATGCGCCGGTAGAGATCCTGCATCCTGGCCTGAACCTCGGTCGCCGACATGGGCGTGCCGGTGGGCGGGCCAAGCGCCTCGTCGTAAAGGGCGCGCTTGATGCTGGCCTGCAGGTCCTTGAGGATCACCTGCGACAGGTCGAAGCGGCTTGGCACCTCGAGGGGGCGAAGGCCCTGCGATCCGCGTGCGTGGGGGATGATGGTCCCGGGCAGCAGCGTGATGGTGTTGGGGTTGAGGACGCCATCGTCCTCGCCCTGCCACAGACCAGACACAGCTAGCTCGGCGTTCTCCAGATTCAGCTGCACGATGACGTTGGCGACGCGCACGTCGGGCATGGCGTTGAGCAGCGGGCCGCGGCCATAGACCTCGCCAGCAGCAACGGACCAGCGGAAGTTGATGTGCGGGCAGGCGCCGGCCCCGCTGTAGGTCGTGCGCAGGATCTCGACCTTGGGCGACGAGAGCCACACGACGTAGACATGGGTCTCGACGCGCTTGGACCAGTCGCGGAAGGTCGCCTCGTTGACCTCGATCTCGTCTAGCGGACGGTTCGCCATGCGATCCATCAGCTCCATCGGGATGTTGGCGCCGGGCCACTCCTTGTCGATCAGGCCGACCTGGATCTTGCGCTTGCGGAATCGCCCATCGACGGTTCCCCATGGGCCGGCATCCATCGCCATCTGCGTGAGCGGGACCGCGGTGAAACGGATGACGTCGTCGCGATCGTAGTCGGCGATGAGCGATCCCGTGCCGATCCCAAGCTCCATGTAGGCTTCGTGGATCTGGCTGTCGAAGTTCGAGCGATGGAGGACCGCGAAGACCTCTTCGCCAATCTCGTCAAGCTTGGCCTGGATCTCGTTGGCGTTGTCGGGGTCGATGATGCGGCCAGGCCGCAGGCGCGACCAGCGCGAGAAGGTTGGCGTGAGGCCAGCTTGCAGGCGCGACGCAAACTCGTGGATGGAGGTGACAGCCGTGCTGTCGTAGAGGTTCAGCGTGTTCTTCTGGCCGTTGGTGTGCGAGAAGAACCGCGCACGGTGCGGCATCGAGTACTCGTAGCACTCGTCCCAAAGCGTCTTCCATTGGTCGTGCGTCGAGTGCGCTTTCTGCGAACGCTTGATGATCTCTTCGAGGTTCATGAGGTGCTTCTCGCAGCTGAATTGCTTCTAGCGATCAAGCAGCGACTTGAATCTCTTGCCGATCATGGCAGCCGGAGGCTTCTCCATGTCGCTACCAGTCGGAGGCCAGGGAATCTCGTTGCCGTCATCATCGAATGCGCGCATCGGCTTGCCTTCGTCTTCCTTGTCAAGCTTTGCACGATCGGCATCTTCCCTTGAAAGCCTCTTGCGATTTTCTTCGTGGTCCCACGCTTTTTTGTAGTCGCCAAGCGCTTCGAAGAGGCTTTTCAAGAGAGGCATGAATCAGCCTCCAAGCATGGAGTTGTAGCCAGACTCGCCGGCGCTGAAGAGCGAGCGGCGGCCCATGGCGCCAGACGAGCGCAGGCGTTCGGTGCTGGCCGCGACTTCCTCGGACTTCTTGCGCTCTTCCTCGGCGCGCTGCTTCGCCTCCTGCTGCGCGGCGATGGTCGCAGGATCGGGGGCAGGCATCTTGGGAGCTTTCATCGGAACACCTCGGTCGCGCCCTGGCGAATGAGTGCGTGGTAGAGCTGCTCTGGCGTGAACGACAGGCCGCCCATGCCAAGCAGGTGCTTCACCGTGGTCACGCAATAGACCGGCCCGCGCAGCATCCACCTATAGCGTTTGATCCGATCGACACGGAGGATGCGGCCGCCGCCAGCCTTCAGCACAGCGATCGTGCGATCCATCTCCTCGCCCATCGCCACGCGCACGTCGGTGTGGCCCATCAAGGGGTCGATGACGATCCAGCCGCCACGCGAGTACCCAAACACCAGCACATGGCGCCAGCCCTTGCGGGCAAAGAGATGCCACCAGCGTCGCGTGCCGGGATGGAAATCGCCAAAGGCGACGTGCCAGGTCACGATGTCGAGCCCGAAGTCGCAGTCGCGGAACGGCTCAGCCACCACGACCTCGCAGCCTGCGCGTCAGGCGATCCATCACCGTGCCGTGCGTGCGCGTGTTGACGACCGCAACGCTCGGCTTGGCGACGGGCGTTCGGTTGAGGAGCATGCGGCCGCCGCCAAGGCCAAGGACCAGGTACTGCAAGGCGTCGTGGGGATGGCTGTAGCGATTCTTCATCGGGCGATCGGCAGGACGCTTGCCGCCAACACCCTGCACCATCGGGTAGTGGTAGCCGCGGGCAAAGCCTGCGCGCAGGATCGTGCAGGACGGGTCGAGCAGGAAGACCTCGAGGTCGCCGATGCGCTGGTTGAGCAGGTGCTCGACCGCCTGCTGCCGCTCCACGAAGTCGTTGGTGGGCGCGGGCTGGGCGTTGATGCCCTTGGCGCGCAGGATGTCGAAGGGCGTGCGCTCGTCGGTCTGCGCACGGCTGTCGCCGGCCGGGTCGCCCCAGAACGCAAGCTGCATGCCGGCAAAAGGCGGCTGGGAAAGGACCGCCAGCAGCTGGTCGGCGAAGCGCTCGGCGCCCATGGACGTCGCGACGATCTCGCGCATGATCCTGAAGCGGCCCATCACGTTCTGTCCGATGATGGCCGCGGGCGTGAGCCCGAAGTCGATGCCGACGCCAACAACGTGGTTCTCCTGCGGCACCAGCTTGGAGCGCGCCACATGGCGTTCGTCGGAGAAGGTCGGATAGACCAGCGCGCCGTCCAGCGTGTAGCCAAGGCGGTTCTGGAGGTAGACCCGGATCCAGCTGCGCGTCTTGCCGGCGATCTGGTTCGAGTAGTAGTCCGGGCGCAGGTTGGGGAGGTTCTCGGCCGCGGGGTTGATCTCGTAGCCGACGATCGCGTCGCCATCCATCTTCTCGACGACGGCCTCGGGCTGGACGAAGAACCGCCAGTTCTCGGGGCGCTGCAGCGTCAGCGCGTCGACGGGGTCCATGTCCTCGGGGATCGGCGCCTCGCCGGCCAGGATGGGCCACCAATGGTCAGGCTCCATGGCGTTGGTGTCCATGAAGATGCAGGCGCGGTAGTCCTGGCCGTCAAGGTCAGCAAGCTTGGGAAAGCGGCCAACGCGGCCGGTCAGCATGTCGAGGATGGCCTTGGGGATCTCCCGGGCCTCGTTGATCCAAGCCCCCGTCAGCTCAAGAGACAGCAGCTTCTTGACGTCGTCTTCCCGGTCCAGGGCCAGGAAGATCACTTCCATCTCGACGTCGCCCTTGCGGATCTTGTGCGTGAAGGGCGGCGACCAGTTGAACTTCCCGAACTCGTGCTCGGGAAACCAGTCGAGCCAGGTCTTGATCGTGGTCGTGCGCAGCTCGCCCTGCGTGTTGCGGATGACGCACCAGCGGGACTGGCGCTTCTTCGACCGCCCGCTGCGCGGCATGGCAAGCGCAAGGCGCATGATCTCGATGCAGCAGGTGACGGACTTGCCGCTGCCGATCGGGCCGCGGATGCCGCGCACGAAGCTCAGGTCCTTCATGAAGTCCCGGCCCACGGGGCCAGGGGGCTTGTAGGAGATCCTGACCGGCTCGGCCATCAGACCTTGCCCTCGAAGAACGATCGCGGCGGCCGCCCGACAGGACGCGGCGCGTCATGCTCGAGCAGGTAGTCGAAACCGCCCTCGGACTCGATCTGGAGGCGGCGCTCCCTGAGCTTGGGGAAGCTGGATTCAAGCCACTCGACCTGGCTCTGGAAGCGCCGGTTGAGCCTGTCCAGAAGGACAAGGCGCTTCTCGAGCTCGTCGATGCGACGACGGAGGTTGGACAGCTCGGACCAGTAGCCGCGGGTCTTGTAGCGCACCTGGCGCCGCTTGGACCGCGCAGCGTCGATCTGGTGCTGCCCGTCGGCCAGCTCCCTGATCTCTCCATCATCCATCGGCCGGCACCCTCCTCGATTTGCCCATCTTCACCAGCAGGCGATGGGTGCCGTCAGGCTCGTAGTGGATGCGCTGGGCAAGGAGCTTCACGCCACCATCTCCACGGCATTGCAAGATCAGGTCCCCGAACGCCGCGTCGATGTCCTTGCGCGACGCATTCTCGGGAAGGTCCATGCTCTTCCACACCTCGCCAGAAGGGCGCCGCTCGGTCATGCAGACCTCCGCCAATCCGACCACTTGCGATCAACCGCCTCCTTGAGCGATCGCTCGGCAACACGCGGCCCGATCACGTCGATGATCCGGTCGCACTCCTGGTCCGTGCGGTACTCAGGCTTCCAGTCCTTCATGTGCGTGCGCCTGACATGCTCCCGAAGAACCTGGAGATCCTGAAACGACAGGGTCGCAAGGAAGCTGGAGGGAGAGACGATCACGGGGGTCCCCTATGTGAAAAAAATGCGGGGGGAGTGGAGGGCTCGCCAGTCGCGCCCGAGTTTTCGACCCCCCCCCTCGCTTCGCTCGTGGTGGGCGTCTCAAACTCTGTGCGCTCCTTCAATCATCTCAGCCGAGGTCTATGACCAACTCGACACTACCCGCTGCGGCTACCGTCTCCGGCTTGCTCTGCTCCAGCACCAGCCGTGCTGCCTCAAGCCGCACGCGCTCGCTTCGCGCCTCGTCCAGCAGCACCTCCGTCCTGCACAGGGCCTTTGACCTCAGGACTCGCAGCTGCGTCTCCTGCATCTCGGCGAGAAGATCACGCGCCTCAGGCTTGGCGAGCAGACGACTCAACGCCCCTTCCCCGATCCCCGCTTCTGCTGCCGCATCCCTCTGCGTCAGTCCTCGTTTCGCTATCAGTTCCAGCGCCTTGTAATTGGCGTCGCCTATGGCCACGACGTTGGCCCTGTCGGCTACGTTCACGCCGCGCATTCCTTGCGCTTTCCCCTTGATCCTCACCACGCGCTTCTTGGGCTGCGGCATCGGTTCTGGGTCGATCACATCGGCATCTGACGGCATCTGCGGCCTCCGTTCTCGCCCCTCCCCCTGCCCCCTCCCCTACGCCCCTGCGAAATCGCCTGTCAAGTGGCAATAATGCCACCTGTTTTTGCAGGCGCTTCTGCGGCATTGCAGGACCACATCCTTGACCTGTCAACCATTATGCCTCCGACGCGCAGGGGCGATTCGGCTTCGCCGACCGGGGCTCTCGGGCTTCGCCCCGAGCCGCCTTCGGCGTCTCGGCCCTTCGGGCTTCGATCCCCTATCGCTCTTCTTGGTTGGCGCTGACGCGCCCGAGGTGAGGGGCGCGAAAGAGGCGCCCCTCCCATTTTGCTGGGGAACCACCACCCCACCCGCGCAAGTGTAACGGGGGAGTCCCCTCCCACGTCGTCAAGGAGGGTCGCTGCGTTGCGTCCAGCCGCCAGGTCACCGCGGCGAGACGCGCCCCCGGTTGGCACGAAATGCTTCGCATTTCGCCCTTCGGGTGCACCGAGCGGGACCACCTCCACGCGCTCATCGCAAGGCTTCGCCTCGCGCTGATCGCATGGAGGCGGCCCTCCGGTGCATGCCACCGCCCTCGCTTCGCTGCGGGTCCTTGACAACGCGGGCCCCTCCCCGTTGCCCCGATGCGGTTGGGATGATGACCCCCCAGCGACATACCTCAACCTTGAAGGAGGCGACGATGCGAATTCTGAACGTGAAGACTGACCACATAGGTCCCAACGCGGTGCGCGTTGATAGGTCCGGCCCATGGGGCAACCCGTTCGTTATCGGCCGCGATGGCACACGCGATCAGGTGATCGCGCTCTATCGGCAATGGCTCTGGCGCATGATTTTGCGCAACGTGGTGACGAAGGAGCGACTTCGCGAACTTCAAGGTCGCGATCTTGCTTGCCATTGCGCTCCTCAGAGGTGCCACGCAGAGGTGATCCGTAGCGCTGTCCGCTGGGCCTGCAAGTAAGGCCCAGCGTTGGTTCATTGAGCGGTTGCTGACCGCTCTTCACAGAGGAGATTTGCACATGACTTCGAAGATCCACGTTGATTTGAACCGCCCCGAGGGCGACTACATCCCGCGCTCCGAGTGGGCGTCGGCCCGCGAGGCGCACAAGCACCGCCAGCGCCTCATCACCCGCGAGTACGCGAACGAGGTCACCGACCCCGACGCGCTCGCGGACGGCGCCGTCGGCGTCGCCAACACCTTCCGCGACGCCATGCACCTCCTCGACGAGGGGTGCGTGAGCAAGCGGATGCAGCGCAACATCCTCGACGCGGTCTGCTCCGCCATCCAGCGGCAGCTCAACCGCACCGAGGCGGCCATGGCCCGCGAGACGCAGAGCGCGTCGGAACCCGGCGCGCTCCCGCCCGAGCTGGAGAGCGTCGAGCAGTCGCGCATCTCCGACGCCGTCGCGGAACACGCGGCCGACATCGCTGCGCTGCGTCACGCCCTCGACGGCGCGACCGACGCCTTCTCGGAGATCATCGGCGAGCCGTGGGTTCCGGCCTCGCAGACGCAGCGCGTCTACCACCCGGCCCTCGCGCTCGCCACGGAGATCTCGCTCGGCAACGTGCGTCCCACCGTCCCCGAGGCCAAGGGGTTCCGCGTGGTCGTCGTCGGCTCGCCCGACGCCCACGACCGCCAGCTCGTCACCGACTGGCTCGACCGGGCGCGGACCAAGTACGGCGACCGCCTCTGGCTCTACACCGGAGACCGAGCCGCGGGCGTCGACGGCACCGTAGCCGACTGGGCGCGCAAGAACCGCGTTGCCATCCGACAGTTTGGCCTCGACTTCAACCGCCACGGCAACAACGCCGGGTTCACCCGCAACAAGGTCATGGTCGCGCAGAACCCCGACGCTGTGCTGGCGTTCGGCGGCAAGGCACAGGTCGGCGACCTCGTCGGCCGTGCCATTCGCGAAGGCATCCCGACCTTCGCGCCGATTCCGCCGCAGGGCTGGACGGTCGGTGACGACCTCCGCCCGGTGCGCCAGGCGGCACCGTCGCCGGACGCGGACAGCACCGCGTCCTGACCTGACACCTCGAGCTGGCGGCAGCCGTCCCGCGACGGCGCCGCCAGCTCTTTTTTCCACCGTCGCCGCGGCGGCACGGGTCTCGGGGAGGCTCCCGCCTCCCCTATCCCCCTCCGCCCCCGGTCCCCCTCCACCCCCTGCGCCCCCGGAAACTCCCCCACCCCAGGGCTGAGCCCTGCAAGGAGATCGACATGATCATCGAGCGACTGGCGTACAAGATTGGCTACGCCATTACCAAGACCAAGGTTGCTGTCCGCGACCGAGCCAACGACGTGAACGATTGGTTCGTTCGCGTCACCGCTCCTGACGACATCGTCGTTCGCAAAGTGGAGCCAAGCGAGGTCATGCTCGCTTCGGAATTCACCTGCCCCAAGTGCGGCCTCATGCCCGCTGAAATCCAGCGGCAGGGATGTCCGCGTCGCCAGCCACGCGAGACCCGCGAGCTGCTTGTCTCTTGACAAGGCCCTGCGGGATTTTTGCGAGGTGATTGGCGATACGCAGGCTCAGCCACGCCAGTTGCAGCGTCCTGCGCTGCTGCAACCCCTCTCGAAACCGATCTCAAATCTCAAGGAGGCGTTGATGTAGCATGCTGACGACTTGCCGCAGATCGACGCAAGACGATCGCACCAAGCTGCCTGGCGCGTGCAGACGACGCCTCCCCGTTGTGGATGGAACAGGGTCAGCCCCGCAGCCTATGCCTGCGGGCAAGCCTTGGGAACGCCGGCGCTTTGGATGGACGCATCCAAGGCCCGGCGTTTTTTCATTGGACCCATTCCGGGTCCCCCACAGAGAGGAGACAGCAGATGTTCAACGTCAACCGAGTCGAGATCATCGGCAATCTCGGACGCGACCCCGAGATCCGCACCGCCCAGTCCGGCAAGTCGTTCGCGACGCTCAGCGTCGCCACGACGGAGCGCTGGACCAGCAACGGCCAGCCCGTCGAGCGCACCGACTGGCACCGCATCACCGTCCTGTCGCAAGGCCTCGTCAAGATCCTCCAGGCCCACGGCCGCAAGGGTCAGCTCGTGCGCGTGAGCGGTAAGCTGCAGCACAGCAAGTACGAGAAGGACGGCCTTACGCGCTACGCCACCGACGTCGTTGTCGGCAACAATGGCGAGTTCGCCATCCTGTCGGCCAAGCGCGCTGACGCCACGACGGCGCCCGCCGAGGATGCCGATGCGCCGGCGCCCGAGGCGCCGACCACGCAGCCGACGTGGAAGGGCGACGACGTCCCCTTCTGACCACCGAGCAGGGTCTTCCGAGCAATTCGGAAGGCCCTGCTTTCCTTTCGTTCTGCAATTTTGCAGGATAGGAGGCCCATGTGGCACTTCATCAACATGGCGACTCGATTCCTGCCACCAGCGGTCACGCTGTTGGTGACAGCCCTGGAACTGGCTCGAGCTCTTCAAGCCCTGCGTCGCTCTTCACGGAGGAAGGGACCATCTTCTTGAAGCCGTTTGTCATTGTTGTCGCCGGCGGCGACAAGGGCGTGGACAAGCACCAGGTTGCTGAGTGGTTCTCTGCCCTGAAGCGCAAGCACAAACGGATTGTCATCTGGCAAGCCAGCAACAATCCAGCGGAAAGCCCTGCGCACCAATTGGTCTCCAAGTGGGCCAGGAAAAACAAGATCGCAGTCGTGCCTTTCAAGCATCGTGACGACTCAATGCTTCGATGGGCAACGAAGTCAGCCGAGGCTGGACACAAGGTTGGCGTGATGATCATGCCAACCACCAATCCTCAAACCATCATCAAGGCAGCAAAGGCATCAAGCCTTCCTGTCTGGGAGGTCAGCTAGCAATGATACCCGGAAATTTTTTCATCGGCGTTGCGCTGCTGCTTCACGCTGCGTGGCGAAGCAGGTCCCAGATAGCCAGGACCATGCTTGGCTGCCTTGCCACCTTCTGGCGCAAGGCTCGCAGATTGCTCATCTTCCTCTTTGGAACTGGGCTCCTGCTCTGGCTGTTCGTGATCGCAAGCGCGCTGCTGTTCACGATCGCCGTCGCTGCCTTTCCAATCACCATCGCTTTGATCATCGTCTTTTTTCTCGTCTGTCTCTTTGGAAAGGCCCGGCCAGGTTCTGGTGGCCGGTCAGGAGGCGGCCAGACATGACCAAGATCATCCTGAACACCGAACCGCTCATCGACCACATCCGCAAGATGCCGGTCGACAAGCTTGGCTTGCTCGCCGAGATCCTCAACGACGCCGTCGGTGAGGCGCGTTTCTACGAAGTCATCTGCCTCGAGAAGAGCGAGGAAGGCGATGCCTTCTATTTCTCGGAGCGGGCCAGCGTCGCTCGCGAGCTGCGCGACCTCATCGTGAAGATGAACGCCAGCTTCCTCTATCTCATCGAACCCCAGAAGAAGGAGCAACTCCATGCCTGATGGCGCTTTTTCGTCGATGATGGACCGTCACGGGTTCATCCCCATCAACCACGAAACCCCGAAGTGGTTTCCCGTCAGCGCCGGCGAAGTCTTCGACGCCAACGGCTCACCCATCGCCGGCTATCAGCGCATCTGGCGCGAAGACAGCGGCGACACGATCGCCCTGCACACCTCGGACTACCACCTCGTCCCGTACCAGGAGAACTTCTCCCGCTTCGACGAGGCCATCATGCGCTCGGGCCTCGACACCACCGATATGCGCGTGGCGACGGACATGAGCCACAATGGCGGCCGCGTCTTCCGCCAGTACCTGTTTCCCGCGCACACGAAGGATGTCGGACAGGGCGATCCCGTCGCGCTGCGCATCATCATGTTCGACAGCTACGACGGGTCGTACTCGTTCCGCGGCACCGCCGGTTTCTTCCGGTTCGTCTGCGCCAACACCTGCGTCATCGGCGACACGGCGATCGACGTCCGCGCCAAGCACACCTCGAACTTCGGCGAGCGTTCGTCGCGACTGATCGAGGCCGTCGTCAAGGCCGCGGACTCGTTCAACGGCTACGTCGAGAACATGCGGCACTGGTCGACCGTGCGCCTGTCGCTCGGCAACGCCCGCGAGCTGCTTAACCTGATGCCGCAGGGCAACGACTCGCTGCGCGACACGCTGTTCGCCGACTACGCGACCAAGCACGGCGAGAACGGCACCGCATGGGACCTCTACAACGTCCTCACCAGCTGGGCCACGCACTCCAACGCTCGAGCCAACCGCGCCCAGGTGCGCGCCCAACGCGAGGACCGTGTCCTCGCCCTCACCAACAAGGCTGCATGGAAGGAGCTCTGCAATGCCTGACACCGTCGACAACATCGTCGCCAAGCCCATCGCCACCGACGACCAGCTGACCTACCTGCAGGTCGCCGAGCTGGTGCCGTGGGCTGGCAACGTTCGGTCCTCGCGCAGCGACATGGACGTCGCGGCCATGGCGCTCTCCATCAAGAACGTCGGCCTCCTCAATCCGCTGCTGGTCAAGCGCATCGACAACGAGTGGAACGTCGTGGCCGGAGTCACGCGCCTCAAGGCGCTGATCTGGCTCAAGTGGGATCGCGTCCCGTGCGTCGTCCTGCCTGACGGCATGGACGATCGCTCGCTCTCGGCCGTCAGCCTTGCCGAGAACACCTCGCGCTCGGCGATGTCGCTGGGCGACACGGTGCGCGGCCTGCTGGCGATCTTCGCCAGCGGCGTCACCGACCTCGGAGAGGCTGCCATCATCCTTGGCCAGCCCCACGAGAACGCCAAGATCGCCGCGCAGCTGACCAGGCTCGTGCCGGATGCGCTGGCGAAGCTGGAGAAGGGCAAGATCGGGACGGAGTTCGCGCTCGAGCTCTCGAAGCTCTCCGACGGCAAGCAGCGTGGCGTGCTGCGGCGCCTCAAGGACTACTCGAGCTACAACGACGAGGGGCCGGATGCCCGGATGCTCCGACGCGACATCGCCAAGGAGCGCGTCAATGCCGGCGACGTCGAGTTCACGGAGCAGCAGTTCCTCGAGGCCGGCGGCACCGTCGTCCGCAACCTGCTTGGCGAGGTCAGCTTCGAGCCCTACTCGCTGGTCATGGAGCTGCAGCGCAAGCGCGGCCAGGAGATCGCGGAAGCCCTGAAGTCGAAGCACAAGTGGGTCGAATTCTTCGAGAGCTCGGCGTCCAGCTCGTACTTCACGACCTACATCTCGGACCCAAACGCCAAGAACGACCCCAAGAAGGCGGGCGCCGTCGTGCTTCTGACTCCCGATGCGCGCATCGAGATCAGGACGCCTGTCGTCAGGATCGAGGACCAGAAGGCCAAGGAGAAGGCGGCCAAGCAGAAGGCGAAGGAGAAGGAGAAGGCAGAGTCCGGTGAGGCCGGCGAAGACGTCTCATCCGGCATTCGCGACATGGCGGCGCAGTACCTCGCCGACTACACGCGACAGGCGCTCATCGGACACGTCAACGTGGCGCTTGCCGTTATCCTGTCCAGCAGCTTCCGCGTCTGGCAGCGTCCCACCAACCTCTTGGCGCCGACGGCGGACATCTTCATGAACACGCCGGGACTCAAGAAGGCGCGAGAGACGGTCGAGAAGTTCCAGGAGGACGCCCTAGCCGAGGGGCTCAGCATCGACAAGCTGCTCGACATGACGCAGGTCGATCTGGGCAAGCTCGTCATCGCCATGGCCCAGAACGTGGTGCACGCCTACAAGCCGGACGACAAGAACTGCCTTTCCGTTCTCAACGCTTGCGAAGCGTCGCCCATGGACATGAACATGGCGTCGCTGCCAGTCCTCAAGCGGCTCACCAAGGAGCAGCTGGTCGAGATCGGCAAGCAGGTCGATGTCCAGACCCAGAACGGCGAGCCCAAGGGCGGCCTTGCCCGCCGCATCGAGCTCGCCCTGGAGAAGCGTGGCGGCGGATGGCAGCCGCCGGGCATCTCCTACAACGGGTAGTCCCGATCGACGCGGCGAATGACGCCGCGGACTTCTATCAAGTCGAGCGGCCATGCGTTGGGCTCTCCCGGCGCCATGCGCCGCTCGACCACGACTGGGGGCATGTAGGCGCCAGCAGACACGCGATCGCCGGTTGAGATGATGACCAGCGATCCACGCTCAGGCTGTGCGCTGGGGTCAACGATCAGTTGGTCTCCCATGAAGATGCCGGCCGCCTCGAGCACTTCAAGCGTCATCGTCATGGCAACGCATCCAATTGGGATGTCGCCGCTCACGGTGATGGAAGACCAGCGCCGCGACGCGACTAGCTCCCGGACATCCATGTCCAGCAGCTGCTCCATCGAAACGGACGGGATGCGCGCTCCCTGCGTTGCGGCAACGCCAAAGCTTGGGGCTACACCAGCAATCTTGCTCAAGGCCACGACTGTTCTTGTTGAGGGCCAGGATGTGTCCTTGTGCTTGAGGAAGCGCGTGATACTGGTCGAGGGGACATTGGCGAGTCTTGCCCAATGCTCGGCCGACCAGTTGTTGCGCCGCATCACGTCCAGCATCCACCTGCCAATGCTGTCACGATCGTTGCTCATGTAAATGCTCCCGTCAAAATGGTGCTACCAACGCGACTCGCGTGCACCGCAATAGCACACATTGGTGCAAAAGTGCAGCTTGCAATAGACTGCATTTTTGCATTAAGACAATGTCATGTTGTCACACCCCCTCGATCTGCTCTCCAACATGGCAACGGCGCACAACGTCTCTCTTGAGAGCGCCGTGCGCTCAGCAGGTGTTGCCCGCACCACCTATCAGAGGTGGATGAAGCGTCAGACATCGCCTCGCCACGGGACAGCAGAACGCATCGCCAAGGAGATCCAACGCCTTGGGAAGCTACAGCTGCGTCAGAAACCAGCCGCTTTGGCACAAGCTCGTCGCTGCGCTTAGCGCCGAACGCAAGCGCCAGGGATGGTCACGATGGGACCTCGAGGACAAGTGCGGCTTCCACCGCGGATCGCTTGCCATGTGGGAGACGTCCTTGCGTCCACCCACGGCATTCAACCTCTGCATCTGGCTGGAGTTCCTTGGCCGTGAGCTCGAGGTTGTCGGGGCGTCGCCAACGGGTGATCACCGCCAGCTCGAGCTTCCACTCGAAGTACAGGGCGCGGCGCACGACGATCGAAGGCATCGCCTTCGCAAGCAAGGGCGAAGCCCTGCGATACCTCGACCTCAAGCGACTCGAACAAGCCGGACACATCAAGAACCTCCGGCTCCAAGTGGCATACCCGCTAGCAGTCAACGGCTTCAAGCTTTGCACCTACGTCGCTGACTTCGTCTACGAAGAAGCTGGGACGACAATCGTCGAGGATTTCAAGGGCATCAAGACGGCGATCTTCAAGCTCAAGGCGAAGATGATGAAGGCCCTGCTTGGAATCGAACTGAGAATTACGACCGGGAGAAAGAAGCGATGAAGACTGTCGCCATTCCCATGGGTCTTGTAGGGGACCGCACGTCGACGTCGCTGCACATCCATGTCGCAGCCTTGCTGGCCCTGGAAGCCAGTTCCTACGGCTGGGTGCGCATCTCGCAGCGTTCGATCTCCGAGGCAACTGGCGCAAGCCAGCAAGACATCGTGGATGCTCTGCGCGTCCTGCGCGACAAGAACTACCTTGCCGTCGACAAGGACGAAGACGGCATGTTCTATCGGCTCCTCTGGTTTCGCACGACACAACAAGAGGAGCCCAAGAAGTATCGCTGGGTCTACGTTCGCCGCCTTGGCGACAAAGGCAACGGCGGATACTTGCGCATCAACGGCGGCCCAGACGATCGCGACGAGCTGAAGAACTGGCTTGTTGGCATGGGCTACGACCTGCTTCGTCTTCACGACGAGCCTCCGCAAAAGGCCCCGTCGTGATTTTTTTTGCCTTGAGTGCTGCAATTTTGCATCTTCAATAGGAGGGAACCTGATGGGCTTCACGATCAGCGCAACCGATGCGCGCCGGCTGATGCGCGGCGACGGCATCAATCTCTGGAAGGAGAAGAAGGGACTCGCAAAGCCAGAGGATTTGTCTGGCGTGCTGCGCGTCCAGCTCGGCCTCGTGACCGAAGCCTTCAACCTGTCCTGGTGGCAGCGCAACCACGACAACGAGAAGTTCGGCGTTTCCGCGAACGTGTCCTTCGACGCGATGCCCGCCTTCACGCCTGATGCCGATCGACGGCTAAAGGCTGGTGGCATTGGCGGCGTCTGCGAGTACGTCAACACCGACCGCATCTGGCAGACCTGCACGCCCGATGGCGTTGTCTGGAACAAGGAAGCAGACCACCTGCCCCTTGGCCTCATCGACGCCAAGCACACCCGGCCAATCGGCGATGGCAACGAGCCCTACTCCGTCATCCAGGCGAACTACTGGCAGTTCGTCCACCAGATGATGGTCACCGGCTTCAAGCAGACCTTCGTCTCGGTGCTCTACGGCAACGACGAGTGGCGTCCATTCGTCGTGCAGCGCAACGAGGATGACATCGCCACGCTGCTCGGCGCCGAGCTCATGTTCCTGCGCGAGCTGGAGAGCGACACGCCTCCCGGCATTGTCTGGGACCTTCCAGACGATCGACCGATCCCGGGCGTGCCGACGCGCAAGCTGACTACGTCGGACGTCGAGAGCGCCAACTGGGCCAGCGATTTCATCGCGGCCGCAAGCGAGTTCGTCTCGAACTACGACAGCGACAAGCGGCTCGACGCCGCCAAGAAGGCCCTGCGTGGGTTGCTGCCCGAGGATGCCGTGAAGATCGAGGCATTTGGGGTCCGCGTGAACCGCACCCAACGCGGCATCGTCATCAGCCAACTCAAGGAGAAGGCGGCATGAAGTCCATCGACATCAGCATCAAGCAGGCCCACGAGATGGTGGCGCTGCTGCGCGACAGCCTGCCTTTCATCAGGGGGGTCAACTTCAACATCAGGTCCGGCGAGAAGACGGACAACCAGGAGCGTTTCTACATCTCGCTGTTTGCCGACCTCGAGGAGGCGTCGCCCTTGGCTGGCGCCACCTACGGCATCCATGGGTCGGGCTACACGGACGAGGGGATGGGCAAGATCATCGCCAGGTTCCGCAGCGACTACCTCCGTGCGCTGGAGGTGATGGTCAACAAGCACATCGGCGAGAACACCATCAACCGACTGCTTCAGGAGTACGAGGACAAGAACCTCGACTTCATCGACGGCCCCACCGTGTCGGCGCTCGCCAAGGAGGTCGCATGAGCAAGGAAACCAACCTCCTGCTGTGGGACAGCCTGTCGAAGACGGACCCGGCCCACACCAAGTCCTTCACCCGCGGCGGCGGCTTCTCCGGCACGGCCATCAAGCCCATGTGGGCGGTGTGGCGCGCCACCAAGGAGTTCGGTCCCTGCGGCATCGGCTGGGGCTGGGACGTCCTCGACACCAAGATCGCCGAAGGCATGGTCTTCTGCCTTGTGCGCGTCTGGTACGTCAACGCCGGCATGCGCTACGAGACCGGCGCGCAATGGGGCGGCACCGAGATCCGCACGCCGCGCAAGGACGGCTCAAGCCGCGCCGACGACGAGTCCTTCAAGAAGTCCGTCACCGACGGCATCACGAAGTGCCTGAGCTACATCGGCATCGGCGGCGACGTCCATCTCGGCCAGTTCGACGACACCAAGTACGTCTCCGAGGCCAAGGCCGACTTCGAGATCGAGGCCAAGGCATCGGCCGTCAGCAAGCAGCGCCGCCTTGACGAGTCGTTCGTGACCGGCGCCATCGCCGCGCTCAAGGGGGTCAAGTCCGCCGACGAGCTCATGTCCCTTGGCCGCGTCCATGCGCCACGGGTCAAGGAGATCCGCGAGCGGAACCCCGAGCTGCTCGAGGAGTACGCATCGACCGGCCGGGAGATGAAGGAGAAGTTCTCCAGCAAGGAGGCTGCGTGATCGAGGTCCAGATCATCCCCGCGGATGGCGACGAGCTTGGGGAGGAGGCCAAGCTCGCTCGCGAATGCGTCGAGACGTCGGTGCGTTTTGCAGCGGTGATGCTCGAGGAGTACCGCAGCCCGGGGCTCGTCATCTACGCCATGCTCACGTCGATCGCCTGGGTCTCGCGCTTCAAGCGACCCGTCGGCATGAGCGACGAGGAAGCCATCAACGACATCGTTCAAGGGCTTCGACGCGTCTTCCAGAACGTGGAGATGCGCGACGTCACGGCCAACTACCATCCAGAGGGAGGCAAGGCATGAACACCGTCTATCTCATTGGCAACGTCGGCAAGGACGCCGAGTTCAAGGCGGATGTCGGCAGCGGACTGCTTCGTTTCTCGCTTGCGACCAGCGAGCGCTACACGAAGAAGGACGGCAGCAAGGGCGAGTCCACGACCTGGCACAACATCGTCATGTGGGGAGAGCGCGGCAAGGCGCTCGCCAACGTCGCGAAGAAGGGCCAGATGATGATGGTCGTCGGCTCCATCAAGACGCGCCAGTACGAGAAGGATGGCCAGAAGCGCACGGCGACGGAAGTCGATGCTCGCGACTGCGTCGCCCTCTTCGCCAACAAGAGCGCCCAGGTCGATGCGCCCGCCGACAAGCCCGCCAAGCCGGACGCCGGCTCGTCGATCGACGACGACGAAATCCCGTTCTGAGGAGGGTGACATGGAGTTCCTCACCGGCAAGCAGCGCAAGGAAGAGGCCCTCGACTTGTTCGAGGGGCGGCAGGATGCATGGCTCGCCAACGCCAGGGACATGGCGGCGCAGCTTGCTCGCGAGAACGGCAAGGTGACCAGCGATGACATCTGGCTCACCCTGCCGCCGCCGCGCAGCGTGCACCCTTCCGTCATGGGTGCCTTGTTCAGGGACAATCGGTTCAGGCTGGTCGACTTCACCCTGTCGAAGCGGCCGCGTGCCAATGCGCGTCGCATCGGCGTCTACGAGCTGACGTCCTGATGCCTCCGAGGGCCTGGCCGAAGCTGCCAGATCCGCTTTTGACGCCGATCGCGTTGCGAGCGGCCGCGAGGGCGCGCATCACGGAAGCCATGCTCCATCCAGAGGATTCATGGGACCGGCTTCACCACATGCAGGTCGCCAACGAATACGAAAGGAAGGCGGATCTTGCGCAACGCATCATCCAGCAGAACGTCGCTTCTCTCGACGCACGCTCACCCGAACATCCCGAGTGAGTACATCGACTTCCTCGTCATGGTGCGCCCGACGCTCAAGGCAGCCGCGGAGGAATCGGAACTCTGGCAGCGCGAGCATCGGCTGATGCTCCTCGAGCAAGCAGACCGTCTCATTGCCGACATGCAGCGGCGATGGAGCATGCACATCCGGTTCCCCATCAAGACGCTAGGGAGCGTGCAATGAGCATCGACGACACCATCGAAGATGCCGCAGCCGAGATCGAGCGGCTGCGCGCAGAGCGCGACGCGCTGAAGACCGCCGCACGCGAGTTCCTGAGCACGCTTGGCGCTGCAATGAAAACCGGGAGGTTCCACATGAACGGCTCAGCCGACATGTGTCACTTCGTGCGCCAAGCCATGCAGAAGCTAGATGTCGTCGCGTTCGACCGCGAAGAGAAGCGACCGGTTGGGCTGGAGCGCCTGCACGAGGAGGTCAAGCTATGAGCATCTGCAAAACCTGCGACGGCATGGGCCAGCACGAGATCGAAGGCTTCTCGTTCCCATACAGGACACAGATCGTCGATTGCTTGGACTGCGATGGCGATGGATCCGATCCTCGCTGGGCGGAGAAGCTGAGCCTCGACGAGCTGGTCGAGCATCTTGGCGAGGAGGAGAGCGACGAGCTTCGCGAGGAAGCTGCGCGCCGTCTCATCAAGTACCACAAGGCCGAGCAGATCGTGTCTGGCCAGCTCGTGGAGCTGGAGGCCAGGAACAAGGTGATGGAAGAAGCCCTGCGGAAGATCAGGGACCAAGGTGGCGACGTCGTCGAGAAGTGGTCTTCGCAAGTTGCAGAGCAAGCTCTTCTGGTGACGCCATGATCAAGGGCGCTGCGCGCCGCACTCAAGGAGGCCAAGCCATGAGCGAGATGACCGAAGCGACTTGGAGGAAAGGGAAAAAAGTTCTTCGCGGCAGATGGTACTACTACTTGCCGAGCGACATCTTCCTGATCGAAATCGACAAGAGGGATATCGTGACCGGAAGTTCAACGCAACGCTTCAGCGTTGCGGCGGATACTCCAGAATGGAATGGATGGAAGCTGGTGAAGGATGGGGAGGCCAAGCCATGAGCGAGGACATAGTGGCGATGGCCCGTGCGGCCCAGCAAGACGAGCGGCTGTCCGATGGCCCGCTGTACGGCAAGCTTGCCGACGAGATCACCAGACTCCGCGCCCGCGTCAAGGAGCTGAGGAAAGAACTTACCGATATAGCAGAATACTGCGACGAATTGGATGCAACCGTCAGCACTATTAGTTATGCCGCTCGGCGCGCACTTGAGAGGACGGCAGAAGAGACCAAGCCATGAGCGACTTTGCTCGACTGATGGGAGATGAGGAAGCGGTGCGACGCTGGATGGCGGAAGTCGAGAACGCCAGCGCCCGCCTCCAAATCGCGCAGGAGCGGCGCAACTGCTCGTACCTCCTCTCTCAGCACGATCCGGTTGCCAAACTCGGTATCGACAGAGAGAAGCTGCGCTTGGTTCTGTCCTTCGTCCGGCATGGCGACATCGACCGGCTGGAGCGTGACTTCGCCAAGCTGGAGGCCAAGCCATGACCCTCCACAACATCGAGCCCTCCGGCATGACCGAGCATCATGCGCGTGGGAAGATGTGCTGGCGCGACACATCCAAGACGTGTGTCGGATCAAGCTGCATGGCGTGGCAATGGACCCAGCTTGAGAACGAGTACGCATGGGTTCGCCTTGGCCGCAAGCCAATCGACGGCGAGTGGACGATGTTCACGAGAGCCACGCCGATGGTTGTTGGTGCGCTGAAGTTTGTCCCATGGAAGCGCCCAATCCATTTCAGCCAGAGGCATCTCAGGCTTGGCCGCTGCGGCGCCGTGCCGAGCATGGCGCGAACGGCGTCGATCGAGCCAAGCATGATGCCGCACGATGAGACGCAAGAGGGCGGCCATGAGTGACTTGCCGCAGCTCTACACGCTCGATGACGTCGCGAGGTCGATGAAGTTGCGCAAGGACACCATCCTGCGCCATCTGGCCCGCCACGACATCCCGCGGATCGGCAGCGGCCGCGGCATGCGGTTGACACGCGAGGCCTACGACCTGTTGATTCGCTGCCTATGCTCAGGCTCCTGCCCCCAGGGAAGCGATCGCCCTTCTGGTCCGTCCGCGGACGGCACGGAGGACGGCTGCTCGAAGTCAGCACTCGCACGACTGACGCAGGGCTGGCGAAGCAGCGGTACCGCGAGCTCCTCAGGACACTCGGCGCAAAGGAGCCGGGCCCCGTCTACGCAGTCGGCTTTGCAGAGGCCGCCCGGGCCTACCTTGCCTTCCGCGACCTCGACGACCGGCAGCGCGCCGACATCCAGCGACTGAGCCGGGAGCTGGGCGACACGCCCTGCGCCCAGGTCACGCAGGCGCAGCTGGTCGATGTCGCCAACCGCCTCTTCCCCGCCGGCAAGGCCAGCAGCAAGAACCGGCTGGTCATCACCCCGGCCTCGGCCATCCTCCACTACGCTTCCCAGCAGGGCTGGTGCCCATGGCGCCGGATCTCCCGGTTCCGGGAGGCCAAGCCGGTCACCCGAGCCCTCTCCCAGCCAGACGCCCATCGCCTCATGGCGGCCGCGGCCGGCGAGGCCCGCGCCCTGCTTGAGGTCTTGTTCGGGACCGGGCTGAGGATCTCGGACATCCTCGCCCTGCGCTGGGACCAGATCGACATGGGGAACTGCACCCTCCGATTGCGAATCGGCAAGACGCAGGAGGACCGGGTCCTGCCGCTGTCCCCGCTTGCCATGCAGGGCCTTCACAGGCTGCCCAGGAAGCCCCAGGAGCGACTTTGGAGCGTCAGGGATAGATGGGCCGCCTACGACCTGCTTTCACCCGCCAGAGAGCGTTCTGGCGTCGATTTCACCCCCCACATGGCAAGGCACTCGGTCGGCAGCTGGCTCAACGACGCCGGCGCCGGCCTCAAGACCATCATGGCGACCCTCGGCCACGCCGATCCCAAGTCCTCCATGCGCTACCAGGACGCCGACGTCGAGACGATTCGGCGGGCATGGGGGCGCGTGGGGGCTGTGGGGGCGCGTGGGGGAAACCGCGGCTCAAGGCAGAAGGCAAAGGCCTAGCACGTCCCGTCCCTGCCCTTGGTAAGGACGGGGTCGAGTGTTCAATTCACTTCGGCGGCACCATTTCCCTAGGGAAACGCATGGAATCGGCCTGCAAAAAGGCAGGTTTCCTGTGGGGACTGTGGGGGATGTGGGGGAAGCGGGGACCGGCAGGCTGATCAGCGGCCCCCGCCCCCTTCAGGCGGCCCGGGAAGGGGGAGGAACCGACCGCCTGCAGTTCATCAGGACCGGCACAGCCGGGCCTGTTCGCGCATCACAGCGTAGTCCGAGAGCATCCTGGTCACCGCCCCACCCTCCGGCAGCAGCAGCAGCTCTGCGGCCGCAGCACGCTGCACCTCGAGGGGATAGGCCACGACAGGCGGGCATGGGGGGTCAGAACGAACCGGAACGCAGGCGCTCGACAAGAGCCCCGCGATCAGCAGGCCGGCGGACAGACGCATCCAGCTGGGCACGACGGATCTCCTCGTTGCGAATGGCGCCATCTGCCCGCTCGGCCAGACGACCGGCACGGCGAACCCCGAGCAGGATGCCGGCGACCGAGACGGCCACAAGCGCGGCCGCAAGCAGCTTGCGCCCGATCGAGCTCAGGGCAAGGGCGATCACCGAAGCCCCCGGCGCCTGTCATCGAGGCGCGCATAGACCACCCACCCTATGCCGACGAGCGCGATCGCCGCAGCCGCCCATGGCGCCAGCTCGATGAAACGCTGCGCCAGAGGGATGGCGGGCTCGATGTCGCGCACGGTCTGGGCGACCACGCCGGCGACCGTGGCTCCTGCGGCAATCTGGCTTCCCTTGATCGTTCGGGTATCGGACAGGGCCTTCGCCGGCGGCTCGACGCCAGCCAGCACAAGCCCCGCGTCCAGCTGGGCGTCCGTGTAGGGCTGGATGCCGTTCTCGTGGAGGATGATGGCCTCGACGAGTGGCCGCAGCACCCGGTACTCGTGGACATCCAGCTTCTCGTCGCTCTCCACGCCGAGCTTCTTGGCCACATGGCCGATGTAGCTCGAGGTGTTGTTCTCCACCGGAGGCGCGTAGCGCGACAGGATCTTCTCGACCGTGTCGAGGCCGAGCTTGTCCTGGTAGGCGATCAGAAGACGGGCAAGGGCGCGGATGCCCCACTTGGCCTCGCTGAACTGGAAGAACTCGGGATCGCTCTGCGTCGCAGACAGCCCCTGCCACGGATCCTTCGTCTTGCGAAGGTTGCCCGGGTTGTGGTTGCGGATGCCGCGAGGAAGGTTCGACGTCACGGAGGCCCCCAGATGAGCGACTTGATGGCCGCGCCAACGCTTCCAGCAACGGCGCCGACCCCAAGAATCGCTCCATAGCCGCGGTTGACCAAGCGATCATGATCGCGTCGCTGTAGCGTTTGGGCATCGCTCACGGCCTCGAGCTTCTTCAGCAGCTCTTGACGCTGCTCACGGGCAGCCTTGGCCTCGTTCTCCAGGCTTCCCAAGGTGCGCCACAGACGCTCCGCATCGATTTCACTCACGACACAGCCTCCTCTTGAGACAGACCGACAAGCAGGCTGCCTGTCAGAAACCACAACGCCGCCTTCAATACAGCCGTGTTGTAGGTGTATGAGTTGGCGCAAGCCTGCTCGAAAAGCGGCCCCTCGAGGAACATGCAGGCGCCTTGGCAGAGCTGGACCACGGGGCAAGCCATGCACTCGGGACGGGTTGCGAAGTGATGGGCTTGCGTCAGGCGGATCGCATCGAAGTCGTTCACGTTGCCCATGCGATGCTTGGTGTTGGCACTTGTGTTCTGGCAGGTGATTGCGTTGCCCTTGAGATCGACGGCAAGGCTGTCTTCCCGATCCATGCCGCACTTCTGGCCAAGGGCAGTCACGGGGCGCCCGCTTGCAATCGAGCTGAAGAAGTCGTTGATCTTGGAACGCACTTGGACGACGTCACGCGCCATGCCACCGACAATGTCGTTGAACACCTGGTCGTGGATTGCTTCGTACTCTTCCTTCTTCATCGGCGACATTGCCAGGCCGCCAAGATCGTATGGAAGCAGAAGCTCTTCGGTGTTCAGGACGACTTCTTTGGGAGGAATGCCGAGGCGCTCCGCTATCCATGACCGAATCTCATCAAGCGACTTGTTGTCTCGCGTCAGCACGCAGTTAAAGCCAAGCGGCAGGATTGCTGCAGCCTTGCGAATGGCAGCTGCCTGAACTGGATCATCAAAGGGGTCTGGACCCCTGGCGTTCTTGTGGCCGGGGCCGTCATGCGAGATGCACACGCTGAAGGCCATCTTGCGGAGCCACTCGATCTTCTCGTCGTCGAGAAGCGATCCGTTCGTGACGATCGAAAAGCGGACACTTGGCCAGCGCAAACGAAGGCTCTCCGCAAGGGGGCGAAGGGTCTTCCAGTAGGCGAAAGGTTCGCCGCCCCAGAACTCCACTCGCCGCGGCGGCGCCGCAAGCCACGAATCCAACCCGGACAAGAAGGCAAGAGCATCGCCCTGGTCTTCCTGTGGTTGGCCTGCTTGGTTGCAGTAGCTGCAGGCGTAGTTGCACTTCAGGCCAAGCTGGATCTTCAGGACAACTGGTCTTGACGATTTCTTGCCGGGATTGTCAGGAGACACGACCGCAAAGGTCGCGTGGTCACGCTTTCCGTAGGTGACGTTGACCCGCGAAAGATCGACAGGCTCCTGCGTGTCAGCCCAGCGCATGTCGCTTGTAGCGACGTTGTAGATCAGGTCGCGAGACGTCTTGGCGCCTTGCATCGTGAGGCGAAACGCAGTCATGCGTATTCCCTTTCCATCAATGCTCTTGCATTGACAGCCATCACGATCCGCTCTCCTGGTCCGCGATAGACATCGGTCTCATGCATGGCGTGGGCTGTGAAGGCAACCATCAAGCCAGTCCGCGGATGGATGCGAAACGCAAGATGGTCATGGAAGGCCGGGTTGCGATTCTTCCAGATGTGACGACACCCTCGATCGTCCGTCATTACCAGCGCGCCCGCGTTCAAGCGGTCGTTGAGCTGAGGTGGATCGACGTGCGGGTAGTAAAGGATCGTCAAGTCATGGCTGGAGTGACGATGAGCTGGCACTCTGTCTCCGTCTCGGGCAACCATGATGTGTCCCGTCATTTCGAGCGGGCAGCTCAAGCGATTGCTGAATGCCTGCTCGACGGTCGCAAAGAACATCAGGGATACCGACTCGAGCCACCAATCGACAGCAGCCTTGCTCGCGTGTTCCCGCAGCAACGGAACGTGATCGTTATGCGTCGAAGCGAAATGCATCTGCTCGAAGCCAGGAACCCTGGTCATTGCGAACACTTCACGAGCAGAGCGCGCAAGTTCATCGTTGACGCCAGGTGGCGCTTGCAGATCAACGCCAGCAGCTATGCTCGGCCAGAGGTAGGTGACTGACGGCTTCAAAGGACCGACTCCGATACTGGCCTTTCTTCGATCCCGTCATAGTTGATCGTCATATCAGCGACCCAACAGACGCGGCGATGGCCAAGGAACCTGGTCGTTGCATGCCGCACAAAGCCTGGAAAAATGATCAGCAGGCCAGGCTCTGGTCGCACATGAGCGTAGTGACGTTCCTGCAGCTTGTTTCCGTGGAGGTCCCAATCGCGGCTGATCGGGCGCGGGTCCTCAAGAAGCAGGTCGCCGCCCTCGGCGACGTCCGTGTAGTAGATCGCAGAGAGATGAGCCGTGCCCAGGTGCGAATGCCAAGGCGTTGCGTCTCCGTCTTCTTGGACAGAAACCCAGCCGACAATGTCTACTCGAAACGACCGATCGTCGCCGTAGCAGGTCTGGACATAGTTCCTTGCCGCCCTGACGAACATGCGGCCAACGCGACGAACGTCATCGTCCTTTGCGTACTTCGAGAAGATGTTCTCCTTGTGCCGATCGAAGAACGTCTTGGGCTCCTCGTTCATCATCTCGCGGTTGATCTCGAGAGCCTTGGACGACAGGCGAGACGCAAACGCGGCGTCTTCGCTCTTGGCAGACCACAGGAAGGTCGGCCAGAGCGGCCGCACCAAAACTGGCGACTGCATCAGCTGACCTCGATGACCTTCTCGTCGGCGCCTGTGAAGTTCCAGAACCCGGCCTTGAGCTTGATCTTGTCGCCGGGGTTAAGTCCCAGAGCCATCAGACTGCATCGTGCAACGCCGTCGACGGTCATCTCCCGACGGCGCGGGATGTAGCCAGCTGTCGCCTCGAGATGGACTTCCACTTGGCGCGGGACGCTTGGGTACGGGCCGCCAGTTTTCGGGTCGATGAGACTCACCGCAAAATCTGCGGTGGCGCCAGAAGCTATGGTCTCCGGGCCTTCGATGCGAAGCGTGGGGAGGAGCGTGCGAGAGGTCTCGGGGCCATCCTCAGGAGGGAGGTCAGCGCCAACGTCCATGTTGGTGATGCAGCCAAAACGGCCAAAGCAGAAGAGCTTCCAGACGTCTGGATCATCTAGGCTGTCTGCTCCGAATCGAGCGGCAAGCAACAGCACTTGCTGGCGTCCGTGAACAGCTGACGCATGCTTGCGCGTCATCTTGCTGTTCATGGTGTCGAGAAACCGCTCGATGCCATGTGAGAGAAAGCCCGTGTGGAGGACGTTGACACTCCAGTTCTCGCGAGGGCGAAACCCATTGGGGAAGTCGAGCGTCACCTTTCCCATGTCACGGAAAAGATGGCCGGCCGCCTGCGGCGTAAGATCAGAGCCACGGGCAAACTTGAACTCGTGGTTGTCGGAGATTTCACGGACCCATGGCGTGCTGGGCGTCCTGATGTAGGCATGGACTTCGTCGGTATTGAGCATCTGGTCCTCTGTCGGGACCGCGTACGGCCATCTCTTCCATAGGGTCACGACGATTTTCTGGCTGCCGCTAACGCGCCAGTACGTCGGAAGAAGATCGGGAGGGAGGAAGTGCGAGTATGGCATTGCTTTGCAACCTCAAGGACAGGAACTGCAATCGGTGCAAGCGCAGTTGCAATTGCAGTCGGTGTAGCAGTTGTTTGCACCGCAGTTGCAGTTGTTCCAATTTGCGTTGTAGATGTCGTTGTCGTCGCGATCTTCGGTGAAGGAGAACGCGCCAACGATCTGGCCGCCGTTGGTCGCCCAAGTTGAATTGGCGCTGTAGCCAACAACCATGCTTGCGCCATTGAAACCGCTTGGGTTTCCGATGCCGTTGTAGGGCGTGTTCCACCAGTTGCCGTCGGGCGTGTCGTAGTAGAGGCCACCTGGCCGGGCAAGGCAGTTGCCGTTTCCGATCGTGCCGCCGCAGTTGGCGATGCGCGTGAGCTCGTCGCGACGATACTGGGCGTAGTCCAGCTCCTGCCTTGTCTGGACAGACGCGACGTTGTCTCGAGGTCCAGGACCAGACGCAACAGACGAGTTGCCCGGGATGTCAATCTGATGCGGGATGGCGGCTGGGAGTCCAGACGCCGTTCTTACCGCAGACCCGCCACCAGGATGATCGACAAGAGGCAGCATCTTGGCTGCCTGCTGCCGCAGGGCCGGTCGGATCGGATGGTCGATCGACGTAGCCTGGGGAAACTCGTAGCCGCGGGGCATGTCACGCTCAGGTGCCGTAGTCGCCCAGACCAACCGTGACGTCGGTGCGATTGGTGCTGGTCATCGCGGCGCCAAGCTGGCCGACGAGGACATCGTTCGGTCCCATCGTGAGGAAACGGCCGGGGCTGCTGTCGATCATCGGCCATTGCGTCGTGCCAAGCGCGGCGACGCTCGGAACGGAATTGCTGGCGCCGGCGGAAGCCGGGATGTTGTGCATGGTCTGGACGCCCACCTTGTAGAGGTGGAGGTTGTCGGACATCGGCGATTGGTTGCTGAACGGGGTGCCGGTCACCGTCAGGGCCGTGGCCGTGACGGCAGAGACGACGCCGAAGGTGGAGTGGTTGGCGTCGGTAAACAGGTCGGTCAGGTTCACCAGCATGACGATGTCGTTGACGCGCCATCCGTCCGTGATGAACGAGCCGGACGCACGGTTGATCTGGTTCGTCGCCGTGACAGTCTTGGTCGCGCCGAAGTTCGACG
>Ga0315902_10001348_pt1 | contig 39447 bp, 48 predicted proteins | sample LakEriMetagenome_9_FD_203523 | JGI IMG/M metagenome (GOLD analysis project Ga0315902, IMG submission 203523) | Freshwater fungal communities from buoy surface, Lake Erie, Ohio, United States - Buoy 12 MA117 | ecosystem: Environmental > Aquatic > Freshwater > Lake > Lake biofilm | place: USA...
CTAAAGAGTGGCTGTTGAAATTTGGGTTTGAGAAAAAATACGATGATTTAAATTGGTACATAAAAGGTAATTATTGTTTTTCTTTTTTAAAAGAATTAGATTTAATTGTATTTAAAATAAAATTTCAAACAGTAGGTATTTGCACAATTAAATACGTCCATGAAGCACAAAACATTTACTTTGCACTAACTGGGGAGGAGTTGAGCTTATGACACAGAATGAAATCATAAGACAAAGATTCCCTCATGAAAGGACTCAAGGTATTGCTGATGACTTAGGACTCAGTTATTCTCAAGTTGCTAGCAGAGCATCTACAATGGGGCTTAGAAAGACCTTAGAATTTAAACAATCAGAGTCATCTGGTAGAACAAATCTCATTGAAGGTGGTAAAAAGTTTAGATTCAAAAAAGGCAACGTTCCATTTAACAAGGGCAAAGAAATGCCAGCAGAAACCTATGAAAAAGTTAAGCCTTCAATGTTTAAAAAAGGCAATAGACCACACAACTGGAGGCCAGATGGATCTATTGTAGAAAGAAAAGATACTGACCTAAGTGGTAGAGTATACCTGTACTACAAGTTAGCTGATAGCAAGTGGATTCTTTACCACAATAAAGTATGGATAGACCACAATGGACCAATACCAAAAGGTAGCTTGATTAGATTCATTGATGGTAACACCAGGAACTGTGACATTAGCAACTTAGAAATGGTATCAATGAAAGATAACATGGCAAGGAATACCATCCAAAGATTCCCAGAAGAAATACAACAGATAATTAAATTAACAAGTAAACTAAACAAGAAAATCAATGGCAAGAAACAAAATTAGTGATCTACGTGACCACATGTTTGCAGCACTAGAAAGACTTAATGATGAGTCTTTAAGTAATGAACAGATAAAAGAAGAGGTAGATAAGGCAAAAGCTATCAGCTCTATTGGTTCTGTGATAATCAACTCAGCTAAGCTAGAGGTAGATTTTATCAAGGCTACTGGAAGGATAGACTCAGACTCTGACATCTTTAAGAATATTGACTCAAAAAAACAACTATCATGAAAAGAACAATATTAAAACTTCAACACAAAGAGAAAGAAGACTTGTTTATAGTAGTTAGTGGTGGAGTAGCTGATGCTTATGATGTGTCTGAGAAATACAAAGGTAAAGGCTACAGCATTAAAGAAATTACACCAGCTCAAATGTGCATCTTTCAAAATGAGAAATGTCCAATAATTACTGAGCACTTAAACTACTACACTATTTTTTATAATCAACAAGAGCTAAGAGTCACATCAACACAAATAGAGATATTATGATTGAGAAATTAAAATACATGATTAAACTTTACAACTTGACCACCAGCTGTAGAGATAGAGACTTAATCTACAAGAGAGCTTATGTTTATTCAGAGCTTCAAAAATTAGGAATGAATCTCTCAGAGATTGGTAGATTGATGGATAAGCACCATGCAACAGTCATCAATGGACTAAAAGTGGACAATCAATTCCAAAGTTGTGACAGAATTTATGATGATGCAATAGCACCAATTAAAGACTATCTTTATCCACCAGTACAACTACCTAAGTACTCTATCTTTGAGGATGTTATCAAGTGTAACAACACCACAGATTTAAGAGTAATCAAGGACAGATTAGCTAACAATCAGTACATAGAGCGTGACAAGTGACAACTCTCCTATGGGGGGGTACTGAGTTTTTTTAAAAAAAGTAGGGGGACACCCCCAAAAAAAGTTGTCTAGTTGTCACGCTTTTGCTGAAAGTCAATACCAGTATAGCTTATAGGCGTGACAAGGAATTTAAAAGTTGTCCCATAGTTGCCATGTTCGTCACGCTATTGCAGTTTAAAAAATAATTGTATCTTTGCGAGGGGTTTGAGTTAGCTGCTCTGTAAAAGGTTTTGTGTCCTTCCCTCTTTTTTTTACCTAAAACACAAACTAAAAACACAAGTTATGAAAAAAATATCTGTATTCAAGTCATTGTTTAAGTCAAAAGAGACTCCATTTAATCTCAATCCAGCTGAGGTTGTATTCAGAATTAAAAATGGAACTCCAGAACTGATTGAAAAAGTTAACCTAATTAGGTCAGTTGATAAGAAAGATCCAAGATATTCAGCAGCCAAGAAAGAACTTAATGCGATCATGTTCAATGGTACCTTCTCAGAGAGAACTGCCAAAGGATTAATTGAGCACTCAGGACTTTGTATCTTAGACTTTGATGGTTATCCATCTACTGAGATAATGCAAGCTGAAAGAAAAAGATTGATTGATGACCCCTATGTTGTGATAGTTTTTACTTCACCTGGTGGCAATGGACTTAAAGCTGTCATAAGAATACCTGAGTCAACAGCTGTAGAACATAAAAGAAGGTTTTTAGCCTATGCTGAATACTTCAAGTCAGATTATTTTGATGTTAAAAATCAAGATGTATCAAGAGTATGCTTTGAATCTTATGACCCTGACATCTATTTTAATGAGTTCTGTCAAGTTTTTGAAGGAATTACACAAGATAAAGGATTTGAGTATGTTGAGAAGCCTCCAATCTGTATACTCCAGGATGAGAATAAAAAATTAGAACTGATTGAAAAGTTTAAGTTTAAAAGTTCATTCTCTGATGGATCAAGAAATCATTTTATTTTTGAATTTGCTTGCTGTTTGGCTGATTATGGAATTAACCAGGATGTAGCTGAGCACTATCTGTCTAATAAGTACACAACAAATGAAGACTTTACTCACTCTGAAATGCTATCAGCAATAAAATCAGCATACAAAAAGAGTAACTTTAACAGCAAGTACTTTGAGGATAAATCAACTATTGATAGAATTAAACTGAAAGTCAAGAATGGTGTGGATGATGAGCAAATTAAGAAGGACCACAACATCACCACAGAGATACTTACTGACATTAAAGATGATAGTAGTAGTGATGACATCTTTTGGAGTGTATCAAAAAAAGAGATAGTAACAATTGAGCCATTGAAATACAGCAATTTTCTAGTAAAAAATGGATTCAATAAATTTTATCCTGAGAATGCTGAGAAACCTACATTTGTCAGAGTCATTGAAAATAAAGTTAGGCTCTCTTCTGTAGATCAGATTAAAGACTTTGTACTAACCTATCTAATTAAAAAGGCACAAATCAATATTTGGAATCACTGTTCCAGGTCACCTTATCTATTCTCAGAGAATCACCTCAACATGATTGACTCAGTTAGTCTCAAAATGTTACAAGATACTCAAGATTGCTCTTATTTACCATTCCTAAATGGTGTTGTTAAAGTTACTAAGGATGAGACTAAAATGTTATCTTACATTGATGTTGAAGGTTACATCTGGGAAAATCAAATAATCAATAGAAATTTTGAGCTTGTTATAAATTTTGAGAATGACTTTTTTGACCTGGTGAAGAAAGTATCTAATGAAGAGCCAAAAAGAATAGCTGCACTACAATCAACACTTGGATACTTACTTCATGGTTATAAAGATAGGACCAATCAAAAAGCAATTATTTTCAATGACCAAGAGATAGATGAGAATCCTAATGGTGGTAGTGGTAAATCACTAATGTTAACAGCTCTCAATCACATCAGAAAGACAGTCAAGATAGATGGTAAACTTTACAATCCTAGCAAGTCAGAATTTTTATATCAGAGAGTCAACTTAGATACTCAGATTCTAGCATTTGATGATGTTGTTAAGAACTTCAATTTTGAGCAATTATTTATGATAGTATCTGAAGGAATAACTGTCAATAGAAAAAATAAAGATGAGGTGTTTATCCCATTTGAAAGGTCACCTAAGATAGTCATCACAACTAACTATGTTATTCAAGGTGCAGGTGGTAGTCATGATAGAAGAAGACATGAGATAGAATTTTTCCAGTACTTCAATGCTAATAATTCACCTTTACATGTTTACGGCAAATTACTATTTGACCAATGGTCCACAGATGACTGGTTAAAATTTGACAATTACATGATCAAGAATTTACAGCTATACTTAAGAGAAGGACTGACTAAGTCAATCAGTATAAATGCAGACTCAAAGAGATTTATTCAAGCTACTTCTAAGGACTTCTTTGACTTTGTTAGTGAGAATGAACTTGTTAAAGATGTTATCTATTATAACAATGAGCTACTTCAATCTTTTGAGACTGATTTTAATTATAAGGACATGACTCCTCAGCGTTTCTCAAAATGGTTAGTTGAATACGCAAAGTATAAAGGCTATAAAATAGAGAAGGGAAAAAATCACAAAGGTAGAAACATCACTTATACAACACTATGACACTTCAAGAATTCACTAAGATTTGTATTGACTTAGAAATGCAAGGACAGAATCCTTTGTTTTTAGGCTCAATTGAAAAGAAATATAAATCTAGACATAAGGTAGTGAAATCAAAAGAAGTCATTAAAACAGTTAGAGAAACATTGCTTGATGATAGAGGTATTCCATACACCCAAGTCACAAAAGGTACAAGTAAAAAGATACCAGATACTAATGCAATTACTAAACTAATTGAAGACTACATGAGAGTAATTTACGGATGTTTAGATGTTAGGAGAGTATCCAGTGAAGGTAGATGGAGAAAAGATGCCAGTAAGAAATCAGGAGGTTTCTTTCTTAAAGGACTCAACAAAGGTATGGCTGATGTTGAAGGAACTTTGCTTAATGGTGTAAAATTCGCAATTGAATTGAAAGCCAGTAAAGGTGACAGCCAAAGAAAAGAACAAGCAGAACATCAATCAAATTTAACACAGTCAAATGCTTACTACTATCTGTGTAGATGGGTAGACTTTGAGCAATTTCAAAAAGAGATACAACAATTAATACCGATACAATGAAAGACAGGAACTATGATTGGTGGATTTATCCATTGTTAGGCATACTATTTTGGTATGTAGTTATTCACTTTATAATAAAATATTGGTAAGATGCTGAAAATAGGAGATAAGATTAAAGACACTGAAGACACTGACTGCTACTTTGTAGGTGAAGTGACTAAGCTCAATACATTTGGTGGAGTGGAATATTACAAAGTAACTCAAATCATTTGGAATGGTGAAGAGCATCACAGTGATAAGCTGATAGGTCAAGTAATTGCACCCCGCTGGTGGTATATTCAATTATTTTTATTCTAAATAGTTGCATAACTAAAATAAATCATTACATTTGTAAACAATTAAATAAATATATATGCAAACAGAAGTAACCAAAGTGTCGCTGTGGATTAAGATTCACAAGGCAAAAATGAGTATCGGTAAGGTAGTTAAGAACTCCACCAATCCTCACTTTAAAAAGAGCTATGCTGACATCAACGCATTGCTAGAAACAGTTGAGCCTATCCTTCATGAGAATGGACTGCTCCTATTACAACCTATCCATGACAAGATACTGAGCACTCAGATAATTGACATTGAGACTGGAGAAATGATTGAGTCCTGGTTAACACTACCTGAAAATATTGATCCACAAAAAATGATTAGTGCAACAACTTACTACAGAAGAGCAACACTTCAATCACTATTGAGCCTTCAAGCTATAGATGATGATGGTAACTCAGTTAAGGCAGCAACAAAGCCATCATTAACAGATGACAGATTCAAAGAAGCTCTTAAGTCTATTGAGTCAGGCAAGTACACAGCAGAGAAATTAAAATCAGAGTTTTTATTAACCAATCAACAAATGCAAGCACTATGAAATGGCACCCATCATCACTAGGTAAATTAATGACTGAGTCAAGAACAAAGTCAGAGTTATTAAGTCAGACTACTAAGTCTTACATAGCTAACAAAGCAAAAGAGGACTTCTTTGGCTACAATTCATTTGTATCTACAAAAGCAATGCAGAAAGGCACTGACTTTGAACATGAGTCAATTGAACTTGTTAACCAGGTAAGAGATACTTTCTACATCAAGAATGAAGAAACTATTGAGAATGACTACTTAATCGGTACTCCTGATATTATCCTGGACAATTCAATAATTGACATTAAGACTTCATGGTCCTTAGAGACTTTTCCTGCTATCTCATCTGAAGGAATCAACAAAGATTATGAATGGCAGTTGAGAGGCTACATGTGGCTTTGTGATAAGGAATCAGCTGAACTAATCTACTGCATGATTGATACAGATGACTTTCTACTATCTGATTGGGATAACAAATCAATTCACAAGGTATCTCACATTGATCCTAAGAAACGAATCACAGTACTTGAGTATACTTACAGCCAAGAAGATGAGGAGAAGATAGCAGAGAGACTGTACAACTGCACTAATTATTACAATGAATATCTTGAACAATTAAAAAACAAATAAGATGGAAGTACAAATAAACCGCCAGTACAAGAATGAAACAAGGAATCAATTAGTGGTACCTATTCAAGCAACTAAGTACATGGTCACCTATCAAGTGACTCAAGCTACTACAGATAATCCTATCAAAGAATTTAAGTGTAGTACAGATAGATTTTTAAACCTTTATAAAATAGCAAAATGACAGAAAAAGAATTTTACCAAAATGCAATGATTGCTGCAATGCAAGGATTGTTATCAGCAATCGGAAATGGCTATGCGGCTGAGTACGTACAACCTCACTCAACTGTAGCATCTATGGCTGATGAGTATGCAAAAGCTCTAACAATAAGAGCTGAAATTGAAATAGCAAAAATGAGACTTGAAAATCCATTCCCTGAAAAAATAGTATAGAGGCTCGGCAAAAGCTCACAAATAGGCTCTGGTAAGCCACCCCTCCTAAGTTAAAACCTGGGAAGTTAAAACTGATGTGAATAACAAGGAGGGGTTTTTTAAGTAACTAATAACAAATAATATGAATCAACACACAACAACAGGAACAGTTATAAGTAAACTGCCATTCAAACAAGTATCTGAAAAGTTCAAGATACAAGAATTTATCCTTAAGGTAGGGGATGAGAAGTATCCTCAAGAGGTGAAATTTCAATTAGTCAATAACAATACTGAGCTCCTAGACTTTATCCAGGTGAATGAACAAGTAGAGGTGACATTTGAGCTGAGAGGTAGAGAATACAATGGCACACACTATGTCACTTTAAACGCTACAAAAGTTATCTCAAAACTATTCTAATGGAAAAGTTAAAAATGTTCGCAATCTGGTCAGTAATTTGCCTAATATGGGTGATATTTGTAGCTCTATTGATGTATGGTATTAACATGATGTTTGGCACTATTGGAATTGTTGTAGTATCTGTATCAATCTTTATCTATTATCTTTATAATCTTTACAAAATATGGTAAGAACAATCACAATCTATCTGAGAGAATTTGATCATGATGTTAAGAAATGGATGCAAGAAGAGACTATTTATAAAATTTCCAACAGGTACAAACAGAGTCATATTGCTGAGGATATAGGAGTCACAAACACACAAATGTCAAGATTTCTTAATAATCACAAAGTATCTGAAGACTTTTACATCAAATGGTTTAATTGGTATGTTAAAAATCAATAAATTTACATGTGCAATTCTGGAAGACTGAAGCTTATATCATCGCAAACAAGATCACTGGAGGTAATCCAATATCAAGAGACCTGGTTAGTCACGTCTATCTATTGGTCTGTGAACTCAATATCACACAAGATGATCTTCCAAGAGTATTTGCCAGATATGCTTATAACCAATATAAGTGGAGAGATTCAACATTCAATAAACAATACAAACTGCACGAAGAGCTTCTAGATATTAATATTCAATCAGAAGATGAATATCATGTGACAGAAGCTCAGCAGTTATTGGATGCATATCTACACCAATCTCCTACGGATGATCAGAAACTTTTCACTAAGGAAATTACTAAGATGCATCTAATGGGAATGACATACAGAGAGATAAGGACATTGACAGGCATAAGTCTTGACACTATACATTTAGCAATTAAACAATTTAAAAATGATTTATCTAATTTTAATAACAATGCCAATAGGATTAGCCAGAGCATTCCTGAGCTTCAATCTCCTTGATTTTAAACCATTCAATTGTCAGAGTTGCTTGTCATTCTGGATAGCATTGGTAACTTCAGTAATAATTGACTGGCATCTGATTGGATTTGCATTTATTACTTATTTATTATCTGATTTAATACTACTTTATGAATCTAAGTGAAGAATTATTAGCACAAGCTGAGAGATTTAAAAAAACAAAAAGCTTTCATCTAAGCAATGCTTTAAAAAAAGAACTTGCAACATGGCATGAATCTAATGGTCATGGTAAATTAAAAACATGCTGTAACTCTTATATCAGAAATGGAATGGCTAGATTGGTCAATTCTTTAAATCAAGAAGAACAATTAATTCCAAGAATTCACTTTATAGGAATAAAACAATGATAGTAACAGCTCCAATACCAGTATTTGGTAGATTTCCTCTTGTCAGATTAACTATCTCAAGACTTATTAAGCAAGGTGTCACTCCTATTATTTTAGGTCATGAGAATGAAGCTAATGAGATAGCCAAAGAATTTGATTGTGAATTCATATCTATTGATAATGATCCATTAGGTAACAAATGGAACACAGGATTCCAAGCTTCAAAGAATTATAATGCTGATGCTGTAATCTTCATGGGATCATCTGATTGGTGCAGTGACTCCTACATTGAAAAATGCAAAGAACATAGCAAAGATTATGGAATGATTGGAATGCTTGGATGTCACTTTGCTGATGTATCTGATTCAATAAGATTAGTACACTGGAAAGGTTATAAAGATAACTTGAGAAAGAATGAGCCAATTGGCATTGGTAGATTTCTGAATAGAGAATTCCTTGAGAAAATAAACTATACTCCATTTGACTCAAGAATAAATGCTGGCCTTGATTGGTCCATGTGGCTAAAGGCAATCAAAACTAAACAAGAGATTGGAATACTACAATGTGATAAATCAGTGCAGCTACTTTCAATCTCAACAGATAAATGGAACAACAAGCATAAATTTAAAGATCATTGGAATGGAATCCTTAGGTCTGAAAGATGTTCACCTGGTATACTCGAGAATGACTTCAAAGAACTTAAACAACTATTGTAATGCAAGCACACATATCAGAATCACTTTCCGGATTAGATAAAGGGCTAATTGAGAAGTATAACTTAACTCCTTATGAAGCATCAATCTGTGATACTGTATTCATGGGAATGTATAGAGAACAGGATTTATTCTTATTGGCTAGTCACATTGGTACAAGTACAATAGTATGGTTTGGTAGTGATGCTAAAGACCTTCCAGATGAATGCATTAAGTTTGTCCAGGACTCAGTTAATATTGGTGTTAGTCATCAAGTAGTTGAGACTCTAGCTAAAAAAGGTATCTATGCTATATGGTGTCCAATCAATGCAGTCATTCCACATCATTGGCCATTGAAACCTAATGGAGATAAAATATTTTGGTATTCAGGAAATGCTCCAGAATTCTATGGAGAATCACTAATCAATGAAATCAAAGAAAGAATCAACATTCCAATAATAAGAGCTGGTAATGACACATTTACAAGAGAAGAAATAATAGATGTATATTCTCAATGCTTTATCAATCTTAGATTAACTCCTCATGATGGATGTCCTAATACAAATCTTGAAATGGGATTGATGGGAAGGAAGTCTATCTTTAATGGTGATCTACCTTTTTCTATTCCTTACAGGTCAGTGGATGATATATGTCAATCAATTATGAAAGAATATACCACTAGACATGTTGATAATTACTATATTAGCAATTTATATCATAATTTTATTAACTATGAAAGAATGTCCACGCTGTTTATTTGATGAGTCAATAACAGTTATAACAGAAAAACAATGCGAATACTGTGACCTACATGATGAACTGGAACTACAGGCTAATCCTCATGAGCTTAAACACATAATTGCTAAGATTAAAAATGTTGGTAAGAATAAAAAATATGACTGCATCATGGGAATATCTGGAGGGATTGACTCCTCTACTCTCCTATATACAGCTGTAAGATATTGGAATTTAAAACCTTTGGTTATTCACTTTGATAATAACTGGAATGCTCCAGAGGCTATTCACAACATGAGTCAATTAGTCAAGCAACTTAATGTAGACTCAATAACTTTCAATGTCAATAAAGCTGAGTATGATAGATTGAATGATTCATTCCTTGCTGCTGGTATTCCAGATGCTGATATTCCAAACGACATAGCAATGACAAAGCTAATGTATGATACAGCTTACAAGTATGGTATCAAGTACATTCTAAATGGTCATGATTTTAGAACGGAAGGCTCAACTCCAAAAGGATGGACATACATGGATGCTAAATATATTCAGTCAGTTTACAATAAGTACACTGGACTCAAGTTACATAACTATCCATTGTTTACTTTTAAGGACCAACTATTCTATGCTTTGATTGGTATCAAGAATGTTAGACCATTTCATTACGGATTTGACAGAGATACAATGGAAGCTGAAATGAAGAGACTAATCAACTGGCAAGAATATGGTGGAAAACATTGCGAGAATGTATACACTGAGTTTGTTGGATCATTCCTTCTCCCTGAAAAGTTTAAAATTGACAAAAGAATTGTATACCTTGCTGCACAAGTAAGAAGTGGTAAGCTAAGTAAAGAAGAAGCCAAAGAGAAGTTTAGCATAAAGTCAGAATTTGATTTCACAAAACTTGGAACAAGTGCTGAAAGGATGCTAAGACTTGTGAACATGAGAATGGGGAGCAGAGATAACTTTGAGAAGTATGACTTCAAAAAATATAAGTATGTTATATGGATACTTGCTAAACTTAAAGTGGTACCTTATACATTCTATATTAAGTACTGCTTATAAAACAATTTTATATAATAGATTATGGCTAACGAATATCAAAATATAGATTCAGATAAACTATTAGATCTAGTGGCTGAATATATCATAGAATGTGAAAACAATAAGAAAGAACATGTATCTGTTAAAGGTGACGTTACTCTAGTAAAAGATAGAAAAGTAGCTGGATGGAAATACTTTGTAGGTCACTGGTTGATTAATAAAGGATTTGACTTCTATACTAGAGAGTATACTTATGAGATTGAGAAAGATGATAGTCATCCATTATCTTACACTATTAAAAAAGCAAAAGCTAGACTAGACTCTTATTCAGAAGATGTAGTAGCTAATGAAGGTAAAGGTATCTTCTGGGCTAAGAATAGATTAGCCATGAGTGATCGCCAACAAATAGAGACTAAAAATGTAGAGAAGTTTGACTTTGAATGAGTACAGTCAAAGGCTACAAGCCACATGATAATCAGAGAACAATTCATGATGCTATTAACCATGGCCATGAAAAATACTATGCTCTCAATATTGGTAGACAGTTTGGTAAGACCATGCTTGGAATCAACCAATTGTTATGGTGGGCTATCAATGATAAAGGCTGTAAAATAGCATGGGTAACTCCAGTATATAAGCAAGGTAAGAAAGTATTCTCTGAGATGGAGAGAGCAACCTCAGCCAGTGGTTTATTTACATTCAATAGGTCAGATTTAATGATCACTGGATTTGGATCTACTATAGAATTCTTCTCAGGTGAAAGACCAGATAATATCAGAGGTAATACCTTTGACTACATGGTGGTAGATGAGATGGCATTTACTAGACCTGAGCTGTGGGATGAAGTACTTAGTGCAACTGTCCTGGTAAAAGGTAAAAAGATAATATTCATATCAACTCCAAAAGGTAAGAATCACTTCCATAGACTCTGCATGCAACCTAACTATGATGATAGGTATGCTTACTTTCATTTCACATCTTATGACAATCCAATGATTGATCCAAGAGAATTGGAAGAGAGAAAGAGGTCACTACCTGATTTTGTATTCAGACAGGAGTACATGGCTGAGTTTATAGACAATGCATCTGGTATCTTTAAGAACGTAAGCAACTGCATTAAATTAGCAAATAAGACAGCTAAGATGTATGGAGGATTAGACATTGGTAGAGCTGATGACTACACTGTCTTAACTATTATGAATCAAGATGGTCAAATGGTATCAGCTCACAGATGGAGACATGATGAATGGAGTAAGATCATTGAGAAGGTAGCAACTATCATCAAGCAATACAATGCAACTACATTGGTAGAGGTTAATAATCAAGGTGATGTATTCTATGAAATGCTTCAGTCCAGGTGTAAGAATCTAATTCATCCATTTGTCACAAGCTCTAAGACAAAGCCAATCATCATTGAGGACCTTGCTGTAGCATTTGAACAGGAATCAATATCAATCATCAATGAGCAGTGGTTAATAGATGAGCTTGAAAATTATTCCTATATTTACAATCCAAACACAAGGAATGTAACTTATTCTGCACCATCAGGATTGCATGATGATGGAGTTATATCTACAGCATTAGCATGGCATAGTAAGAAGGAGTTCACAAACCGAGGCAGATACATGGCATTAAGAGTATGAAACAATTAGATATTAAACTACCAACAACCATTGCTGATTGTAGTCCAGAGCAGATGACTAAATGGTTAATGATGGCTGAAGCTATCAAGGAACAGAAAGAAGAGGACATCACACAATTCTTGATTTTCCAATGTCAGTTACTTAGTTTATTCAGTGGAGAGTCAATCAATAAGATTAAGAATTCTGACATAGGTAATGTACAGGAGGCATCCAATTATTTACTTAAGATGTTGAGCAGTTACCAATATACTGAGCCAAAAGAATTCATTACTATCAATGGTCAAGAGTATAGGTTAGAAAAGAATTTCTCTCATGTTGCTACTGGTCAGATTATTGACTTAAAGTTAATTGAAGACATTAGCCAAGATCCATGTCAAGCATTAGCAATAATGTACCTTGAGAAAGGTATGGAATATTGTCAAGAGGATGATAGAGGTAGATTGCTTAATCCTAATGATAAAAGATACCAGGTGTTTAAAGAACATTTCCCTGGTGATGAATTTTTAAACTTCTTTAGTTTTTTTTTGCACTACTCAAAAAAGCAGAAGAACGCTATATTAGGGATACAGATGGTGAGACGGAAGATGGAGATGAGTCAGATGATTCAGGAATTAAAGATTCAGAATGGTTCACTTGGACCACTATCTTACATAGACTATCAAAAGAAATGGGAGTCAGTGTGGACAAAATTACACAACAGCCTTATGTGACATCATTATTCTGGATGAACTACTTTAGAATAGTAGATGAGAACGAACATAAACGCATATTAAGTAATGGCAGAATTTGATTTTCTTGAGGACTTTGGTATCACTACTCAGGAATCTGAGAAGCCACAAAGTGCTTATGATAGATTTATCACAGGATTATCAACTCAACTTGCTTCTGAATTTAGAGACTATACTAAGAAGGTAGCTCAGAATACTGGAGCATTAGCAGCTTCAATTATACCTGTACCAACTGGAGTATTGTCATTTAGATTAGAAGCTGATGATTACTTCCCATTTGTTGATGAAGGTGTTAATGCAGTTGGTACTAATAATTATGGTAGTAGATTTTCATTCAACTATCCTGGTGTAAGTCATAACATGGCAACAGCTATAAGTCAATGGAAGGGATTAGATATGAGTCACGCTTATGCAGTATCATACAACATTAAGCAGAGAGGATTAAGACCTAAGAGAATCACTGAGAATGTTATCACTGATGATGTGCTTAATAAGATTGCAAATGACTTGGCTGAGTTGACAGGATTAATGTTTGAAATAAATTTTTTAAAGAATGGCAGTAACAATATATAATCAACCACAAGCTATAGCACCAGCTGGCAATCCATTGGTGTTTACTTTTAGCAGTGATCAGACAGCACAGGATAACTTTTCATTTATTGTGGAGTTATACATTGATTCTAGTTTAGTATTAACTCAGCAAGTATTCAGACAGTTCAATGCTTTATCAAGGATAGATGTATCTCAAGCTGTAGAAGCTTACATTAGAAATAGTGTTCCAACTACAAGTTTAGAACTGAATGCTACTGATTCTATGGTTACCTATGCAATTATAGTTTATGAGAAGTATGGAGATCCTGCAATAACACAAGCCAGTGCTACTAGCAATACATTGAAAGCTTTTAATTCAGCATTAGAGTATCCTGAATGGATTAATTTTGATTATTCAATTTATGATCCAAATCAGACTCAAGATGCAGTTTTCTTAACTTATTTTCCAACAACATCTAGAGCTTTATGTGGAATGCAAGAGAATTTTTATCTTGGATATTTTGAGCAGAGTGGAGTTGTTCCTGTTTTATTAAATGTATTTTTATTAGACATCCAAGGTAATACAATTGCAAGTGATAGCTTATCAATTACATCATCTGATTTCAACATATTAAATGTTGGTCCACAGGTCATTATTGCAAATTCAAGTATAACTCAGATTGATTTTGATGATTGTTTTAAGTATGAGGTTGCTATTGATGTTAGTGGAGTATCATTTGTTGGTCCATTCACAATATATATGGATACTGATTGCAAGAGATATGAGACATATAGATTGCATTGGTTGAATAAGCTTGGCTCTTGGGATTCATTCACATTTGCATTAGTATCAACACAATCAGCAACTGTAGACTCATTTGCTTATCAACGTGATCCAGGTGTATGGAGTGGTAACAGTTATACTTATCCACTATACTCAGGTCAAAAGGTTAATTATGCTAAGACTAAGGATAAGCAATTGGTATTGAATTCAGATTGGATATCACAAGAAGTTCAGAATTGGTTGGTAGAGTCTTTATATGACTCTCCTATAGTTTACCTTGAGCAAACAAATGGGACAGAATTTGAGCCTGTTAAAGTAACTAACTCAACTTATCAATTAAAGACTAGGAGAAGGGATGGATTACTACAGGAACAAGTGACAATAGATAGAACATATACTTACAGATCACAACTTAACTAATGGCTGGAGAATTATTCATAAATGGCAGATTGGTAGACATTGACCAAAATGCTCCATTTCCTTTGACCTTTAGTATCAATGATATTAAGGACCTATCAGCAAGGAAAGGCAATAAGTCAAAAACTATTACACTACCAGGTACAAGAGGCAATGTACAGTTAATGCTTAGTGTGTTTACTTTATCTGCTATTGATAGTATATTTGAAGACCAACCAGAACTAATAGACTTTGATCCAAGCATAAAGGCTGAATGTCAATACTATCAGAATGGATTACTTGAGTTTAATGGAATAGCTCAGTTGATGAACTGTAAGCAATTAAGTGGTATATGGTCCTTTGACATTACATTAGTAAGTGATACAATTGATTATATCTCTAGACTACAGCAGATAAAGGTTAATGAGTTAGGTTGGTCGGAGTATGACCATCTATTGACTTATGCTAATCAACAAGATACATGGAGTGGTATTATTCAATTGAATGGAAGTCCTTCAAGCAATTATGACTCACAAGGGTGGACTGGTGAAGGATACTACTATGGATTGATAGATTACGGGTACACTAGACCAACAGCCGATACCTTTGCAGTTGAGAATATTCCACCACAAGTATTCTGCTATGAAGTTTTAAAGAAGGCCTTTGAATATTGTGGAATAAGTTGGGATAGTAACTTCTTAGAGACTCAGACATTTAAGAAATTACTACTAGCTTATGATGGTGGAGAGCTACCATTGATTGATAGCTCACAAGCTAATAATGACTCACTATTTACTACTGAAGATAATAATACTAATGGTTATATTTTTAATGGTCAATTCTCAGACTTCTTAGAACCAGGAGAACAAACAGGAAGTATTAATACTCAAGTTAGAAGCTTCTTAGATCAATATGATTGTACAGTTACTCAAGACAATTTAAGTCAAGCACAAGGTACATCACCTTTGTCATTTGTTTCAGCCAGTGATGGATTGTTTAAAATCAACTATTATGGTGACCATGATGTTGACATCAATATCTCAGGTAATGGAGCTGGAGCATATACAATCAATGGATCTTATCAAGTTAGATTAGAGATTATTAAAAATGGAGCATATTTAACATCTGATTTAATTTATGAAGGATCATTAAATACTACTAGTACATCACTATCATTCTCATTTAATTATTCGAGAGAAATAAATACCTTGATAAATGATGAGATAAGAGTTAACTTAAGGTTTGTTGTTAATAATACTACCATAATTAGAAGTGGCATAAGCAATTATACTATGTCATTTCAAGTTACAAGCAATACAGCAGAGTTAGATGTATTAAAACAACAGCAAGGATTAACAGCTGGAGGTACAGTTGCATTAGCTCCATTCCTTCCTAACATGACTTGTGATGTATTTTTTAAAGCTTTTGTTAGTGCATTCAATCTTTATGTAAAACCATCAATAGAAGATGCGACTGTCTTAGAGATAGAGCCATTGAATGACTTCTATAATGCAAGTGGTGATGCTATTGATTGGTCATCTAAAATTGACCGGTCACAAGAGATTATGGTGGAACCTACAATTAATTTTGCAAGTAAGAATTATAAATTTAATTTCACACAAGATACTGACTATTGGAATCAGAGATATCAGAATGATGTTAACAAGCAATATGGATCATTCTTAATTGAAAGTCAAAGTCAATTCTCAGTAAATTCTACAGATTTCTTATTACCATTCTCTCAAAAGTTACTTGTTCAGATACCAGGTGATTCACCAGGTACATTCACTGATTTGATTGTTCCAAGGTCTTTTGATTTAAAGACTAATGAAAATGGTACAAGTGAGATAGTGTTAAAGAAAGGAAAGTCATTCATAGTTCAATTAGGTGGATTAAGGACAGGAGATTGGATTCATTTAGATGAGAATGATTCACCACACAATGAGACATCTTATCCTTATGTTGGTCACTTAGATAGTTTAGATTCACCATCATTTGACTTCAACTGGGGTGTACCTGATTATATATTTTGGGTGACTAATAATTATCCATCCAATAATCTGTATTTATATCATGATACATTCATTAAAGAATTGCTATCAAGGTATGGTAAGAAGTTGACATGTTATGTAATGCTTAATCCACAAGATATTAACTCATTAAACTTTAGAAACTTAATCAACATTGATGGTGTAGTATATAGGTTATTGAGTATTAGTGACTATCTTAGTGGTTCTAATGTATCTACTAAGGTCGAACTTCTACGCATAATAAAAGGAGAAGGAATTCAACAAACAATTATCACTAATCCTACTGAGAGAATTACAGAAGATAGCATAATTAGAATAACAGAAGATAATTTAATCAGAATAATAGAATAAAATATGTCAGTAAAGATATCAGATTTACCAGCTAAGGGAAGTGCGTTAGCATCAACAGATTTAATAGAGATTGCAGAAGTATCAGGGGGTATCTATGTAAGTAAGAGAGTCACAGGAGCTAATGTACTTGGTAACTTTGTACCATATACTGGTGCAACTGCAGATGTTGACTTAGGAAATAACGATTTAAATGCAGAAGGAATTAAAATCAAAGGAACTGCAGGAAATGGTCACTTGAATTTAAAACATCAATCAAGTGCAGCAACAGCTGGAGGTTCTGAATCTGTAATTTATGCGGATAACAGCGGAAATCCTAAATGGAAAAATGACGGTAATGCGGTGCAAAATGTAATGTTAGAAAATTCAGCAATTACTGGAGCAACAAAAACAAAAATTACTTACGATTCAAAAGGACTTGTAACAGCAGGTGCAGATGCAACAACAGCAGATATTACGGACAGTTTAAATAAAAGATACGTTACAGATGCACAATTAACTGTAATAGGTAACACAAGCGGAACAAATACTGGTGACCAAACATTAAGCGGTTTAGGTGGGGTTCCAACAACTAGAACAATAAGCACTACAAGTCCTTTATCAGGAGGAGGAGATTTATCTGTAGATAGAACTTTAACTATTGCAGATGCAGTAGCTGATGGAACAACCAAAGGAGCTGCTTCATTTACAGCTTCTGATTTTAATTCTACAAGTGGTAATATATCTATAGACTATACAAATGGTCAAGCGGCTTCATCAAGTAATAAAGGTTTTTTAACATCAACTGATTGGTCCACATTCAATGGCAAAGCTAATAAATCATCAGCAACTTCAGGAATAGATATATCATTTAGAACACCTGAAGTATACAATACAAGGTCATCTGCTGGAACAGGAAACCTAACAGGTGATTATACTAGTGCAATAATTGGTGTAGTTCAAAAGGTTTATCACAATGATTCAGTTGCACCAACGGTACCAGGTACTTGGATTAAGTTAGGTACAGGAACTTATACACCTTCAACATTGAATATTATCTATGTTGAGTGGACCAGTTCAAATATTGCTGAATATTGGATAGTTAAAGGAGTTTAATATGAGTTTATACTATAGAAGTTTAATACAAACAGCATCTTTACTTTTGGATTTATATCCTAATGCAGCAGTAGCTTATTCATTGCGTAAACTGAGGACTGCTTATTCAGGGAATTCTGTAAGAGTAAGAAGAGCTGTTGATAATACAGAACAAGATTTTGGATTTGATATAAATGGTGATCTAGACATCGCTGGTATTGAGTCATTTTTTGGTAACAATTTATTACTTCAATCAGAAAATTTCAATACTTCTTGGACAAAAGCAAATACTGTAGTTACTACTGGTGCCATTTCTGCTCCTGTTGGAGGAGGTACAGCTGATAGATTAGATGAGAATACAACTAATGCTGCACATACAATTACACAAGCATCTGGAACTATCAACAATTCATCTAGTTATTTTCTATCTATCTATTTAAAACCTGACCAAAGAAATATAATTGATATTGTAAGTGGGATTGCAGGTTCTTCTCAAGTAGCAAGAGTTAATATAACAACTGGAGCTGTAGTATCTAATACATTTAGTAATACTCCAACACTTACATCTGTTGGAAGTGGTTGGTATAAATTTGAGTTATTTGTAACATCAGCTCTTACATCAACCCCTACTGGGTTTCAAGTTAGGTTGACTAATGGAACTACTCAGACTTATGCCGGGACTACAGGATTTGGTTGCTATATTTGGGGAGCACAAATTAGTGGAGGCAGTTCTGTTATTCCTTACTTTAAAACAACAACAGTTATTGCTGCTAATGCATTTGTTGCAACTTGGTATGATCAATCTGGTAATACTAATAATTCAACACAAGGAACAGCTGGAAATCAAGCTCAGATAATTGCTAATGGTTTTAAAATAACTGATGCTATTACAGGTAAAATAACAACAACTTGGACTACTGACCGATATACATTAGCAACAGGAATAGATCCTAATACTAAGTACTTATCAATAGGTGTTGTTAATAGAACTGCTAATACTAATAACATAATACAATTAGGTGTATCTGGAAGTATTGGAGGAGTAAATGGACAACAACCATTGTTTTGGATAGCTACAACAGGAGCAGTTAGAAGTGATATGTATTCAACAGTTACTCATGCTAACAATACTTCTACTGGAGCTTTTATAATGACTTCAGAAAAAAATGGTAGCAATTTAAAAACAGCATATCTAAATGGAAGTGCACTAGCAACAACAGGAACGGAAGCACCATCAACAGGAACTAATATAAATTCATTTGGTCAAGCTGGAGGTAATACTACAACATGTCAATATGCTGAATACATATATTGGAACTCAGAACAAAGTGCTAATAGAGCAGCAATAGAAACAGCTATTAATGATTATTACAATGTGTACTAATGGAAATTGAAGGATACAAATATATAGTAGAACAGGATGCAATAGATGCACGTAAAAAATGTGCTGATTATTATGGTTTACCAATCAATCAACAAGATGTAACTAAGTATTGGGTAGATTATGAAACAGCTTATTTAGATACTCCTATCTTTTGGTACATAATCTTTGATGAAAGTATTAGAGTAATATTAGGAGAACCAATTAACTTTGAAGTAAAATTTAACAATATATAATGGCAGAAAAATCAGTAGTATTCTCACTTAAGGTCAACACTGGCAATAGTGTCAATGACATCCAAGCAATGGATGCAGCTGTGAATGAATTGAATCAAGATTTAAAAGCAACACAAGCAACAGCTTCTGACAATACTGGCATAGATAATTTTGACCAGAAACTACAAGAACTGAATGCTAGAGTTGAAGCTGGTGGACTCACTATGAGAGAGTTGACTAAGACAATGAAGGAGTATCAGACTTTAGCATTGCAAGCTGGAGATAAAAGTCCAGTAGGTCAACAAGCAATAAGAAACGCTGCAGATTTAAAGGACCAGATTGGAGATTTAAAAGCTCAGACTACAGCCTTGTCATCTGACTTTGTTGGACTTGATACTACATTGCAAGGGATAGAGACTGGAGCTGCTGCATTTCAAGGTATACAATCTGCTGCTGCATTAGCTGGAGTTGAAAATGAGAAGTTAGCAGAGACAATGGTTAAACTTCAAGCTGTTCAGGGCCTTGTTAATTCTGTGAGTATTATTTCTAACAACTTAAACAAGGAGTCAATCTTAGGTCTACAGTTAAGAAATGGACTTGAGAAGGCTAAAGCATTTATATTAACAGGCTCTATTGGTGCAACAGCTGGACTAGCAACAGCAGAAGGTGGATTAACTGTTGCAACTAATACAGCAACATTTGCAACGAAGGCATTTAGAGCAGCATTAATTGCTACAGGTATTGGAGCTATAATTGTTTTGATAGGTACTTTGATAGCTAATTTTGATACAGTAACTAGGGTAGTGATCAAGCTATCTGGTTATGTCCTTAAAGCTTATGACTACTTTGATAAATTAGGAACTGGAGTCAAAGTTTTGATTGGTATTTTCTTCCCATTTATTGGAGTTGTTTATGCTGCAATTAAAGCACTAGAATACTTCAATGTAGTAGATACTAAGCAAGAAAGAGATGCGGCTGCTAGACATCAAGCCAATATGAAAAGAATTGATAAAGAGCTTGAGAAAAGAGAGAAGCAAAAGAAACAAAGAGAGGAGAACTTTAACAAAGAACAATCTGCATTAGATAGAGAGATAAAGTTATTAGAGTCATTAGGTAAGAATACAGATGCATTAGTAATTAAAAAAATACAAGGATCTATAGCATTTCAAAAAGAGCAACTTAAAGAGCTTGAGCTTAATCGAAGAATATTAGAAGCTACCAATATCTCTGGAATAAATGACCAGTTAATAGCTCAGACTAAGACTGCTATAAATGACACTAAAGAAGCTATTCTTGATGGCCAAAATTCTATAGAAGTAATTAAGAATAAAAGTATTACTAAGCAACAAGAAGACCAAAAGAAAGGACATGATAAAGAGAAAGAACTTGTCATCATGTCTAGAGAAGAGCTTGATAAGATATATACTGATTTCTTAGAGAATGAGAAAAAGAAAAAAATAGATTTTGATAAGTGGTCAGCAGAACAACAACAAGCGGCATTTGATGCAGAAGAGAAGGCATTCCTTGATGAAATGCAGAGACTTGATAATGAAGACAAACTTAAATTAGAATTGTTAGATAATTATAATTCTATAGTATTATCTAAAGAGGAGCAACAGATAGCAGATGTTAATAGTGAAAGAGATAAACAAGCAAGTGAGTTAGTATTAGCTCTATCAAGAAATCTTATCACTGAGGAAGAATATGCTAATGCTCTTATATTGTTGAATCAACAGACTGAGGATAAGATAACTGGCATTAAAAAGAAGACAGCTGAGGAGCAAACTAAGATAGATAAAACCAAGACAGATGCTATCTTAAAAAATATTGATGAAGTCATTAAGATAGCTAGAGCATTCCAAGAAACAATGGGTGCATTGAATGGATTACTTAATGCTAATGATCAAGAGAGAATTAAGAAGTTAGAAGGTAACGAAACAGCTCAGAATGAAATTAGAAAGAAAGCATTTAACAGAGAGAAAGCTCTTAAGATATCTGAAGTTATCATCTCAACTGCTAGTGCAATCAGTAAGTCAGTAGCAGCATCACCAACTACATTTGGTTTACCATTCTCAGCATTCTCAGCCATTACAGGAGCAGCACAAATAGCAGCAATTTCTAAAACAAAATTTGACTCAGGAGGAACACCACCAACAGCCCCACCACCAGGTGATACATCATTAGGAGCTACAGCTTCATCATTCACAGCTAATACTAATACTCAACAAACTGATTTAAATAGTGATAATGTTACAGGTACAAATCAACAAGGAATGATAAAGGTTGGTGTGCTTGAATATGACATTACTAGTACTCAACAAAAGGTAGCTGTCCAGGAGGTGAAGTCAAGCTTTTAATCCATTTTACTGTGGCTTTATTCCAGAAGTGGTCACCTGTTGAGAAGCATCCATTGATAGATATAAATTCTTGAGCCTTCTCTATAGATGGTACTGATACTTTTGAATTGACACCATCTTTAGAAGGTACCTGGTAAACATTGCAGTAGATTGATTTAATGAAATGGTTATCATTCTGCCAGTTGATATTGTCAAATAAATCAATTAACTTTTGACTATTCATTAGTACAGGTGTATGAGTCTCAAAATTGTAAGCTGTGAAGTTGTTATGCTTAAGGAATTCAAGAGTATTACTTTGAGCTATCTGAGTATGTGGAGCATGTTCAGGATTAACAATCAATGGTCCATTATTAATTGCAACATGAGGCTGCCATGATTCAGTGATATAGAAGTCTTTATTCATGTAGATAAAATCTCCTCCAATCTTCTTGGCAAAAGTTAATATTCTATTGGTTACATCACAGCCTCTGATGTTATTGTGTTGATTGCATGGTATATTATTGACTCCTTCAACTTCTCTACCTATGGTCCATATCTTAGCATTAGGATATAGATTTCTAATTAGTTCAATAGATTGATTTATCTCAAAGTCATATACTACCTTGCTATGGTATGGATATACAAAATTCATTTCGAACAAATATACATAATAATTATATGCTAAGAGAATTACCACTTTATGATATTGTTATAGATCTTGATGATCCAGAAACAACTGTATCATTCAATAGCCTTGTAGCTAATCCAGCTCATGAGAAATCATTTGAGACATTCTCACAAAAGATTGCTTATCAATTCAATGATGAGGAGCAAGTAATAACAGGTGTAGCAATATCTGCTAATACTCCAATATTCAGAAGAGATCCAAGTACTGGAGAAGAGTATTATGTAAATTTCTCCCCGGCATCAATTAAAGATATTGTTTTTGATTATGCTAGAAGAGAGAACTTTAACAATGTCAATCTTGAGCACAATAGTAAGAGAGTAGTAGATGGTATCTACATGATAATGTCTTATATCATAGATGAGAAAAAAGGATTCACAGCTCCTGAAAGATTCAAAGATGAGAAAGATGGATCATGGTTAGTATCTTACAAGCTTACTAATAAAGATGTATATGATGCTGCTAAAGCTGGTATGTTTACAGGATTCTCAATTGAGGGTGTCTTCCAATTGCTTGAGACAGGAAAAGGATGGGAGCATGAATTCAAAGCAATCTATCAAGAGCTTAAGCAAGTACAGGAATACATTACATTTTATAATGACTATCCTGAATCTGTAACTAACAATGCTAAGAAAGGTATTGAGCTTAATCAAAAGTATGGTAACAAATGTGCCACAAGAGTTGGTAGATTAAGAGCAACTACTTTAGCTAATAGACAAACAGTATCAGTTGCTGTGATTAAAAGAATGTATTCTTATCTATCAAGAGCTGAGGAGTACTATGATCCAAGTGATGAATCTGCTTGTGGAACTATATCTTATTTATTATGGGGTGGACCAGCAGCTAAACAATGGACACAAAGTAAATTAAAAGAATTAGGAATTTTCGAACAATAAATTATAATAGAATATGAATAAAGAACTAACTACCATTAAGGAATTGATTGCTGAAATGAAAGCACAATTCTCTAAGTCAGTTGACAAATTTGATTCAGCAGTTTTAGCTGATGGTGTAACAACTATTGAGTATGATGCTCTTGAGGTTGGAATGCCAGTTTTTGTTGTTGCAGATGGCGAAAGAATACCAGCTCCTGAAGGAACTCATTCATTGAGTGGAGAACTTGCTGGTGTATCTATTGTTGTTGATGCAGAAGGTATCATTACTGAGGTTATTGATGAAAGACAAAATGAAGGAGCTGGAGAAGTTGTTGTTGAAGAAACAACAGCAGAATCCATGAGTGCTGATCAAGTTGAGTCAATTGTAAATGCAAAGCTTGAGTCATTCTCCAAAGCTGTCGAAGGATTGGCAGAAATGACTAAGACTATTGTAGAAACTAATAACACTCTTATCAATGAGTTAAGCTCTCTGAAAAGTGAATTCGAGGCTTTCAAAGCTAAACCATCTGTAGAGACAAAAGAAGCTGAAAAATTCAGCAAGGTTGGCAACCTGACAGCTAGACAACTATTCTTAAAAAATTCTAAAATCTAAAATAAAATGTCGTTAAAAAAATATTTAAGCACAAAATTTAACTGGGATGTATCTGGGTTAGCAGCTTATGTTGATGAGCAAAGAGAAGACTTAATTGTAAAGTCAGTAACTGAAGCTAGAACATTGCAGTATGTATCAATTCAACAAGGGATTAAAGGATCTCAAGAATTGAAATTAATGGATGATTCAATTGTATACCAAGATGGTGACTGTACAATGACTCCTGATGGTGACACTGTGTTCACTGATAGAGCAATTGCAGTTGAGACATTAGGTTACATGAAATCTTTCTGTCAAAAAGACTTAGATGGTTTCTGGACTCAGTTAGGTCTTAGACCAGGTGCAATGGCTGAAGATAAAACTCTTCCATTTGAAGCACAAATCATCAGCTACTTATTGCAATTGCATTCATTTGAATTAGATAAATTAATCTGGAAAGGTAACAAAGCTACTGGATCAGGTAACTTATCTAAAATGAATGGATTCCGTCAATTCTTAACAGTTGCTAATGGTTGTGTTAACTTGAATGACAATTCTGTTGCATCAATCTCTGCATCTAATGCATTTGATGTATTCTACAATTGTTTCATTAACACTCCAGCAAATGTTGCTGAAGCTAATGACTTTATCTGTTTTACAGGTCGTGAGAACTTCAACTTCTTAACTAAGAATTTAGTAGATGATAACTTATTCCACTACAATCCAGCTAACATTGGTGACTTGAATGAGTTAATCCTTCCAGGAACAAACATGAGAATTGTTAAAGTTAACGGATTGAATGGATTAGATAACATCTATACTGGTAGAGCTTCTCAATTTGTATTTGGAACTGACTTAAGTTCTGACTTTGAGAACTTTGACTTATGGTATTCTCAAGATGATGATGTAATCTACTTAAGATCTAAATTCAGAGCTGGTGTACAGGTACCTTTCTTGAGCCAAATCGGAGTTTGGAACGGAACATCTTCTCCTAACTAAGAAAAATAATGGGAGGGGGTAACTCCTCCCTATTTAATAACATTAAAAAAAAGAAAAAGCAATGAGCTGTAATATGACACAGGGATATAATGACAGAACTTGTACCAACGGTAAAGGTGGTATAAAATCTGTTATGTTATTTCCATTAGAGAATGTAACTGCCTCTACAATTGTAGATAATGAAGTGACTGCTTTAACTGTTACAGGTGAAGTATTTTTGTATAAGTTAAAATCTAACTTATCAAGCTACACTGCACCAATCAGAGTGAATAAAGGAAATGGAACTCTTTGGTATGAACAAACTTTGACTATGATCTTAGCATCAGATACTAAAGAATTACGTTCAGAGATTCACTTAGTAGGACAGAATGAAGTTGTTGCATTGGTTGAGAAAGCTGATGGAACTTATGTAGCTCTTGGATTCGGAGAAGGACTTCAGATTGCTGAAGCTTCTGCTTATGGTTCTGGAGTATTGAAATCTGATAGATTAGGTCATGATATCATCATGGGTGGATTAGAAAATGATCCTGTTCCAGATGTACTTTCATCTGTTTATTTATCATTAATAGGTCAACAATCACCATCTTTCTAAGAATTGATTAAAGTGATATTTAAAGGGAGGGCTATGTCCCTCCTTTTTTTGTATATTTGAACATGGAAATAAAAGCAAAGTTTATTGGATCAAAACAATGGTCAGTATTATTGAGCAAATGGATTGATATTAAAAGAGGTGAAGAAGACTTCTACCAATCAATTGGATTTATCCACATATTTGAAAGAAAGAAACCTAAATTAATTAAAAATGCTAAAAATACTGAAGCAATCAACTTCAAATCTGATAGTGACAGTAACGGAACTGACAACAGTTAGTCCAGTTTACTACCTATTTGAATTTGAACATGAGCAATCATTCTTAAAGTATTACTGTATTCTAACTAATATAAGCTTAGCTACAGAAAGATATGATGAATTTGAGCTTATTGATGGAGTAGATTTAACTTTTGATTATGATGGATACTATACTTATAGAATCTATCAACAAACATCATCAACTAATTTAGATCCAAGTTTATCTGATGGTTTAGTAGAAGAGGGGAGAGCTCATGTTTATGTTATTGATTCTCCATCTAATGAGTATAATGAAAATATAACATTCAATATATATGAATAAGTTTGAATCAATGTCATTTAGAAAGGACTTTGTCCTACCAGTTGAGGAGCAAGATAGATTGCTTGGTTTCATCAAATGGGGAAAAAAGAATGACTATCCTTATTTTTTGGTGGACCTTTATAATGGTTCAGCATGGCACCAAGGAATTATCAAGAATAAAACTCACTACATTGCTGGTGGAGGACTTGAGGTTGTTACAGGTAACTTAGAAAGGTTCCTGAATAACTCCTATTCTGATTTCACAATGGATGAGATTGTTGAGCAATTGGCATTTGATTATGAATTGTTTGGTGCATTCGCTGTCAAAGGTACTTGGAATCTAGAAGGAACAAGAGTAGCTGTATGGGAATATCTACCAATAGATGCAATAAGAATATCATCAGATGAGAGAATGTATTATCTATCAGATGATTGGACAATGCAACAACAATCTCCTGAGAAAACAAATCTTAGAACTATTCCAGCTCTAGATGAAGCTAAAAAAGTTGGATCATTTGTATTGTATTATAAAGATCCAGCTAAGAAAGCACGTAAAGAACATGGAGTATATCCTAAGCCAGTTTATCAAGGTGGAATAACAGCTATTCAAACTGATGTTGATATATCTAAATTCAACATGTATGAGTTACAGAATGGATTCAAATCAGGAACTATGATCACATTCATGGATGGATTTCCTGAGACTCAAGAAGAGGCTGAATCATTCAAGAATCAAATTAAAGGACCAGCATCCAATATTGAAAATAGTGGTGATATTATAATCACATTTGCACCATCAGCAGATCAAGCTCCAAAGGTTGAGAATCTAAATGGAAATGACCTTGATAAGAGATATAATGCTCTTGAGAAATCAGTGCAACAGAACATACTTGTGGCACATTCAGTTGTATCTCCATCATTATTTGGTGTGGCTCCAGAAGGATCATTTAATGCTGCTGAATCTGCAGAGCTTTTTGAGATTTTTAAAAATACTTATGTCAATACTAGACAGAAAAGAATTGAATGGATATTAAATTACATGGTGACACTATCTGGTGATGTAGGAACTCTTACTCTTAGAGATGTTAATCCAATTTCAGCTAATAATAATACTCCAACACAATCAAATCCTAATCAAACAACTGTAGAAGCACCAGTTGATGTAGCTAAAAGTGCATTAAATGGAGCACAGATTGCATCACTTATTGATGTTGTTGCTAAAATCAAAGAAGGTATATTGACTCCTGATTCTGCATTGCAAGTATTACTGGCATCATTTCCAACAATTGATGAAATACAAGCTCGTAAAATTGTAGGATTGAATTCAGCTCCTCAACAAATGTCATCTTGTAAGCATGTTGATACATTCTCTGATGATGAGATTGGATACTTTGCTCAGTATGGTGAATCAGCACATCAATATGAAGTATTTGCTACATTTCCAATTGCTTGGGATACTCCATCCGCTGATGTATTCTCAAAGCAAGATCAACTATTTGCAACCATTGGAGAGATATCAGCAGAACTAAATGACTTTGATAAGAATGTACTTAAGATGTTAGGTGATGGTGAAGACTCTAATGCTATTGCTAAAGCTCTTAATACTAACATTGAAGAGATTGCTAAGTCAATGGCTAAGCTTATGAAATGGGAAGTCATTACAAAGGGAGAAGTAACTGATTTAGGAAAGCAATTAGTAAGAGAAGAAAATATTCCTATTGAAAGATTTGAGGTAAGATATGGATACAGAACTAGACTTGATGTACCAACTGCAAAAAGTGGATCTAGACAATTCTGTGAAAGATTACTTGGACTCAATAGATTATATACAAAAGATGAGATTAACACTATCTCAAGTAGAGTTGATAGAGACGTATGGAGATATAGAGGTGGATGGTATACTAATCCAGATACTCAAGTATCAACTCCATGGTGTAGACATGAATGGATTCAGCAATTAGTTGTAAAAAGATAAGATATGAATTATTTACTTTCAGTGGAGAATCTAAAGAAGCTTGGACTTATTCACAATAATACAGATACTAAGCTCTTAGCAGTAGCTATTAAGAGAAGTCAAGATATGCATATTCAACCAGCTCTGGGAACTCCTCTATATAGAGCATTGCTTGATAGAGTTGAAACCAATACCTGGACTCAAGACTACTTAGACCTTATGAATGACTATGTTATTCCTTGCTTAGTAGCATTTGTAGATTATAGAGCAGCATTATTAGTAACTGAAAAGATAACCAATAAGACTACTGGTAGAGTACAGGATGAGAATATCCAAGCTAATACCTTGACTGAGGTTAATGAATTCAGAGACCAATTAAGAAAAGATGCATATTTTTACAAAGAAAGATTGATTGGTTACTTAATGGATGATCAAGCTACTAAGTATCCTGAATACTGTGATATGTGCTCTGAGCATTGTAATGAATTTGTAAGAAAAGATAAGACAGGTTATAGTCCACTAAATTGGATCAGATGAAATTCTCAAAGAAACAAATTGATAAGCTTAAATTTTACCTAGAAAAAAATGGAAAGAACTCTCAACCAATTAATGAAAGAGCTAGAGACAATAGCAACAAAACACAAACAGATAAGAGAATTCTTTCAAGGTGATTATATTGATGCTGTTTCTAGAGATGCAGCAGAATATCCATTAATGGTTGTAACATTGCAACCTGGATCAATGACTGATAAAGCTGTTAATGTTAATATGATTATATCTGTATCTGATAAGTACAATATTCAAGAGTATAGACAGATTAATGAGATACATTCTGATTGCTTAAGTATCTGCAATGACATTAGAATCACATTCCAACAATGGAGATTTGAGGAGTTTATGGATATCAATGGAGATATAACAACACAACCATTCATTAATCGTGGACCAGATGTAACTGCTGGATGGACAATATCAGTGAATGCATCTATATATGATAATAATGATTGGTGTGCTATACCTTATGATGACTATGACTTTCAGAACGATTAAGCATAATAAGTATGGAGAACATTTTTAAACTAGATTATAAGACATTTGGTAAAAGTCCATTCACTTATATTTTCTTTGTTTTATTGACTATACTCATATTGATTGGTAGATATATAATTACATCAAAAGATACTGAGATAAAACAGCAACAGCAAAAGATTGATGATTGTGATCAGGAGAGAAAAGCTGATAAAAAATTAATGCAAGATATACTATTCCAAAAAGAACTTAACAAAAAATTAGATGGAAAATAAGGTTTTATTGATTGCCACAATTGTGAGCTCTCTATTTGCAATTTTGACACCAATGCCAGTGCATCAATATCAAGAACAAAAAAAAGATGCAATAACAATCAAGGCTGAGAAATATCTACATGATCTTGAAAAGGAGAATAATGTTAAAGCTGAACAACTTAAGCATGATGTAGATAGCTTATTGACTCTAAAAAAGAAAGTGAAGTACATTTATATTGTTAAAGATTCCTTATGAGTTACACCTGGTTAAAAGAAGAGAAATCACCTAAGATATTAGTAGAAGCTGTAAAGCATATAGGTACTAAGGAGATAGTAGGTAAACAACACAATAAAAAGATACTTGAATGGGCTGAAGCTATTGGTTTAAAATCAGTATATACTAATGATGAGATTCCCTGGTGTGGACTATTCATAGCTTATTGCTGTCATGCTCAAGGATTAGATATAGTTAAACATCCTTTATGGGCCTTGAACTGGAATAAGTTTGGAAATGTAGCTCAGGTTCCAATGCTTGGTGATGTATTAACATTCACAAGAAATGGAGGAGGACATGTTGGTATTTATGTTGGTGAAGATACAACTTGTTATCATGTGCTTGGTGGAAATCAAAACAACCAGGTGAATGTGATGAGAATTGAGAAATCAAGATTAAGTCAAGCTAGAAGAACAGCATGGAAAATAGCTCAGCCATCCAATGTAAGAGTAGTAAAGTTAGAAACAAAAGGAGAAATTAGTCAAAACGAAGCATAATGAAAACACCCAAGAAGAAAAAAGACATTAATATCAACATTGACACTAAGAATGTGGATGTTAAAGTTACTCGTAAAAATGGCACTACAGAGGTTAATGTAGATACTCCAAAGGTAGACGTAGACTTTCACAAAGAAAGTGACTCTAAGAGCCTTAAAATAGATACTGAGAAGGTAGATGTACAAGTGACTAATGGAGAGGTTAATGTTGATGTAAATGAGCAGTCAGGATTTATTGGAAAGTTAATAAAATTAATTCTCAGAAGAAAAAAATAAGTATATTTGTACCGCATGTATATTGTTTGGTTACAATAACACAAGAAGGGATGAGCTAGAGATAGTTGATCCCTTTTTTTATCCTTGTAAATGTTAAAATATGTTAATTAATTTGCATAAGTGAAAATAGTTCTTAACTTCGCTACATAATTATTAACAAAAAAAACCAAACACATGGAAGGAAAAATCGTTTATTTATTGATACTATACAGCATAGTAGCAACTATCAAAATTTTAACCCTTAAATCAAAGTAACATGCAAAATTTAATTAATCACATCATTCAAGAAGAGACAAAAAGTTGGGACATGTACCTATTTGTAATGGATCATTTTGGAAAAGAGTCTGAGCCAGCAACAAGATGGAAGTCAATTTGGAATACTTACAACATGATGATTAAAGAATTCAACTTGACTACTCCTACTAGGAGAAGAAACCTAAGTAAATTCAAGCACAAGAAGTACACAATCATCAAAACAACTTGTGAGCTATGATTTGCCCTGACTGCAATGGAGAGGGTACTGTAGAGGTACACTACTGCACATTTGGTAATGAAATTCACTACACAGAAGAGGAGTGTGGATGTAACAACGGACAAATTGAAGAACATGAACTTAGCTGATATTGAAAGTTACTGGACCAAGAGAGGTCACTTTAACATCTTACTATACATTAACTACCTAAGAGCTAAAAATGAAAACATACAGAGTCACAATGAGAGACAAGTCCTTCAAGATAGTGAAGGCATACGACAGGCATCATGTATTCCTGATAGTAGACAAATGGATAGGTTTAATTTTAAAAATTGAGAAGCTATGAAACCAAAAGAGAAAGCAAAAGAGTTAGTAGATAAATATGATTCAACACTAACATATCTTGAGAGTAAATCAAAAGCTAAACTATGTGCATTAATTGCAGTTGATGAAATAATTAATAGCAATCCACACTCAAATCCATTGAACACAAATGTAGAATCAACCATGAGTTACTGGCAACAAGTTAAACAAGAAATAGAAGCACTATGAAAAATACACACAGAGTATGGTTAGAGGACTCAGTAGAAGAGTTAGGTGGATTTTGGTGGTATTGCTACCTTGACCACAATGGATGCCTACAAGATGAGAAGTATCATGATGACCTACCAGAGACACCTCAATGGTATATTAACAATGGTTATAAAGTAGAAGAGCTATGAAAGCAAGTGATTTAAGGATAGGAAACTATTTAAATGGAAAACAAGGTCATGTTATTGTGACTGAAATTAGAACAAATAACAGTGTAAAAATACTAGATAATACAAGTAGTTTTTATGTTGGTATTTGTTTACAACCAATTGAATTAACTAAAGAGTGGCTGTTGAATTTTGGGTTTGAGAAAAAATACGATGACTTAAATTGGTACATAAAAGGTAATTATTGTTTTTCTTTTTTAAAAGAATTAGATTTAATTGTATTTAAAATAAAATTTCAAACAGTAGGTATTTGCACAATTAAATACGTCCATGAAGCACAAAACATTTACTTTGCACTAACTGGGGAGGAGTTGAGCTTATGACACAGAATGAAATCATAAGACAAAGATTCCCTCATGAAAGGACTCAAGGTATTGCTGATGACTTAGGACTCAGTTATTCTCAAGTTGCTAGCAGAGCATCTACAATGGGGCTTAGAAAGACCTTAGAATTTAAACAATCAGAGTCATCTGGTAGAACAAATCTCATTGAAGGTGGTAAAAAGTTTAGATTCAAAAAAGGCAACGTTCCATTTAACAAGGGCAAAGAAATGCCAGCAGAAACCTATGAAAAAGTTAAGCCTTCAATGTTTAAAAAAGGCAATAGACCACACAACTGGAGGCCAGATGGATCTATTGTAGAAAGAAAAGATACTGACCTAAGTGGTAGAGTATACCTGTACTACAAGTTAGCTGATAGCAAGTGGATTCTTTACCACAATAAAGTATGGATAGACCACAATGGACCAATACCAAAAGGTAGCTTGATTAGATTCATTGATGGTAACACCAGGAACTGTGACATTAGCAACTTAGAAATGGTATCAATGAAAGATAACATGGCAAGGAATACCATCCAAAGATTCCCAGAAGAAATACAACAGATAATTAAATTAACAAGTAAACTAAACAAGAAAATCAATGGCAAGAAACAAAATTAGTGATCTACGTGACCACATGTTTGCAGCACTAGAAAGACTTAATGATGAGTCTTTAAGTAATGAACAGATAAAAGAAGAGGTAGATAAGGCAAAAGCTATCAGCTCTATTGGTTCTGTGATAATCAACTCAGCTAAGCTAGAGGTAGATTTTATCAAGGCTACTGGAAGGATAGACTCAGACTCTGACATCTTTAAGAATATTGACTCAAAAAAACAACTATCATGAAAAGAACAATATTAAAACTTCAACACAAAGAGAAAGAAGACTTGTTTATAGTAGTTAGTGGTGGAGTAGCTGATGCTTATGATGTGTCTGAGAAATACAAAGGTAAAGGCTACAGCATTAAAGAAATTACACCAGCTCAAATGTGCATCTTTCAAAATGAGAAATGTCCAATAATTACTGAGCACTTAAACTACTACACTATTTTTTATAATCAACAAGAGCTAAGAGTCACATCAACACAAATAGAGATATTATGATTGAGAAATTAAAATACATGATTAAACTTTACAACTTGACCACCAGCTGTAGAGATAGAGACTTAATCTACAAGAGAGCTTATGTTTATTCAGAGCTTCAAAAATTAGGAATGAATCTCTCAGAGATTGGTAGATTGATGGATAAGCACCATGCAACAGTCATCAATGGACTAAAAGTGGACAATCAATTCCAAAGTTGTGACAGAATTTATGATGATGCAATAGCACCAATTAAAGACTATCTTTATCCACCAGTACAACTACCTAAGTACTCTATCTTTGAGGATGTTATCAAGTGTAACAACACCACAGATTTAAGAGTAATCAAGGACAGATTAGCTAACAATCAGTACATAGAGCGTGACAAGTGACAACTCTCCTATGGGGGGGTACTGAGTTTTTTTAAAAAAAGTAGGGGGACACCCCCAAAAAAAGTTGTCTAGTTGTCACGCTTTTGCTGAAAGTCAATACCAGTATAGCTTATAGGCGTGACAAGGAATTTAAAAGTTGTCCCATAGTTGCCATGTTCGTCACGCTATTGCAGTTTAAAAAATAATTGTATCTTTGCGAGGGGTTTGAGTTAGCTGCTCTGTAAAAGGTTTTGTGTCCTTCCCTCTTTTTTTTACCTAAAACACAAACTAAAAACACAAGTTATGAAAAAAATATCTGTATTCAAGTCATTGTTTAAGTCAAAAGAGACTCCATTTAATCTCAATCCAGCTGAGGTTGTATTCAGAATTAAAAATGGAACTCCAGAACTGATTGAAAAAGTTAACCTAATTAGGTCAGTTGATAAGAAAGATCCAAGATATTCAGCAGCCAAGAAAGAACTTAATGCGATCATGTTCAATGGTACCTTCTCAGAGAGAACTGCCAAAGGATTAATTGAGCACTCAGGACTTTGTATCTTAGACTTTGATGGTTATCCATCTACTGAGATAATGCAAGCTGAAAGAAAAAGATTGATTGATGACCCCTATGTTGTGATAGTTTTTACTTCACCTGGTGGCAATGGACTTAAAGCTGTCATAAGAATACCTGAGTCAACAGCTGTAGAACATAAAAGAAGGTTTTTAGCCTATGCTGAATACTTCAAGTCAGATTATTTTGATGTTAAAAATCAAGATGTATCAAGAGTATGCTTTGAATCTTATGACCCTGACATCTATTTTAATGAGTTCTGTCAAGTTTTTGAAGGAATTACACAAGATAAAGGATTTGAGTATGTTGAGAAGCCTCCAATCTGTATACTCCAGGATGAGAATAAAAAATTAGAACTGATTGAAAAGTTTAAGTTTAAAAGTTCATTCTCTGATGGATCAAGAAATCATTTTATTTTTGAATTTGCTTGCTGTTTGGCTGATTATGGAATTAACCAGGATGTAGCTGAGCACTATCTGTCTAATAAGTACACAACAAATGAAGACTTTACTCACTCTGAAATGCTATCAGCAATAAAATCAGCATACAAAAAGAGTAACTTTAACAGCAAGTACTTTGAGGATAAATCAACTATTGATAGAATTAAACTGAAAGTCAAGAATGGTGTGGATGATGAGCAAATTAAGAAGGACCACAACATCACCACAGAGATACTTACTGACATTAAAGATGATAGTAGTAGTGATGACATCTTTTGGAGTGTATCAAAAAAAGAGATAGTAACAATTGAGCCATTGAAATACAGCAATTTTCTAGTAAAAAATGGATTCAATAAATTTTATCCTGAGAATGCTGAGAAACCTACATTTGTCAGAGTCATTGAAAATAAAGTTAGGCTCTCTTCTGTAGATCAGATTAAAGACTTTGTACTAACCTATCTAATTAAAAAGGCACAAATCAATATTTGGAATCACTGTTCCAGGTCACCTTATCTATTCTCAGAGAATCACCTCAACATGATTGACTCAGTTAGTCTCAAAATGTTACAAGATACTCAAGATTGCTCTTATTTACCATTCCTAAATGGTGTTGTTAAAGTTACTAAGGATGAGACTAAAATGTTATCTTACATTGATGTTGAAGGTTACATCTGGGAAAATCAAATAATCAATAGAAATTTTGAGCTTGTTATAAATTTTGAGAATGACTTTTTTGACCTGGTGAAGAAAGTATCTAATGAAGAGCCAAAAAGAATAGCTGCACTACAATCAACACTTGGATACTTACTTCATGGTTATAAAGATAGGACCAATCAAAAAGCAATTATTTTCAATGACCAAGAGATAGATGAGAATCCTAATGGTGGTAGTGGTAAATCACTAATGTTAACAGCTCTCAATCACATCAGAAAGACAGTCAAGATAGATGGTAAACTTTACAATCCTAGCAAGTCAGAATTTTTATATCAGAGAGTCAACTTAGATACTCAGATTCTAGCATTTGATGATGTTGTTAAGAACTTCAATTTTGAGCAATTATTTATGATAGTATCTGAAGGAATAACTGTCAATAGAAAAAATAAAGATGAGGTGTTTATCCCATTTGAAAGGTCACCTAAGATAGTCATCACAACTAACTATGTTATTCAAGGTGCAGGTGGTAGTCATGATAGAAGAAGACATGAGATAGAATTTTTCCAGTACTTCAATGCTAATAATTCACCTTTACATGTTTACGGCAAATTACTATTTGACCAATGGTCCACAGATGACTGGTTAAAATTTGACAATTACATGATCAAGAATTTACAGCTATACTTAAGAGAAGGACTGACTAAGTCAATCAGTATAAATGCAGACTCAAAGAGATTTATTCAAGCTACTTCTAAGGACTTCTTTGACTTTGTTAGTGAGAATGAACTTGTTAAAGATGTTATCTATTATAACAATGAGCTACTTCAATCTTTTGAGACTGATTTTAATTATAAGGACATGACTCCTCAGCGTTTCTCAAAATGGTTAGTTGAATACGCAAAGTATAAAGGCTATAAAATAGAGAAGGGAAAAAATCACAAAGGTAGAAACATCACTTATACAACACTATGACACTTCAAGAATTCACTAAGATTTGTATTGACTTAGAAATGCAAGGACAGAATCCTTTGTTTTTAGGCTCAATTGAAAAGAAATATAAATCTAGACATAAGGTAGTGAAATCAAAAGAAGTCATTAAAACAGTTAGAGAAACATTGCTTGATGATAGAGGTATTCCATACACCCAAGTCACAAAAGGTACAAGTAAAAAGATACCAGATACTAATGCAATTACTAAACTAATTGAAGACTACATGAGAGTAATTTACGGATGTTTAGATGTTAGGAGAGTATCCAGTGAAGGTAGATGGAGAAAAGATGCCAGTAAGAAATCAGGAGGTTTCTTTCTTAAAGGACTCAACAAAGGTATGGCTGATGTTGAAGGAACTTTGCTTAATGGTGTAAAATTCGCAATTGAATTGAAAGCCAGTAAAGGTGACAGCCAAAGAAAAGAACAAGCAGAACATCAATCAAATTTAACACAGTCAAATGCTTACTACTATCTGTGTAGATGGGTAGACTTTGAGCAATTTCAAAAAGAGATACAACAATTAATACCGATACAATGAAAGACAGGAACTATGATTGGTGGATTTATCCATTGTTAGGCATACTATTTTGGTATGTAGTTATTCACTTTATAATAAAATATTGGTAAGATGCTGAAAATAGGAGATAAGATTAAAGACACTGAAGACACTGACTGCTACTTTGTAGGTGAAGTGACTAAGCTCAATACATTTGGTGGAGTGGAATATTACAAAGTAACTCAAATCATTTGGAATGGTGAAGAGCATCACAGTGATAAGCTGATAGGTCAAGTAATTGCACCCCGCTGGTGGTATATTCAATTATTTTTATTCTAAATAGTTGCATAACTAAAATAAATCATTACATTTGTAAACAATTAAATAAATATATATGCAAACAGAAGTAACCAAAGTGTCGCTGTGGATTAAGATTCACAAGGCAAAAATGAGTATCGGTAAGGTAGTTAAGAACTCCACCAATCCTCACTTTAAAAAGAGCTATGCTGACATCAACGCATTGCTAGAAACAGTTGAGCCTATCCTTCATGAGAATGGACTGCTCCTATTACAACCTATCCATGACAAGATACTGAGCACTCAGATAATTGACATTGAGACTGGAGAAATGATTGAGTCCTGGTTAACACTACCTGAAAATATTGATCCACAAAAAATGATTAGTGCAACAACTTACTACAGAAGAGCAACACTTCAATCACTATTGAGCCTTCAAGCTATAGATGATGATGGTAACTCAGTTAAGGCAGCAACAAAGCCATCATTAACAGATGACAGATTCAAAGAAGCTCTTAAGTCTATTGAGTCAGGCAAGTACACAGCAGAGAAATTAAAATCAGAGTTTTTATTAACCAATCAACAAATGCAAGCACTATGAAATGGCACCCATCATCACTAGGTAAATTAATGACTGAGTCAAGAACAAAGTCAGAGTTATTAAGTCAGACTACTAAGTCTTACATAGCTAACAAAGCAAAAGAGGACTTCTTTGGCTACAATTCATTTGTATCTACAAAAGCAATGCAGAAAGGCACTGACTTTGAACATGAGTCAATTGAACTTGTTAACCAGGTAAGAGATACTTTCTACATCAAGAATGAAGAAACTATTGAGAATGACTACTTAATCGGTACTCCTGATATTATCCTGGACAATTCAATAATTGACATTAAGACTTCATGGTCCTTAGAGACTTTTCCTGCTATCTCATCTGAAGGAATCAACAAAGATTATGAATGGCAGTTGAGAGGCTACATGTGGCTTTGTGATAAGGAATCAGCTGAACTAATCTACTGCATGATTGATACAGATGACTTTCTACTATCTGATTGGGATAACAAATCAATTCACAAGGTATCTCACATTGATCCTAAGAAACGAATCACAGTACTTGAGTATACTTACAGCCAAGAAGATGAGGAGAAGATAGCAGAGAGACTGTACAACTGCACTAATTATTACAATGAATATCTTGAACAATTAAAAAACAAATAAGATGGAAGTACAAATAAACCGCCAGTACAAGAATGAAACAAGGAATCAATTAGTGGTACCTATTCAAGCAACTAAGTACATGGTCACCTATCAAGTGACTCAAGCTACTACAGATAATCCTATCAAAGAATTTAAGTGTAGTACAGATAGATTTTTAAACCTTTATAAAATAGCAAAATGACAGAAAAAGAATTTTACCAAAATGCAATGATTGCTGCAATGCAAGGATTGTTATCAGCAATCGGAAATGGCTATGCGGCTGAGTACGTACAACCTCACTCAACTGTAGCATCTATGGCTGATGAGTATGCAAAAGCTCTAACAATAAGAGCTGAAATTGAAATAGCAAAAATGAGACTTGAAAATCCATTCCCTGAAAAAATAGTATAGAGGCTCGGCAAAAGCTCACAAATAGGCTCTGGTAAGCCACCCCTCCTAAGTTAAAACCTGGGAAGTTAAAACTGATGTGAATAACAAGGAGGGGTTTTTTAAGTAACTAATAACAAATAATATGAATCAACACACAACAACAGGAACAGTTATAAGTAAACTGCCATTCAAACAAGTATCTGAAAAGTTCAAGATACAAGAATTTATCCTTAAGGTAGGGGATGAGAAGTATCCTCAAGAGGTGAAATTTCAATTAGTCAATAACAATACTGAGCTCCTAGACTTTATCCAGGTGAATGAACAAGTAGAGGTGACATTTGAGCTGAGAGGTAGAGAATACAATGGCACACACTATGTCACTTTAAACGCTACAAAAGTTATCTCAAAACTATTCTAATGGAAAAGTTAAAAATGTTCGCAATCTGGTCAGTAATTTGCCTAATATGGGTGATATTTGTAGCTCTATTGATGTATGGTATTAACATGATGTTTGGCACTATTGGAATTGTTGT
>Ga0315902_10001349_pt1 | contig 39436 bp, 56 predicted proteins | sample LakEriMetagenome_9_FD_203523 | JGI IMG/M metagenome (GOLD analysis project Ga0315902, IMG submission 203523) | Freshwater fungal communities from buoy surface, Lake Erie, Ohio, United States - Buoy 12 MA117 | ecosystem: Environmental > Aquatic > Freshwater > Lake > Lake biofilm | place: USA...
CTCGGGATGGTGGTCTGCCACTCGAAGGCGTACTTCGATCTCGTGGCCGAGGTCGATTCGCAGCTTCGCCCGCTGCACGCTGGCCCGCCTGTCGACGGGGACATCATCCGCGTCGCCGGCGTCCCGGTGATGATCTCGGATCGCGCGCCGATCTCGTTCCCGGTCGCTCCGGTCGCGACGGGCACCACGCCCCCTGCGGTCACGATCACCGGCGAGACCACGCTGGCGCTCGACATGGTGCAGGTCGACATCCAGACCGGCGGCTCGCGAGGCACCGCGACGTTCCGCTACTCGTTCGACGGCGGCTCGACGTGGTCCGAGAGCGATGTCCTCACGGCGGCGACGTACGAGATGAAGCTGAACGGGATGCCCACGGGCCTCACGCTCAACTTCCCCGTCGGCACGTACAACGCCGACAACCTCTACAACTCGACGCAGCCGAAGTTCACGAGCGTGCTCATGAAGCAGCGCTCGCTGTTGCTCTGGCACTCGACGAAGCCCCTCGTCGAGAGCGTGCGCGAGCCCCTCACCGACAGCGAGCTGATCGCGGTGAACACGTACTACGTGGCGCACCGCTTCCGCCGCGCGGTCGCGGACACCCGCCCCGGCGTCGTGATCCTCCGCCACAACTGAGCCCGGCATGAACAAGGCAGGGCCCGTTTCGCGCGGGGATTACTCCGCGCTGCTCGACCGCTATCAAGCGCTGCTCGAGCAGATCCGCGAGGCCGGCGGCACCGTCGCCGACCCGCACGATGCGCCGAAGGTGTCGCTCCCGAAGGCTGAGGCTCCCAAGCCCTCCGAGGCGCTCAAGAAGGCGAACGCCGAAGCCGCAGAAGCGCAGCTCGCGCGTGACGAGCTCGCCAAGGTCGCGGCCGATGCGCGCGAGCGCGCCGACGCTGCCGAGGCGAAGGCCGCCGAGCTGCAGAAGATGCTCGACGAGCTGACGGCCCCACCGGCCGCCGAGCCGCAACCCTGAGACCCGACCGATGCCCTACGCCACGCAGACCGATCTCGAGCAGCACGGCTACCCCGCCGCGGTGCTCGAAGAACTCGACCCCGGCACGATCGCCGCCGCTCTCGAGCGCGCGTCGCAAGAAGCCGATGGGGCTTTGCGTGGTGCTGGGTACCGGACTCCGCTCGCCACATGGTCCGCCGACCTCACCGGCGCCGTTGTGGCGATCGCAGCCTGGTACCTGATGGCACGTCGGGGATTCAATCCCGACCTCGCCCAAGACATCGTGATCCGACAGCGTTTCGAAGACGCTCAGAAGTGGCTCAGCGAGATTGCGAACCGCCGTCGTCGCGTCGCCCTCTGCACCGAGCCTCCCGTGCCCGACCCTGCACCCGCAGAGGTTGCGGTTCGCGGCGCATCGATCGTTCACACCTCATCGCGGAGGGGCTGGTGAGCGTCGCGATCAAGCTCACGGGCAGCGACGCTGCGTTGCGCGCAGCCGCTGCGAAGCTGCACAAGGTCGGCGCCGGCCGCCTCGCTCTCGCTGTCGCGCACAAGGTCGCGCCGGTGCTGCAGGAGCTGAGCGATCGGCCGTGGCAGCGCCGCGCGAGCGTCGAGGGTGAGCCCTGGGCGCCCCGCAAGCGGAAGTACTTCCACCCTCTGCTCGAAAAGACGGGCAAGACGCGTCGCTCACTGAAAAGCAGAGCCATCGGAACGAACGTCGTCACGAGCGTGAAGACGAAGTACGCGGTGCATCACCAGTTCGGTGCGCCTCGCGCGAAGGTCCCCGCGCGTCCGTTCTTCCCCGTCGGCGATTCGTTGCCCGCAGTGTGGGCGGCGCGGATCCGCAAGACGATCGCCGAGAGCATCGAAGAGGCGCTCCGTGGCTGACAGCAGGCTCCGACAGGTGCTCGCGCTCATCGAAGCGCACGTCTCGCGGCTCGTGCCCTCGGCGCGGTTCGCGTACGGCTCGCGCTCGGTCGCGATCAACAGCGCGCCGCCGCGCGTCGTTTGGGTCGACGACGAGGGCGAAACCGAGACGATCGCGCCGCCCACCGACGCCAGCGCGTTGCACGAGACGCAACGCATTCACGGCGTGTGGACGCGCAGCGTCGCGGCCCATTGCTGGGCGACCGACGAAGCCGCCGCAGAGGCGCTCATCGAGCTCGTGAGCTGGGCGATCGTGCAAGAGCTCGGGCCCACGGTGCTGCCGTTCCAGGTGCTCCGCGTGGCTGTGTCCTGGGCCTCGACGGGCGTGGTGCTGACGCTGATGTTCGGCGTCGCGATCCCGCTGTTCGAGCCGTCGAGCGAGAGCCCCACCGTGCGCGCGCTCACCACCGCTTTCGATTCCACCGATTCATCCACCACAGACGGCCAGCTCGACGCTGGCGAGGGCTGAGCAATGCCGATTCCTGCGGTTTCCACCACGATTCAAGATGGCGCGCTGGGCATCCTGCCCGAAGCGGCCGAGGGCATTCACGTCAAGCTGGGCGTGTGCTCGAGCGGCACCGCGCTGCAGTTGCAGACGTTCAGCGACGTTCAGGCGGCCATCGACGCGCTCGGACAGGGTCCGCTCACCGAGGCCGTGTGTCAGGCGCTCGTGAGCGCGACGCGAGGCCGCGCGCCCCGTCCCGTGCTTGCCATGCGGGTCACGCCCTCGACGGCCGGCACGGCGGGCACCGTGAGCTACACGCGCATCGCGAGCTCGACGGGCACCTTCGCGACGACCGGCAGCGCGCCGCTCGACGCGTACCAGGTCAGGCTGTTGATCACCCGCACGGGCGCGGCCACGGTCGGCGCGATGCGCGTGAGCCTCGACGGCGGCGACACCTACGGCGCCGAGGTCACCCTCGCCGCGTCGTACGTGATCCCCAACACGGGAATCACCGTGGTCCTGACCGGCTCGCTCGACGCTGGCGACCTCGTGTCGTTCAGCACGAAGGCCCCCGAGCTCACGGCCTCAGACCTCAACACCGCGTTTGCGGCCCTGTTCGCGCTCCCCACCGAGTTCGACTTCGTGCACGTCGTCGGCGCGCCGCAGACCGGCGCAGACGACGCTGCGCTCGCGAGCGCGAGCCGCGTCATCGTCAACGCGGTGGCGACGCAGATGAGCACGGCCCTCGCGGCCGGTCGATTCATCCACGCGGTGTGCGAGGCGCCCGACGTGGCCGATTCGGCTGGCGGCGATTCCGCGCTGACGACCGCGTTCGCATCGCTCGCTGACACCCGCGTGTCGGTCGTGGCGGGATACGACGAAGTGGTTTCGGCCGTCTCGTCGCGCATCTACCGCCGCCCGTCGGCGTGGGCCTACGTCGCGCGTCTCGCTGCGATCCGCGTGGCCGAGATGCCCTCGAAGGTCAACCTCGGCCCGCTCGCGGCGGTCTCGGCGATCGGGCGCGACGAGCGCAAGCGCGAAGCCCTCGACGCGCAGCGGTTCTGCACGCTGCGGACGCACCTCGGGCTGCAGGGGTTCTACGTCACCTCGGGGCGGATGATGGCCGCGGCGGGCTCTGACTACGACCTCGTGCCCAACCGGCGCGTGATCGACAAAGCTTGCCGCATTGCTCGCGCGAGCGCGCTTCAGTACCTCGACGAAGACTTGAGGGTGAACAAGAGCGCGGCCGACGGAAACACCACCGCGGCGGGGCAGCCCGGCGCGCCTGGGACGATCGACGAGCGCGACGCGCGGCGCATCGAGGCGGTGATTCAGGCCGCCCTCGAAGCCGCCCTCTCGCCCGGCGCCGACGACGGCGACGCGAGCGCGGTTTCGGTGCAGGTCAACCGCGTGAACGCGCTGCTCGTGAACCGCGATCTGAAGATCAAGGTTCGCGTCACGCCGAAGGGCTACGCGCGCTCGATCTCTGTGGACATCGGTTTCCAGTCGCCGTGGGCGACCATCTGAAAAGGAGCCTGAATCGTGGCGACTCAACCCAAGGTCAACGGCAACCGCTACTCGTTCGCGTCGATCGAGATCGACATTCGCGGGCGGAAGTTTCGCGGTATCAGCGAGATCAACTACAGCGATGGGCTCGATCCGGGCATGGCTCGCGGCACGAGCCCCATCCCGCTCGCGCACACGCAGGGCGACTACGAGGCCGAGGGCGACCTCACGATGTTCCGCAAGGAATTCGACGAGCTGACGCAGTTGCTTGGCGACGGCTTCGGTGAAGTCGAGTTCCCGATCACGATCACGTACGCGTCGCGCGGCGAGCCGACGGTCACCGACAGGTTGCCTGCCGTGCGGATCAAGAAGCCCTCCGCGAGCAACAGCCAGGGCAACGACCCCTCGGCAATCAAGCTCGACCTCGCCATCTTGACCCCGATCGAGTGGAACGGGCGCCGGCTCGTGTCGAGGGACGCATGAGCGACCGCGAAGCACAGCGCGCCGCGGCGAAGGTCGCGCGCAAAGCCGCGGCCGAGGCCGCGCATCACACGGCCGTCGCGAAGTACGGCGACGAAGACGACGACGGGTGCAGGCTCACTGAGGCCTCGGGGCACTTCTTCGTGTTCCGCCGCCCGAACCGCGGCGAGTACGCGCGGCTCAAGGCCGAAGCGAAGGACGGCGGGAGCTTCAACAGCATCCTCGTCGATACGCTCGTGCATCCGTCGCGCGAGGAGTTCGCGCGGCTCTGCGACCGATACCCGGCGCTCGAAGATGAGCTGGGGCCGGTCGTGCTCGAGCTCGCGGGCCTCACGGGCGAAGCGCTCGCAAAAAAGCGCTGAGCCTCTACGAGCGATGCAAGGGCGATCTCCTCTTCGCCGGGGAGTGTCTCGCCGCGCATCGTAGAGGCGAACAGACCGACGAATCCGCAGCGGGCGCGACGCTCGAAGCGTCGTTCATGTTGCACACGATCGCACTGGTTGAGGGACTCTCGAAGACATGAGCCGCGATCGACTCGAATGGACGCTTGCGCTGCTCGATCGCGCGAGCGGTCCCGCGCGTCGCGTGGCGAAGGGCCTCGACGCGGTCAGTGCCTCGCAGGAGCGCGTCACGCGCGCGGCGAAGGGCGCAGGCTCGCGAGGTCCGATCGACAGCATCGAGCGCGGCCTGCGTCGTCGGCGCGGGGCCCGCGAGGCGCGCGTCGGTCGCGAGCTCGATGACCTCGTGCGCGGTCAGCGCGCGGTCGCGTCGAGCGGCGTCAACGCTGGCGCGCTGGTCGGTGGGGCGTTCATGGCGATCGGTGCCGCGGCGCTCGGCGCTGCGCTCGCGGTTGGCCGGATCACGCTCGCGCTGGGCGAGTCGATGGTGCAGGCGGCCGACTGGCGCAACCGCACCGAGGGCGCTTTCCGCGTGCTCTTGAACGCGCAGGACCGCCCTGCGCTCGTCGGGCAAGCGTTCCAGCGCGCGTCGCAGTTCGCGCAGAGGTTCGGCCTCGACGTGCGGGACGTGGCTCGCCAGATGGTTCAGTTGACCGCCGCGGGCTTCTCGCAGAGCGAGATCCCGCAGGTGATGCAGGCCGCCGGCGACCTCGGCGCGCTCGAAGGACCACAGGCCGCGGAGCGTGCGATCACCGCCATCCGGCAGATCCGCGCGAAGGGCGTCCTCCAGATGGAGGAGCTTTCGGGCCAGCTCGCTGACGCGGGTCTGTCCGTCGGTGACGTGGTCGCCGAGATCGGCCGAGCGCGCGGGCTGCGCGGCGACGAAACCGCCGTCGGCAACCAGGTGCGCTCGTTGATCACGGCCCGCAGGGTCAGCGCTCAGCAGGGCATCAGCGCGATCATGGGCGTGATCGCTCGTCGCTCGGGCGGTCGCCTCGGCGGCACCCTCGACACGCAATCGCGCGGCGCCGAGGCAGCGATGAACCGCCTGCGAAACTCCTGGTTGCTCTTGCAGTCCAACTTCGCGCGCTCGCCCGCGTTCGCGCGAATCATCGGCTTCATTGAGCGCATGGCGTCGGCGCTGGACCCTGCGAGCGCAACCGCGCAGCGATTCAGCGCGCAGCTCGATCGGTTTTTCAGCGTCCTCACCGGCGCGGCGGCGCAGGTCGACCCGGTGGCCGTGTTCAACGGCATCGTGGGCGCGTTGGGCTCGATTGGCTCGGGCCTTCAACGGGCATGGCCGTACGCGCAGGCGTGGATCACAGGCTTTTACGGGCCGATCGTCGCCGCGCTCCGTACCAGCGTCCCGCTCCTGCAGCGCTTCTTTGGCTTCTTGTTCCAGGGATCGCCGGGGCAGGTCGACACGCTGCGCACGATCGCAACGGGCCTCGGCGTGGTCGCTGCCCTCGCTGTCGGCGCGCTCGCTCGAGCGATTGCGATGGTCGGCGTGCTTGTGCGCGTGATCTCGGTTCCGTTTTCGATCCTCGGCGCGTTTTGGGGCCGCCTCATCGGCGCGTTTTCGAACGTCGAGCTCACGTTCAGCGGCATCGGTACGGCGATCGTGAACGGCCTCAAAGCCGGCATCACGGGCGCCTGGGAAGCGCTGCTCGCGCAGATCCGCTCCCTCGCGTCGATGTTGCCGCAGGTCGTGAAAGACCGGCTCGGCATCCGCTCGCCCTCGCGCGTGTTCGCCCAGCTCGGCGGACACGTCGCCGACGGGTTCGCCATCGGCATCGAGGGCGGCACAGGCGGCGTTCGCTCGGCGGTTGGCTCGATGGTCGACGTGGGCGCCGTCGGTGCTCGTGCGGCATCCGCTGCGCGCGCTGGCGGCGGCGGCCCGCTCGCGCTCACGATCAACGTCACTGCCCCCGAAGGGGCGGACGCGGACGAGTGGGGCGCGGTCATCGCGTCGCACGTCGCGCGCGAGCTCGGAACGCGAACGGAGCGAGCAGCGTGAACATCCTCTTTCCGCAAGCTGACCCCGTCGCGTGGGACACGGTGATTGTCGCGGACCGCGCGCTCCCGTGCCTGCGCGAGTACCCCAAGGCGAAGCCGGGCCGAAAGCTCGATACGAAGAGCGCGGCGGGCAGTTCGGGCGGGCGCATCGTCGACAAGGGCTATGACCTCGCGAAAGTGACGGTCACGGTCCTGCTGTGGACCGCGGATCACTTCCGCACGTGGGGTGAGCTGCTCGACGTGATCCAGCCTCGCGCGGGCCGTCGTCGCGACGCGGTCTCGATCTATCACCCAGCGCTCGAATCCGTGGGTGTCTCGGCCGTCGTGGTCGAGTCGATCAGCAGCATCGAGCACTCGGGCACCGCTGGCATCTTCAAGGCCGGGTTCGAGGCGATCCAGTACAAGCCCGCGCCGCGGCGCGCTGGTGGCGATACGCAGACGCCCACCGCGCCGCCCGTCGCGTCCGTCGTCGAGACGCAGCGCGATGGTTCGCTCGGGCCCGGCGCTGCGATCCCCTCGGCGCCCACCAGCCCACGCGCGCGAAGGTCCGGCACATGAGCGAGCTCGTTTGCAACGGATCGCCCGTCGTCTCGGCCGTCATCGAAGCGCACCGCGAGGGCGCGTGGACGGCGGATCTCGTGATCGACTCGGCCGACGTGCCCTCGGGCGTGCTCGACGTGACCGACGCGAGCGGGACGGTGCTCCTGCGCGGGTACGTCCTGCGCGCCGAGGCCCCGTACGAGCGCGCAGAGGTGCGCCTCGTCGGCGGCGCTGGCCGCCTCGGGACGATCCTCGCGCCGCGCTATTACCGCGGAGCGCAGGTGCGTACGATCCTCGCGGACGTGGCGCGCGAGAGCGGATCGACCCTCGCCGATGACCTCGGCGCCGAGGTGTCGAGCGAGCTCGCGGCGTGGGTGCGCGTCGGCGGTGAAGACGTTGTCTCGACCCTGCGTCACCTCCTGCGCGCGGCGCTGCCAAAGGGCTGGACGTGGCGCACTCGCTACGATGGCTCGCTCTGGCTCGGCGCGGATTCGTGGCTCGACGTGATCGCGCCCGGAGTGGAGGTGCTCTCGAAGCGCCCCGCACGCGGCGAGGTCGAAGTCAGCGCCACGACCGTCGCCGAACTCCTGGCCATCGAGCCCGGCTCTGTGTTCGAAGGTCTCGACGTGGTCTCGGTTCGCATCGACGCGCGCCCCGATCGACTGCGCGCCATCGTGCGCACGCAGGCCCAGGCTCGGACCGCGGGCGACGTGGTGACGAGCGGGATTCAGCGACTCGCGCGGGAGGCGACGTGCGAACGCGCGTTGCTCGCGCTGTATCCGGCGATCGTGCGATCGCAGGCAACGAGCACCGGCAACGTCGACGTAGAACCGCAGCCCGACGAGGCAGAGGACGAGCGCGTCATTCCCGCGTTGGTCGACGTTCCGCTCGTCGCTCCGTACCCAGGAGCGAAAGTGCTGTTTCCGCTGGCTGCGATTCGAGCACGCTCCGTGCGGGTGCTCATCGGCTTCGAGGGCGGCGACCCCGCGCGGCCCTACGCGCTGCCGTGGGCGCTTGCGGGCACCACGCCCGATCGTGTCGAGATCAACGCAGGCTCGGCGATCGCGCTCGGCGGCGATGCGAAGGGTGTAGCGCGCGAGGGTGACTCCGTTGGTCGCAACACCGCGATGACGACCTGGATGGACGCCGTCGCCACCGCGTTTACGGGGCTCGGCGTCACGCTCACCCCGATCGTGGGCGGCACCATCGGCACCATCACCAGTGCGAGCCCGAAGCTGAAGACCGGCTAACCCTGGCAATAGGGACGGTCGTTGATGTCGATGCGGCACCGGCCGATGAATGGGCAGCAGATGTTGCCGCACGGTTCCCACGTCGAAACGTCCATGTAGCCGTTTGCTGGGCACGCGTCGGGCGCTGCATCCCTCGCGTCGCTCCCAGCGTCGCGGGCATCCGGCGCGCTGTCGGGCCGGGCGTCGGGTGTGGGGCTCGAGCTGTCGGGCGCGGTCGCGTCGAGCTCGGCCCCGCTATCGATCGAAGGCGCATCGACCGGCGGAAAGAACACGTCCTCGAACACCGGCTCTTCAGCGTCGGGCGCGCTGTCCGGTCGCAAGACGCGGCGGTCTGCGCTGGCGTCTCGCGGCTCAGCCGGCGGGGCGCAGGCCACAAGCATCAACGACAGCGCCGGAAGTACCCACTTACCCATGTGCCTCTCCTCTGGTGACCGTTGACCCAGCACTGCCCCGCTGCGGGCTCCGCTGGGTCGTCGTGAATCTGCGGGCGCAGTCGAATGACCGGACGATGATCGTACGGCTTCGGTGGCCCTGAGTCTTCCGGGGGCGGATCTGGCGCGGTCGCGTCAACGACTTGGCCAGCATCGAGCGCCGCGCGCGGGTTCTCTGTCTGCCCGCCTGACGCAAGCCCCACCAGCCCACCAACGACCACCAGCGCTGTCGCCACGACCGCGCGCGGGTCCAACGGGCTGCCCTTTTTCCCCGGATACATGACCCGAGGGTCTCACGAATGGCTGACTTCGGCTCGGACATCTCGACCTTCCCTGACCTCGACGAGCTTCTAGAGCCACAAAGCGGCCGTCGAGTGCTCCTGGAGTCGGTAGCTCGGCGCATGAGCACGCCACGCGGCGCGCTCTGGTGGGCGCCGTCGTACGGCTCGGACCTCGGGGCGATCCTCGACGGGCCGGTCTCTGACGCGCAGCTCCGCGCGAACGCGACCGCGCTGCAACAGCAGCTCGCGCAGGACGAGCGGATGCTCTCCGCGCGCGTCGAGGCCAGCTACGTCGCGGCCACGCGCAGCCTGCGAATTCTCGTCTCGATCACCGACGCAGACGGGCCCTTCGAGCGCGTGTTCACGCTCGATGCGTCCGGCGTCGCGACGCTCATGGAGGCCGCTTGACCACGCCCGTTGAAACGACACTCGCTGAGCTGCTCGAGTCCGACGACGAAGAGAGCGCCACCGAAGCGCTCTTGACCGACGCGGCTGCGCGCGGCCTGCCCACCACGTCGTGGGCCGACGACTCTTTCGCGCTCACGATGCTCAGGACGTTCGGGCGCGCGAAAGCCGGGCTCGCTGGCACGATCTCCGACCTTGCGCGCGGCGGACTGCTCGCGCTGGCGTCGGGCTCGTGGCTCGACCTGCTCGCGGCCTCGCAGTACGGCACCACGCGGCGCGCGTCGTCGTTCGCGGTCGTCCGCGTTCGGCTCACGGTCGCGAGCGGCCAGGGCCCGCACACGATCACGGCGAATCAGCTCTGGGTGCGCAGGCTGAGCGACAACCGCCGGTGGAACTCGACCAACGCAGGGAGCGTCACCCTCACCGACGCGGCCCCCGTCGAGATCGACTTTCGCGCGGAGTCTCCGGGCTCGCGCTGGTCTGCGCTCGTTGGCCAGGCGATCGACCTCGTGACCCCGCTGCCCGGCCTGTCGGCCGCGCTGGTCGACGCTGGCTCGGGCTCGCCCGTCGTGACCGCAGGCGCCGACGCCGAGAGCGATTCGACGCTGCAGGCGCGGTGCGGCGCGCGGTGGGACACGATCGGCGTGCAGAAGACGGGCGACGCGTACCGCGCGCTCGCGCTGAGCGACGAGGCCGGTGCCGTTGGTGTGACGCGCGTGGTCGTCGACAGCACCAACCCCCGAGGCAACTCGACGGTGGACGTGTGGCTGTCGGCGGACGATTCACCGGCGGGCGCGGCGGACGTGGCCGCGATCGACGCGTATCTCCAGCCGCGCAAGAGCCCGAGCACGGACCTGCAGGTTGCAGCGGCGACGCCGCTCGCGGTGACGATCGTGGCGACGCTGCAGCATGACGCAGGCGCGGACCCTGTCCCCGCTGCGCTCGATGCGCTTCGCGCACTCCTGCGCGAGCAGCCCACAACGCTCTACCGCTCGGCCGTGGTCGAAGCGCTGCTCTCGCCCTCGGGCGCGCGCAACGTCGTGCTCTCGTCGTTCACCATCAACGGCGTCGCCGCGGACCTCGCGCGCGCTGCGAATCAAGTGCTCGTCGAGGGCGCGTTCACGATCACGGGGCAACCGCTGTGACCACGACCGCGTGGGAAGAATACTTCGTCGAGCTCGCGCCGCGCTGGCTGCGCGGGCCGACGAGCGAAGCGCTGCTGCGCGCGATCGGCACCCAGTTCGACTCGCTCGAACAGGCCGCGCGCGACGCTGCGAAGTGCTCGCTTGTCGAGGTGTGCCCCGAGGACGCCATCGCGTACCACGCGGCTGCGCGACGGCTCGAGCAGTACCCCGGCGAGACCGTCACGAGCTGGCGGGCGCGGGTCGCCGCGGCGTGGTCTGCGCTGCATTGGCTCGGCACCGCGAAGGGCATCGAAGACGCCCTCAAGGCGATCGGGTTCTCGACGGCGAAGGTGTACGGGAGCTTCGACGCGCCGCCCGGATGGTGGGGCCTGAGCTGGCCTCCCGCGCCGCGCAACCCGAAGCCCTCGTGGTGGGCGGGAGCGTGGCCCGTCGCGCACGGCGACACGCAGTGGATGTCCCGCTTCTGGGTCGTGCTCGACGCTCCGGGCCCGTTCAGCTGGAGCGCATCGAAGCTGTGGGGCTCGGAAACGTGGGGCTCCTTCCTCTGGGGCATCGACGGCGCGACCGAGGCGCAGATTCGCCTCGTGCGTCGGATCGTCGAGCGGTGGAGGCCTGCGCACGAGGTGTGCGACGGGATCCTGGTGAACTTCAGCGGCACGAGCGCCGCGTGGATTCGAGGTACAGACCGATGAGCCATCCCATCACGGGCGCCGATGCATTCGACACGGTCACCGTTCCCGACGACGGCGAAGCCGCGGTTGCGACGGCGCCCGGTGTGCCCGCGTCGCGCGTCACGCTCGAAGAGGTCGTGCAGAACCTCGCGAACCGCGACGAGTGGCTTCGCTCGTCGCTGAACGGACACTGCGAAGTGCTCCCGACGATCCGCTTCGAAGGCGGCGTGCTCGGCGTGTACGTCAGCAAGATCACAGGCCTCCACCTCGGCGGCCAGCGTCTCTCCACCGCGCTGACGACCTACGTTGCGCTCACGCTCGCCACGGGCTGGTGGCACCTCTACGCGCACAACAACGCAGGCGTGATCGCGTTCGAAGCGAGCGCGACGGGGCCCGAAGAGGGGCTGGTATTCAAGACCGGCGACACGACGCGGCGCTTTCTCTGCTCGTTTATCTGGATCTCCGGCTCCGGCGCTGGCGACTTCGTGAAGGTCGGCCGCAGAGTCGAGTGGCGCCGCGTCGGGGCGCTGATCTCTGGCCCGGCCGCGCTCGCGGATTACGTGCTCCTGGATGCCGGGACCGCGCTCATCCCGCCGCACGTCTCGCTTGTGCACTTCCGCCTGACGTTCCAGACGGCGGGGCAGGTGCGCGTGCGGCCGTACGGATCGCTGCAAGAGATCACGTTCGACTCGGTCGATGGGCCCGCGATCTTCTCGCTCGACGTGCGCCGCAACGGTGCCGGTGAGCCTGTCTTCGAGCACGAGTCGCTGACCGCTGGCGTCTCGTACCGCTACGAAATCCTTGGATACGAGGAGTGACCATGGCTGGATCTCTGCTCAGGAAATTCGGCCGTGGTCTCGCGCTCGTCGGGCTCGAGCTGCGCGTCGTGCTCTTCGGCAAGCAGCTCAAGAGCAGCACCACCGCGCCCACCGACGGGCAGGCGCTCGTGTACGTCGCTGCGGACGATGCGTGGTCACCGGGCACCGTCTCGGGCGGCGGCTCGCTCCCCGCGGGCACCAACGGCGGGGTGTTGCGCTACGCGAGCGGCGCGTGGGCCTCGACGGCCGCGGGCACCTCGGGGCAGGTCCTGCGCAGCGCGGGTGCCAGCGCCCCGACGTGGGCCACGCTCGCAGCGGCAGACGTGGGGGCGCTCGCCGCGACGAACGCCAACGAGGTCGGCGCGCTGCGCGTCGCGTACACGGGCGGCACCGCGCTCCCCGCCGACGCTGCGCTCGGGCTCGGGTGGACGACGCGCAGCATCGTTGTGCGCTCGTCGCCCGACGGCGCGTGGCTCGACGTCTGGCGCGTCAACGGGAGCGGCTTCTGGACCTTCGGGAGTACGAGCGCGAGCTCGGGCGGCGTTGTTCTGCTCGCGCCCGCTGGCGGCGAGATCTACCTGCGCCGAGGGACGGACGACTACCTCGGAGTCAACAGCTCGGGGGACCTCATGCTCGGCTTCTCGACGAAGCCCACGACGTTGAGGGGCTCGGCCATCACGATCACGACGGCCCCCGTGGTGGCGATCGACGATGCGACGACGAACGCCGCCACGACCGCGCTCACGTTGCGGCACACGACGAGCGGCACCGCGGCCGCGGGAATCGGCACGCGGTTGCTGCTGCAGAGCGAGGACGCGGGCGGCACGACCGAGGACGTCGCCGCGCTCGACGCGGTTCTCACGAACGCGGGTGCAGCGACCGAGGCGGGCGCGCTCGACGTGAGCACGCGGACCGCGGGCGGCGCGCTGCGTCGCACGGTGCGCGCGTGGGGGAGCGGCAGCCTTTGGGTTGGCTCGCAGGCCACGGCGTACGACGGCGGCGACGGCACCGTCACCCTGCCGAACGCGGGCGGGTACTGCGTCGAGAGCGGCGGCACCGTCTATCAGATTCTCGGCCGCTTCGGCGGGGCCAACCTCGTATTCGGAAACGGCTCGTTCGCGACGAACGTAAACGCCTTCTCGCTCTCGTTCAGTGCGGGTCAGGGCACGACGATCACGAACGGGTGGCTCGACCTGTCGTGCGGATTCCGTCGGCGCCGCACTGCAATCTCGAACGCGAACCACACCGTCACGGCCTCGCAGTCGGTCATCGACATGACGGGGCTCAACGCCGCGCGCGTCATCACTGGCCCGGCCGCAGTCGACGGGGCCATCGTCACGATCGAGAACAGCGACGGGACTGCGAGCGTGACCAACACGCTGACATTCACCCCGGCGACGGGGACCGTGAACGGCGCTGCCTCGCACGTCGGCGTCAACGCTGCGTACGGCTCGTGCACGTACCACTGCAACGGAACCAACTGGACCGTCATCGCGAAGGTGTAGCCATGCCCAAGTCAATCAATCTCCCTGACCCCGACGCGAACGGCGACTCGTCCGGATGGCAGATCACGCTGTCGTTCGACGGCGCGTATCGCCTCGACGTGGCAATCAACGGCGAGGTCGCAACGCTGCGCGCGTCGGACTTCACCGCGCCGCAGCGCACCACAATTCGAAGCGCCGTCGCGCTCATGATCGCGGCCGCGCGGACGCGGTTGGGGTACGTGTGACCGCACCTTCGCTGTCGATCTACCAGCGACCGCTCCCGAGCGAGCTCGTCGAGATCACCGTGCCGTGCTCGCCCGTGCTCGCCGCGGCGCCCGTGTCCGCGGTCGTCTGGCTCGAGCGCCACGGCGTTACGACCGAGCACCCCGCGACGCTGCAGCCCGGAGCGACGACGGCGCTCTCCGTCGTGGTGTGGGACCCGAGCGGGCGCGTGCTCGAAGCGGGGCAGTCCGCGTATCGGCTCACCGTGCGGCTGCGCGACGCGGGCGGCACGCACATCGCGCGCAGCGAGCCCGTCACCCTCACCGTGCTCGCGTACCCCGCAGCACCCGTTTGATAAGGAGCACACAGAATGTCTCTGACGAATACGTACGAAGACGCCGGGCTCAACACTCTCTTGCGCGGCGCGGCGTGGACCCCGCCCACGCACCTCGCGCTCTTCACCGCCGACCCCGGCGAGGCGGGTTCGCTCGCGTCGGAGGTCTCGGGAGGCAGCTACGCGCGTGTGGCCCTCGGGACGCTCACGACGTTTTGGGCCGCCGCAAGCGGCGGATCGATCAGCAACGCGAACGTGGTCGACTGGGTCAAAGCGACGGCGAACTGGGGGACCATCACGCACGTCGGGCTGATGACGGCGTCGTCAGGCGGCGCGATGGTCAAGCGCGCGGCGCTGCCCGCTGGCGTCCCGATCAACACGAACGACATCTTCCGCCTCGAAGCCGGGGCGCTCGCGATCACGCTCGATTGAAAGGACGCACATGAAATACACGCATCACTTCAGGCACGTGAACGGCGATCCGGGGCTCGCGACGCTCGTCGTCACCGACAGCAACAGCACGCCGTACGTCCCTGCGGGGTACGAGACCACGGCGAGCGGCGCGCAGACGTGGGAGGGCCGCGACGTGTTCGTCTCGGACTGCGCGGGCTGCGATGCGACGGGCGACGAGACCCCGTGCGCGCAGCGAATCTACCTGCGCGATCTCGACGAGGTCGTGATCCACGAAGCGGACATCCCGCCCCCGGCGAAGCCTGCGGAGTGATCGGCGATGGCGATCACCGATCTAAACGGACTCATCGCGGGCATGCTCGCGCCGTATCCGATCTTCAAGCCGAGCGCGACGAGCGAGGGCACCGGAACCTGGCACTCGCTCTGGAAGGTCGCGGGGGCGCCCGAGGCGGGAGCGAATCCGCCGCTGTTTTCGGCAGGCTCCGGCTACGTGCCGAACAACACAACGCTCGGATGCCTGCCGTTCACGAACCCCGTGGGCGGCAACACTCATCTCGCGAAGAGCGCGATCGCGGGCGGCACGGTCGGGACGTTGATCGTTTACGACCGGCTGTGGGCGTGCTCGGGCTTCGGCACAGTCATCACGACAGCGCAGAACGTCACGACGCCCGGCACGATCCCCTCGCGTGATCGCAATGGCGCCGCGCTCGGCGCGGGCGTCGAGCTGTGGGGCGAGGTCTACACCGCGCCCGGCGCGACCGCCGCGACGTGGACCGTCTCGTACACCGATCAGGACGGCAACACCGGCCAGAGCGCGACGTACGCGCACCCTGCGAACGCCGAGTCCGTGGGCCAGATGTTCCGCTTCAACCTCGCCGCGGGTGACACCGGCGTGCGCGCGGTGGCGAGCTTCACCGCGAGCGTGTCTTCGGGCACCGCGGGCGACATCGGCATCACGCTGGTCCGCCGCATCGCGGAGATTCCCATCATGGTCGCCAACGTCGCGCAGCTCTTCGACGCGGTCGCGCTCGGGCTCCCTCGCATCTACGACAGCTCGTGCCTCGCGCTTATGGTCCAGTGTTCGACCACGAACACGGGGCCGATTCAGGGCTCGCTCGCGCTGGCGCAGGGGTGACCGATGCTGCGCTATCGCTCGGACCTCGGCGGCGGTCCCGTCTACGCGGGCCAGCGCGCGCTCGTGTGGACGCTCGAGGGCGGCGTTGACCCGATCGCGGCGCGCGACTTCTGGGACCTCGACGGCAACCCCGTCACCGCAACCGCGACGTGCGCGCTCATCACGGCCGCGAGCGCAGTGGGGGCGCGCCTTCGGGCGCCGCCCGCGACCGCGAGCGTGGTCACAGGCGCGACAGCGGCACCCACGCGGACGCGTAGCGTGTCCGCGGCGTCGTCGCTTTCTGTGGCGGCATCGACGGCACCCACGCGCATTCGCTCGAGGGCTGCAGCGTGCGCGCTCGCATCGGCCCTCACGGCAGGCGCGGCGCGGGTTCGCACGGCGTCGGCGACGTGCGCGCTCAGCACTGCAGCAAGCGCATCCGCAACGCGACTGCGGGCGATCAGCGCGACATGCGCGATCACGACCAGCGCAAGCGCGACGGGGACCGTCATCCCCGACGTTCCCTCTGAAACGATCGTGACCGCAACCGCGCTGTGCGCGCTGACCTCGACTGCGCAGGCGGCGGTCACGCGCGTCAGATCGACGCTCGCCGCTGCGGCCATCACGCTTTCGGCGGCCGCCTCGTGCGCGCGCATTCGCTCATCGAGCGCAGCGTGCGCGCTCGGGCTCGGTGCAACGGCCATCGCTGGCCGAGTCCGGCCCGCGAGCGCGCTTTGCCCGATCGTGCTCGGCGCAATCGCGTCGGGCTCGGTGGGGGTGATTCGTCAGCGCCTCACGCTTCCGGGCCTGTCCGCGCAGTCCGTGTCCGTCGCTGCGGTCGCAGGCGCGACCGCGACGGCGCGCGGTCTGTCCGTGGTCGCTGTGACCGCGGCGGGCCTCCCTATCTGACCCCTCTCGCTCGAGCGCACCGCGCGCACGCCGAGCGATCACCGCGCGCAAAGGACCCGATGAACACGCCTCAACTTCTGGGCGCGATCGCCGCGCTTGTGCTTGCTGTTGCCGCGCTGATTCGAGTGCTCGGCGGTGCGTTCGAGTCTCGATTCTCGGACCTCCGCAAAGAGCTTTCGCAGGTGCGCGCGGAGTTCGAGACCGAGCGCCGCCTGCGGCTCGTCGCCGAAGCTCGAAGCCGCGAGGCCGAGGCGCGCGCCGCTGCCGCTGAGCTGCGCGCGACGCAGGCCGAGCGACACGTTGCGCAGCTCGTCGACGCGAACATCGAGCTCCGCAGAGAGGTCGAGCTCATGCGGTTCGCGCTCATCGGCACAGAGGCCGAGCGCAATGAGGCGCTGCGCGAGCTCGCTCGCTCCACCGACGACGCCGAGCGGGCTCGCGCCCGTGGAGCTGCAGAAGAAACCGCGCCCCATCGGGCGCAGAAGGACAAGCCGTGAAGACGTTGGTGTTGAATCTGTGGGTCTGGATCGTGGCGCACCCGCCCGAGTCCCTCGCCGCGCTGTCGGCGCTGCTCTACCTCGTGCTCAACGTGGTCAACGCCCGCGTGCCCGTCGAGAAGCGACAGAGCAGCGTGTGGTACAAGATCCTCGATGCGCTCGCGATCGCGACGCAGAAGGGGAGCGAGTCGCGCGCATCGTGGCCCGTCGTCGGTCGCTCGATCGCGAAGGACGTGGCCGCGGTTGTGGTGCCCAAGCCCGAGGAGCCTCCCGCGCGCGACGGTGGCGCGGGCTTCGCGTCGCTCTTCGTGCTGCGCGGTATCGCCTGCGCCGTGCTGGCGCTCGCGTTCTGGCTCTCGGCCTGCGCGGGCGCGCAGGGCCCCTCGCTATCCCCGATCCCCCCGCGGGTGGTCGACCGGAGCGCAGAGGGCTACGGCTCTTGTCTGGAGGTCGGGGGCAAGGTCACGATCCCCAGCGTCGGCAGCGTCGTGCAGCTTTCGACCACGTGCTTCGCCGCGATGGACGCGGGGCTCCCGGCCGCGCGCGACGCGAGCGCGCCCCCGGAGCCGATGCCCGAGCCCGAGCCCGAGAGCATCCCGGACAAGAGCGACGCGGGGGCGAGCGAGTAATGGGCGCGGGCGATTCGGACTCGGCCGCGGGCCGTCATTGGCTCAGCGTGCTCGATGGCTCGGGCCAGGAGCGCACGATCACCGAGACGCTCGCGCTCACGCTGTGGGACCCCAACGGCCTGCGCGTCGCGCTCGACAAGGCGAGCGAACTGCTCGCCGAGGTGCAGCCCGACGCGGTGCAGCTCCACGCGGGCCCGCGCGAGCTGCTGCGCAACGGTGAGGCGGTCGCCATCGCCGTGCGCGCGTTGTGCCCCGAGGCTCGGCTGTGGATCGGCGTCGGTGCGGACGGCACGGTCGACGACTACGCCGAGGGCAGGGCGAGCGCCGCGCAGGTGATCGACCCGCTCGCGCGCGTCGCAGCACTCGCGCAGTCCCTCGGTGCCGAACTGCTCGTTCTCGACCCCGAGGGACAGTGGAAGCGCGCGAAGGGCAAGAACAGCGAAGGGCTCGCGCGCGACGTGAGCCTGACGTGCGCCGAGCGCTCGCCTGGCGTCGTGCAGGCGGTGACGACGTACGATCACCCCTCGCTCCACGGCTCGTTTCCCTGGCGTGGATTCCTCGGGCCGGGCTCGAAGGCGTCGCTGTTTCTGCCGCAGGTCTACGCGGGCGCGGTGGCAGCGGGCCAACAGCTCGTCGCCCCGCACCGGCGCTCGCTCCCTCGGCGCGCCGAGACTTCGCTCGCGTCGATCCGCGCAGCCGTGCGGGCGGGGATGCTGCGCTCGGACGAGCGCGACGCCGCGGGCCTCGACACGAGCTCGCGCGACCTCGACGTGGCCCCGTACGTCCAGGGGCACAGCGTCAACGAGCACGCGAGCTCGCAGCTCCTCATCGAGTCGCCCGTCGCGTGCGTGTGGGCTGCGATGGCCCGCATGGATCGCTCGGGCCTCGCCGCGCTCGCTCGAGCGGCCCGTGTGCGACGCGCGCGGTTCTCTCGGCCGGGGCTCGTGCGCGAGCTGCAGAAGGACCTCGCGCTCGAAGCGGATGGGTGGCTCGGCCCGCTCACCGCGGCGGTGCTCGACCGGGAGTTTTGCTCGTGACGGCGCTCCGCGGCCTCGGCGCCTTCGCCGTGCTCGGGCTGCTCGCGATCGCCGTGGCGGTCGGGGCGCTCGACGAGCTCGAATCGTGGAAGGGCGCGCCGAGGCGCCGGCGCTCGTGACCGACGCCGAGCTGGTGGCCGCCCTGCGCGCCGCAGGTGCCGTGCCCGAGGGCTCGCGCGAGACGGTGCTGCGCATGCTCGCCGCGAGGAGCGAGAGGGCCGCAGAGGGCTACGCAGCGCGCGGGTGGCAGGCCGAGGCCGAGCAAGAGCGCGGCATCGCCGAAGCCCTGCGCCGAGCGGCGTCGAGCTGGTGAACACAACGCCCCGGGGCCCGCGAGGGTTGCCGGGGCGTTTTGCGTTTCTCCGATGCGGTCGGCGCTGCTCCGGCGCCGTGTACACAGCGCGTGTACACAGCAGCCTCGTTTCGCCGTGTCTCCCCGCGTCTCCCGCTGCGTCGCCCCCAGCGATCCGCCGCAGATTCTCTGCGCCCCCAGCACGAATCGAACGTGCGACCAACGCTTTAGGAAAGCGTTTTAGGTTGCGATCCGACCTGCAATTTCACCGGCCGCGCGTGTCGTGTACACGGCGCGTGTACACAGCGAGCTCAAACCCCCAGCGCCGGGGCTCGGAGGTCGGCGTCCGAGACCAACGTCACAAGGTAGCCCTGGGTGGTGGTCAGGTCCGCGTGACCCACCCAGCGCTGCACAACGTCGAGCGGCACCCCGGCACGGCTGCAGAGCGTCACGAACAGGCGCCGCATGTCGTGCGGACGAAAGCGCGCGACCTCGACGGCGGGCGTCTGCGCGGAGAGTTCTCGACGCGCGCGGTCGATCGCCTTCGCGAGCCATCCCGCGGTCATGGACTTGCGCACGCTGCGGTGCTTCCGCGCGAGCCCCTTGCGCTTGCCCCAGCGCACCACGCGTGGCGCGTCACGCCAGAGCACGAGCGCCCTCGCGAGCTCGCACACCGCGGGCTCGACCGGGACCGCTCGCTCCGCGTAGCCCTTCGTCGTCCACGCATCGCGCGCCGGGCCCGATTCAGGGCGCACCGTCACCGAGCGCTCGCCGACGTCCTCGAGCCGCAGGTGACGTAGCTCGTCGAGCCGCAGCCCCGTCGAGAGGCCGACGCGCAGCGAGAGGGCCGCGCCGAGCTCGTCGTGCTCTTCGAGCCAGGCCGCGACCGCGAGGACCTGCGCTGGTGTCGGCACCGTGCGGCGCTCGCGTCTCTTGGGCGTGCGGAGCGACGGGCGCGCTGCGAATGGGTCGACGCTCACGAGCCCGCGCGCGCGGCACCACTTGAACATCGCGCGCACTGCGCTCTCGTCGCGCAGGATCGTCGCGCGCCCAGCGGCGGCCATTCGTCGCTCGCGCCACCCGTCGAGCACCGCGGGCGTGACCCGCTCCGCGTCCTCGACGCCCATCACGAAAAGGGCCTCGACGAACGCCGCGACGCGCAGCCGGGTCGTATGCGCGGTGCGCGCGGTCCATCCGTGCGGCGCCGTCGTGTACTCGCGAGCGAGATCGCTCAGCGCGGCGCGCGCGGGCTCTGCAGTCCGAGCAGCGCCCGGACGTTGCAGTTCGGCGAGGCGTTCGGCGAATCGCTGCGCGGCGACCGCGGCGTCCTGCGTCCCGAGTGACTCGCGGCGGCGCTGGCCGTAGAACGCCCACCACCACGCGCCGCGGAGGTACGTGTGTGGCTCGTCGCGTCGCCGCGCGCTTCCACTGCGCTTTTTGCTCGGTACTCCAGGATTGCTACCCACGGGATCACCACTCGTCGCTCGCCTCGTCGCTCGTATCCCAGCCGACCCGCGGCCCTCTCGCGGTCGAGTAGGTACAGCGAGATCCGCAGCTCCCGCGCGGCCTCGACTCTCGTGAGGCACCGCGCGGCTGTCGCGTCGTCGGCGGTCACGCGACCCTCCGCGCTTCGTCAGCGTCGACGATGTTCGCCCTCACGAGCGCATCGGCGACGGGCGGGCACACGCTGTTGCCGCAGAGCTGAATTTGCTGCGTTTTCGTCAGTCCCTTCACATCGAGATCGTCAGGGAAGCCCTGCGCGCGCCACAGCTCGTGCGGCGCGAGCATGCGCATGCCGATGTCCGAGATTGCGTACTCGACGCCCTCGACGATCACGAGCCCGAACCGCGCGCGCGTGGTGATCGTGTGCAGCGGATCGCTCGTGCGTTGGTGCTGCGTCCCGCTGCCGTAGTACTTCAACAGAAACGCCTGCACGTCTTCGCGGCGATCGCCTGCGCCGAGCGTGACCGAGGTCAACGCGTGGTGGTCCTTCGCGGTGACGGTGCTCGCGGGCGCGTCGATCTTCTGTCCGACGACGCCGCCGAAGTGCTTCGTGAGGAACTCCGCAACGGCCGCGTGCTTCGCGCCGCCCGCAACGACCGTCCCGAGCGGCTGTGCGATGTCGAGGGCGCGCGGCGCCTGGCCCTGGCGCTCGCCGTAGCCCATCTGCACGAGCGATGCGGCGGCGAGCGCGGTGTGACCCTGCCCGCCAGCCGTCACTGTCGGTGCGGGCTCGTTCACCGCGCGGCCAACGGACTGCCCGTAGTGACTCACAAGCGTGGGCGCGACGATGCCGATGTGCTGTCCGCTGGCCGTCACCGTGGGCGCCGGGGCCTCGACGCTCGAGCCGTCCTGCGCCGTGCCGTAGAACTTCGTCAGGCTCGGCGCGACGAGAGCGAATTCCCCGCGATTCGCCGTCGTGACGGTGCGCAGTGGTTCACTCAGCGAGTGCACGCGCGGCGCTCCGTGGTGCGTGAGTGCGGTGATGAAGGGCGTCGGGTTGTTCACGACGAAGCGCATCACTCCCGCGGCGATTCTTCGGAGGGTGGCCTCTGCGAGCGGGCGTTTGCGGTCGAAGATGCTCGGACACGGGAGCGACCAGTCGAGGCACTCCGCGGCGGTCCGCCAGGGATTTCCCCGGCCAACACCATGCGTGCGCGCGGGCCACACGATCGGCTGCCCGTCGCATCGAGCGATCAGGTAGAGCCGTCGTCGCGTGGTGGGCGCCCCGTAGTCCGCGGCAACGAGCGAGCGCCACTCGACCGTGTACCCCTGCGCGCGGAGCTTGCCGAGCCACACGCGGAACGAGCGCCCGGCCTTGCTCGCGACGGGGCGGCCGTGGTTGTCGAGCGGTCCCCAGCCCAGGAATTCCTCGACGTTTTCGAGCATGATGACCGCGGGCCGCACGTCGCGTGCCCAGCGGATCGCGACCGACGCAAGCGAGCGAACCTGCGCGCTCTTCGGGTTCTGCCCGCCGCTCGCGCGGCTGAAGTGCGTGCAAGCCGGGCTGAGCCACAGCAACCGCACGGGGCGACCGCCGCACGCTTCACGCGGAGGCACCGCCCACACGTCCGCGCGGTAGTGCGTCGTCTGCGGGTGATTTCGCTCGTGCATCGCAATCGCGGTCTCGCTGTGATTCACCGCGATGTCCACCGGGCGACCGAGCGCGCGCTCGATGCCCGTCGACGCACCGCCGCCGCCGGCGAAGAGATCGACAACGAGGCCCCTCACGCCGCACCGTCCTTGCTGCGCTGGTCGATCTTCGCGCGCAACGTCGCGAGGTCGGGGTGGTGAATGTTGCTGTTGAATCGCTCACCGTCGACGAGGATCGGGCGCGGGCACAGCCCGATGCGCATCACGCGAAACGTGTGCGCGTGAACCTCGACGCGAATCGAGTGCTCGTGCGCGAGCAACACCAGCCGCGTCATGACCTCGAAGTCGTGGGTGTCCAACGGCATCGAACTCGCGATCTCGACGTATCCGCCAGACCAGTCGATGTCCGACGGCTGCTTGCGCTCGGGAAGGTGATGCAGGCCGAAGAGCCACGCGTCGAGCAGCAGCGCGCATCGCGCACCCTCGATGCTCACGGTCCACGGCGCGAACGGCTTTCCGCGTGGGATTCGCCGGTACTTTCCGTACCCGAGTAGCCGCGTCTGCATCTCTTCGATTGCGGTCCGCAAGTGCGCCGGGGCCGCGTCGAGCCCCGTGAGCTTCGCTGTCGTCACCTCTCGCCGTCCTTCCAGAGCTTGAGTTGCCTCGGGTCGCCACCCACGCGAACCTCTGCGCGGTCAGCCGCTTCGCACACCAGCGCCAGCGCAATCACCGCCGCCGCGCTGCCCGGCTCCGCGTCTCTCGTGAGCACGCACGCCCATTCGGCGTCGCTCATGCCCTCGGGCCTCGGGCGCTGGTCCTGCGTCCACGCGGGCGCCGCCAGCGCGCGCGACCTCGCAGCGGTCACGCTCGCGCGCGTCACGGTCTGCTGTCGCAGCGTGCTCTGCCTCCTGTCCTGCGCGCTCGTCGGATGCGGGCGCGCCGCTGCGTCACGCGGCATGTGCGACCTCCGCGGAGGGCAGCGCATCGAGCGCAGCGCGGACGGCGCCGATCGGCGCGACGCGGGCGGCCTCTGCGAGCAGCGCTCGCTCGGGGGCGTCGTCGCGGCCGACAAGCAAGACGAGCCCGCGCGCGATCGTCGAGTGCAGGCGCACGTAGCCCTTGCGCTCGAGCGCTACGAGGTGGTCGTTGACCCCGTTGGTGCTCTTGATTCCCATAGCATCGGCGATCTCGCGGCGCGTGGGTGGGTAGCCGCGCTCTCGGATTGAGGTTGCGATCACGCCGAGGATCGCGGCCTGTCGTGCAGTGAGGGATGGCCGCACCGGGTGCGCTCCGTTCGGAATCGGATTCACTGGGACACCTCGCCCTTCGAGCGCACGTCCTCGACCACGCACGACGGGCAGAGCATCCACTCGCCGTGCTCGTCCTCGGTCGCCCAGCCCTCGCGCTTGGCCGCGTCGATCGCCTCGCCGCGCGATGTCCACGCGTGAAACTCGCCTTCGAAAAGGCACTCGTCGCACTCCTCGCAACTCACTCCATACAGCGTTTCGATCGGCATCGCTCGTTCCTCCGTTGAATTTGTGTGCTTCGCGTCTGCCGCGGAGAGAACGCACGACTGGCCAATCCACAGCGCGCCGCCGGCCCAACCAGCGGAGTCGTGCGCTCTCTCCGAGACAGCGGTAGAGGCCCGCTGTCAGCTCAGCGCCTCCTATCGAGGGCGAGCGTGTGTGCAGAGCGGGTCATGACTGCGGTTCTGTCACCGCAGGAACCTGCGGCTCAGTGTCTTCGGAGTTCTCTGCGCGGACGGCCTTCGCGATCTGCCGCGCGACGCGCGCGCCGTAATCGAGCTCGCGGGCCGCGAGTCCGTCGCGGCGCGCTCGTGCGTCGTCCGCCATCTTCATCGCCGCGTCTGCGGTCCACTCCGCGATGGTCGCGGCGCGGGTGCGTTCGGCGGTGACAGACGCACCGCGGGTGCGCTCGGCCACGACGCCAACGGCATAGATCAGCGATCCCGTCGCGTTGAGCTCGTCCTGGACGGACTGCGGAGTGTTGCCGCGGTCCATGGACTCGATCGCGACGTCGCCCCAGAACTTCAGCATCTCTCGCGTCTGCGGGCTCTTCGTCGTGTTCGCGCACACCGCGCGCAGGTCGCTCGGCTCCTCGGCGTCGCCGTCGAGCGTCGGGCGCGCGAGGTCGATCGCCTGCGCTTCGTCGCGCGCGAGCACGAGCATGCTCGCCTCTCCAGAACTGTCGTCGATCACCAAAAACAGTCGCATCGTCGTGTCTCCTGTTGGGTCCGTGTGCACTGGCGCTCAGACGGAGCGCCTCCTGTCCGTCTCGGACGAGCGCCGCTCGCTCCTCCTGGCCGGGTCGCAGCCGTCGAGCCACGCGTAGGCGTTGCGTTCGTCGGTTGCGAGCAGCGCGCAGAGGCGATCGACGACGATCGTGCGGCACGCGACGAGCGTCCCGGCTTCGTCCCACAGCCCGGCGCGCTTCCAGTACGCACCGGCGACCTCCCCCGCGCTGTCCTTGAGCGCGAGGTGTCCGGCGAGCTCGGCCGGGGTCATCACCGGCACCGAGCGCGAGAGCGGGGCGGCGGCCTGGCGCTGGCGCTTCGTGGTGCGTGCGGGCGGGTCGACAGGCTCGAGGCGGGCTCGCGCAGCGGCGATCGCAGCCTCGAGCGAAGCGGCGCTGTCCTCGCCGCCGTAGCCCGCCCATGCCTTCCGGGCATCGACACGGCAGGCTTCGAGCACGTCGGATCCTTCGGACGCGAAGCGCCCTCCGTACTCGATCCACGCAGCGACAACGCCGTCCGTCGAGTCGACCGCGGCGAGCGCCGTCTGAAACTGGATCGCGAGCGGGTTCTGGCGAGGGTCGCGCGCGTCCGGTCGCGAGCAAACGAAATCGGGGGCGGGCTCGGGCTCGGGATGGGGCGTCGCGAGGCGCCTCGCGTCCTCTTCAGCGATCGCGCGCTTCAGCCAGACCTTGGAGTTCTTCATCTTGCCCACGTCCTCGGTGCGTGCGCAGAGCGCCTTCCACGCGGCCTCTTTGTGGTCGGCCGAGAGCGTCGCGAGGTACGCGCGGTGCTTCAGCCACACGCTCACGGCCTCGGCAGGCATCTCGATCCTGGTGAGGTCCGCCGAGTAATCCGCGGGAAGTTGCGGAGGGGCGGACTCGGCCGCGACCTCGACCACGGGCGTCTCGACGTGCGCGCGAGACACGCTCGCCGGAATCGTCTCGATCTCGGTTTCGTCGAGCATCCCAAGTCCGAGAATCGAGAGCGTCGCGCGGCGCTTGGCCTTGGTCTCGCACTTCATCAGAGCGTTGAGCGGGTCGGTCGCGGGCACCGTGGCAACCGCCGTCTCGAATCGCCCGTTCGGGTGCGTGGCCCGGCAGAGGGCGTAGATCATCTTCGTCCCGGCGACGTCGATCACCTTAGGGCCGTCGACGATCTCGCGGTTGAGGCGGTGGATCGCCGCGAGCTGATCCGTCGCGCCGCGGGTCGGGTAGAGGATCTCTTTGCCGTTGAGGCGCAGGATCGCGAACGGCTGCGATGCTGCCGAAAGCCCGAGCGAATCGCACATCTGCAGGTAGAAGCGCGCGCGGTCCTCGGAGCTGAGTCCTGAGATGTCTCCGCGCAGCACCATCGACTCGACCACGCGCGCGGTGGTGCGCTCGTCGGCGGCGATCTCTGCGCGCTCGTTCCTGGTGGCGATCTCCTGGGCGTTCATCGGTGGCCTTCTTTCGTGGTCGTCGGTTGTTCGAGCAGCGCGAGAAGGCGCCGCGTTGGAGAGAGTTCGGCCGCGTCGCGGAGCGCGCGCCGGATTGCGATTGAGGAGACTCCGCAGCGGGCCGCGGCTTCATCGACGCCGAGCTCTCTCGCGAGAGCCGCGCGGCTCAGCGCCGCCTGCTCCCTGGTGACGCGGGCGCGCCTCACGAGTCGGACCTCCGCGCGTCGGTCTGCGCGGCCCAGCCAACGAGGACGGCGCCCAGTGCGAGCCAGAGGACGAGGGCGCTCACGAGCGCACCCCGCGAGCGGCTTCCCTTCGCGCGCGCCGAGTCTCGTCGTCGCGCTTGTCCCAGCGATTGCAGAGCTCGACCATCGCGCCGTTCGCACCGAGCAACGCGTCGATCTCAGGGACCGAGCTCGCCTCGTGCGATCGAATCTGCCGCGCGATGCACTGCCACTGGTTCGCGCACGCACCGTCGACGGCGTTCTCCATGGCGTCGCCGGTCAGCGCATGGAGGCAATGCACGCAGCGCACTTCGGCGCTCACGACGCCACCTCGGCGAGCTGTGCGCAGCGCCACGCATAGACCGGCGCCGTGCGCTCGATGTACGCCGTGGCCCGTCGCCAGTACGACAGCGCGCGCTCGTCGCGCAGCGCCTCGGCTTGCTCGAGATACGCGGGTCGGAACTCGGTCGTCAGACACCGGAGAGCGGTGAGCGAGGACTGCACCAACAGCGTGAGCGCCTCGTGTGCAGTGAGCGTCCCGCGGGCCTCGCACGTCGCGCAGGTGCGCGCGGGTCGCACGACGCGCCCGCCGATCACCAGCGGCTCAGCGCGGCCAGCGCCGCCGCAGGACTCGCAGCGGTAGGGCCGCTCGGCGGCGCCCAGGATGCCCGCGCATCCAGGCTCGGCGCTCAGCTCAACGCCATCTAGGCCGACGTACGACACGCCCGCGAACGGGTGCTCGATCTGCTTCGAGAGGCACCTCACGCACTTGCGCGTGACCGCGCCCTCGGCCGAGTAGTGAGCGGGCACCCAGCGGTGCGGGCTCGTCTCGCGAAGAGACTCGTTTGCATCGTGAGCGTCTGCGATTGCGTCGTGAGCGTGAGTCGAGAGCATCGGCGGTCCTCCGTGCGGTGGGTTGAGCGGGTGCGGCTTCGAGGAGGCTCGGACGTGCGGCGTATCGCTCCGCCGTGTCGCGAGCCCCCACGGGGCAGCGCTCGCTCAGCTCCAGTCGCGCGCCTCGGCGTAGGCGCGCTCGACGGCCGTCTCGATCTCGGCCAGACGCGCGTCGACTGCCTCGTCTTGCTCGGGAGTCAGCTCGTACGCAGCGCCGCGAACGTCGACGACTTCGACCTGTCGGCCGAACACACCCACGTCGGGCTCCGGCGGGTAGATCTCGGCGCGGACGGTGAGGTCCGGGAGGCCGGGGATTGAGACGCTGTAGTCGTTGGCGGTGAACATCGTTCGCTCCTGCCGTCGCGGGCTGTGTCCCGCAGGGCAAGAGGAAGATGGACTAGTCCGGCATAGATTGCAAGTCTAAACCGGACTATTATTCCGCTATGGTCTAAGCCGCTGGAATCAAACGGCTTTCCGCCAGCACGAGCGTCCGTAGCTCCTGTGCCCATGGCGGAATTTCGAGGCACGGCGACCCGCGACGCACCCTCTGCAGCGGCCACGCGAGCGCGAGCGTGAGCCGCCAGACGTCGGCGTGCGTGTGGAACCGCTCGGCGAGCCAGTGGTGCGCGAGCTCGTGCAGCACCCGGAGCACCCAGATCCCCCGAGTCCTCGACGGCCGGACGAGCAGCTTGTGCGGGAGGGCGAGACCGTCGAAGCCCTCCGGCAGATCGCGCTCCGGCTCGACCTCGACGCCCCTTCGCCGGGCCAGATCCTCGACGTCGCCCACCTCAGAGAGCCCCTCCCACGCCTGCGCAGCGATCGCCTCCAGCTCTTCATCCGAAAGGACTGCAAGCCCCGAAGCAACCTCCAACGTGGCGACCGACCGCAACAACGTCAGCACCCTCCAATGGTCGACCGCCGCGCGCGAATGGTCACGTTTTTCGCAGCGGCATATGCCGCTGCACGAGCTTGCCCAAGTCCGCCACGACGGTCGGCGTCAGCGGCAAGTCGGTCGAAAGTAGGCCGGGTGAACGCTCGAGCAGTTCCCACGCCTCCGGCTTCACGCCGGGCGCGAGCTGCTTCGCCTCGTCGAGCACGTCTGACCAGCCCGGAACCGCCGCCATCGTTGGCCGAGAATCGGCGGGCAATGCGTCGCGCGGCGCCGGCTCCCCAAGCTCCTCGACGCTGACGCCGAGGGCCGCCGCGATCTTGCGCAGGGTCTCCGGGTCGCCCCTTCGAGATCCGACCTCGATCTTCGAGACGGTGCCCTGCTCGACGCCGGCAAGTTCGGCCAGCTGGGCCTGAGACAGCCCGCGGTCCTTTCGTAGTCGTCGCATCTGGGAACTCATCAGGCCGGATTTTCAGTAGACGAAACGCGGTTTGCAATTGGAATCTTGCGCGGAATATTCCGGTCTGATATGCCTGCGGCATGAGCCGAAAGCTGCCGACCACGAGAGAAACACCGCTGCAGAGAGCCAGGACGCAGCGCGGACTGAAGCAGTCCGACGTCGCCACCGCCCTCGGACTGACGCAGGGCTGGTACTCCAAGATCGAACGGGGCGAGACCACGCCCGATGTCCTGCTTGCGCAGCGCATCGCGAACCACTTCAAGACCAACGTCTCTGACCTGTGGCCCGAAGCGGCCGCCGAGGTCCGCACGTGAGCGCCGCAGACACCTCCGGGCCGAGGCCGCGCTGCGCGTCGTGCGACGCCCTGCGCCTCGAGCTCACGCACGCGCAGGAGCTTGCGCAGGCCTACGCGGAGGACGCGGCGGACGAGCACCAGCACGTCGAGACGCTGCGGGAGTTGCTCCTGCAGTCGAGGCGACGTGAGCGCAGCCTCAACCGCCTCGCGTTCTTCGCGTGCACACTCGCGCTGATCGTCGGGCTGTTGCTCGCGCGAGGTGGCCTGTGATCGCCGCGCGCCTCGGGGCCGCTGCTGAAGGCGGGCTGCTCGCAGAGTCGCGGCTCGCGGCCGAGCGACACGCGCGCATCGTCGCGCTGCACACGATCGCGCTCGCGCAGGTGCGACACGCGCGCGAACTCGCGCTGTGGCGTGTGTACGTCGACGAGTCCGCCGCGGCCGTCGAGGGATGGCGTCGCATCGGCCGTGAGCTCTACGAGTGCGCCTGCACGCTCGGCGACTCGGAGCCGATCCTGACGGCTCGCCAGCGCGGGACCGAGGGCGAGGCGAGCCGCGCGGCGATCGCCGCCGCGTGCGTGTTCGACCGCTGGGCCGCGGCCCGCAGAGAGGTGGGCTGAGCCATGGCCACCAAGAAGGCCAAGAAGCCCGAGGCGCCCGCCGCTGGCGCCGTCGTCACGCTCTCGCTCGCGCTGCAGGCCGCCGCGACGGCGACCGATCACCTCACCGCGCTCCACATCGAGCTCGCCCCCGAGCTGCGCGAGGTCCGCGGGTGGATTCTGCGCGCGGACCCGCACGCTCGCGACCAACGCTCGGAGCTGCCGGGATCGTTCTGCACGACATCCACGGCGTTCGCGTACCTCGACGGCCAGCTGGCGCTCGCCGCGTCGCTCGCCCCCGACGAGCGGGCGATCGTGGAGGCCCAGCGCGCGAGCGAGCACGCGCAGCGCAGGCTGCGGACGATGCCGCCGGGCGGACCGGTGAGGGGAAGTCATGCCGCGAAGTGATCTATCGCCCGCGGCGCGCGCGAAAGGTGAACGCAAGCGCAGCGACAACGCCAGAGCGGCCATGAGCTCGACCGCTGCGTTTGTGCAGGCTGAGCGCGTGCGCAACGCCCGGCGCACGAAGATTGATGACGTGCCGGTCGTGGCTCTGCGCCACTTCCGCTGCGAGCGCTGGGCGTGCTGGCTGAGCCCTTTCGCGTGCTCGCTGCGCTGGGCGGCGGCGCAGGGGAGCCAGCGCCGCGACGCTCGCGGCAATCCGGCTGAGCCGTACGCGCGATGCAAGAGCTGCGCGATTGGCGAGGCAAATCACGGGCTTGTGCAGATCCGAAAGGACGGTGCGAAGTGACCACGGAATTTGTCGGCCGCTGGCCCACGCCTGAGTGCGTCACGCGCAAGGGCGCGGTGCGTCGCGCGTGCTCGTGTGCCTACGGGACCTGCGAGCGGTGCCTGCGCCAGCGGCGAGAGCAGCAAGAGCAGAGCACGAGCGCGAGCGCGAGCGCTGCGAAGGAGTCGCCATGATCGCCGCGTGGGCCGTGGTGATCACGGCTTCGGCCGTGCTCGGTCTCGTGCTTGGCGCGTGGCTGTGGAACGTCCTGCGGCTCGCGTGGCGTGAGTCGTCGCAGCTGTGCGCGTTGATCACCCTGTCGCCTCTCGTGCGTCGCGTGCGCGAAGAGGCGGCCGAAGAGCGCGCAGCCCGACGGCTGCTCGCGGGGAAGGCATGGAAGGAATGAAGCTCGAGCGAGACCTTCGTTTCGCGACTGCGCCGCTGCACGAGCGGTGCGTGTACGCGACGCTGTTCGCTGCGCGTCACTCGATTGCTGACGTGCTCACGCTCGGACGTGACCCGCTCGTTGTTGCCGCGCGCGCCCTCGGCGTGGATCGCGACGAGGCGGCGGCCGAGCTCGATCGACTGCGGGCCGCGGGGCTCATGGGCGACGGGCTCACGCTGCTCGCTGGCGTGCGTCGCAGCCGGGCGACCGCGACCGCTGCGACCGAGAGCAACCCGGCAGAGCTCGCCGCGGTGCGCGCGGCGCTGGAGGCCTACACCGGCTCGCGTCGAGGACTTGCGCGGGAGCTGGGGTGCAGCGAAGGTGCGCTCCGCGCGTTCGCCGCGGGGCGTCGGGCGCTCGGTGGCGATCTGCTCTCGGCGCTCGCTGCGTACCTCGAAGTGCGTACCTCGAAGTGCGTACCTGAGCTGCGTACCAATGAGTGCGTACCAAACGCGGTTAGTACGCACGCTGGTACGCACCAAGTTAGTACGCACTTTGGTACGCAGCCCCTCTCCCCCTCAGACTCCCTCTCTCCTTCTCCTGAAAGCTCTGTTTCTTCTGCTCTTTCGACAGCCGAGAAGAAGAGCAACGTAAGCAACGGGCTTGAGGGAGTGGGGTCCGGGGAGAGGGAGGCCGCCGCGGCGGTGCGTACCGAGTGCGTACCAACGGCCGACGCAGGTACGCAGGCTGCCCCGCTCTCTCTCGCTGGCGAGCCGAGCAAGCCGAGGCGCCAAAGGCGACGCGCGGCCGAGCCTGCGGTTGATCCTGTCCCGCCCGAGGGGACCGTAGCCCGCCGGGTGTACGAGGCCATCACGACGGACGCCGCGCTGGCGCCGATCACGCGCGGCCCCGGTGACCTCTCGCTGCGGCTCGCGGCGATCTGCGAAGGCACGAGCGTCGACCCAGCGGCCGAGGTCATCTCGGCGGGCGCGTGGCAGCTCCGCAACGGCCGGTGGACCGACGGCGCCCGCGGGCTGCTCGGCTGGATCAAGAGCAGCGCGGACCGCGCTCGCTCGGTGCCGGCTGCGGTGGTTGGGGCGCCGCGCGCGCAGCAGCAGCCGGAGCGCATCGACTACCAGGGGCGCCGCGCGGTGGGCGCTGCGGGTCTGCCCAGCGGGGACGTGTGGACGAACGAGCGAGACGAAGAAGCCGAAGCGTTCGAGCGCATCCGCGCGCGGACGCAGCCGAAGGGAGCGATGGGACGATGATTGACGCTGACGATTCACTGCCCCCGGCGCTGTCCGAGGGAATGCCGCTGCCCGCGGTTCTTGAGCGGCACTTTGCCAAGGTGCGCGCGTGGCAGAAGACACCCGAGGGCGCGAAAGCCCGCGCGAAGTGGGAGCGCGACAAGCTGGCGAAAGCGTGCGCAGAGCGAGAGGAGCTGTGCGAGCTGCGCGGCATCCCGGCGGATCACGAAGTGCGCAGCTACGCGCTCGACCCGCACCCGACGGGCGAGCTCTTCGACTCGATCCGCGAGGCGATCGCGTGGCAGCGCGAGCAGCAAGAGCGCCGCGGCGGCCTGGTTCCAGCGATGCGCGTGCTTGTCGGCCCGCCGGGCACGGGCAAGACCTGCGCGCTCGCCTGGGCCTGCGCCTCGTGGCCGCGGCGCGCGCTCTATCGCACGGCCGACGCGCTCTCGACGCTCAAGAAGCAAGACGCCGAGTGGCGCGAGGTCGTGAGCACCTCGTTGCTCGTGGTCGACGAGCTCGGCATCGAGGCATACCCCGAAGTGCTCGTGGAGCTGCTGCTCGCGCGCTGGACTGCGGGCGCGCTGACGCTCGCGGCGAGCAACCTCTCCGTCGACGAGTTCATCGCGCGCTACTTCGCGAGGGCCGGTGAACGCCTCGCGGATCGGCTGACGCAACAGCGGGCGCGCGGGCTCAGGACGTTCGTGAAGGCGACCTGGGCGAGCTACCGCGGCGCGGAGGGTCGGCTGTGAGACCTCTGGCCCTCACCAGCGGCACTGGCCGCGCTCGCCGCTCGTTGCAACGACGCGCGGGCGAGGCATTCGAGCAGGAGCTGAGCGCTGCGTTCGCGCTTGCATCGGCGCGCGGGCTCGCGTGGATCACGAAGCGCCCGGTGCCGATCGCGATCACCCGCGTTGGCGAAGGCGGCGCTGTGACGGGACGGCTCACTGGCTCGCCCGGCGTCGACTACGTCGGCGCGCTGCTCGGCGGTCGCTCGATCTTTCTCGAAGCGAAGCGGTGCAGCTCGGGCACCTTCGCTCTCGACGCGATCGAAGAGCCGCAGTGGGCCGAGATGAAGCGCGTGGGTCCGCTCGGCGCTGCGCGCGTGCTCGTCGTGCGCTGGCAGCCCGACACAGCGAAGGGCCGCGCACTGCTCGGCGGTCGTCTCGTCGCGATCTGCGTCGTGCCGTGGTCGGAGTGCGAGCGCGCTCGCGATGCGCGCGAAGCGAGTCTGTCAGCGGAAACGCTGGCCCGATACGCGGACACGACGGGGCTGCATTGGGTCGACCGGCTCGCGAGCGTTGACCCGCTGCTGCGCGTCGTGAAGTAGCGGCTTTGAATCTGTGGGCGTATAATCAAGCGGAGGCGATGGGATGAGCGAGACGAAGAAAACGGCTGGTCCGCTGTGGCTGACGGTGCCGCACGATGGGACTGACAAGAACAAGCAGGCGGCGTTTCCGAACCCCGACGCGGACGGCGCGAGCGAGGCGTTCGAGATCGTGCACTGCCTGATGCCGCGGCTCTCGACAGAGGAGCAAGCGGCGATGCGCAGGCTCTACGAGTACGCCGACGCGTACATGAATCTGACGACGTGCGATTCCGGGCAGGAATCTCGCGTGAATCGACTGCGCGAGATCTGGCGCGCTCGCCGCGCACAGAAGGGCGGTGCGAAGTGAACACGCGCTCTTCCGAACGCTACGGCGAAGCGCTTGCCGCCGAACTGCCCGCGCTGCTCGGGCGAGCGAACGCGATCGCCCCCAACCGCGTGCAGAACGGCAGCCAGCGCGGCGAAGACGACGGCGCAGGCTCGCGGCGCAGGCAGCTCGCGGTGGTGGCGGTGCGCAAGCTCGCGACGCTGTGGGCGACAGGCAGACGACGCGCGGCGCTCTCGTGGTGGCTGTACTTCGTGCGCGCTGGGGCCGACGAGCGCGCGCGGTGGGAGGCAGGCAAGCCGGGGGCTTGGGCTCGTCGTATCCATCTGCTGACACTGGACCGAGCCGAGCGCGTCGAGCTGCTGACGCACGGCAGCGGCCCTGACGCCGTGGCTGGCAGGGTGGCCGGAATCGGGATCACCTGCGGGGCTCAGAGCGACTTCGACGACGCTCCTGAGACCGACAGCGGGGGCGCGTGGCTGAGCGAACTCGTGAACCTTGCCGACCGGGCAGCAAAGGAGCTGGCGGAAGACCAGCGAATCGCGGACGCGATCCGAGCGCAGCGGAAGGCGGCGCGGAAGGGGAAGGCGGCGTGACCCGGCCGCTGATACCCCATGACGTGCGCGAGGCTTGCGCTGCGGCAGGAAATCGGACACGATATGTCCCGTTGCAGACGGCATACGTGCGCCCTGGGGAGGTCGCGCGGCTGTTGAGCGTGTCGGTCAAGACCGTCTCGCGGTGGTGTGACCAGGGTCGAATCGCGGGTGCCGTGCGCACCGCGGGCGATCACTGGCGCATCCCCCGAAGTGAGTACGACCGGCTACGCGCTGGCCGCGCCAGCCCGATCGCGTGACCTCTACCGCACCCCCTCGCCGCGCTCTCGTGAGCGCACCGGCCGCAAGGCCGCGCCTCGACCTCCGAGCCCGCCGCGCTGACCTCCCCCCATCGTCCCCAGCGCGGCGGACTCGGGCTGTCGATGCCCTCTCGCTCAACCGACCCCCGGCGAAACACCGCTGCTGAATGCACGGTGGGCGACCGAGGGCGACGAGCCGCACCGAATACCTTGGCAATCACGAGTAGGAAATGAGCGCCCAGCGAGGGCAACCCAGAGCGATCGTCCGTGTTCCCGAAGACAAGCGAGAGAAGGTGCTGGAGCTGGCCCGGAAGGGTCGGCCCTTGGACCTCGTCGCCGATGTGCTCGGGATCTCTCGCGAGACGATCCGACTCGCGACCATCCGCGCTCGCGATGCGCTGGCTCGCAAAGAGGCGGGCGAGACGCTGAGCGACGACGACGCAGCGGAGCTGGCGTTCGTTGCGCGGCTGCTTGCGGCGCGCGCTGAGCGTGCGTTCGAGCTGCAGGACGGCGTCGAGGCTGGCGGCGGCGAGGTCGACTGGCGCGCTTTGGCCTGGTCGCTCGAGCGAATGCAGCCCGACGTGTACGGCTCGCGGTCTCGGACCGAGGTCACCGGCGCGGAAGGCGGCCCGCTGCAGATCGAAGGCCGCGCGCCCGCGCTGTTCATTCCAGCGAAGAAGCCCGACGAATGAGCGCAGCGGACGAGGCAAAGGCGCGCGCCCGAGAGTTGGCGATCGCGCAAGGCCTCGAACCGCACGACGACGACTGGGCGCCGAGCGAGCGCCAGGAGCGCTTTCTCGAGCTCTCGTGCTTCGAGGCGCTCTACGGCGGATCCGCCGGCGGAGGAAAGAGCGACGCGCTGCTCGTCGACGCGGCGAGCGGCATCGGCCGGGGCTACGGCTCGGGCTACAACGCGATCCTCTTTCGCCGCACGTTCCCGGACCTCGAACGCTCGCTCATCCGGCGATCGCTGGAGCTGTACCCGCGGCTCGGCGGGCGGTTCAACGCGTCGAAGTTCATCTGGCGCTTCCCCGATGGGGAGACGGTCTCGTTCGCGCACATGGCGCACGAGAACGACGCGCTCGCGCACAAGAGCGCGCAGTACCAGTTCATCGGGTTCGATGAGCTGACGTCGTTCACCGAGTACCAGTACCTCTACCTGTTCAGCCGCGCGCGCTCTGCCCGCGGCGTTCCGTGTCGCGTCCGCGCGGCGACCAACCCCGGTGACATCGGTCACGAGTGGGTTCGCGCGCGCTGGTTCGACTGGCTCTCGCGCAAGACGCAGCGGCCCGCTCGGCCCGGCGAGATCCGCTACTTCAAGCGCTCGGGGGACAACGAGTTCGAGGTGCCGCGCGGAACGCCCGGATCCCTCGGGCGAACGTTCATCCCGGCGCGGCTCGAAGACAACCCGCACCTCGCGGCGAACGATCCTGAGTACGCGGCGCGCATCGACGCGCTCCCGCGGCTCGAGCGAGAGCAGCTCCGCAACGGCGACTGGGACGCGGTTCCGGCGTCGAAGGACTACTGGAACCGCGAGCTCGTGCGGGTGCTTCGCGCTCCGCCGAGCGACGTCATCGCACGCTGTCGGGCGTGGGACTTCGCGAGCAGCGAGAGCCCCAAGGCCGACTTCAGCGCGGGCGGGCGGGTGAGCTGGACGAAGAGCGGCCTGTTCGTCGTCGAGCACATGGAGCACTTCCAGGGCGCGCCCGACGAGGTCCACCGACGCTTCGAGGCGAAGGGCAACGCAGACCGGATGTTCGACCCGCGGTGCGCGCAGGTGATCCCGCGCGACCCTGGCGCCGCCGGCTTGCTGATGGTCGCCGACTTTCAGCGCAGATACCCCGCGCTCACGATCCGCGCTCGCGTCCCGAGCGGCGAGAAGAGCGCGCGCTTCATGCCGGTGAGCTCTCGCGCCCTCGCGGGAAACGTGGCCGTTGTCGACGACGGGACGTGGGACGTCGAGGGGATGCACGCCGAGCTCGAAGCGCTTTGGACCGGGCTGCATGACGATCGCGCCGACGCGCTCAGCGACGGATACGCGGAGGTCACCGGGCAGCCCGACGCCACATACACGCGCCACGCGCGCGGCAAGAGCACACGCTGATGGCACGACCCGAACGAAAGACCTACCGCGAAGGATGGGGGCGGCGCCTCGTCGACTGGACGAACGCCGACCTCAAGACCGCGCGCTACCTCGCCGACGGCGGGACGCTGTCCTACGCGGCCGAGCTGGTCGACGAGCTGCGCGCTGACTCGCGCGTCGCGGGCGTACTCCCCCAGCGCGTGAATGGCCTGCTCGGGCTTCAGCTCACGTTCGAAGCGTCGGGCGATGGGCGGCGGCGCGGTCGAGCGGTGCGCGCCCTCGAGGCCGATGAGGACTGGTGGCAGATCGCGCCCGAGCACGAGCTCGCCGACCTGCAGACGTGGGGGCTGTTGCTGGGCGTTGGCCTGGCTGAGCTGGTGTGGACCACCAACGAGCGCGGGCGAGCGATCCCCCGGCTCAAGGTGTGGGATCCGCGCTGGCTCCGCTATGAGTGGACCACGCGGCGCTGGCTCCTGCGCACCGACGACCAGGGCGACATCGAGATCGTTCCCGGCGGCGGAAAGTGGGTCATCTACACGCCCTACGGCGCCTCGCGTCCGTGGGCGAAGGGGCTGTGGCGCGCGCTCGCTCGCTGGTGGCTGCTGAAGACGTTCGCGCTCGACGACTGGGCGCGGCACGGCGAGATGCACGGGTCACCGATTCGCGTGGGGCTCGCCCCCGAAGGATCGCAGCCCGAAGACCGCGAGAAGTTCGCTGCGGACCTCGCAGAGATCGGACGCGACACCAGCATCGTCCCGCCGCCGGGCTACACGATGGAACTGCTCGAGGCCGAGGCCAAGACGTGGGAGCAATTCCCGAAGCAGATCGAGACGGCGAACGCCGAGCTTTCGATTCTGCTCGTCGGGCAGAACCTCACGAGCGAGGTCACGGGCGGATCGTTCGCCGCGGCGAAGATTCACGAGAACGTGCGCGATGACCTCGTGCGCTTCGATGCCGAGGCCTTGGCTACGTGCCTCAACGAGCAGGTGTTGCGCTGGTGGGCCGAGTTCAACTTCGGCGATGCGCGCCTCGCGCCGTGGCCGAACTGGGACACCGCGCCGCCCGCGCCGCCGATGGCGCCGAGCGCGCCCACGAATTCAACCGACCCCGCGGAAGACGCGGAGGACGAGGACACGAACGATGACGACCCCAGCACCTGAGAGCTTCGTGCGACAGCTGCACGCGCGCCTCGCGGCGCCGTCGATGCTCGCGCCCAGCGCGGTCGATCGCGTGCTCTCGCTCGCGTTCCGCGTGGCGACGGAGGACGGGACCGCGGGCTACTTCGGCGATGCCGAGGGCGCGTACGCGGTGGACCCCGACGGCGTTGCTCACGTGCGCGTCGAAGGCCCGCTCGCACAGCGCGCGTGGAGCTGCTGGATGTTCGGCGGCGACGGATACGACGCGATCGAGTCGCGCGTTCGCGCTGCGCTCGACGACCCCCGCTCGCGCTCGCTGGTGATCGAGTACGACTCACCCGGCGGCGAGGTCGCAGGGTGCGGGGTGTGCGCGGACGCGATCCGCGCCGCGGCCGATGCCTCGGGCAAACCGGTGGTGTCGTACGTCGGCGAGCTCGCCGCGAGCGCGGCCTACTGGCTCGCGAGCGCGTCGGACAAGATCGTCACCCCGGCGAGCGGGATGTTGGGCAGCATCGGCGTGATCGCCACGCGCGTCGAAGAGACGGGCGAGGCCGGCCGCAAGGTCCACTACATCACCAGCGGCGCACGCAAGGCAGACGGACACCCCACGGTGCCGCTGTCCGAAGAAGAGCTCGCGGCGACGCAGGCGAAGATCGACGCCCTCGCGGACGTGTTCGCGGGTGCGGTCGCAGAGCGACGGGGGATGACGCTCGCGGATGTCCGCGGGCTCGAGGCGGACATGTTCATTGGGGCCGATGCGGTTGCGCGCGGCCTCGCTGATCGAGTGGGCAACCTGAGCTCCGCGGTCGCGTACGCGCGAGAGCTCGCAACGACAACGCGGAGACGAAAAGCGATGAACGCAGTCAACAAGGCGCTCGGCTTGGCCGAGGATTCGAACGAGGCGGTTGCCGTTGCGACCGTCGAAGGGCTCAAGGCGAAGGCGTCGAAGGTCGACGAGCTCGAAGCGAAGCTGGCTGCCGTCGAGGCGAAGCAGGTCGAAGCGGACCGCGCCGCGGCGCTGGCCGAGGGCGACGCGAAGGGCGTGTTCACTCCCGCGGTGCGCGCGCTCTACGCGGCTCGCGGCGCGGACGAGATTCGCGCGTTCGTGGCCGTCGCCCCGCGCGTGAGCGCGGCGAAGGAAGCCGCGAAGGAGTCGCCGAAGGAAGCGGCGGGCGCCGAGGTCGGCGCGAAGCGCTTCGAAGAGATGAGCCCGATGGAGCGCGCGGCGCTCCACCAGTCCAACCCCGAGGCGTACCGCGCGCTGCGCGCTGACGCGGAGAAGCGCGGCGCTCTCTGAGCGGAGCGCGGCAACCAACCCCCCACCGTTTGGAGTGACACAACATGTCGAACACTCGTGACAACGCGTTCATCCCGGAAGTCCTGCAGGACACCGTCCGGGCCAACTTCAAGGGCAAGCAAGCCTTGCTCGGCTCGCTCGCTGTCGTGATGAACGCCAGCCTGCCGCTCTCGGCGCGCGGCGGCGACAAGATCGAGATCCCGCACTTCAACCTGCTCGGCGACCTCGAAGACGTGGCCGAAGGCGTCGCGCTTTCGGTCGCGACGATCCCCGATGGCGTGCGCGACGAGGCCAGCGTGTCCCGGTCGGGCAAGGCGATTCGCCTGAGCGACTGGAAGAAGATGGCCGAGGCCTTCGCGGACCCCTACGCGGAGTACACCCGGCAGCTCAACGCAGCGACCGGCCGACGCTGGGACCGCTCGTTGATCTCGGTCGCGACCAACCCAGTGGGGTTGCCGTCGAACCACATCATCGACCGCTTCAACAGCGGTACCCCGGTGCGGCTCTCGTGGTCGTTCGTGGTCGACGGACGCCGTCCGTTCGGCGACGAGCAAGAGAACCTCGGGATGGTGGTCTGCCACTCGAAGGCCTACTTCGATCTCGTGGCCGAGGTCGATTCGCAGCTTCGCCCGCTGCACGCTGGCCCGCCTGTCGACGGGGACATCATCCGCGTCGCCGGCGTCCCGGTGATGATCTCGGATCGCGCGCCGATCTCG
>Ga0315902_10001350_pt1 | contig 39431 bp, 35 predicted proteins | sample LakEriMetagenome_9_FD_203523 | JGI IMG/M metagenome (GOLD analysis project Ga0315902, IMG submission 203523) | Freshwater fungal communities from buoy surface, Lake Erie, Ohio, United States - Buoy 12 MA117 | ecosystem: Environmental > Aquatic > Freshwater > Lake > Lake biofilm | place: USA...
AAAAAATCCTATGGGTTATTTGCATGTTCCTTTTTTCTACCGAACAATCAGCTGGATTCAAAAAATGTTGTAAACTGCTTAATTACACCTTTTTTCTACCGAACAATCAGCTGGATTCAAAAAATTCTTATATAGACGAGGACGGCACTTTTTTCTACCGAACAATCAGCTGGATTCAAAAAATACTTTTAGAAGTTCATAATCAACTTTTTTCTACCGAACAATCAGCTGGATTCAAAAAATTAGTTAGAGAAGTTGAATTGTTCTTTTTTCTACCGAACAATCAGCTGGATTCAAAAAATCCTGCCGATAATTTACGCAGTTCTTTTTTCTACCGAACAATCAGCTGGATTCAAAAAATACACTGTAGATATTATCGCAAACTTTTTTCTACCGAACAATCAGCTGGATTCAAAAAATCCATTTTTTCCTCTTAGTTTTTCTTTTTTCTACCGAACAATCAGCTGGATTCAAAAAATAAAAGTAGTTGAGGTCAGATCACTTTTTTCTACCGAACAATCAGCTGGATTCAAAAAATGCTATGGGTTATTTGCATGTTCCTTTTTTCTACCGAACAATCAGCTGGATTCAAAAAATGTTGTAAACTGCTTAATTACACCTTTTTTCTACCGAACAATCAGCTGGATTCAAAAAATACTTTTAGAAGTTCATAATCAACTTTTTTCTACCGAACAATCAGCTGGATTCAAAAAATTAGTTAGAGAAGTTGAATTGTTCTTTTTTCTACCGAACAATCAGCTGGATTCAAAAAATCCGACCATGTAATTAATTTGGCCTTTTTTCTACCGAACAATCAGCTGGATTCAAAAAATCAATCAAAGTAACAAGAGAAGACTTTTTTCTACCGAACAATCAGCTGGATTCAAAAAATCACAGCAATATATTGTTCTTCCCTTTTTTCTACCGAACAATCAGCTGGATTCAAAAAATTTAACGTCTGTTCCCATTACTACTTTTTTCTACCGAACAATCAGCTGGATTCAAAAAATTCCACAGCTGCTCCTGGCCACACTTTTTTCTACCGAACAATCAGCTGGATTCAAAAAATGTCAACCTTAATTCCAACGGCTCTTTTTTCTACCGAACAATCAGCTGGATTCAAAAAATCAGGGTTGAACTGGATCTTGGTCTTTTTTCTACCGAACAATCAGCTGGATTCAAAAAATAAAAAGAGGTAAAAGTAAAAGCCTTTTTTCTACCGAACAATCAGCTGGATTCAAAAAATTAGATCTGATAAGTCATTGACACTTTTTTCTACCGAACAATCAGCTGGATTCAAAAAATCAATACCTAGATTGACCTACACCTTTTTTCTACCGAACAATCAGCTGGATTCAAAAAATTATCTGGTTCAGTCTTTGGTTACTTTTTTCTACCGAACAATCAGCTGGATTCAAAAAATACAGGGAGCTTTCCAAAATATACTTTTTTCTACCGAACAATCAGCTGGATTCAAAAAATATGTTTGCTCTGTACCATTCTACTTTTTTCTACCGAACAATCAGCTGGATTCAAAAAATAAACTAATATGTCAGCAGAGAACTTTTTTCTACCGAACAATCAGCTGGATTCAAAAAATTATACTCATCACCCGAGTTTTTCTTTTTTCTACCGAACAATCAGCTGGATTCAAAAAATAACCCCGCTGGCGTACTTTTCTCTTTTTTCTACCGAACAATCAGCTGGATTCAAAAAATAAAAGACCCTGAATTAAGAACTCTTTTTTCTACCGAACAATCAGCTGGATTCAAAAAATACGAATTAATTAGATATGTTTACTTTTTTCTACCGAACAATCAGCTGGATTCAAAAAATGCAGCAATTAGGAAAAAACTGTCTTTTTTCTACCGAACAATCAGCTGGATTCAAAAAATTACTTCCAACTGAAGATATAAGCTTTTTTCTACCGAACAATCAGCTGGATTCAAAAAATAGCAGATGAATCCACAGTTTTAGACTTATATTTGAATATTTAAATAAGCTGTAAATTTTAAGACTCCTTCTTAATTTAAGTCCAATTGATTGTGATTTGTAGTTGCTCTATAGTATAGAAACAAATAAGGTTTGAGAAAGTATGCAAAGCATAAAACAAGCCTAATGTTAGGCAGTTACAAGTCAGCTAGTTTGTCAAGTTCAATTTTAGCTGCATTTTTTTCTCCGATTCCTTTTATACCTAGTCCCGAATAAACAAGAGTTGAAAAGTCGAAGGCCATAAATAAATTACCCAGCTTCAACATTTTTTTGTGAATTGATTCAGTAATTGGAATAATTACAATGTTGTGGTTTCCGTCTAAAAACTTTTTCTTCTGAAGTTCTTCTACAAATTTTTTCCAAGTATCTTTATCTAAATGAAATTCAAAAACAGAATATTGAATTCTAAAACCATATTTGGCCAGAACTTTGCAAAACCTACTTCTAGCTTTATCTTCAGAAAAATCGTAACAAATTATGGCTCGCATAGGCTATTTATTCAATAAATGAAAATTCTTTTAAATTGCTAAACACAATTAATTTTTCTGGTAACCTGTTAAATCTGCCTGTATTTCTCTCTTTCATTTTGGATATATTTTCAAACCAACTGTTTAATAATTTTGTGTTTGAAGTTAGGAACTGATCTAAACTAATTTGTTCGTAATTAGAGGAAAATTTGTAATATTTCAATCGCTTAAACCACAATCTAAAAAATTCATTCTTTTTGTGCGGAAACAATGTGCAAATACCTTCCTTTGTAAAAGTAAAATCTTCTGGGGAAAAAATATTTTGTTGCACAAGGCCCAAAACCCACAAATCTACTAGTAAACACCTATAAATTTCCATTAAATCATAGGTTAAGGCCGGTCTATCTGCATTAGATTTATGTAAAATTCCTAAATATGGATCTAAGCCCTGTAAAGTTAAACTTGTTTGGCACTGTGTGGCTAAAAGGCCATAAGCAAGGCTTAACATAGAATTTATTGGATCAGTAGTTGGATGTTTTACTCTGCCTGGCCAAGTAAATTTTGTATTTGGTGTATTTAAAATTTGCTTACCAAATTCTTGCCAATAAATAATAGCAGCCTGACCTTCTGTTCCCATTAAACCTTGAAACTTCACTTTGTTGTTAATTTTATTGATGCAAGTTTGCAACATTTCAACCGAACTTTTAGATTGCCAACTTTCCAACATTTTTTTCTGCATAAATATTTTTTGATGAAGAATTTGCTTGGCTAAATACAGCCTCCAACTTTCATTTAACAAGGCTTGAAATTGTGTTTGCCTGTTTAAAATGTTATTATCTGTGGTAAAATGCAAGCTACCATAATGTTTATGCTGGTTGGTTAAAATATGCAACGGAATTTTTTCTTGGCAGCAAAGCTTTATTAAACTGGCAGGAATGTTAATTTTACTGCCCTCAATTAAAATAGAATTAACCTGATAGATTGGAACATCTCCTAAAATTTCGTCTTTATCGGAATACAGCCTAAGGAAACCTGCATGAGTTTTTATTTCATGTATTGTGTCATCAATAACTATGTCAGTTTTTGTTTTAGAAAGTTCCACACAACCAGTTTAGTCTATGAGTAAAGTTTTGACAAAATTGGGTAATATTAATTCAATTTAGTTGAAAGGAACGGGCGCAGTTGAATTTATTTCATCAATCCCTCCACTCCCCCGCAAGGGGGTGATATTTTTTGAGAAAATTTAACAGAACAAATAAAACCCCCGAAGGGGTTCTAGCCTATCAGCTAAAACAAATTAGTACTTCAAATTAATAATCTGAAGTATCTATCTCATCGTTCCTAATTCCATTCCACAATAAATAAATGTTATCTTTACAGTTTTGCCTACTTGAAAAGCCTTCACTGGAAGCTACAATTATTTTATTATTTCCAACTGAGACAATATTCCAATAATACTGATCTGATGAAGTTTGTTTACTATAAGTTTTATAGATATTTAACTTGTATTTAAGTTTCAGATTCATATAATATTAGTATTCTTGCCAGTATAAACCACTTTCTCTTGTTGGTGGAAATTGTTCATCACATTCTAAAGATATAATTCTTTTGTCTCCATTAATAATATTGTAAGCACCTGATGAAGTAACTTCAATATATTGCGATGTTTTTGGACAGGTTTCTCCTGGTTTATATAAGTGCATAAAGGATTGGTTGCTTTTTAATCCTTAATACTTCTTGCCCTTTAATAACTAAACTTGATGGATAATCAGCGAGTGGTTGACTTTGAGCCAATATTCTGTTATCAATAACTTGCTTTGCTTTCCCAAAAAATAAGTAAGTACAGAAGTCATCTATTTAGGTGGCTTTTTGCTTTTATTATAACATACAGATGAAGTAAGGGTGTAATGCTAAGTTCTATCTCTTTTCTCAGTATTACTTTGTAAAATAAGAGTATTGCTAATTTATAGCTAGAATTAAAAGAGTAGCTAGAATTATATTTTTGCAAAACTACTCTGAAAGAACCATTAAAACTTTTTCAATTATTGTCCAATAGAACTTTTTACAATCTACTCCTAATCTCCTCTACCAAACCAATTTTCAAATCTTTGCTTCCTGCCAACTTTCTTTCTTCAACAATTTTGTTACCAACCAAGAAATGAAGACCTATATTGTAACTTGCTTGATAGTCGGCATTTTCATAATGTCCACAACATGGGCAAAAATAGGTTTTTTGATCTGGTCTTGGTGTTATTAAGTTTTTTAGGGCGAACTTGGTAAATTCTGGTTTTATATCTTTTTTAACATCTGTTTTTTCAGTGTAAAGCCAAGACTGAATAACTTCAAGAATTAGCCTAAAACCTTTGTTATTGTATATTTCTTTATTTTTCAATTCATCTATAATATTCTCATCTTTAAAATTCAAAACTTTCCATGTGCTAACCTCTTTTTCAGGGGCAATGATTGTATAAAAAACTTTATTCTGGTTGGAAAAGCTTATTACACCCTCACTTTCCCATTTATCGTAGTTGGCGGTAATACCTTTCGTAATTTTCAGCTCCTTGGTTTTTTTAGAAACAATTTCTTTATACTCCACAGGAACATAACCACATGTTGAGCAGGTTTTGGAAGTATAACTTGGATTAATAATACTGTAATTTCCTTGATTGAATTCATACCTTGAAAATTTATCTAGGTCAGCTTCACCTTTTACAAAAGAAGTATTTAACAGCCCAACTTCACCAAGCATTGCTGCTGTTAAACGCCTAATTGCGGTGTAAAGTCTAACAGTCTCTACCTGCCTACCGAAGCCTGTTGCTAAATCTTCGAAAACTACAATTGCGTTGTATTTATATGCAATTTTTACTAATTGGCTGGCAATCTGTTCGGCAAGTTTTTCAGTTAGATTAATTTTGGCTTTAGATAGATCTTTCTGAACTACTCCAAATTGCTTTTGCTGTGATTTATAACGCTCAATAATACCCGTATATTTTTTCCAGAAATTGTCCTTATCTGGATTGATAAAATTAGTCTTCAAATTTATTACTTCATCAAAATCGGTATTATTTAATGGTAGAAATGTTTGTGTAAGCGGTTTTAAAACATAGTTTGTTTTGTCCTTACTAAGCTTAAATTGGTTTACTTCCCATTTGCTCCAATCAACTTTAGATAATGTTGCTACAGCCAAATGTTTCTCGCCTAAATCAACTGATAAAATATGATCAGGCTTGTTTTTTGCACTTTCAATTTCATTTTTGACCCAAACTTTTCTTGGGTTTCCAAACTGGAAGTGAATTTTGGCTTTTAAAGTTGGCAAAATTTCAGCTTGCCCTGATATCTTATCTATTTTAAGCTGATAATCTCTTATTAAATCAAGCTCAAGACTGCTTAATCTATACAAAGAACGAAGTTTTGTTCTAAGCAAAAGAATTTGTTTAATTTTAACATCTTTTTGTTCTTTAGCCCCAGATTTGTCTAACTCAAAAACCTGCTTTTCTAGTTCTAAATATTTTTGCAAATGGTTATAAGGTGTATACTTCCCAAGATAGTACTTACTTGTTTGTATTGGCACTATCAAGTTGTTACAAACTTTTGGAATAAGGAAAAAATACATTTTTGGATACCCAGCTGGATTAGTTGCTCCAACAGTTTCGCCAGAATTTCTGTGCTCATCCTGCACAGTTATTCCTGTATTTTCATCTGTAAGATTCCATCTACCGAATAAAGTATATTGGCCATCTGTGCCATCCTTTTTCTGAATTTTGATCGTGTTTCTTTCTGCGCAGTTATCAGCATTTCCATTTAAAAAACCAGCACATATTTTTGCATATTTATCTTTATTTTTAGAACTGAAAAATTCTTTATTAGCAAATTCTAAACTATCTACAATTTTTACCTCGCTTCCACCAACTAAACCCATGTTTACTGGATAAATTAAAATACTTGGATTTGTTTTTTCTAATTCAAAACTACTAGTATTCATGTCATAAATTAATGTCGACTTTCCGTTAGGTTTATTAGATGTCATTCTACTAATTTTAATAGGCAAAACCTGGGCCACATCTAAAGTTAGTTTAGCTAGTTCGGCTTTTTGGTAAGCAATTTCTTGTTTATCTGCAAGCACAGTTTCATAAACCAACTGTGATAGTTTTTTGTATTTATCAAAACTTAATTTATCAAAAACTTTGTATTCACTATGGTTTTTATCTAGTAGTAAATGGTTTTCAATTTTGGTTAATTTAGAAACAATTAAATTAATTATTTGTGGTACTTGCAAGTCTGGTTCAATCTTAGCTTTCTGGTTTTCAAGCAGTCTTTTTTCAGTCCTTACCGCAAGTTTGTTCTTACTCCCTTCTTCTGATAAAATAAGTTTTATCCAAGTTGTAACAAATTTTCTATCAAGAAGGTTTTCTTTTGCTAAATCTCTAAACAAGGCAATTTCAACATTAAACTTAGCCAGATCTAAATAATGTGTTACAAGCCATTGATTAATAACATCTTTTGTATCAATAGACTTTTCTTTTTTACTTTTTAAGCTAATTATAATTTTTGGGAGTCTTTTATTAACTTCACCATTTGGATGAATAAACTGAACTATATTAACTTGATCATTTTTTAAATTTTGTTGTATTTTGGATTCGTCTAAGCTAGAATTAAATTTCAGTCCATCACCATCGATGAAACTTTCAAGCCATTTTGTCCATTCAAAATTCTCTGAAGAACTCAAGTGTCCATACACTTTGTAAACATCACTGCTTTCAATAACATTTTTTATTCTAAATAACAGATAATCTAAAAATTTTAATGAATTAAAGTTATGACTATTATTCTTTAGTAAATTAGAAGTTGCATGGTCTCTATCCCATTTAATCACTTTTTCTTTTACAGAAGGGAAATTTGGAGCAGATTTAGGATGATCTAGCGATAATTCAGAATTTTCTTTTTCAAATTTAGGCCATCGCTTATCTTCTATCCTTATATTGTTTAAAATATCTTTATATAATTCGACAAAACTTATAACCGATTCTGATACTTTTTCTTCTGCATTCCACTTAGTCCAATTAAAATCCCAAATTTTTTGAAGGTCGGACTTAATTTTCTTAAGCGAAGACTTTTCTTCATCGGTTTGTACATCAGTAAAATTATATTTTTCAATTAATTCTTCTGCGAACTGCTGTTTAATCTTATTTAAATCTAAGTTTATACCTGGCAAAAGTTTTTTTTCAATTACTCTAACTTTCCCATCAAAAGCAAAATAAAGTTTTAAAATGTAATACTCAGCCAAGTCTGATATGTTTGTTAAAGTATTTTCTTCTCTCAGTTTTTGATGTGTCTCATAATAGGCTTTGTCCCAGGCTTCAAATGCTTGTTTTTTAAATTCAATTAAGCTAGTTTTTGCAGAATCTGTTAAAGATGTTAAAATTTCTTCTTTTTCAATTTCTTCGATCAGTTTAATAATAACCTCTGTTTTATCTAATAACGCGTAATTAAAAACTTTTTTTATATCTTCTTCAGTCAAAGATTGAATATCCGATAAAGTAAGCTTTAGGTTTTTTAGTTCAGTTTTTGTTAACTCAATTAAACTGTGTTTAGCCCATACAACTAGCTTAAGTTGTTCCTGCAAATCTTTTAAATAAGGGTTCTTTTGAATGCTAGAAATACTTTCAATTACTTTTGTTGTAATTACTCCAAATTCAGTACCTTTTATCATCGCGGCTTGCTGATTTTCAGTTAACCAGCTTTCTAATTTTGCTTGAGTTGTGGCGTTATCTGAAAAGTCAAAATCTTCGTTAAGTTTAGCATTTTTAGCGAAATCGTAGCTGGCACTTAAAAACTTAATTCTAGAATTAAAATATGCCTGAATATCTTTATCTTCAATTTTCTCATTTACAAAATTAACTGTCCTAACTTCAACACTACTTTCAGAGGTTGAGTCAACTTTTCTTAGACTAAAAATTGAGTTAACTTTGTGTTTATTTTCAGAAATTTGCATAAGAAAATTATTTGTTAAAATATACAATCAATATTAATTTTATGACAAACAAAAAACCGACCCAACGGTCGGAATTATCTACTACCTCTTAAATCTCTTCCTTACTCTGGTGTTTAGTTTTAAAATTTCAAGAATATTAAATTTAATTAATTTGAATTTCTAAGAATACCATTTATATCATAGATTAACTGTACATCTCTGAAATGCCTGTAAACCTGATTTAAAAATTTTTTATTGTTTATTTTTGATGGCTTTAAATCATTTATCTCATCAACATTTGATGAAAATATTTTACTTTGAACATTATATGTGATCCACCTCGGCTCTCCATTTGAAAATTTAACAAAACGAAGTTCAAATTTTTGTTCTCTAGTCATAGCATCATAGTTATTTTTTAACTCACTAAGTTCAATAGTACGAAACTGGATTGCCTTAATATTACCTGCAGAGGAAATATAATTCAAAAAGAAACTAGAATTTGTTACTTTCGAGACCAAATATTTTTTACCTTTTTTATCATTGAATTCTACTCCATCAGCAATTTCTACAATGTTGGTAAAATTATTAAATGGGTCGATAAAATATTTTTTTTCTTCTAAACCTACCAACACACCAACATGCCTAATTTCTAGGCTATTATCTTCTTTGTAACTTGTACCCAAGACAGCAACTTCTTGGAAACCAGCTTCAATAAGTATTTGATTTATTATATATGAAAACTCGAAACATTCCATAGGGCTGGAATTTCTTATTCTTGTAATTAACAAGCTACTATCAAAAAATTCTTTTCTTTTAAAATTTAAATATGAAGTAAATGAACTGTAATTTAATTTTGAAAAGTGCGTAGCTATTGTTTGAATTAAATTAAATTTTTCTTCTACAGAAATTTCATCTTTGTAAAAAAGTTTTTCAATTTCACGAAGCCTATTTTCAGATTGGTTTAACGATCTGTTTAAATCTTCTCGCGAAAGTGTTCCAGTTACATTTATCAATAATTGATACTCTTGCATTTTCTCTAATATTATTTTTAGAGTGTATACTTAATTTTAAAGTTTTATCAATAGCAAATGCAAGTTCTTCTGAAGAATTTGGCAAAACTAAGAATCCCGACTTTTCATTATCAATTACAGCCTCGGAACCATTATTAGTTGTTGTAATAACAAGACCATTATAGTACATACCTTCTAACACTGATGACATCAAGCCCTCTTTAGCGTGGGAAGGGTAGCAACAAACATCTGCGTTAATTAGCCTGCTTGGAATATTGGACTGGAAGCCATGTAAAATAATACTATTTGATAAATTAAAACTTTCTATCGTACTAATTAATCTCTCTTTAAGAGGTCCTTCTCCATAAATATGTAGTTTAATTTTCAAGCCTTTTTTAACAAGAATCGATACTGCTTCAATTAAATCCAAAATTCCTTTTCTTTCAATAAGTCTGCCTACAAAAACAATATTTTTAAAATTGTCATCATATTCAAAAGGTGTCACTTCAGTATAAGGTACAAAATCTAAACCTTGCAATAGAACCTGAACACAATTGAATTGACTTTCCAGCATATCCTTTTGCCAATTAGAAACAACACCTTGATTATTAGCCAATATTATATCATAAGTAGAAAGTAGTTGCTTTCTAATTTCGTTACTTTCTTTAGGATAGCCTAACAAATATAGTATATTTTTTGTTCTTTTTGGAATAAACAGACCGTCTAAAATATAAAATGACAGACAGTGAGTAAAATTATGTAGAAGTATTTCAGAATCTGTTATCATTCTTGTAAAATTTAAAGATTCTAAGTCCCACCTAGACCTATCTTCTCCAGCATCAATCTGGTAAATATATTTAAAATGCTCAGGTACTTCAAGTTCTAAAATTTTAATACTATTATTTCCTTGAACATGTTTTTTAAATCCAATATATTTAGAACTATAGTAATCAATTGGTTTTGTGGTTACCAATGTAATGTTTTTAAAAATATTATTTTTTAATAATGCAGCTATTAAATCTAAAGGCATTAGCTCACCTCCTCCTGAATAATATGATAATCTTGGTTGAATAATTAGTAGTGTCATTTTATGATAGTTGTTTTAATAAATATTCACCCCCATCATATTTCAGCCACTCAACGTTTTTTTTCAAATCTTCTTTGGGTAAAAACTTTCTTTCTATCGTTTCAAAACCATTTTTCCTTGGTATAAAGATATCTATTTTATAACATTCTGAAAATGTTCGAATATGTTGAACTTGGTGCATTATTCCATTTAAACCAATATAGCTAAGCATATATACTCCAATAATGGTGGTATTTTTTGTTGAAATCTGTGCTTCTTCAAGCGTTTCGCGAGCAGAACAACTTTTCCAATCTTCTCCTAAATTACAACCTCCTCCTGGCAAGCTGTAGTTATTTTCATCAAAATCTTTTACAATACAATAAAGACCGTCTGCGTTTTTAGTAAAATTAAAAACCTGACTAACAGGTATTTCAGGATTTAATACTTTTTCCATAAATTGGAATTTTGTATTTATTATTGATTTTTGAATAAATTCTTGAACATAATCTAAAATTTCTACAAGTTGATTATTATCGTCTCTTTTGGAAAGAACAGAAATTGCTTTTTTATAGCTGAATAGTTCTCGACTAAGTGTTTCATGCTTATTCCAATTTGAGTTACTAGACTTTACAAAGGAATGGTAAACATTTATTGCTGAGAGTTTAGGATATTTACTATTAAGTTGAATTTCCTGATTTTGCTCTGCTAGAATGTAGCCTATTTGAGTTATATTATAAACTTCTACACCTGCCTCTTCTCTTGATTCACGAATTACAGTGTCAAGTAGATTTTCATCTATTTCGACATGTCCAAATACAAAATTATCTTGATTATCTTTATCTGTAATAATTACAAAATTAGAGTCTAGTTGTGCTATATTAGCAACCGCAGTTACTTGAATTTCTGAAGGAGTTGTTAAACTAGGTATAAATCTGAAGCTAGTATTATTTTTTTCAAAAGTAGTAAATTTCATAATAAAAATGCTTAAATTTCTTTATTTATAAGGCCTTTATAAATATTCAAATTATATTCAAACTCAGCTTTCTTTTGCTCCTCAGAACCAGATCTGGGAGGGTGATTTAGATGATAAACATTTGAAACCAATACTGGGATAATCCACATATTGTTGACAATACATTCAGCCCCGAAGAATGAATCTTCCAATCCCCACCCTTTAAAATCAGTATTAAACCGGCCTATTTTCCTAAGTAAATAAGTTCTAATCGATAGATTGTGGCCTATAACCATTGTAGATAAATCGTAATTACCAATTACTCTACCGTATCCAAAGTTTTTAAAATAGTTTGTTTCTTCAAGAATATTAATTTCCTGATCTTGTGTATTGGCATATATTCCAGAACTTCCAACGCCTAATTTTTTAAATAACCTAGAATCATTAGGATGTTTACTTGGCATCAGACCTTCATTGATATCTTTGTCAGAAATATTACTCTCATTTATGTTTTCTTTAAAAGACATAATAAGGGCATTTGGAATAAATTTATGACGCAAATAGTGCTCTTTTATATAGTTTTTTGGAAGTAATATATCGGAATCAATAAATATTGTTATAAAACCTGTTATAATTCCCATTCCAATGTTCCTAGATTTTGCAAGCCCTTGATTGTGGCCAGAAGTAGAAATTTTTAAAGAAAAACTATATTTGTCTATATTTTTTAATTTTTCTAGAACAGAAAGTTTTGAACCATCGTCTACAACAACAACTTCGATAAGTTTTTTTTCATCAAGGCTTAAATTTTGAGATTCAATAGAATCTAATACTTTTGTAATAGTATTTTCAGAATTGAATGAAGGAATAATAACTGACACTACATCTTCAATTTTGAAATTAAAGTTATTTGTAAACTGATTTTGAACTAAATCTAAACTAAATTTGTTTTCTAAATACTTTTCAATCTCAGAATAATCGTTTGATTTTGAAGAATAAATAGAATGAATAGAAGTAACTTTGTTTTTAATTGGGATTGAATTTAAATGCAGTATATTTATTAATTCAGAACTTAAAGAACCAGAAGTGGTTATTATATTTTTTTCAGTTGCAACAACTTCAGAATTTACAAGTGTGGAAATAGACACTATCTCTTCAAGACAATCTAAAATAGGTGCCAATTTTTCAATAAAACTATTTTCAAAAAATGAAACTGTAATGAAGTCACCAATTAAGCTGTTTTCATAAATTGTAATATTTCCTTCTTTGTTTAACCATTTAGATACAAAAGATTCACCTGCTGTGAATGTGTTGTACCCTATTTCTGGAAGAGATTTGATAAATGAAAAAACGTCTTTTGAATTTAGTTTTAATTTTTTATTATTTTTAGATAGCATACTTTTTCCACCAATAAACCTGAATCCATTTGAAATTGGATTTAAATTTAAATAAACTTGTGGAAAATCGTCATTAATGTTTTTAAAATATACTGCGTAATCTGTATAAATTTCTGGAATACCAAATAAAGAAATCAAATCCATTGTTGTAGATTTAATATTTTTTTTATTTATTTTATAACGTTTTAATGTTTTAGACATATTTATTTACGATGAGAATTTTGCAACTAAACTAAGAAGTACAGCTTCATTTTTGAGATAACTTTTAAAATCTTTGTCTGCTAAAAAACCTAGATCGATTTCTTTTATTTCACCAAAGCACATATCAAAATTAATTTCTTTTTTATATTTCAGGAACATATCCCAAATCAACTTATTTAAACTAGGTCCAGATTCATCATTAATAAAGTTGGCGTCTTTTTTAAACAAATCATAGTAAACATATGCAACTTCAATTACAACAGAAACTATAGCGTTGTGTGTTATAATTACTGGTAGTTTTCCTTCTCTAAAATCTTTTTCGACATCAAGTTCAGATAAAAATTCAAAAATCCTAGAACAAAATTCTGCGTAATTCTCACCAAACATTTTAAAATGACCATCAATTTTAGGATATTTGCTTTCTCCCTTTTCACTAATTTTTGGATCTCCAAATCTATATGTTAGATCACCTTCAAAAATTTCCCTAAAGAAACTGTCCCAAGCATCTGGTAAAGGCTGAAACCAATCGCCATCTTTATACCCTTCTGGAAACACCATCTCTCCATTGTCTAATTCATTTATACTAGAAGTTATTTTTTGTTCAGTACCTACAATTAATTTTGACTGAGAAATTCTGTTTTGTATTAATTCTACAGTTTGTTGAGTTCGTTTTTTTTCAGATGCATAAAAAATGACACTTCTTAAATTTTGCCTCATTGCATTTTTAATAATTTGATGTGAAATACTTTTAACTCGTAATTCTTGTCCTTCTTTCAATGAATTATTTCTACCCTCAGAAGAAAGAGTATCTCTATCTTCCAAATGTCTCATCGTCATTACTTGTAATTTTTGTTTGTCAGCTTCAGGCATTTGAATTAAAGTTTATCAATAAAGTTTTTCGGAAGTAAGTCTTTTCTTCTTCTAAATTTAATCGGTTTAAGCATTTCATCGTAATCTATTTCATATACATCTGGGTAAGTCAATTTAAAAAAATAGTCAGAATCTAGAATAAAGGTTTCAATCAAATAATTTGAAAAAATAGTACCGTGTGTAGCTATAATTATATTTTTTCCATGGTTTGCCTGAAGTATTTTTGTTAATGTATCCAAGAATCTTTTTTTCGAATCATCAACCGACTCTCCACCCGGATATTTGAAGATTGCGTTTTCTAATATTTGCTTATGAAAATTCATTGCGTTACCGTTATAGTAATGTTCATCTAAGCCAGTAAGAATAACCAAGTCTTGTCTATAATAATCAACTAGTCCCGCAACTGTTTGTTGTGTTCTTAATAAAGTTGAAGCATAAATTGCATCTAAATTTTGAATATTATTAATGAATTTGTTTGTTAAAAATAGTGCTTGCAAAAAACCCGTTTGATTAAGGGGAACAGCTAGATCTTTAATCGGATCTTCAAAATAAGTTACTGCACAGTGCCGAATAAAAATTATTTTGGTAAGCATACTAAATTTAATGTATAATAACACATCCACTAAAACCTAGCAAGTTTTATATCAAAAAAACCGACCCAACTGGTCGGAAATCTACTACCTCTTAAATCTCTTCCTCTCGTTTGGATCTAGGTATTTCTTTCTAATACGGATGTTTAATGGGGTTACTTCTACCAATTCGTCGTCGCCTATGTATTCTAGGGCGTTTTCTAGGCCCATGTCTCTTGGTGGAATTAGGGTTAGTGCGTCATCGCTGCTTTTTGAACGGACATTACTTAATTGCTTTCCTTTGGTTGGGTTTAATTCCAAATCTTCGTTCTTGGAAGTTTCGCCAATAACCATTCCGGTGTAAACATCAACTGCGGCGCCAATAAACAAAGTACCGCGTTCTTGGGCGTTGTTTAGTGAATAGGCCATTGAAGTTCCTGTTTCGGTGGAAATTAAGCTTCCGTGGTCTTTCGTTACAGTTAAGTGAATAGTAGGTTTGTATTCATCGAAAACCGAGTTAATTACAACTGTTCCTTTGGTAGAAGTTAGTAAGAAACTTTTTAAACCAATTAAAGCACGGGTGGCCATTCTGGCTTCGAAATGAATTTCAGTTCCAGATTCGTTTGGGAAAATTTGTAAAACTTCAGCACTTCGTTTTCCTAGTTCTTGCAAGACTACTCCTTGGTAATCTAATGGTACATCAATTTCTACCATTTCAAAAGGTTCATACATTTGGCTCATGTACTTTAAGACACTCAACTTTTTCAATTCAAGTCAAATATTTGCCAAAATATTCAAAAAGTTTGAATAATAATTTTAGTTTTAAGTTTATTCAATTTAATACTTTGGAGGATTATATGTTTCCAAAAGAAGATAAGCGTCAGGCAGTTCACCAGGATAGAGTAATTTCATTTTTACATATCATGTCTGTATTCCATGAATTATTATCTAAACCAAGAGAGGTAATTATTGACGATTTTGAATCAATTAACCAGTCTAAACTTTACAATATTGGTATAATTATTCCTGTAAATTCTTTACCAAGATTAATAAGTTGGCATCAAGAAGGATTCAAATCTCGCTTTGGTATTTTAGTTTCAGATCAAGCTGATATAATTATTTACCCTGATGTTTTATTAACTAATGACAAAATTCATCCGGACAATAGTAATTGGATTGTCCTAGATTCTACAACAGTTTTGCAAGAATGTTCCTAAAGTTGCTAAATTCAAAAAGCCCCACAAATGGGGCCCTTATTTTTTGGTTTAAGTTTTACTATCTGAAGGGAAACACCCCGTCAGTCTTCGACTGCCACCCCTCACGAGGGGAATTTTTAGTTTAGCGAAGTACTACTCTGTTACCATTGCGTCTACTTCCTCCTTGGTTTTCATGATAACTTCTGGACGGGAAACTTCAAGTTCGAAGCCTTCTCTTCTCATGGTTTCAATTAAAACAGCAAGGTGAAGTTCACCACGGCCAGAAACTACAAATTTATCGGCAGATTCTGGATGATCGGAAACACGAAGAGCTACATTGGTTTCAAGTTCTTTATAAAGTCTTTCACGGATTTGTCTGGATGTACCTAACTTTCCTTCTCTTCCTGAAAAAGGTGAAGTGTTAACACCAAAGGTCATTCTAATTGTTGGTTCATCAACTTTAATTCTTGGTAAAGATTTGTTGAATTCGGCGGTTGTAATTGTGTCTCCAATTTGAATTGTATCAAAACCGGCAACCATAACAATTTCCCCAGATCCTGCTTCTTCAATTTCCTTCATAGCAAGGCCATCAAAAACCATTAAACTGGTTACCCTACCCTTTACGGTTTCTTTTTCCTTAATAACAGTAACGGCCATATTTTTAGCAATTTTACCAGAAAGCACTTTTCCAACGGCTAATTTTCCTTTGAAGTTATCGTAACTTAAAGCTAAGGCCATAAGTTGAAGTGGGTTAATGTCGGTAATATCTTGGTTATCTACTTTTGGGGCTGGAACACTTTCAATTACAACATCTAGCAAACGGAATAAATTTTCTTCCAAAGCGTCTGGGGTTTTTCCGGCTTTTCCTTGAACACCGCTGGCGTAAACGACAGGGAAATTCATTTGATCATCGGAGGCACCTAAATCTAGGAATAAATCTTCAACTTTAGATAAGGCGCGTTTTGGATCTGCGGCTGGTTTATCTACTTTGTTAACAATTACTACAATTTTTAAACCAAGACTAATGGCTTTTTTCAAAACGAACTTAGTTTGAGGCATTGGGCCTTCTTGGGCATCTACTAATAAAACAACACCATCAACCATTCTAAGTCCGCGTTCAACTTCACCACCAAAATCGGCGTGACCTGGGGTGTCAACAATGTTAACTTTATAATCTTTGTAGTAAATACTGGCGTTCTTGGCTTTAATAGTAATTCCTCTTTCTTTTTCCTGATCCATGGAATCCATGATTAAATCTCCTAGGCTTTCTACATTTCTAATTTGTAGGGTTTGGCGAATAAGACCGTCCATTAAGGTAGTTTTACCATGGTCAACGTGTGCGATAATAGCAATGTTTCTTATTTTATCAGCTGAATAGTTCATACATATAGCTATAACTAAGATTGATATTCAGTCAAATATAAAGTTAGTATAATAAATTTTAACCAGAGTGTGCCCATGGAGATTGGGAGTCTCCGCTACTGTTCGTCATACTGAAACCCTGAATTTGTTTCAAGATCTAAAACTATTTTCAACAAAAAACTATTGACTTATTTCTAAAGATTATTTTCTAAATTCCTCATCTTTCTTTTAAGAGATAGTAAGATGAATGTAGATTTAACACCACTAACAAGTGAGGCTAAAAATGGAGAGCAAGAACAGGGTGGAAAAAAAGCAACTCTAATTTACCCCCAACCGCACAGAGTGATAGCAGTGGAGATTATCGTTGTTAAAAATGAATAATTATAAACCCCCTCCAATTTAGCGAGGGGATATTTCTTGGGCAAGAAAAAAATGGCCTGGTGACCACTTTTATTAAAACTATTCCCAGTCAAAAAAGGTAGCAGCTATCACTACAGCAACAAAAATGCATCCAGTGGGGATTACAAATTCATTTAAATTTAGCCCATTACAGGCTAAAAAAATCGCCAGGAAGAACAAACAAGTTCCAAGCTTAGTTAAACTGTTTTTGAAGGACAAAATACATGCCAAAACAGCAAAACCTGCGAATAATAACCAAACCATACAAATCACCTCACTAGTTTTATCTGCTCATTATAAGCACACTTTTCCCACTTATGCAAGCATATTCAAATTAATATTTTGGATTGGGGAAAAATATATTTTGTGATTAAATAACAATTAAGCTCCCTTTTTTATAATATTATTTTATTTCATTTAAAAACTCTAAAATCTTTGGGGTGATTGGATAATAATTTCTGGCGGCATATTCATCCAAAGCTTCTTCTGACGGAAATTCAGAGTTGGTAATTTGAAGCCCATCGTGAATAAAAAACCAATCGTAAGAACCACCTACTCCGTTTATTACTTGTTGACTGGCTGTTCCATAACTAATTTTTTCTTCAGTTTGAAAATTTCCATTTGGCAAAGATATTGCAAGCCCTTGAATAATCTGGATTCGCCTGTTTTCAAGACCACCTAAGTTGGTCAAAACTGACACAGCCCTATTATAATTCTCCTCTCTTTGTTCTTCCCACATTTGTTTTGTATGGATAACTTTTTCATCGCCAAACATTACTTCTTTGCTTAAAGTACCAGGCCAGTTTAAAGCTTCAAAAACAAAACCCCTATCTTGAGAAATTGTTGGTAAGTTGTAAGCTTCAGCATAAGCCCTGGCTTTTAATAAAGCATCCCCACCAAAAGTGCCACTGTCTTCGGCAATATGTCCAAGTTCAATTTTTGGAAGATCTTTTAGAGTAACCAAATTAAATTTTTCCTGCAGACCAAGCGCCTGCCAAGCCAATTTAAAATGACGAATTTTACTGCCGTTAGTGGTGGCGAAAAGTATTGTGGGTTGCATAAGAAATTGTTTAACTAAACATAGAAGCTATTATTAATCAGTGCAAGTAACCAAGAAAAAACTTCAACATCTTGACCTTTTTTGGTTTTGTAATCTAGCTTAAAGAGTACTTTGTAAACTAATTAATTTAGAATATCCAGTATCAATTTTTGGTTTCGTAGCTCAATTGGATAGAGCAGTTCCGTCCTAAGGAAAAGGTTGTGCGTTCGATTCGCGCCGAGACCACCAATAAAATTAACCCCATTTTAGGGATTTTTTTGTTTTTAGGGAGAATCGTAGCGACGATCCCGGATCGCCATTTCTGATCGCCATTTCATGTTTCAACCTCAGCAAATCAACACACAATATTTAACACCATCGCATCCCTCCCTAAAACAGCTGCCTAAAAGAAGTTGCCAATTTGACCACACTGTCTGGAAATTCAAGTTTAAAATTCCTGCCATAAGCGTCTTTCCCAGCTACAAAAAGATACAAAGTATACATGGAAATATTATAGACTATCCAAAAAATAATTCCGTAATATTCATAATCGTTAATCAAAATTCTTCCCTGAGAGAAAAATATTCCAACTGCCAAAGCGTATGCTGAAATAAAAACGGCATTTAATACATACACAAAATTAAACCAGTAATTATTAACATTTTTTTGCCCAGTTGGCTGCCATGACATATTTGTTTTAAAAATTGTATGGAAAAGGGCCAAAGTATAGGCACATAAAGCAGCAAAACTAGCAATAAAAACACCTATTTTTATATTGTGAAGCCTGGTTAAGGGTAAAATAAAGAATGAAAAGAATAAGAACGGAAGGAACGGAACAGTGTACCAAATAGTAATATTTTCGAAATGGTTAGCTAGTGCCACAAAACCAATTACAGAAAGGAAAGAAGGAAAAGCAGCGTGAATGAAATACAAAAACCCAGAAATATAAGACAATCTTGTTTGAAAAGGAATTTTAAGTTTCCAAAAAGTTGAACTAAATAACAAGCTCATACTTCCCTTGCACCATCTATATTGTTGCTTAAAAAAGGAAATAAAATCATCTGGACAATAACCTTGGGCCAAAATGTAAGGAATGTATTTTATCTTAAATTTATTTTGCAGCATCATTACCCCTGTCCAAACATCTTCTGAATGTTCAATCTGGTAAGTTCCACCAAATTTATCTAAACTTGAACGGCGATAGACTGCGTTTGTTCCAACACAAATAGCTCCACCAAATGAATTTCTAGCCACCTGAATTATTCTATAAAAATCTTCTTGGGTGGCAACTGCCCCATATTCTAACCAGCTTTTTTTATGCAGGTTTTTGTGAATTTCAAAGTATTGAGGCGTTTGCAAAATTCCAACGTTCTTATCCAAAATCATATGCGGAACAGTTTCATTCAAAAATTCTGGCAACGGAGCAAAGTCTGCATCGAACACTACAATATATTCGCCGGAGGTTCTTTCAAAACCATATTTCAAATTTCCAGCTTTCTTCATTTCCCCCTTATTAGGCCTAGAAAGATATTCAAATCCATATTCTTTAGCCAAATTTTCCAGCTCTAAATCTCCCTTATCATCAAGCACAAAAACCTTGTAGTTGGGATAATCAATATTGCTTACGCTCAACCAAGTTCTGTTAATAATCTGCCTACTTTCGCCGCATACAGGCAAGAAAATGTCTACGCTTGGCGCGCTGGATTTATTCGATGTAAAAAAATTCACCAAGTTTTTATGATATTTTAAATCTGGGGTTTGATAAAAAAAGTTAATCAAATAAATTATTAGATAATAGCAGCTTAAAATAAATATAAAAGGACCGAAGATAATCCAGTAATATATATTTAAATTCAAAAACATGATATGCCCATAAAGACTTAAAAACCAAGTAAAAATACCAAGGGCATAAACCAGTTTTAAAACGGCCGTGTTATTGATAACATACATGTACTTATCAAAATTTTCGTTGTGAATAGATTTTTCTGCATTTGTTTTTCTAAAATTGTTCCAAAATGACATAATTCCTAATTTTTCCCACATAATTTTTCATAAGTCAAGCCAAAAAATATTAATCAAAAACAACTGGTATCGAGGGAATCGTAGCGGCGATCGCGGATCGCCATTTCCCATATAATTCAAAAAAACAACCCCTATACGGGGGATTATAATATTCTCGAAATTTTATGCTAAATTTACTTTGATCTTCTCTCCTGTCCAAAAACTTGCGGAATAAGTTAAAACTATTGTTTTATCATCTTTTGGAACTTCAAAAACTACTGATCCTTTAACCTTACCTCCAATCGCCAAACTATTAGAACTTAGAGCATCGGTCAAACTATATGAAGTGCTATCAATGGATGAAATTAAACCATCGCCGTCTTGAACTTTAAAATCAAAAGGGCTAAAACTAATTTCAGATGAACTGGAATTAACTAATTCAATATACACTCTAACAAATTCTTTTCCAGCTTTAGGTACTGAAAATTGATTGCCAGTGCTATAATTTCTTTCAATTTTAGTAACAGTTAATTGCTTTCCAGAATTTTCTATTTTCTCGCCGATTACAAAATCTGTTTTAGCTGGTGCCGGTGTAGGCGAAGTTGATTTTTCACTACTATCTGCTACTTTATTTGAAGAATCTGAAGAAGAATTACTAGATTTAGGAGCTGAAGCAATCAAAATTACGAATAATATAACTGCAATTAAGGAGAATTTATATCTCTTTTTTTGGTACCATTGGCGTACTGGTTTGGTTGGCTGGTTTGGTTTTTCTGACATAAACTATTAATGCGTTTAATCTCAATAAAAAAAAAGGAATGTCAAACAATATATTATAATAGGAAAAATCACATCTTATGGAGCCACCCCTCCCCCTTTACTAAAAACCCAAATATTCCAAGGCTTTAACCATGAACATCCTATATGTTTCTTCCCCTCTAAAATCCAACTACGGTGGTGGGGAAAAATTTATTGAAAATTTGGTTACAAGTTTACCTCAGCATCAGCATTCTTTTTTAGGCGGAAGTTTGGCTTTATATAAAGTTTTTGAAAAGTTAGGATTGAAAGCGGAATTAGCTTCAGCAGGATTAGAGCCTGTAACGATTAAAAATTTGATTCTTAGTCCTGTAAGTTTTATAACTGGATTGTGGCATCTTTGGAGGTTTAAAAACGAGTTTAAATCTGCCGACATTATTGTTTCCCCTACTTCATTTACAGAGCTATTTTTTGTTCTTCCCTGGGTAAGAATTTTGTGGAACAGGCCCGTGGTTTTTATAATTCAGAACAACCGTTTCCCAAATTCTATAGCAAAAAGCCCGTTGTTACCAATTTTAAAATGGATGTGGCAAAAATACCCTGTAGTTTTTATGTCCAAAGCCCAGCAAACCGAGTGGAGCGAAAATGGTGAATTGGCAAAATACCCAAGCGTAATTCATCATGGTATTAAAACTTACCAAACCCAGCCGAGCAATTGGCAGGAACGCCCAGAAATAGTATTAGGCTTCATCGCCAGGATTCATGAAGAAAAAGGTATAGATATTTTGTTAAAAGCCCTTAAACTAGTTAATACGAAGGCAAAAATAGTTCTGAACATTGCAGGTGAAGGAGAATATCTTAAAACATTGCAAACATTGGAGGCAGACCTTAATTTTTCACCAAACATTAAAATTAATTGGCTTGGCTTTCTTTCAGAACCAAAAACTTTTTACGATAATTTAGATTTGCTAGTTTTCCCAAGCAGAAAAGAAAGCTTCGGTTTGGTGGTTGTGGAAAGCTGGGAACGCGGAGTACCCGTGCTGTGTTCTAATTTACCAGTATTTTTAGAACTGAAAGACTTTCAGAAGAATATTAAAGAAAGAGATCTTATTCATAATCTAGACGATGTAGAATCTTTGAAAAACCAAATAGAATCATTTCTGGAAAATATAACTTATTGGAGGAAAGCGGAGAATAAAACACAGATTCGCCAAACAGTTTTAGAAAATTTCCAAATCAAGGAAATGGCTAATAAATACGAGGCAATCTTCAATAAATTTTAAGGTACGTAGCGGCGATCGCGGATCGCCATTGATACCACGAATGCCACTACCCCGAAACCTGACGGTTTCACCCCTAGATAGGGGTACTTATGCTGTGTTTTGCAAATGGCGATCCGCGATCGCCGCTACGTGCCAACATAATTCTCCCTTGTAAAGGGAGGTGCCCGTAAGGGCGGAGGGTTACTGGCAACACGAGGCAATACCAAAACCACCCCGAAGGGTGGCTTAAGATACAGAAAGAAATAGTTTAACTATTTGCTGCCTTTTACAGCTTCTTTCAAAGTTTTGCCTACTTTATATGCTACACTAGTGGAAGCAGGGATTTGCATAGGAAGTCTAGATTTTGGATTTACACCCATTCTAGCACTGCGGGTGACTCTGCGGAAAACGCCGAAGCCAGTGATGTTGACTTCTACTCCTTTAGCCAAAGAGTCAGTAACCACAGAAACAAAACTGTTTAAGAATTTCTCGGATTGAGCTTTGGAAACACCAAGGCTGACGGAAATTGCATCAACAAGTTCTGTACGATTTAATTTTTGAGTTGTACTTTTAGCCATTCATATCACCTCCTTTCTAAGTAATTACGCCGAACCTAAAAGTAAGTTGGCTTTTTGTCAAGGAAGTATGCTAAAAACCTGCTATTTTATACTTTTTCAAAACCTCTAAAGTTGCTCTACAATCCCCAAGCGCGTTATGTGCTTGAAAATCAAAAACCTCTAATTTATCAGCTAAACCACCCTCTTTAGAAAGTGAAGTTATAGGAAAAGGAATTGCAAGATTGTTTTGTTCTGCCTTGTAATTAAAATAATAAGCCAAGCTTTTCGTATCTATAAAATTATTGCCTAACACCTCGTTAATATCTCTGGAATCAAAACCATTTTTGCAAAAAATAGCATCTAGATAAGCATAATCAAAGGGATAAAACTGGGCTATCACAATTGGTGACTGTTCAAAATTATCTTTAACCAAGTTTATAAATTCCTTGCAAAACTGTAACTGACTAATTTGAAACCCTCTATTATTTAAATCAATCCCGTTTATATCCATTGCCACTGGGTCAATTTCCGAGTGCGGATCGGCTGTAATTTCCCACACTTGTTCTTGAAGTATATTCAAATCTTTATCAGCTAAAATTACCCCAACTTGAATTAAACAATTCTTTGTAGGATGAAGTCCTGTTGCTTCGGTATCTATAACTAAGTATTTTGCGTTCTTTGACATATGCTTTTTATATAGATAAACTATAAAACTTAATAACGCAAGAACTACGAAAAATATGAGAGGAAAAGATTTATTTACAATCATTCTAACCATCCTATCAATTATTGGGGTAGTAGTAATTTATTTTTTTATTGTTCAAGAAGTAATTATTCCAGCACAAAGTAGGGCTACTTTTGAAAAATTAAATTATAAATAATTAATGTTAATTTAAATTGGGCAAAATGAAAACCGCCTTTCGGCGGCAATCGTGCAATACTTAGTGCTTTACTAATTAGTAACTATTTTGCGAAGTGCGTAAACACTTGCGAATACTACTAAAGAGGCTACAACTAAGCTTGAGTTAACACCTAGATTATCTAAGTATGCCCAATTAATTCTTGCTAACATATTTTTTGGTAAAATTCTTTAACTAAACAACAAAAAATATGGTTAACTTTTTGTACATTTAATTAAATTGAGCTTCGTATATAATCAAAACATAATTTTGTCAAGATGTTTATAGATTATGGCTTGAATTGGATAGTAATCTTAAATTTTGTTTTGATATATTATTTTAAATAATGATTATTAGTTTGTTTTGGATATATTTTCTTTACCTAGTCATAGCCAAATATAATTAATCTTTAAGACTTTCTTGTTTTTAGCTTGACTAAATTGCTTGGTAGAATTTATCTAGGTTAATAGCTGATATTGATTCTGCCTTTATAAATACATTATGTTTAGACGACTCCTTTTGGTATTCACCGACACTGAATTAAGAACCAAATTAATTAAAATAATTTTATTATTAATTGGCGCAAGACTTCTTGCCCACATACCTATTCCAATCTTAGGAATTCAAGATATTTCCACCATTATAGATTCTGACGCTGTATTTGGATTATTAAATACAATTTCAGGAGGTTCATATGGAAGACTTTCCTTTGTAATGTTAGGGGTAGGACCATATATTACTGCCAGCATTGTAATGCAACTTCTTGGAGTAATTGTTCCACAAATTGCTGATATCCAAAAGAACGAAGGTGAAGCAGGCAAACAAAAAATTAACCGCTGGACTAGATGGTTAACTGTACCTCTTGCTGCTTTCCAATCATGGGCTATTTTGCAATTCTTAGCCTCTGGAACAAGCTCTACTGGTGCAACAATCACCTTGCCAGCTGTTTTAAAGCAAACCGAAATTACTCTATCTTCCTTCGGATACTGGGCCTTGGTTATTTTATCAATGACTGCGGGAAGCATTATTATGATGTACATTGGGGAAATTATTACCGAATACAAAATGGGAAATGGAATTTCCTTGCTTATTCTTTCAGGAATTGTGGTAAGATTACCAGATCAATTAAGCAAATATTGGCAATTAATCCAACCAAACTTACAAGAATTATTTAGCAGATTTACTTGGAGCAAAGCAGGAAACTGGGATGTTTGGAAAAGTTTTCTATGGGAAAATAGCACTTGGACACCAGCCCGTGGATTCTTTGAAATATTTATTTTATTCACTCTAACTTTATTGCTTGTTGTTTTTGTAAACGATGCAGTAAGAAAACTAGTAGTAATTTATTCAAGAAGAGGCCATAGCGAAGGCAATTCAAGAACATTGGGCAGAATAACTGCAGATTTACCAATTAAAGTAAACATCGCTGGTGTTATTCCAATTATCTTTGCAGTTGCGTTCATTGTATTTCCTTCTATTATTTCCAGGTTCTTCTCTACCGCGAACATTTCCAGCTTAGCAACTGGGGCTAGCCAAGTAGAAAACTATCTTTCTACCCAAAACAAGCAAGATGCAATAAAACCAGAAGGCTTACCAGCCAGAAATTACCTAGGTTTCTATTTCAGCAAGAACACAGATACAATTAAAACTGCCATTAATTACGATCCAACCACCGGACAAGAATTATTCGGTTTTACAGTTACCACCCAAAAAGAACTTGAAAACTCTTTCTTTGAAGGAACACCTTTAAGCTTTAAAACACCAGCTACCAACCTTGGTTTCTTGCCTGAATACACTGTAAGAACTAACGGAATTTTAGCTTACACATTCTTCTACTTCTTACTGGTAATCTTCTTCACCTACTTCTTTACTTCCACAGTAGCCTTTAAAACTGAAGATGTTGCTGAAAACTTGCAGAAAAGTGGTGCCTATATTCCAGGTTTCAAACCAGGTTTAGAAACACAGAACTATCTAGATTATGTTTCAAACAGAATTAATGTAGCAGGTTCATTGTTCCTTGCTTTAATAGCGGTAGTTCCAATTGTCTTCACCCAAAACATCAACTTCGGGGACGGAACATTAAGTGGAATTGTTGGCGGAACAACCTTGTTAATTTTAGTTTCAGTAACCATTGAAACCCTAAAACAAATCGAAGCCCAAGCCACCAGCATAGACTACGAAAGATTCACCAAATACTAGGATAAAAAATTGTGATCGTAGCGGAGGGGCCCACCCCTCCTTTTTGTTGGGAAAATAATGTTACGAGAAACTCTAGCCGTTGGCGACAATCGACCAAAAAACTTAGTTTTTGTGAATTAACAGGCTTAGATCCTGAAATAAATTCAGGATGACAGTTTAGTTACGGCATCACAATATACATAAAAAAAACGGCTTAAAAACTCTATTTAGCCACCTTAACAAACTTCAAAACCAAATGCCCCACAAAAGCCTGAGGCCTGGCGTATTCCAAGAATTTCTTTTCGTTGTCTAGGTTTTCAAGTTGATAACCACCAATACCTTCTAATTCTTGTAAAAACGGTGGTAATAGCCGTTTTCCGTCAATTTGATAGAAAGGAACGCAGCCAATTACTTCGGCAATGCCTAATTCACCGCTAGAGGCTAACATTTTTTCCCAAATCTTTTTTATTCCCTCCCATTCTGTTTTCATTTGAATTGGCAATGGTTTTCCCTTAAAATTAAAACCCAAATAGCCTTCGGTAACAATACTTACTTCTGAAAAATTTTCCTTACTAATTTCTTGGTTATAAACCGGCGAGCTTTCTAATGTAGCCGAAGTTAAATAGGAAGCATCAAGTTGAAAAGACTGAGCTAGTTTAGCGAGTGGTGGAAGTGTCGGTGGATTTTCTTCGGCGGAGGTTTGTCCATTTACTACAGGCAATGTTAACCTATGTTTTCTTAGAAATTCTTGATTAAAAGCTTTCACAGCAAATTCATAGTTTTCCATTATTTCGTCGTTTAATTTTTGTGGATTAATATCTGAAGCGTAAAACTTTTCTTTAATATCCAAACCAGCTAAAATTACTCTTCCATGCCCAGCGAAAGGATCCCAAATGGTTTTCTTTTCAGTAAAATTAAGCAAAGTTCTGGCAAATTTCATGTTAATAATTCCCCTAGCCATATCGCCTTTGGGTAAATTCATATCCAGGTTAGACCAAAATTCTTGATTAGCCATTTCTTCAATTCTACCCAGCCAAACTGTACCTTTTTCCTGAACCAGCATCCACCAAACCTTGGCGTTCTTCCAATGCCCATAACTAGGAATAGTTGGCATTAGTTGAATATTAACTTTTTTAATTCCAGCTCCTTTTGCAATTTTTAAAGTTTGCTTTTGCCATTTAAAAGGAATAACAATTCCAGCCATTTTAGTTGGATTATTCTTGGTATAGGCATTAATTTTTTCTTCCAAAACCTTATAAAATTCCTCTTCGCTTAATCTATAACCCTCTTCCCACTGCATTTCCATAGTTCCACCAAAAACCAAAGAACCAGTTTTTTCTATATCAATTTTGGTTTCAGAAAAAAGCCATTTATCATGAACATAATCAATTTTAGCCTTTAATTGATCCACCTCCACAAGGCCAACAATAGGTTGATGACCAAGCCTATAAAAATATTTGTATTGCACCTTTCAAGGGAAGCAGGGGTAGTAGTAGATGTCAATCAAGCAACCGTAGCGACCGTCGAGGACGGTCATGTCGAGGACGGTCATGTCGAGGACGGTCATGTCGAGGACAGTCATAAATATGTTCACCAAGGATAACCACCTCACCATCAACAATTAAACTCATCCACCTCCCAATTCTGGGGATTCAACAATGTATATTCCCGAATTCTATTTAAATCATTCTCACCCCGGATTATATGATCATAAAAACCTTTCTGCCAAAAAGAACCCGTAGCGGCGATCGCGGATCGCCATTGTGAGGATCGCCATTTCGCGGATTGTAATATCTCAGATATCGATTGAAATTTTGTCATATCAGGCAAATTACCGTCCTCTGAATGACCGTCCTCGACGGTCGCTACGGTGTTTTTGAGAGTTTCTAATTTGAATCTCTTGATAATTTTACCTAGGTCTGTAGTCTTTAAGGAAAAATTTGAGGATGGCACTCCGTTAAATCCAATTATTGCATGGAAATGATTTGGCATAATAACAAAATAATCTAGAACAATATTATTAAACTGCGTTGGTAAATTAAGCCAAGAACTTTCAATTATTTTCCCCAATATATTTAATTCCATGGAACCATTTTTCACTTCGCCAAACAAACGATTCATATCCTTTACACAAACCGTAACAAAATACCAATTATTTTTTTGATATAATTCAGGATCGGGAAGCCTGGCGAATTTTCGTGTAAATTTCTTATACATCTTCGAATGATAAAATATTTCAGATAATATTTCAAAATATTTTTATGTTCACAGATTGAACAGATTGCCACTTTGACATTTGACCGTCCGCGATATGACCGTGTCTTCATGACCGTCCTCTGAATGACCGTCCTCGACATGACTGTCCTCGACATGACCGTCCTCGACATGACCGTCCTCGACATGACCGTCCTCGACGGTCGCTACGAGTGGATTTGACAACCGTTTCTACCCAAATCAAAAAACTATAATGAACATCTACCTTCCCACTTTAAAATCTGGCTGGATTGATATTGACCAGGCTCGTCACCTGCACTCGCTGCACCCTAAAATTGGGGATATTTATTCATTTACAAATTTAAACGGAGGTTTTGGGCAGGCTAAGATTACAGAGATAAACAAGAAACTGAGTTCGTATAATATTGAATTTTTGGAGATTAAGACCACAGAAAATCCCCCAGAAAAAATACTATTTCAACACCAAACCGACAAACTTTACTTGGAAAAATTAGTCGAATTAATGCCAATTGCCGGGGTTTCTAAAATATACATTTATAGTGGAGATTTCTCACCCAAACAAAACTTACAAACCGACCGATTAAACAAAATTCTTATCCGTTCCTGTGAACAAAGCCATAACCTTTTCCTACCAGTAATAGAATTATTGGACAAACAAACCTGGCAACAAAAAATTCAAGAGCAAAACCCAAAATGGCTCCACCAGATTAACACCGTAGGGGAGAATTTTAATTCTCCCAAGGGCACGGAGGCCGTAGAGGCGGCGACCACGCCGCCACCAACACCACAATCCAAGGAATCCATGGAGGAAAAATACCCCTATCTAGGGGTCAAACCGTCAGGTTTTGGGGTAGTAGCGGGGTTAGCCTGCCTAGCAGGCCCAGAAGGAGGCTTCAGCCAAAAAGAAGAAGAAACCTACAACAATTTAAAATTAGAACGAGTCCAACTAGGCCAAAATATTTTGCCAGCCTGGCTAGCCGGCTACACCTATTTTGTAAATAAAATGTAACAAAAAAATATAGCCTCGCGATTGAGGCTATTTAAAATTTTATTCTATTTTGATAGGTTAAAAGATGATCAACGCTATCTGATAAAGGCTTTAGCAAGACCCGTCATCATTCCCAGGGTGAAATCTTCATAGCAAATGTAGTAACCACCATCTTTGATTGTACAAAAAGTTGGTTCGTAATCTATACTGCAGTAAAGATCACACAAGCAATTAAATCTAATTCTATTGCTGTTGCTGCTAAGAACTATAGGTTCACCATTTTTCTCTGCAAGATACAATGCAATCCTGTCTGGAGTGCTTCCAACCTTGTAATCAGGATGATTGGATATGTGCAGTAAACTCATTTATGTTTCCTCAAGTAGATTATTTATATAAAATCACACTTCCCAAAAATTTGCAAATTTCCCTGGTTTGTGCATAGCTTAAATAATGTCATCTACCAGAATTAGTTTGAATTATTGGCGTTGTTTCGAGCAGCAGAATTTTTCTCTGCCAAATCACTCTTTTTTGCTTGTCGATGAAAATGGAAGCGGCAAAACCAGCCTGCTTTCTGCCTATTACAGCCTGTTAACCGGGAAACCTTGGCCGGCAAGTAAATGGAAGGATAATTTACAGCAAGGCAGAGACTATTTTGGAATTGGCCTAAATAAAGATTGGTCGGTTACTGGCAAAATTTCACCCAGCGGCAGATTAATAAGCTCGATAGTTTTCCCTGAAAAATTGGTTTTCCCTAAAGTAATAACATATTTACCCAGTGACAATTATTTTTTGAATTTACCTAGAGCCCAGAAATTGGCAGTTTTAGACAACAGTTTAGGTGAAATGTTCGACCAAGAATATACCAATTTACTAAATAAATTAGACCGAGCAGTTCGAAGCAAAAGCTTGCTAATTAAAAATTATATTAACGAAAATATTCACCCAGATAGTATTATTTTAGATAAAATTAATTCAGATTTATTGGATAGCACAATACAAATTTGGGTTTACCGGGCTAACTTTTTCTTCCAACTTTATAGAAATAGATACGAATACGGTGACTGGATAAATAGCCAATTTAAAGACTGGCAAATTGATTGGGAAATAACTAATTTCAGAGGAATAAAGTTAAATATTAAAAAGATTGATGACCAATTTAATTGGGATAGATGGTCTTTAATTCCCGATTTAGAAAAACCGAACTATTTTAAAAAATTACTTTCAGGACTAGATTTCAACCAACTTTGGTTTAACGAAGCTGCAGCTGGAAAAGTGCTTTTTGGAGGCCATCGCGACGATTTTTTTTGGCTAAGTAAACACCAGAACGCCACCCAAATTTTATCCCGCGGCGAAATGAGGTTATTGGCCTTATATTGGAAAGAAATTGTTCGGCGAAACCTGCCCTTGGGTAGCGAAGTAATTTGGTTGCTGGATGATTTATTTAATGAACTTGATGAAATTCGGGAAAACCTATTTTTCAAAACCGTAAAAAGAGAACAAGATTATATTTTTGCCACCTCAACCAGAAAAGTAAATTTCGAACTGGCCACCTACTCTTTAGAACAGCTTAAACTTGATTAAAATACTTGACAATCGATATTATTCAACAAAATTATTATCATAATATGAACATTATTTATTACCTTTTAGGATCTTTTATTACTTTAATTTTATCTGTTTTATACAATGTAATTATTAACGGAAGTTTCTTGTTAAATCAGCCCACACTAATTGATTTAGCCATTCGTTCAGCTATAGCAGGCTTCGCTTTCCTGGCTGCTGATTACATAGTTAGAAGAAAGACAAGCTAATTTATATTTTAAAAAGGCGTAGCGGAACCCTTGCGGTTCCATTTTTAGGTACTTTTTCTGTCAGCAAAATAACTTGCCTAATGTCAAAAAGTATGCATTAATAAAAGAGGTAATATTGTTATTTTAAAAAGGAGAAATTACCATGTTTGAATTGATTTTTACCAACAACAATCAAAACAACTCAAAAGACATCTGCAATATTCAACTGCCCAAAGTTGAAAAATTAGGGCTAATTGCTAGATTTAAAGGTGTGGTTGGCAACGATGAGATCATCTCTGGCCAAGGTTCAATTTGGCAAAATGACAATCCATTTCCACAACTAACATTGCATAGCAGTGAAGGTCTCGAGAGTTGGGTTGGTCACACGGGATGCTTGGTATATATTGCTGCAAACCCAATTCTATACAGAGTCCCAATGATTGGGTTGAGTTTTCATTATGATAACTACGGTGATACAGCTAGTACTCAAGTACTTCTCACCTCGTTATCGATAAATTGACGGTGAAACAAAGGCTTTGCAACTGTGCAGAGCCTAAATTTTTATCCAAGTTTACTTCCCTTTACACCAAACAAAATATTCTTCAAAACCTAAATATGATCTACCTAGACTACGCTGGTTCAACCCCTGTTTTGCCTGAACTTTTGGAACATTACAATTCCATCACTACCAAATATTGGGGCAACCCTTCGGCAATTCACCCAATTGGAAGATTGGCAAAATCAGAATTAGAACTTAGCAGGTTAAAAGTTTTAGATAATTTAGGCGTTTCTAGGGAAACCCACAACCTGGTTTTTACCTCGAACATAACCGAAGCCAACCACCTAGCCATCCAAGCCTTCAAACCCCGTAGCGGCGAAGTTAACGAGCCAAGGGCAAACGAGGATAAAATACCCCTGGTAAGGGGTCAGAGCGAAGCTCTGGGGGTAGCAAGGGGTCAAGCCGTAAGGCTTGGGGGTAGCGGCGAAGTTTACGAGCCACCAGACCCAATCCTATACTCCAACCTAGAACACGACTCAATCCTTAAAAATATTAACAACCTTGAAGAAAAAAACAGAGTTGAATTGGATTTAGAAGGATTCATAGACTTGGCGGATTTAGAAGCAAAAATCACTAACGGAATAAAACTGATCTGTATTCAATCTGTAAACAATGAAATTGGAACTATTCAGCCGCTAAAAGAAATCCGAGTTTTGGTAGATAAAATAAATCTTATTCGAGGGCAAGAAGGAGTAGCTAAATTATATATTTTTTCCGATTCCGCCCAAGCTCCAAATTGGCTTAACTTAAAAGAAATTATGGAAAATGTGGATATTTTAAGTTTAAGTAGTTCTAAAATTTATGCACCAAAAGGTGTTGGCTGTTTGGTTTACAAAAAAGAAATTAATCTTGATTCCGAGGTTAAAGGAGGTACTCAAGAGAGTGGAATAAGGGCTGGAACCGAAAATGTAGCAGGCATTTCCACCTTCACAAAAGCCTTGGAAATAAGCCAAAATAATTTGGAGATAAATGTTAAAAATGCTCTGAATATTAGAGACCATTTAGCTTCTTTAATTTTACAATCTAACCCAGAAATTACTATTAACGGTTTTTTTGAACAAGGCGATTTTAAAAAACGAGCAGCCAACAACCTAAATATTTTCATACCAAAAATAAATACCGATCAAATCTTAACCTTCTTAAGCTTACAAAATGTATGTGTTAGTTCTGGCAGTAATTGCCAAAGCGGAGCGACTAAAGAAAGCCTTTTAATTAAAGAAATTGGGAATAAACAAGTTGGTGCCAACCTAAGAATTAGCCTAGGAATTTTAACTACCAAAGAAGAGATTATTGAATTTGCAAAAATACTCTCAGCTTCAATTCAAAAATTAGCTGCATAAAATTTCAGCTAAAAATTACTGCGATTATGAATAAACCGACCATCGATTTACACAGCCTAAATGGTTTTGGGAAATATATCGATCAACACGATGTTTGGCATGCTTTAGATAAATTTATTGTACAAACAAAGCTTAATAAAGCCAGGCAAATTAAGTCTGGTTTACATGTTCAAATTGCCATTATTGTGGGCAAAGGTTTACAATCGAAAAATTTAATCGAAGGAAAAAACCCACTTAGATATTTTGCCGAAAGCTATCTAAATACTTGCAACTATAAATGGAAAACTGCCGATTTTCTGGGAGGAGGAGATGGAACTATTTTCGCTGAAATTATCTAGAAAACTACTTGAAGAAAATTTTATTTAATATCTAAAATATACCACAAATTTATAAATTGCCTTCTTTCTGCCACAACAGAATTTATTTTTGTAATGCTGTTCGTAGCGGAACTAAGAAGGTTTTCTGAAACTTTATTCAATTCTTCATTCATGTCTGTCCAAACTGGCCTTGCTTGAACTATTCTGTCGTAACCTGTTAACCAGTCTAGTCTCCATTTACCATAATTTGGAACAAGTTTAGTTTTCAATTTCAAGGCTTCGTTGCAGCTATCAATGCTTTGGGTTACACCGCTAGAAATTTGTTGCCAAAACTGGGTATTTTTGATTCCTTCAAAGTTTTTAGACAGATTAATTAAATTCTCGCAGGCTGTTTTAACTTCAGCCACACTTCCATTACTAGCTTCAATTTTCTGGCATGTTTGTACCCATGCATTTCTATACTCTAGAAAATTAGGAACAGTTCCAATCATATCGGATAACTTGCTCCATTCTTGCAAACCGTTTACATAAGTTGAGAAAAAATTCTGATAAATTTCCTGTATTTCAGCACTGTAGAAAACCCCGGAGGTGGGTAATTTTTTGTATGAAGCATCCGGAACTAATGACAGTTTCAATCTATCGATTTTTTCCAAATCCTCTTTTTTAGTTTTGTATGTTTCTTGTTCGCTGCAAACTTTATCGGAGAAATCAATGAAGTAAGTATCTAATTCTTTTTGCATGTTGGAAACAGTACTAACTTGGTTTGTATATCTTTCTTTTAGCTCAACAATCTTTTTGGAAGAAGCATCGGCATAATTCTTTAATATTAATGGTTGTAGTCCCTGGAAATAGAATAACAGCACTCCTAAAATGCATCCAATTGCTATGGCTGGAAGAATAATTTCGTTATTAAATTTTGGAAAAAAACTTCGTTCAGTTTTAATTTTATTCTTACTAACTTCTACTGGTTTTTGCTCTATTGTTGGTGTAACTGCAGATAGATTTATCTCTTGTTCAATAAAGTTATCCGAAATAACTTCTTTCTTATTCATACCATGACATTTGTGATTAAGCGATTCTTTTGTCAAATTACAAACCTAAATCTCGGTTTATTTTATTTACTTGATTAATTATTTTTTGCTGATCAGCTTCAGTTTTTCCAAAATACTTTTTACCTGTTACATCGGCCACAAAATATATAAAATCATTTTGATCAGGATTTAATGCAGCTTCAATATTAAAGTATTGGGGATTCGTAACTGGGCCAATTGGGTATCCAGAAATTAAGTAAGTATTGTATTTGGTATTGGCTAATTCATCATCAAGGAAAATACAACCTTCCAATTTAAAAGTTTGCTGACACACTTTTTTACCATAACCATATTCAGCCGTTACATCGCTTTGCCACTTCATCCCCTGCTCTATTCTATTGTAAAAAACACCAGCAATTATTTTTCTTTCCTTATTTAATTCTGCCAACATAGCGTCATCTTTAATTCCCTTATTCCTTCCTGATTCCTTTTCCATAACCGAAGCCATAATTACAATTTTACTGAAGTCTTTTCCCTTAGCTTGATTCTCTAGTTTCGTCCATACTTTGTTATAAAAATTATCTAAGAAAGTATTAAAAACTTTTTCTACTGAAGTTGGTTGGAAAAAATCGTAAGTATCTGGATATAAATATCCTTCAGGATAATATTTGGCACAATTCTTCAAATTTCCATATTCACATTTTAAAGGTTCAGGTAAAAATGGATAGTCTGTTTTATTAAAATTTTTGTAATTTTTAGCGAAAGCTTGAAACTCCGAAGCTTTTATAACACCTTTTTCTTCTAAAATAGCAGCCATTTGATCGATATTCAAACCTTCCCTGATAGTTACTTTTACAGTAGGAAGTTTAGGAATTTTGGCCAATTCATCCAGTTTAAATTTAGTCTGGTCATCAATTTGATTCAAAATATCCTGGCTGGTTGTTGGTACTTTTATCTTATATTCGGCACTTAACAAGTTTCTGATAGGATTAATCTTAGCTTGCAATAAAATTATATCTTTGGAGGAAATAACTTTATCTTGCTCCAATTTTTCAGCAACATCGCTTAATTGTTGACCTTTGGTAACTTTAATTGTATATTCTCCTGTTGGTGAATTATTTGGCCAACTGTACCATAATTGATAGCCACTAAAGCTTAACCAGCCTACTAAAATTACTACAATCAAAATGATAGCTGAAATAGCTTTATTTTTAAATAACATAAAAGAATACCAGCAAACATTGTAAAATGAAATTCTTTGTGTCAACTTTCAAAAAAACCCTTTGCCCAAAACCAAACAATAAAATATAATACCCGTAGCGGCGATCTCGGATCGCCATTGGTGATACACAAATTCCCTACACTTCTAACCCTCCGCCCTCTGGGCACCTCCCTTTAGCACAAGTGCAGTTCGAACTTGCTTCGAACGACCTGTGGGGCACGAGGAACAAGGGAGAATGGGGATAAAACAAAAGCGGGAAAAACAAAACAAAAACAAATATGTCTAACAAAGACCAAACTAGTTCAAACAATAATTCTAAATTAAAAACTGAGAATGTAAAATTAGAGAATTCTAATAATCCAAAATTAAAACAATTCCTACAATCTAAACAAGGACAATATTCTTTAATCTCTGTACTTGTTCTTGGTGTACTTCTAATTTCAGGATTATTTACTTACAACATATTAAAACAAGATGATACAGCACAAGCAGCCAATACTTTAGCCACAGCCTTTAACCCATCAGATTGTACAACTTATACAGCCAACGGAGGAACAACAGCAGCAGGAGTATGTTTTGTTAAACTATATGAAAAAAGTGGAGTATTATATAAAAGTTTAGACATAGCCCCAGGAGAAGCAGTTAATGTAAGAAACTATTACAATAATACAACAACAGCCAGTGTAACAGCAGCAAATATTACAGACAGCATGCCAGCCAACTTTACCAGAGTTGGAAATGTAACAAATAACTATGTAGATGCAGCCCCAGTTACTTTAAACAATAATGTATTTACAGGACAAAACCTTGCAGTAGCCCCTGGTGCTGGTTACTTTGGTTATGCTGCGGATAATACTGTTACGTCTAGTAATTTGGAATTGGGAAAATTTCGTAATCTTTATGAACAACACTGTTCCATTCCAACTCAGCAGAACGAAATTTTTACATCAGGTGCTGGAAACTATGACTTAGTTGGTCTAAATGATGCAACAGGTAACAACTGTGCGGGTACTGTAGCTGGAACTTTCCTAAGTGCATACAATATTCGTATTACTGGAATGAGGTATATTAGAGTCCAGCAATGTGCAATTCCAACCCTTTTAAATGAAATTTTTGCAAATGCTCAAGCATACAATACAGCCTTGGGTGCAACCGATCCAACTGGAAATAACTGTGCAGGTACAGTAGCTGGAACTTTTGTAACTGCATTCAACGTTGATACATTAGGAAATAGATATCTAAGAAATCAAAACTGCACTATTCCTACAGTTCAAAATGAGTTATATATGAATGGACAAGCTTACAACACTGCTCTTGGGGCAACTGATCCTACCGGGAGCAACTGTGCAGGTACAGTAGCTGGAACCTTTGTAAATGCATTTAATATTGACACCTCAGACACCACCCGAGGCTACGGCTACATCGGCTACACAATGCAAGCTACAGGAAGCTTTACTAACAACCAACAAGTAGGAACAACAGCAACCCTAAATGCAGGTGGTGCTAAAACTTCAGGAGTATTAGCAGATTTAACAATAACCAATGTTCCAACCCCAAACATTTCCTATACTAAACTTTATTCTGTAGATGGAGGAACAACCTGGTCACCTACAGTTTCAGCTAACCCTGGTCAAAGCGTTTTAGTAAGATTATGGAATGAAAACACAGGAGGTGCTTCTGTAACAGAAGGAAACATTAAAGATTCTTTACCAGCAACCTTCACTTATGTAGCAGGATCTGCTAAGAATTGTTTAAATCCAAGTACAACTACAGTAACTTCCCCAGATAATAGTGAACTTGTTTGTGATACAGGAACACCAACACAGAAAGATTCTTTATTCTCTACACTTACAAATGCCAGTGGAGTTTCTCCTTCAGCAGGTTTGTATGACGGAGCTTCTGCCAGTGTAGCTACAGGTGGTACTGCTTTCAATGCTGTAGCTGGAACTAAAGAGATTGGGAAGTTTAGGTATTTAAACATTTCAGGCTGTTCTTATGGAACCACTACTACAACTGCAGCAACATATAATACAACTTCAGTTATTTCTAATGGATATGGACAAGATCCAACAGCTACAAATACTGCAGATACTTTAAATTGTGTAGACCCTTCAGCCTCAACATATTTTGCAGCAGGTTCAAAGAGGGTTAATTTAGATACTCTTGGTAAAAGATTTGTAAACATTTCAGGCTGTTCTTATGGAACCACTACTACAACTGCAGCAACATATAATACAACTTCAGTTATTTCTAATGGATATGGACAAGATCCAACAGCTACAAATACTGCAGATACTTTAAATTGTGCCGATCCAGCTCCATCAGTATTATTTAGTGCTGGGTCTGCATTGTCTGCTATCGACACCCTAGACTCCACCCGTTCCAAATCCTATATCCAATACGAAATGATTATTCCTGCAGGTACAGCAGGTGGAAACTATGGTACTACTTCTACAATATCTTCTACTGCGACTACTGCTGAATTTACTCCTGTAACAAGTGGAGCTAATGGAAGTGGAATTACAGTAACAGGAGACCCAGCTTTCTCTGTTAAAAAACTTCTTGCTTTACCAACCTCAGGAACAGGATCAAGTGCAGTATGTCCAACAAGTACATCTTCTTATTCAACATCTCTTTCTAACACAGCCCCAGGTGCTACAATTTGTGTAAGACTTGCTTACCAGAATAAAACAGCAGGTGCAGTAAATAATGCTGCTATTACAGATACACTTTCAAGTGGATTCACTTACATTAACAATTCAACATCTAACTGTTTAACCCCAGCTACAGGATCTGAACTATGTTCTAGTGATTCAGCCCAAGCAGGTGCAGGTTGGACAGGAAACAATGGTTGGACAGGATCTAACTTTGCTCTTGCCCCTCATGCAGGATTATATGGTCAAAGTGCTACAGGTGCTACTTCGGTTATGGAAATGGGGAAGAAGGGATTCTTTAATTATCGTGAATGTTCATACTTAAAGACAACTGCAGATTATATTTTAGATAGATTTTTGTTTGATCTTGGAAACACTGCAATTAATACATTTAATTGTGCCTCAACTTTACCTGCTACTTATGTTAATAATACTACAGGAACAGGTGCTAATCCACAATCAGTCCTTGCTACTAGATATTTGCACATGAGATCTTGTAGTTATGCAAGTACAACAATTACTGATACTAACTTAGATCAATTCACCTTCCACAACAATACTGCAAATGCCACTTATGACTGTACTGCTGGAATTTTAAGCCAAGGTTTAAATCCACCATACGACATTATTGGAAACGGTGGAACAGACGGAGTAATCGATTACGATATGCTTTCTAATAGATATGTTCACATAAGACAGTGTTCTTATACAAATAATACTAATGGAGATACCATTTTAGATAGAAGGGTAATTGCTGCAAATAATGTTATTACAGACCCTTATGACTGTAACTCATTTTCACTTGCTGGATATGTAAACGGTAACGCTGGTGGCGCTAGCTCGTATAGTTACGACCTCCTAGACCCAGCCAACGGAACAGGCTACATCCAATACAAAGTAACAAGCCCATTAAACCCAAGTTCAGCTTCTGTAACTCTACCGAATGTAAGCTTAAGTGGAACCAATCAAACAACATCTACAGGAAACGCCACAATTAACTTCAACATTCCAGCAACAGGATGTACAGTAAACGACCCATGTGCCCTATTCGACACAGCCTTAACCTATTCTCCAACCCAAGCCCTAGCCAAAAGATATGGAGGAAGTGGTTCTACTACAGCAGGAGATCTAACCCTTACAGTAAATGATTCAAC
>Ga0315902_10001351_pt1 | contig 39429 bp, 30 predicted proteins | sample LakEriMetagenome_9_FD_203523 | JGI IMG/M metagenome (GOLD analysis project Ga0315902, IMG submission 203523) | Freshwater fungal communities from buoy surface, Lake Erie, Ohio, United States - Buoy 12 MA117 | ecosystem: Environmental > Aquatic > Freshwater > Lake > Lake biofilm | place: USA...
GCGAGCAGATGTGAGTGCATATCATGACTCGCCTAATCTGGCTGTTTTAGAGTGAAAGTCTAGCGCGAATCTTAAAAGCCTTGAAAGCTACGCTTTCAAGGCTCTGCGATGCAATCGCCCTGCTAAACCAAGCAATCTTGGGCATTTCTATTTGCCAGAGTGTAATTTTAAGGTCTTATTTCCACTGCAATCGATAGAATTTGTCTTTTTTTACGTTTATATGTGAGCTCCCTCCTTTTTTCTTATGAAATTCGCATACCTAGCCACCTTACCTGCTTTGCTTCTTCTCTCTGGATGTGGAGACGATTCCTCGGCCACGTCCGAGAAATCCAATGACAAAGCGACTACCGAAACCAGTGAAAGCTCGGTAGCAACGACCGCGACCCTTCCAGAAACGATTTCTTTCAACGAGCACATCCAACCCATACTTTCCGAGTATTGCTACCACTGCCATGGTCCGGACTCTGGCACTCGTGAACCGAAAAAAGAACCCCTGCGCCTAGATATCGAAGCCGAGGCTTTCAAAATCCGCGATTCTGGAACTCCCGTCATCATCAAAGGCAAACCTGCAGAGTCGGAATTGGTAAGATTGATCAAATCTACCGATAAGGACGAGATCATGCCTCCACCGAAAAGTCACAAGGTGATGAATCCCAGAGAGATCGCTCTTCTCGAAAAATGGATCGCACAAGGCGCGGAATATGAAGGTCACTGGTCCTACGAGCCAGTCGTGCGGGTCGACCCGCCGAAAAACGATTGGTCAAACAAACCCATCGATGGCTTCATCCACGAAAAACTCGCCCTAGCTGGACTCAAGCCGAACGAGCCAGAAGATCCGCGCAGATTTCATCGCCGCCTGAGCTTCGACCTCACCGGACTTCCACCACAACCCTCCGATACCGACGCCTTCGTCGCCGCTTACGCAAAAGATCCTGACGCGACTGTTTCAGCGGAGGCCGATCGACTCTTAGCAACCAGCGCCAGCGCCGAGCACTTTACCCGCCAGTGGCTCGACGCCGCACGCTACGCCGACACCCACGGCATCCACATCGACAACTACCGCGCCATCTGGCCTTACCGCGATTGGGTCATTCGCTCCTTCAGCGCCAACATGCCTTGGGATCAATTCACTACCGAACAAATCGCCGGCGATCTCTTACCTCAACCCAGCCTTGATCAACAAATCGCCACCGGCTTCCTGCGTTGCTTAGCAACCACTGGTGAAGGCGGCGCCATCCCCGAAGAATACGATGCAATTTATGCCACCGATCGCGTCGATACATTAGGCGCTCTCTGGCTCGGTCTAACAGCAAGTTGTGCATCTTGCCACGACCACAAATTCGATCCTTTCTCCACCAAGGAATTCTATCAGCTCACCGCGTTTTTCAGAAACAACACGATGTCCGCCTTAGATAGGAACAGCGCCACTCATCCACCATCGATCTTAGCCCCTCTCCCAGAAGACCGCGATGCTTGGAACCAACTCCAAGTAAAATTGGCCGATGTAAACAAACAAATCGAATCTCGCAAAGCCGCAGCAACCAATGATTTCCAGGCATGGCTTGCAGGACAAAGCAAAACAGAATCTAAAGAAATCGATTCCACTCTCTCGCTCCATCTGCCTCTGATTTCTGCAAACGGAAAAATTACCGGCACCATAGACGGTGCCACTAAAGAGTGGCCAGCTGATCCTGCCCGCATCGATGGTCCAAAAGGTAAGGCAGTTGTCATTACCGATAAACCGATCGAACTTGGCGATATCGGAAATTTCACCCGAGCCGATCAAGTCAGCTACGGCGGTTTCGTTTGGTTTGAAGGTGCGCCCACTGGGTCCATCATCGCAAAAATCGATCCCACACAAGGCTTCCGCGGCTGGGATCTCTATCTCGAAGACGGTAAGCCCGGCGCCCATGTGATCGACTCTTGGGATAAATCCGCGTGCAAAATGCAGTCTGATGAGAAACTAAAACCTAAAAAGTGGTATCACATGATGGTGGTTTTCGACGGAACCCGAAGCGGTCATGAATGCCTATCGCTATACATTGATGGCAAAAAAACCGCCGCTAAAATCTATCCGAACACCGTTGGAGGAAACATCGTCACCTCCACTCCTCTCACTCTCGGTTCTCGTGCAAATGGCGATTCTAAAATCACCGGCAAAGTCGCGCTCCAAGATTTCCGCCTCTATCGTCGCCTGCTCAGCGACAATGAAATCGCTCGTTTAGCAAATACACAAATGATCGATGAATGGCTCGCTCTTCCTGCTGACAAGCGCACCAAGCAGCAAAACGATGCCCTGTTTGTCCATTACACCACTGTGATCGATCAAACATCTATCGAATTCATCGCCGAGCGCGACAAACTCCTAGCAGAGGACAAAAAAATGCGCGATCGCGGCTCCATGACTCTGGTCTACGAAGAGAAAAAAGAAGCCCCTTTTGCTCACGTCCTCACTCGTGGCGCATACGCCTCCAAAGCCGAGAAAGTTTTTCCTGAAACCCCCGCCATGCTCCCACCCATGCCTGAAGGAGCACCAAAAAATCGACACGGTCTTGCGATGTGGTTGAACGATCCAAAAAACCCTCTCCCCGCTCGCGTCACGATGAATCGTCTCTGGTATTACATGTTTGGCAAAGGCATCGTGGAGACCAACGGTGACTTCGGTATCATGGGTGCTCGCCCCACCCATCCAAAACTCTTGGATTGGCTGGCTTCAGAATTCGTCGCAAGCAAATGGAACTTCCGCCACATGGTCAAAACCATCGTGATGTCGGAAACCTATCGCCAATCTGGAAACTTCACCCCCGAGAAACTCGAAGCCGATCCTTCTAACAATCTTCTCGCACGTGGCCCACGCACTCGCCTTGATGCCGAGCAAATCCGCGATCTCGCCCTTGCAAGCTCCAACCTGCTTTCCAAAAAAGTCGGCGGAGCATCCGTGAAACCTTATCAACCAGAAGGCATTTGGAACGCCGTTGCCATGCCGCAGTCTAACACTAAAGATTACAAACAAGACACTGGCGAAGCGCTCTACCGCCGTTCCATGTATACCTTCTGGAAACGCACCGCCGCTCCGCCGACCATGGAAATCCTCAATGCTCCAACCAGGGAAATTTTCTGCGTCGCTCGAGAACGCACCAACACTCCCCTGCAAGCGCTCGCTCTGATGAACGATCCCCAGTTTGTTGAAGCAGCCAGAGCTCTCGCAACTCACGCGCTCAAAGAAGGCAAGGATTTCGATCAACGCATCGACATCATGACGCAGCGCTTGCTCAGCCGTAAATTGGACAAGGAAGAACGCGCAGCTATCCAGGAAACCTACACTTCCGCAGAAAAATTCTACGGTGAAAAACCGGAAGAAGCGAAGCTCGCTCTCACCATCGGAGAATTTGCCTACGACCAAACCCTCCCTATCACTGATCTCGCCGCATGGACCTTGGTGGCAAATCAGTTATTCAACCTCGATGAAACCGTAACCCGATAAACGACGATGAATCCACTCGACCTTTACAACGAAGCCTACACCCGCCGTCAGTTCTTCCGCAAAACCGGAACTGGTCTCGGCGTCGCCGCAATGGCGTCCTTGCTCAATCAAGAAGGCATGGCAGCCGCCAAACCCATGGGCAACATGTCCATCCCACAGTTTGCCCCGAAAGCCAAACGCGCCATTTATATTTCCCTCATCGGCGCGCCTTCGCAGCTGGATACCTTCGACTACAAACCCGAGCTCAAAAAACGTTTCAAAGAGGATCTCAAAACCTACCTCGCTAAAGAAGGCGAACGTCTAACAGGTATGACCTCCGGACAAGCCGCATTCCCTCTCGCCCCATCCACTTTTAAATTCAATCAGTATGGCCAATCCGGCGCATGGATCAGCGATGCCCTGCCATGGCATGGAAAAATGGCGGATGATATCTGCATCATCAAATCCATGCACACGGATGCGATCAACCACGAACCCGCCAACCAACTCATCTGCACCGGCTCCATGGTCAATGGCAAAGCATCGCTCGGATCATGGCTATCTTACGGCCTCGGCTCGATGAACGAGGATTTACCATCCTTCGTCGTCCTTCACGCCAAGCATACCTCGCCCTTTTCCAACGTACAAGCCATCTCCTCCAGACTCTGGGGCTCCGCTTATCTACCAGGAAAATACGCAGGCGTCGCACTCCGCTCACTCGGCGATCCCGTGCTCTTCCTCAAAGACTCCCCCGGCGTCCCTCGCGAACTACGCCGCAGCATGTTAGATGGATTAGGAAAACTTAATCAGAAATCCTACGAAGCTATCAAGGACCCTGAAATCCAAAATCGCATGCAACAATACGAGATGGCTTATCGCATGCAACGCTCGGTCCCTGAACTTGCCGATCTCTCGGGCGAAGCCGAACACATCTATAAACTCTACGGAGATGACAGCAAAACCCGTGGCACCTTCGCCAACTCCGCTCTCATGGCTCGTCGCTTGCTCGAACGCGGCGTGCGCTTTGTCCAAATTTTCCACCGAGGTTGGGACCAACACGGCGACCTCCCTCGCGACCTCTCTTCGCAATGTAAAGACGTCGATCAAGGCTGCTACGGCCTCATCCAGGATCTCAAACAGCGCGGAATGTTAGAAGACACCCTCGTTATATGGGGTGGTGAATTCGGTCGCACGGTTTACTCTCAAGGCGCCCTCTCGGAAACCAACTACGGGCGCGATCACCATCCTCGTTGCTTCAGCATCTGGATGGCAGGCGGCGGCATCAAAGGCGGCCAAGTCTACGGTGAAACCGATGATATGAGCTACAACATCGTCAAAAACCCCGTCCACATCCGCGACCTCCACGCCACCATCCTCCACGCCCTCGGCATCGACCACGAACGCATGACCTACAAATTCCAAGGTCTCGACCAACGCCTCACTGGGGTGGAGCCTGCCAAAATCATCAAAGAAGTATTTGCTTAGAGCTTCCCAGTTTCAATCCGTTCCAGATTAGGGAACTCTTACAAGGGATCATCGTAAGAGAGACTGTAGAGAGACTGTAGAGAGACTGTAGAGAGACTGTCAGGTATACAATTGGCTTTTCAGTATCATAATATGTGATCATAGTGAGGTATGAAAAAGATAATCGCCGCTATTGATTTTTCCAACGCCACATCCGCTGTATTGTCAGCTGCCACTGAGATCGCTAAAGCTTTTGGGGCGGAACTACACTTGCTCCATGTGATTGAGCCCGAGCCGACTTATACCGCATACGGATTAAGCCCGAGCGAGTTTCCCGCCATTCATGAATTTCACCTAGAGTCACGCAAGCGCGCGCAAAAGGCACTCGATGATGTCGCTGATGGGATCAGCACGCCTCAATTCAAACCAACCGCTCACCTAGCCGATGGCAGCCCGTTGTTCGAGCTCGAAGTCAAAATCAAAGAAATCGGTGCCGACCTCGTCATCATCGGATCGCATGGTCACAGCGTCATCGCCTCACTCATCCTCGGTAGCGTCGCCGATGGAATGGTTAGAAAATCTATCATACCAACTTTGGTAATTCCTGCTGGTGATAACGAATAGATCATTTCCATTCTAACCCACCGTAACACGGAAGAATTTAGGTGCCTGTTCCGCCCATTAGTTTTGCATCCTAACGGTGCGTGGGAATGGAATACATACACCTTCGATTTCGCTATTACCTATTTCTGTTAGAATAGTATCGGCACTTGAATTGATTGATGCGTATAATTTCTGATCATGACTTAACTCTAGGATAATTCATCAACCAGTTGTTGAGGGTATTGATTGACATATCGAGCAATGCTTCATCTCAGCTTGATTACGCTTCTCTTCGATGCGCATTTGGAATGCTTTATACCGAAGCTCCCGCGGGTATTTGTGTATTTTTATACGTTTATCACTTCGGCAGTTGGAACGTCGTGCTAATCTTTTTTCTCGGCTTGTATATAAGCCACTTCATCTGTTTTGTTCATTGGATACTATTGAAAGTGTCTCCCCAAATCGCTATCAATGCTCACTCATGAACTGGTTGCTAGCACAGCCATAGCTCGAGCAGGGCGCGTAGCGCGAAATGCCCTTTCTGCATCAGGTCCGGTAAGAAGGACATCCCCTTCTAGGCCAGCGGTAAGGATGAGTTGGAAGCCGATGTCTAGAGCTTGGTCGATAAATTCCTCGGCCGGCAGGCAAAGTCTACCACCCACCTCCCTAAGCTGAAAATGGCATGGGGAAATCCCGTGAAAGCCGCGGTAAATCACCTCGGTACAGACGAGGCGGTCTGCGGTCCGAAAATCAAAGAGGAAATCGTAGGGTTTACCACGATGAGTCAAGGCACGCTGGAGTCCACGTTGAAGGTCAGGGCCGAGCAAAGGCGGTCGCAGGACGACCAAGGCATCAAGTGCTAGGGTTTCGCTCGAGGGGCGGACTTTGACACCGTCTTTTTTGGATTCGAGAAACCAAGCACCATACTCATCAGCAGATGGTAATTCACCCCAATCTAGAGTCGAGTTTGGAGTCTTGCCTAAAAACAAGGCAGCATGTGGCCAAAAACCTGGAAGGAACAAATTACTCATCGCATCGTCATGACGCGTAACAAACACATCCCCAGGCTGCACAAGTTTTAAAATTTCTTTTTGTAAATCGGCATCAATGCGCTTGGGCGCACCCATAGCTTTGATCCCGGGTTGACGCAACTCAGAGACTGCACGCCCAGATACCTCAAACATTCCGCGCATCACATTTTTCCATGCGGAGCGATGACTCCTGAGAAACGAAAACCAGCGATAAGAGATTCGGCGCTTCACGACTTCTCGACGGCTCTTTTCAATGAACGGCTCTTCTTTTTCTAACAAATCAACGATTGGCTTCATGTCCGAATCGTTTGCTAACGCAAAGATTTTATCGCGTTGCTTGCTATAATGATCCACCGCATTGAGAAAGCGTAATTGATTACGCGGCGAGGTCAGCGCCTGATAAATGGTGGTAAATGATTTTCTAGGTATCCCGCACATGATATCCTCTTCATCGAGTTTTTTCCAAAGCACGGAATGTTTCGAGGCAAGATCAACAATGAAACGGTTTGCGCGCATCAAGATGCACGCCGCAGCGAAAGCGGTTGCAAACAAGGGCTGGCGTGAATTCCATTCCACGCGACCAGCTCCAGCGATTACTCCGAGTTCCTCAATCGTAGCGAGCAACGAAGCACGCAAACCCAGATACTGCGAATATCGTAGTTTCACCCATTCATCCTCATCGGGAAGAAAATAGCCACGTGCAGCGGCAGCCTCGCACATAGCAATCTCACCGTGAAGACTATCTTGCTGAGGGATTACGGCGGCGGCAGCAAGAACCGTGGCCGAACCAGCCACCAAGACCTGCCGCATTTGCTCATCCATTTGATCTCCAGAGCTCATTTATATTACCTTGGGTATTGCTGTTACTTTTCGTCATTTGAATAAAATTCCCAGCTAAATTATGGATTAATGCAGATTTACATACATAAAAGATGTGAAAAAATTTAATTGAATGAAACTTTTAAAGGCAAACCTATCCCCTATGGGTTCAAAAGATCTCTGGCTTTTTTCTAACACAATATCTCGCCGGCGTCTTATTCATCAACTTTCAGCAAGCAGTCATCTTCTTACATCATAGCGCGCAGAAACAGCAGGTGTCTCCTCGCCTCACCTACGCAATTTGGCTAGCGGAAATCCGCTAATCAGCGTGACGCTTTCAACCAATTTCGAAAAATCACTGAGCTAGGCAGAGGTCGTTATGATCACATGTCAATTGACTACGGCGCTTTCCACTCGGAAAACTCTGTCTTAAGCTGGGTTTTGTATTTTCCAGCCTCTTCGGCCTTACCTTGTTTTTCTAACAGGATAATATATTGATGAATGGCGAGAGGTTTGAGATCGGGATCCTCGCTAAACTGAATCACATAGAGATAATCCGCAGCTGCTGCGCCGTAGTTTTCTTTTTGAACATGTAGATCGCCTGAGACAATGCGCAATCCCGCAGAAGTTCGGCCTTGAGGATTGAGGACAAGGCCTGCGTCTGTTGACTTTCTGGATTCATCAAGCTGTTTGAGTTGATAATAAGCACGCGCTTGATCGAGCAGACCATCTGCTTTCCATGCTGGTTGATCTTCCACTTCCAAAACATGTCCGACGGCGGTGAGCGCCTCATTCGCTTGTTTGATCTCAATGCGGGATTTCACCAAATAGCGCCATACCTCTTTTGGCGTGGTGCGGGGTTCCTTGTCGTTTGCTGTAAGGCTAAGAAACTTCGCAGCTGATTTGTAATCTTTACCATTATATGCCTGCATACCTGCCCATTGAAGCGCTTGAGCAGGGATTTCTTTTGCATAATCGCCTTCGATCGCGAGTTCGATCTCCGCAGAGAGCTGGGTGGGGTCCTGTGCGGTAAAATGGGACAAGGCCAACAGCAAGCCGGCGTGTTTGCCATAGGCATCTTTACGTAGCTTACGAGCCTCATTGAGAAACGTAACGGCATCTTTAGGTTGATTGGTTTTCACCATTCCCCAGCCTATCCAATATTTCGCCTCGGATTGCAGGTTCTCGCTGAGTTCCTTGACTTCTAACAATCCCTTGTAACGGACGATCATGTTTTCGATATTCCCCTCTTTTCGACGTGCGCGGGCAGACTCCAACCATGCGAGTGAAACAAGATCCGCAGGAGCATCTTTTGCTGAGGCGACGAGATCGTAATCAACGATCGCTTTCCCTGGCTCGCCCATCTCAACATAGGATTTGGCGCGTTTCACCAGGGCGTGATGAACCCGTTCATCTTTGGGATATTGGCCGATAAATTCACTGAGCGATTTGATCGATCCTTGTTTATCTCCTGCTTCGGCAAGGCACCAACCACGTTGATAAAGAAATCCGGGGCGATTGGACTCGGTGAGTAATTTCGGATCAATTTTCGCAAAGACCTCGGCGGCGGCAGGGATTTTGTTTTTTGAAAAAAAGGTCTCGGCCTTGATCAGCAACGCGGTATGGATGCGGGTGTCGTTAGGACGCTTTTTTTCGTAAATTTCAAGAAATGCATCCACCTGTTCGGTGACATAGGTACCCTCGATTTGGAAAAAACAATTCAGGCGATAATAGGCTGCTTGGAAAGCAAGGTCATGCTCAGGCGGGACGGCTCGCTCGATTTCTCGAAACAACTTACTAGCCTCTGAAACCTGTTTGAGCTGTAGCATGGCACGAGCTGCAACCATTAGTCTCATAGCTTCTTTTTCGCCCTCCGCCTTCAGGGTGCTTTTTTTGTAAACCTCGACAATCTCTTTATATTTTTTCGCCGCATAATAATTTTCCATCAATGCGATTTGGGCATCCGGTCTGGCGGATTCCATGCCTGGCTTTTCTAACACGATAAGCAGATAGGTTTCCGCGAGCTCAGAATTCCCAAGCTTGGTTGCAGTGATCGCAGCATGAAGTGAAGCCTCTGCGCGAATTTTTTCATCGCCTTTAGATTTAGCGACCTCTTCAAAGAGCTTTAGCGCATCACTTGCTTTACCCTGTTTAAATGTGACATGACCGAGATAAAGGCGAGCCTGATCATGCAAAGCAACCCCTTGGGGGTCATCGATGACTTCTTGGAAAGCCTTCATCGCATCACGATCCCTGTTATTAAGACGGTAGCAGTTTCCAGACAACAATTTACCTTTGGATTTATCCTCAGGACGCGATCCATTTTTTGAAAATTTTTCAAAAAGAGGCGCAGCAAATGCATATTCACGCTTGTTGTAATGATCCAAAGCCATGGTGTAAGCAGCAACTGCTGCATATTTGCCTTCACCATATCCATTAAGCAGTGTTGAAAAACAGCGCTTCGCATCATCGGCCATACCAACTTGGTAGTAACTGCTTCCCAAATACCACCATGCAGCCTCGGCGTTTGCATGTTTACCAAACTCATTGAGATACTGGGTGAATATCTCTACGGAACGAAGATATGAGGCGCGGCGTGCTTCCGCATCCGCGTTGTTTTGCGCCTCATCGTATATATTTTTACCGCGGGTATATAGATCATTACCAGGATCGACCAATAACGCATCCTCGACAACTCCCGCGCGCGGTGGATCCTGCTGTGCATGAGCAGTCACAGCCACACTCAGCAAGATGCAAGGAATACGGAGCGTGTGAAATAGGTGAAGCTTTAGCATACCGTCTTACTTTGAAGGAGTTGGGCGCTGGGTCGCGAAAGAAATATTCCAGATCCCTGCTTTCTGGCAGGTATCGATCACCTCGACAATGCGTTGATACTGAACTCCGCCATCACCCCGAATACGGACAGGTTGGTTTTCATATTCCTTAGCGATTTTTGCCAGCTTTTCTAATAACTGTTCAAGATCCACCGTAGTTCCCTCAACACGTATTGTGCTATCAGCTAAAATATTGATGACGATTTCACCGATTTGGCGTTGTGGATCTGCACCTCCTTGTGCGGTCGGAACCGATACGGAGAGTTCTGTTTCAGCGCGCGTGTATTGCCAAGTTACGATGAAGAAAATGAGCAGCAAGAACACGATATCAATCATTGGTGCTAGCTGCATGCTGGCAGGTTCGGGTTGTCTGCTTTGGAATTTCATGGCCCAGTTAAATTAAATACCGTGCAAATCAGGACGGTTGGTATCGAGCAGTGAAGGTACCGGGGTTGTGTAGTCTTCGCGGGTTTTCTGGCTGGAGCTTTGGAAGCCGCCTCCCACTGGACGTTGGTGTTCCACTTGAGTGTGCAGGAGCGCCATCAAATGAGTGGAAGCAGCTTCCAGTTCTGCGATGTATTTTTGTACTCTGCCTCGAAATATAGAGTAGAAAACCAAAGCTGGGATACCGATCATCAAGCCTGCTGCCGTCGTGATCAATGCTTCAGAAACTCCTCCGGATAGCTCCATGTGACGGACACCTTGGACATCTCCACCGGATATTTGCATAAAGGATTTAATCATTCCGAGAACGGTTCCCAGCAACCCGACCATAGGAGCGATCGATCCAATATCGGCGAGATAAGTGATTCGTGAACTCAACAAACCCGCTTGCCGCGATCCCTCTGCCTCGGCGACTTCGCGCACTTCGCCGAAAGATGCGCTCGGATACTTTGTAAAGAAATCGAGGGTCTTCTGAGTGACCCGAGCCATCGACTCATTTTGTTTCTTGCAGTAGCCAATCAAGCCTAAGAAATCGCGCTTACGAATCATGGCCTCGGCATTATCCATGAAGCGATCACTAACTACCGCATTGCGCCGAATGGTCACCAGATAGAGGAGAATCAGAACCACTCCTACCACCGAAATGAGAGCGAGCGGATACATCATGATACCCCCGTCCTCCACGATTTTAAGGAAACTCTTCTGGTTTAGCTCCGTGCTCTCTTGGGCGCGCGCAACGAGAGAGGCGAAAAACAAAGCTGCAGTTGTTGTAGTAAAGCACTTCATGAAGTTGCTATAGTGTAACTTAGCAACTACCCTTGGCAAGCCTCGGAATACTGGGTGAAATCGGCTCAGCTGGGCACCAAATCGTTGCGGCGGCGGTAGCTTTCGACTGCCCGCATCCAGATCATGCCAACCTCATCGGGCAAACCCAGCCAAACCGTGCGATGCATCATCAGCATGGCCGGGGCGAGATAGAGCAACTGAGCAAGCTCGGCTTTCTCCAAGGCATCCGGCCCCTCTTTCAGGCATCGCCGTGCGAGCGCCTCTTCGATGGGGTTCATTTCGGCATGCTCCAGAAGGGAAACGTGCACACCATTCACATAAGGGTCAACCACTGCCGCAATCACTCCATTCCTGTCCGCGAATGAAGCGTTTAGCACGCCTTGATCATGATGCTCGGCGTCGTCCGCAAGCTTGACGATAGGGGGAAGTTGAATTTCTTCTGGGGTTGAAAGAATACTCAGCTTTCCTAGAGCCCGACCATAACGGGAACGACTGGTCCAAACTGACACAGGTATGGATAGGATCAAGCCTAATAGAATCGGAGCCATCCACATCATAAAATCCCTACCTATATGCCATGCAAAGAATGCCCAGGCGATTCCGATGATCGTTGGCACCGCGTGAAAGCGAAGCGCATCTGACCAAGCGGTTCCATCAGTTTCACGATTTTGATTTCCCCAACCGACGGCATGTCCGGATACAATCCCAGCTACCATAAGAGTATGTGCCATCATGATGCATGGCGCCAACAAAACGGATAGTATGGTTTCAATAAACACTCCAATAAGAAGCGAAAACATCCCACCAAAAGAACGGCGTGTTTCTGTTGAAAACAAAGCACCTAACAGCGCGAGAATTTTGGGAGCAAAAAGCAGAGTGAAAACCGCCGCTGTTAGAATTAGTGCCTGCATCTGTGCATCGATCCCGAGCCAGCGATGTATGTAGCCATCAAACGGCAACGGGGTGAGTTCGCTCATTTTGAAATCCCAAGCCAGCCAAGAACCCATGAGGAGGAAAAGAAACCAAATCGGACTTCCAAGGTAAGCCATGATTCCCATGAACAAATGGATGCGAACCGTAAGAGGAAGTTTACGCGCAAAGATCAACCACATGTGCTGGAGATTTCCTTGGCACCAACGACGATCGCGCTTCAAGTGATCCACCAAAGTTGGCGGCGCTTCTTCATAGGTGCCCTCGATGTCCCAAGCCAGCCATACTTCCCAACCTTCCGAAACCATTAACGCAGCCTCAACAAAGTCATGACTGAGTATTCGCCCGCCGAACGGCTCTCTACCGGGAAGCGCAGGCAGTTCACAGAATTCGGAAAACGGCTTCACCCGTATCATCGCATTATGCCCCCAATAACTGCCACCAGCGAGTTGCCAGAAATTCAATCCACGAATGAACAACGGCCCGTAAAGCCTCATGGCAAACTGTTGTAAACGCGTGAAAATCGAAACTCCGCGAATCAGTTTCGGTGGGGTTTGCAGAATACCAAGCTTTGGATACGCCTCCATCACTCTTGCCATTTTCACGATATCACCACCATCCATCAGGCTGTCCGCATCCAACACCAACATTCCTTCGTATCCCCCACCCCATGTCCGCACGAAATCTCCTATGTTACCCGCCTTGCGGTTCTCATTTATTTTACGGCGACGGTAATAGATCTTTCCAAATCCTCTGAGCCTGCGGCAAAGATTCGTCCAAGCGACTTCTTCTAACACCCATAGGTCATGATCCCGAGTATCGCTAAGAATGAAGAAATCAAACGAATCCAAATGCCCGGTCGTCTCGATCGATTTGTAAATCGCCTCAATCCGAGCGCAAAACTTAATACTGTCCTCATTGTAAACTGGCATCACAACCGCATGCCTTTTTCCTAACACATCAACTGGACCTTCAGCGAGTTGGGTAATGCGCACTGCTCTGTGTCTGCCTCGGAAAATATCCAGGGCACCGAACAAGGCATGGAACGATCCAAGCACAAGCAATCCATTGAGAATGGCAAAAATGACAATCAAGGGAATGTGAGCGCGGTGACTACCTAAGCACCAAAACAAATCGGTCAACCAGAAGACTGCAACGATGTTCAGCAAAATGATACTACCGAAAAACACCAACCGCCGTCCCTTCGCAGACGCGCCTTTATAAAACGCCATCGAATCCGAGCTATTGGTTGTATCTTGAGTATCCATCAGTCAAAGAAAATAAACCAAATAGCAGCAATCAATGCGATCACTAAACTAAAAGCGAACATGCGTCTCACGATGGGCCGCCTATCCATCGTTTCCCACCATTGTGCAGCGCCGTTTCCGATGACATTGAGTTCAAGCGGTTTAGGAACCATGGTTAGCTCTGCGAACTGAGGGCCGGCTGCAAGATAGGAACTGCGCATCGCCGCCACGAATTCATCAGGCCATGGCTCAGGTGTTAGAAAAACCCCCTGCCAGCGGTCAGGCATACCGGCAAGCAATAGTGCGAGGCGACCTCGGGCCGCAAGTCGCCGATCGACCAAGGGCTCGTCGAGCACGCGCTCGGTCCATACACCGATCTCGGAAAGCATTTCTTCCATCGCCAGTTTCCGCGCGGTGCTTTCCGGTTCATTTGCTCTGCGCTCTGAGGCACGCCAGAGAATTCCACGCACCAATTCCGCAACCAACAATCGGTTGCGAATATGCAACGCGGCCAAATAAGCCTCCACTGCTGCGTATGCGTCCTCCCATTCATCCAGCTCAGATTCCGTGAGCGGTCTGAGTGAGTCTAAAGTTTGATTCGGTAAACCCATGTTTCAGTCAGAAAATCTTCTCCCTTTTTCAATGATGCTTTTAGCTCAAGCGAACCAACGTCGGAGAGTTTTGCGCCTTCCGTCGCAGGGAGAACTTGGAATGCTAGCCTGAGACGACCTTTCGAAATAGTCTGCACGGCGACGCCTTGAATTTTAACTTTCGTTCCTGCTTCGCCAACCGCTTCGACGACTGCATCTGGCATCTTACCGTCTTCACCGACGAGATTTTCACCCTCAAATTCCACGATCATCGTCCGTTGCTCTGGCTGCCATTCATGCACGCCCGTGCGAGTTGCCACCACGTGACCACCCGCATCAGATGGATGCGTTTCCATGGTCCAATGCTGACGATAATTGAATTCTAACCGATCTCCTGGCTTGGGAGTATTTTTAGGAACCCACATCGCAACGGTGTTGTCAGCAAGCTCATTGCCAGTCGGAATTTCCATCAGCATCACGCTACCGGAACCCCAATCAGAAGTTGGCTCAATCCAAAGCGAAGGACGGAGATCATACGCAGCTTCACCATCCACATAAGCACTAAACCGACGATCACGCTGAAGCAGGCCAAAGCCATCACATTTTTCCATATCGAAGAAACTGAACTCCAAGTTCCCTGTGTCATTTGAAATCGGTCTCCAAATTCTCTGACCATTGCCCATGCGGATCGCAAGACCATCGGAATCGTGCACCTCGGGACGGAAGTCATCGAACCGACGTCGTGAATTTTCCCCGAACCAGAACATACTGGACATCGGTGCTATCCCGAGGCGTTTGACCTCTTTGCGAGTGAACAGCACAGCTTTCACGCTCATGATGGTGTCTTCGCCGGGTTTGACAGCAAACTCATAAGCTCCCGTATAAGAAGGACCGTCCAGCAACGCAAAGAACACAACTCGCTCATCTCCATCTTGAGGTTTTCTCAACCAGAATTCACGAAACGAAGGAAACTCCTCGGCTACACCTTCCGCCCCAGTATCAACCGCAATACCTCTAGCAGAAATTCCGTAGCGCTGACCTTTTCCAAGTGCTCGCCAGTAACTCGCTCCTTGAAACACCACCAACTCATCGAACACACCGGGATTATTTAATGGCGAATGCAAACGGAAACCTGCAAATCCAGCCTCGGGCGGTAATACACCATGATTTTTCACCAATGGTCCGTAATTAAAAAATGCTTCGGAAAGACGCACGCGCTGACGATGTGTATCGGTAAACTCATGAATAGCCACAGGCTCGAGAAATAAATATCCCGGATGAAAAAACATCGCGCGGAAGGGCGACTTCGTATCGCTCCAAATCGCACGGTTAGGATCGAAGCGGATATCGCGGTATTGATCGTAGGTCAGAGACTTCATCCAACCTGGCAACGCTTCTTTATTCGGAGTGTGATATTTTTCTTTCGCCAAAGCCTTGGCACGGCTTTCGACCATTCCAAATTCGACTCCCTCTCGCTCCCAATTCTGAGCATAAGCGAAACCCGAACCTAGCACCAACAACACGAACAAATTGCAACACTTGGACACGCTAGCATTGTAAGCGGATTTCCCATGAAAAAGTCAAGAACGGCATATAAAGCGATTCCCTGAATTTTAGATTTCAGATTTTGGATTTTCCGTGCAGTTTAGTGCCATGTCGCAACGGACGGGAATATTATTAGTGGTCTCCGGGCCATCGGGTTCTGGCAAAACGACCTTGTGCAGGCGTTTGGCTGGCGAGAACGAAGCTCATTACTCGATCTCCTGCACCACCCGCTCGCCACGTCCGGGCGAAATCGACGGCAAGGACTACCATTTCCTCAGTCGCGAACAATTCCTCTCCAAACGCCAAAATGGTGAGTTCTTAGAAAGTGCCGAGGTCCACGGAAACCTCTACGGCACCCTCCGCTCAGAGGTCGTTCAATACCTCGCTGTGGGTCGCGATGTTGTCATGGATCTCGATGTCCAAGGTGCTGAGCTCGTCCGTAAATCCGAAGACACCTCGATACGCGCTACCCTAGTCGATCTATTCGTGATGCCTGCGAACGAAGAAGAACTTCTCAAACGCCTCTCCGGCAGAGGCACCGACTCCGCAGAAGTCATCGAACTGCGCATGAAAAACGCCATCGAAGAAACCCGTCACTGGTCAGAATACACCTACCGCCTCATTTCCGGAACTCAGGAAGAAGATTACACACGCTTCAAATCACTCATCGTAGCTGAAAGACTGAGGGTGAGCAGGATCACAAGCCGTAAATTGCAGTGACGTACGAGAGTCGTCTCGCTTTCCCTTTTTCACGAATAATTCATCAATAATTCACCCACTCTCGGGTGAATCCATGTATAACCCCCCCATGCAATCGAAACTCACTTCAATGCTCCCCCTCGCCCTTGGCGTGACTCTTGGTGCTATTGGCGCCATCATGTTTCAGAAAACTCTACCTCCTGAGGAAGGGTCTCCTGAAGAAAAAATTGCCCAGCTCCAGCATGAGCTCAAGAAAACGCGAACCGAGCTCAATGAGATCTCGGACCTAATTCCACGAAAACGCTTTGGTCCAACAACTCATGATGGAGTGCGCAGCATTGCTTTCGCAATGAAGACCGGACAGCCCGTCACACCTGATGATATCTTCAATGCTTTCAAACCGCTCATGCGCGATCTTTCGCCGCTTACCCAAAGAATGAGTGAACTCGAGGCCAAACGCCGCGCAGAAAGCATGGCCGGAGAATATGCACGTAAATACGGCCTCAACGATGACCAGCAAAAACAACTCATCGAACATCTCGCTGCGAATCAAAATGAGCATAATAAAACCATAAGCAATCTGATCGAAAGCGATCATACAAGCGTACGCGATTTCATGGAGGCTGAGCGCAACTTCGAGTTAGATACAGGCCTGGATGCGTTCATGGCTCAACAGCTGAAAGGCGAAGAGCTCCAAGCCTTCAAAACCGAACGCATCACCGAAAAATCCGAGCGAGCACAACAAGACGCCGACCTACAAGTAGAACGCATCGATAACATCGTCAAACTTGACGAGCAACAACGCCACCAGATGTTTCTCAATATGGCGCAGACATCGCGGCACTATGATCCTCAGATGCAGTTCGAAGGTCTTTCGGAAGGCACAAAAACTTTACCCGCAAACACCTCAAGAGAAGACGCCATGCTTTCCGTGTTGCACCCCGAACAACGCGCCGCTTACCAGCAGCACAAACAAGAGCAGCTCGTAAATGCCCAACAAGAAGCCGCCCAATTAGGACTCACCATCCCTCACGATTGGAATCCGGACGACGACATATGGTAATCCAAGAGGCACATGGTTAGCATTCGAAGAAATCGACACCGTGCAAAGAACAAGTCTGAATTCATATAGTCAAACCTCCACACTTTCATCATAAATGACCTCCATCGATATCCGTGACCTGCGTGTCGACTACGGTGATTTCACCGCAGTGCATGATCTAACTCTTCAGGTCCCGGCCGGAGAAGTATTCGGAATTGTCGGGCCGAATGGCGCTGGCAAGACCAGCACTTTCCGTGTCCTTGCCTCATTGTCACGACCAACCTATGGCGAAGTCCGCTTGGCAGGCATTGATGCGATCGAAGACAAAGAAAACGCACGGCGTCTAATCGGCTATATGCCAGACCTCGCGCCTGTGCCGCGTGATTTGAAGTGCGGTGAATTCCTGCGCTTCTACGCTCGTGCTCACGGCTTGGGAAATGCTAAAGAATGTGCCAAACGCGCCGATGAATGCCTGGAACAAGTCGCCCTAACAGATCATAAAAACCACTGGTGCCACAAACTTTCACGCGGACAGACACAACGGCTGGTTCTTGCTAAAACGATGTTGCATCGGCCAAAAGTCCTCATCCTGGATGAACCGGCCAGCGGTTTGGATCCGCTCGCTCGCCGCGACCTTCGCCAAACGCTTCGCAATCTCACTGCGGAGGGCGCGACCATTTTCATCAGCTCCCACATTCTAACAGAACTGGCCGAGATGTGCACATCGCTATGTGTCATGAGTCGCGGTCGGTTACTTGCCTCTGGAACTGTGGAAGAAGTTCGCCGACAGCTCGGAGATGATTCGCGCCGCCTTACCGTCACACCATTGCAAGCCCTTTCAGCGGTTCCGGAATGGCTTTCTAACTTGCCTGGCGTGGCCGCCGCATTCATCGAGCAAGAGCAGCTTGCTATCGACTTTCTCGGGGACGACGACGCTCAAGCTTCCGTGCTTGAGGAGTTCCTGCGGCGCGGCCTGCGCATCCGCAGCTTCCAAGAAAAACGCTCGAGCTACGAAGAAATCCTCATCGACGTTGCCGAAAAATCACGCGCACAAGTTTAACAACCGAAGCGCCATTCAGATTTATCAAACACCATTCTCATGTCACAAACCACTCCTACCAAGATTCCGCCTGTCTGCCATTTCTGGGAAATCTGGAGAAATCCTATCTTCCTCCGTTACTGCCGAGCTCGCTTGCGGCCTACAGGACTCGGCGCATCTTGCTTGATTACAATACTCGTGAGCGGATTCCTTTTTCAAATGATCCGCACCTTCAGTGATAATCGCACTGAGCTGGATGTTATGGACATAGAGCGCGCCCCACTTGTCACATTGCTGATTATTCAGGCGTTCATCCTGTTTGTTCTCGGCACCGCTCAAGCTTCCGGAGGCATGACCGCAGAACGTGACGAGGGAGTCATTGACTACCAGCGACTGCTCCCCATGAGCTCTGTATCGAAAGTGATAGGCTACCTCTTCGGCCTACCTATCCGTGAGACCGTGATGTTTCTCTGCACCTTGCCTTTCACACTCTGGTGTTTTATCCGTGGCCAAGTGCCCTTGGGAGTCATGCTTTCCATATATGGTGTGATGGCTAGCACCACCTTGCTCTATCATCTAACCGGGCTACTTACCGGCACCATCGTGAAAAACCGCCGTTGGGCTTTCCTTATGACCATTGGTCTTATTTTCTCGCTCTACACCATCATCCCACAAGCCGCGAAATTCGGTTTGGTCTTCTTCAAATACCTGACCATCACTCCCACCATTCAGGACGCCATGCCGGATCTGGTTCCCAAAACCTTCGGAGCAGCCATAGATGTTAGCCGTCGCTTGTTTTCTGAAGCACGATTTTTCAATCTCGATTTCCCGGAAGCCGTTTTCACATGGTTCACACAGGCCTGCTTGATCATTACCTTTTTTGTTATGCTCTGCCGCCGATGGCGCGATGCTGACGCTCACCTCTCTGGAAAGCTCTGGGCCAGCGGGTTTTTCCTCTGGATACAAATCTTGTTATTGGGAAATTCGATTCCTCTCATCGACTCCGGTAAACTTTTTCCCACTCAGCAGTTCGCGCGTTTTTCTGTATTCACTAGAGGACAGCAATGGGAGCCTGATCGCTGGGAGGCTATGGCCATGATTCTCGCCTATGGTTTTCTAACACTTATTTTGCTATGGGTCATGAGCTCCCTGATTACGCCAAGTTATGAAACCGTGGTCAATGGTTGGCGACGCGCCCACAAGTTACAAAAAAACAGACTTCCTCTACTCGCCGACGAATCCAATTCAACTCCCTATGTCCTTGTCATGTCACTCATCGGAGGAGCCGGATGGTTTTACTTCACACATATGATCGTTGAATCCCGTTGGTTCCCCGGCCATTTCTCGCCCATTTCAAATTCGGGTTGGTTTTTATTAGCGATAGTCACCTGTGGTTTGCTTCATCACTTGATTCTCGAACTCAAAGGAACGCGAACTTTGTTCATGTGCATCATTTTCATCGTGGTCGTTCCACTGATGTTATCAGCCATCCTGTTCGGCACTTCAGACCGCTTGCAACCACTTGCCTTGTGGGTGGGGGGCATTTCTCCTCTGGGTTTACCATTTCTCACCGCAGCCAATCATCTGAGCATCACAGAACTTCCACTTCTCATCGATCGCACCGTTCCCAGCGTTTGGACTTTTTGGCAAGGAGTCTATATCATCGTTATCATGCGATTGACATACTCACTCTATCAAAAACGCTCGAGGTTAAAGGCCACACTGCTGAGCCAATCATCTGCGCCTACGAGCACATAAGGACAGAGAATTAGAATAATAACCATGGGTTGTCGTGGCGGTTTAATTCCTAGTAGGACATGCTCAGCGGAGTTCTCTATCATGAAAGGATTATAGATCTTAGCCGGGGGTCGAGAATTGTTGCCCTGAGTTTTCGAGCACAACATAAAAGCTGGGAATGATCCCAGCAGTCCAGAGCCTGCGGCGCACAAAAAAGCCACGATCCTTTCGGATCGTGGCTTTTGGGAAAATCGTTGATAACGATTATTTCTTAAGCACTTTGAGTTTGTTGACTCCGTAGATGGCGTCGTCGCCGAGTTCTTCCTCGATGCGGAGGAGTTGGTTGTATTTTGCAATACGGTCAGAGCGCGACATGGAGCCGGTTTTGATTTGGCCGCAGTTGGTGGCAACCGCGAGGTCAGCGATGGTGCTGTCTTCGGTTTCACCGGAGCGGTGGGAGAGGACGGCGGTGTAGCCGTTTTCTTTGGCAAGCTCGACAGCGTCAAATGTTTCTGTTAGGGAACCGATCTGGTTCACTTTGACGAGGATGGAGTTTGCAACACCGAGATCGATTCCTTTTTGGAGGAATTTGGAGTTGGTCACGAAAAGGTCATCGCCCACGAGCTGGGTGGTTTTGCCAAGTTTGTCGGTAAGAATTTTCCAGCCAGCCCAATCGTTTTCGTCGCAACCGTCTTCGATGGAGATGATTGGATATTTCTTCTGAAGTTTCGCGTAGTATGCGACGAGCTCCTCGGAGGATTTGATCGATTTGTCGGACTTCTTGAAGACGTATTTCTTCAGTTTTTTGTCGAAGAATTCGGAAGAAGCGACGTCGAGAGCGATGGCGATATCTTCACCAACTTTGTAGCCAGCTTTTTCAATCGCTTTGCAGATGGTGGCGAGTGCTTCGTCGGCGTCTTTGAGGACAGGAGCGAAACCACCTTCGTCACCGACGGCGGTGGAGAGTCCGCGATCGTGGAGGATTTTTTTCAGCGAGTGGAACACCTCTGCTCCGTAGCGAACAGCTTCGGAGAAAGTGGGTGCGCCGACCGGCATGATCATGAATTCTTGGAAGTCAATCGGTGCGTCCGAGTGAGCGCCGCCATTGATGATGTTCATCATCGGAACAGGAAGCGTTTTTGCGTTCGGGCCGCCGAGGTATTTGTAGAGCGGCAGACCGACTTGAGCGGAAGCGGCTTTAGCAACGGCGAGGGAAACACCGAGGATGGCATTGGCACCGAGTTTCTTTTTGTTAGCTGTGCCATCGATTTCGATCATGGCTGCGTCGATTGCGGCTTGCTCGGTGGCATCGAAGCCAAGGAGTTCACCGGCGATGGTTTCGTTGACAGCTTGAACGGCTTTGAGCACGCCTTTTCCGAGGTAACGGTTTTTATCGCCGTCGCGGAGTTCGTGTGCTTCGTGTTCGCCGGTTGAGGCTCCTGATGGAACGGCTGCGCGTCCGACGGCTCCGCCTTCGAGGTAAACGTCTACTTCGACGGTTGGATTGCCGCGTGAGTCGATGACCTCGCGGCCCCTGATTTCTACAATTGTGCTAAGATCCATGATGTTCGGTTAATTTAGGAAAGTTGATTCCTCACGCGTGATAAGCGGAGATGGACTTGATCGTCAATGATTGCATCTGCTCAGATTCAAGATCGCGGATCTTGGCGTCGTCACCGACGGAGAGCCCCATGAGCGCTTTTCCGACCTCTGAAAGGTAGGAAACTTCCTTTTTCTCTGGGTTGGAATCCCATGCCCCAAGGACGGTGATGGTTTGTTGGGCGCCTTGTGAATCCGTGAGAACAACGACGGTTCCGATGTTGACGGTCTTGGTATCGGCTCCTTTGAAATCGGTTCCACGGGCGTTTGCGATTTCGCGCTCGAGAGCCGTGCGGCGATGATTGAGATATTTTTCGAGGTCTTTGGCGGACTTGTATTCGAAGTTCTCGCGAAGGTCGCCGTAGGATTTGGCGATTTTTACGTCCTCGCGGTTTTGCGGGATTTTGACGCGGATGAGCTCTTCGAGTTCTTGTTTCTTTTTCTCGAGAGACTCCCAGGAAACGAGAAGCGGCTCCTCGCGTTTCGCGGCGTTCTGGCCGGAAACGAGTTCGACGGTTTCGGGGCGAACCTTGATGATGCGCGCCATGAGGGATTTTTTCTCAAGGTCGCCGAAGACTGGGCAGTCGAGCATACGGCGCGCGAAGTTTTTGGCTTCGTTGAGATCCATGTTCTTCACCAGATCGGAAAGCAGAGCTTTGTCGTCGTTGAGAAGCGTTTGGAGACGAGAAGTTTTACGTGGTCCATCGGAAAGGTGATCGTTTTCCAAGAGGTTCAGGATAGACGCGCCGACATCCGCACCGAAGACAGATTCGGAGGAGGCACTGCGTTCGCGGCAAACCCAGATAAGAGCATCTGGACCTAGCGCACGGCGGGCGAGAGCGGAGCCGAGGTGTTCCATGAGTTTCGGCATGCCGTTGTTATCGTTGAGGATACGAGCGATTTCCGTAACACCACGGGCACCGACTTGATCGAACACCGTAACGATTTTCGCGATCCACTCATTTCCGAAGGCGGACTCGAAGGCTTCGAAGACCGCACGTTGGCGAGTGGATGGGAGGGCGACGAGTTCGTCGGCGATTTTATCGAGGTTGGAGCCAGCGATTAGGTCGCTGAGTCTAACAGCAGAAGGATCGAGCTCCAGGGCTTTGCTGCTGCCGATGACTTCGTCACGGGCGGCAACCAGCTGCATGGCTTGGCCGAGCTGGACACGGGCGGCTTTTTTCGCGCCTTCATCGATGTCGGATAGAAGTTTCTTGAGAGCATCGGAATCGTCGTCAAAAGCACCCATATCAGCCGCGATTGCTTCGAGAGCTTTGATCATTCCTTTGATGTCGCGAGCGGCTTCAAAGTCGGCAAGTAAGGCCGCAGCTGGTGTGATATCGGAATTTCTTAAAATGAGCGGATCCGTGCGTTTGGTTGGAACAACCGCTTTGCGGCTTTCTTTGACGGCCTTCTTGGTGGCGTCCCACCATTTTTTGTAATCTTTCTCAGGGATGACCGCACCACTGACAAGTTGCTCAATCGCATCGCCAGTCACTGAACCGCCGTGGCTTTCCAAAATATGAACCACAAGGGCAACGCTGTCTTTTTTCGCAAGATCACGGAGCTCCTCGATTTGCTCGATTTTCACCGCGCGGAAGTCATCGGGAGCAATCCATTCGGTTTTCTGCATGGCGAACTGGAGATCCATCTCTTGTCCGCTGGAGTTTTGGAAATCGACCGTGATTTTTTTGGAACCGAAATCCCAATCGACGATTTTACCAGCACCGAAAGATTTGTGCAGGCAAAAATTTCCAGGAGCTAGTTGTGAAAGCCGTTCTCCGACGGCTGAAGGCAATTTTCCGGCTTTTACTAACTTTTCAACGTCTGGATGCATGCGCGGAGTTTGGAAAGCCCGACGGAGAAAGGCAAGAACAAGGGTGATAAATCTTTTTTAAGGGGAATTTGGGCTCTAAATGGGACGACTTATGGCGCTTTCGTCACAAATATAAAGGCGAAGATTAGCTCTCCTTAAGAAAATTTAAAAACCACTCTGCCATCGTGGCGTAAAGCGGATAATCGGTGATGAGGATATTGTTGTGCGCTGCTTCAGGCACCTCCAACCACTGTTTTTCCAAATCACTTGGAAGCGAATGATAGAGCTTTTTACCCGAAGCGAGCGGAATTGACTTATCCGACTCACCATGAATCACCATGGTCGGGATACGGATATTCGGGGCTTTTTTGGCGGTGTTTATCTCTGAAATTTTGACTCCTGTCCTCCATCCGAACACGTGCTCCACCGATCCGCTCACTGCCGCTCCAAGCACATCTCCGAGCAATTCGCGGGTCTGCCCCCTCACTACCGTTTGCAGCTTATCGAATGAGGACACGACGACCATCGCTTGAAATGGAGACTCATCCAAAGCCGCCACCCGTACCGCATACGCCCCGCCCATCGACTGACCTAACATCATGGATGGCTGTTGAGCGAAACCATATTTCACGGAGGCTTCCTTGTAACATTTCAAAACTTTCGGAGCCTCTAGCACTCCGTAAGTCGTGAACGGCTCCTTGTTCGCACCATGCCCTGGCAGATCAGGAATGACGCATCTGAAGCCCACCGCGCAGAACCTCTCCGCAACAGCCAGATAATCTTCCTTCATCCCTGTCCGCCCGTGAAGAATCAACAAGGTCCCGATGATCTCGCCTGAAGAAGCCAGCGTCATTTCTTTTTCTAACAACTGGCCACGAATGGCTTCGCCTTTCTTAGAAAATGAGTCCATCGGCTTTGGTGTGCAAACCAAACACGGCATCCCATCCTTCGATTCAAACTTTTCCACTGTGAATCCTGCCTGTGACGTTTCTTTAAAAAACTCCTGATTAGCCGTGCTCACCGGCCTGCGCTCAGGCGATGCGATCTCACTGACACACCACCAAACGATCACTCCATACAAAACACCTGTTAGCAACACCAACCAAATCCCAAGCCGAACCAGCATGCGCTTGAGCGGAAATGGAATACACTCCGGCTTTGGTAATTCGATTTCTTGTTGCATGGATTTAATAATTTATCACCACCCGCTCTTCGTTCACTCTTCACTCTTCACCACTCCCAACCATTCTCTCACAAACAGATTCCAATTCTTCTGAATCTCCTCATTGTTACCGAACTCCGCCCACAACTTTGTCTCTTGATAGGCACTACCGGCCAAAGGCAAGCGCCGGTTCGCTGGTGTGCGATTTACAAGCAAGGGATCGTTATCCGGAGGACATTTTGCCTGCACATCTTTGATGAACTTGAGAATATATGGCCCCACAAACCAAGGCGTCTCATCCTTGTTTTGATTCCGGTAACACCTCGGTGCCATGTATTCGATCACTGGCTTGTCATCCGTATTGACCGGATAACCCGCGAACAATTCCTTCGATGCCGTCACGTTTCCTCCATAATAAACCAAAACCGTCTGCGGATTGAGTGTCTGGTAAATATTATCATGATCGTTTCCGTCTAAAAATCCCTTCTTCATCCCAGCATCGTCAAGATCACAAGCCGGCAGTGGCGCTCCCCCATTATGCCCCACGAAAGCAATCACCTCATTGAAAGGTGCGAAATCGCAACGCAAAATCGAAACCTGATCAAACACCTCCAGTATAGTTCGTCCGATCACATGAAATTCAAAATCCGTCACCTGATAGACAGGCACCCACTGGACAAATATCCCACCCGGCTTGAGACGCTGTTTCACACTCCCAAAATGCTCTCTGGTGTAAAGACTCCCAGCACCCGAATGATAGGGAACAAATAGATCCGAATCGATGATATCAAACTTCTCTTTTGTCGCCATGAGATAATGACGTCCATCTTCTGTTAGAACCGTGGACCGCAGGTCTGTGAAAAGACCGTTCGTAAGATCCACGCCATCCACGTTGGTCATGAACTCTTTGGAGGCGGCAATAACATTAGGTGAGAGTTCACACGTAACAACACGCTCCACCTGAGGAAACCGATCAACAGAGAGCGCAGCACCCGCACTCATGCCCGTTCCCATTCCCAGAAAGAAAACCGACTTTGCATCGGGCTTGAGCATCAATGGAATTTCAGCCTGGCAGGCTTGCCTGACGCGACTACCCGTGGATCCCAGCCCATAGTCTGAGTTGATTTTAATCGCCAAGCCATCATTGCCGCGGACTACCGAAACCGTGCAATCACTCCCCTCCCATGCTTTGATCGTCACTTCATCTTTACGCGCTTCGAGCACACCAGTCGCTGGCAGTTGTGAGGGGTTGAGTCCTGTGAACAACAAAACCAGCCCCAAGCAGCCGACACACTTGACCGCAATCCCCACGCGATCTCGCACTGATGGCATTAGTATCGCCATCAGAAAATAGATGACACCCATAATCTGCATCGAACGCCACAAGCCGAAGTGCTCAAGCAAAAGAAACGCACAAACGAGCGAACCGAGGATAGCTCCAAACGTGTTGATCGTCGCGAGGCGTCCCAAACTCCTTCCGGGCGATGTAGCATATTTCTCCTCGGTTTTCATCAGATATGGAAAAACCGCACCCAACACCAATGCAGGCAGACCGATGGTCAGCGCGCATTTCTTGAAAATCAAAACCACGAAATCTAACCAAGTTGCCCTGACCGCTTGGAACCGGAACGAATCGGTCACGTTCATGAAAACGGTGGGCGTCAGGGCAATCGCTATTCCACTGAGCCCAAGCAAAACCGCGAGCACCGTATTAGGCGAAAACTTCCGCCGCGCGAGCACAGAACTCATTAAAGACCCACCGGTAAGACAAGACAGCACCACCACAAGAATCGCAGCATAGGTATAAACCGAATTCTCTAACACCAAAGAAAACATCCGCGTCCACAGCACCTCAAGCGCCAGCACGCCGAACCCCGACATGAAACAGATGACCGTCAGGGCAAACCTATCCTTGTCGAATTTTCCTCCATGCGGAGCGGGTAACTCTCCGGCAAATGATTCATCCTCGCCAATCTCAATTTCGCGCGTGGCCGATGCCGATCGGGAAACCAAAAATGCCAGAACCGCCAGAATCAAGGTGATCCCCATCGAAATGAAACAAGTCCCTCGGAACCCAAACCAAAGCGGCATGAAAAATCCCGCTAACAAGGCACCGAGCGTCGCACCCAGCGTGTTGATTCCATAGAGCAGCGCCGAGGTCGATCCGAACCGTGATGCATTACGAATCACATATTGCCCGACAACTGGAATCGTTCCTCCCATGCAAAATGCAGGTGGAAAAATAAGCACGAGTGCTAAAAGAAATTTGATTAACAATAACCATGCACCCGAATGCACACTCTCGAAAACTTCCGGATAAATGAAATGGTAGCCTTTTATCACCACAAAATAGAGCAGTGCCGTAATCGCGATCCCTAATTCCAATCCCGCATAAATCCGCATGGGATTCCTGCCTTGGGTGGAACGCCTTCCCCAGAACCAACTGCCCACCGCCAAACCCGCAAAGAAAGCCGCCAACGTCACCCCCGCCGCATGTGAAGTATTTCCAAACAACAACCCCAACTGCTTCATCCACAAAATCTGATAGATCAAAGCAGAAAGCCCTGAGAGAAAAACAAGTAGGTAAATGATCATGGAAATTAGTCCCGACCGCGAAACCAGCCGGTGCCACACACTAGGAAGCCCAACCTAAAAATCAACTGTGTTGCGATTTATCTCAGGCAGGGACCTTTATTCGTCCGTCATAGCTCTCAGAGCGACGTCGGATATCTAAAGGTCCATATCTATCGTTGCTTCATACCCCATCGAACCCTTTCCTTAGATAACCGCCGGACGATATGGACGCGTTGGGATACGCGTCCCTGCCATAAAAAACGGCAGCCCCCGATACCGGAAAGCTGCCGTGGAATATTTTATAAAGTGAACTTAGTAACGACGTCCGCCGCCGCCACGCTCCTCACGACGATCATTGCCGCCGCGATTACCGCCGCCGCCGTAACCACCACCGCCACCACCGCCGCGATTACCGCCGCCGTAGCCGCCACCGCCGCCGCCACCACTGCGCTCTTCGCGGGCTTGGGCTTCGTTTACTTTCAGTGAACGACCACCAACATCGGTGCCGTCGACACCTGCGATTGCTTTGTTCATTGCTTCTTTGCTGTCCATGGTTACGAAAGCAAATCCACGTGGTCGACCGCTTTCACGATCGGTTGGGAGGTGCACATCCGTAACAGCTCCGTATTCGGAGAAGAGGGTTTCGAGGTCTTGTTTGGTCGTATCAAACGACAGGTTTCCAATATACATTTTCATAACATTAAATTCGGTTCACGTATCGTGACTTCTCTTGAGACTGTTCCCGTGAATCGGGTCTCAGATCGCCAAAGAATCTAAAAACTACTGGCTAAACTCCAGAACTTGATCCTGCCAAGTCGTGAACCGAATAGGGTCTCTAGCTGGCTATTTCAGCAAAAGCGACATAATTAGCGATTTATCCGTAAATACCTCAGATGAATGCTAAAAATTCGTTATTTTACTTAGGAAGGAGAACACACTGGACGCTCTTTTGAGTGTCCAAGCTAGTTTGGACATATATTGGACCGCGTGACTCCAGTCACGCTTGAGAAAATTGCGCGACTGGAGTCGCGCGGTCCAATGCTTCAAATCCCTCACTTCTTCTCCACATGGATCTGCTTCGCGTTGATGACGAAATTATCTTCGTTTGAGCTTTGATCAACGACTCCGCTAACCGTGATGGAGCTGAGTTCTTTCAGATTATTCACGCCTTTCAACTCGCGAGCCATCACACGGCCGTCTTCGCCGAGGATTTGGATGGAAGCGATGGCGATTTTTTTCACTTCTTTGGAATCACAGCAGGCATCCCATGGTGTTTCACAGGCATCACCGGGGTTTTTATCGCAACTCGTCAGTTTTTCAGGATCGCCGAGAATGAACGCGGCACGACCATCGACGAAAACTTTTTCACGGCCAATCACTTCGCCTTTGAGGGTGATGGCATCGCCGGGCTTCGCGGTGGTGCGGGCGATGTGGATGGATTGCGCATCAGGCAAGGTCTCGGTCACAAAATAAGCGGCGAGAACCGGATCGGGCGCTTGGGTTTCGGCGTCAGATGCAGATTCCTTGGGCTTGCAAGCATGCAACGAAAGCATGGCGATGACGGCGATGGATAGGTTGGTTAGTTTCATGGTTTTGATGGGGTTGGAATTATTTAGAAATTGAACCACGGATAAACGCGGATGGACACGGATAAATAGAAATAGATGAAGGTAAATGAATGTAGGTTATCAAAACATTTTTTACGCTTAGCCTTTCATCTATTAGGTAATTTAAATTATCAGCAAGTCTCTTAAAATCTGCGTTCATCTGCGTCCATCTGTGGTTCGATTTTTTTAAATTTCATGAACGAAGGGCTTTTGGCAAGGCGGGCATGAGGCAACGGATAGCGGGCGGGATAGAACCCAGAATACCTAACAGAATTCCTGTCACCAAACCGATCACCGCCACTCCCGGGGTGATGCCTATGGTGAATGCGCCGATGGAAAACGGAATGGTCATGCCATCCAGTAACCATAGAGCCAAAGCGGAAGCGAGCAAGGTTCCTGCCAAGCAAGCCACGAGGCTTTCCTGCATGAGGCTGAAAAAGATCGCGAACCGACCAAAGCCTATCGCTTGCAAGGTCGCCAACTCACGGATACGCGAGGCGAAGGCGGCGTAGAGCGTGTTGAAGCCACCGAAAATCGCTCCCGCAGCGACCAATCCCGCCGTCAACCAAGTCATGATGCGGATGGGTTTGTAGAAATCCCCGAGCGCCGCGTAGTAATCGCTTTCCCGCATCGCCGTGAGCTCGAGATCGAGACGTTGTTGGGCGAATAACTCGGCATCCGAGAAATACTTCGGGTGATCCATTCGCAACACCACACACGAAACCGTCTCGCGCTGCGCGAGCATGCGCAGGTCACCAATCACCGCCCAGATTTCCGATTCCATCACGGTTCCCGGCGCAGCGAACACTCCGGAGATGGTCATTTCGGATTTATCTAACAAAACTTTTTTGCCTATCATCAACGCATCCTCCGCGATCCCAAGTTTGCGCCACGCGAGTTTTCCAACCATCACCTCCCCCGCTTGCGGAAACGTACCATCGATCAAACGCACTTCCGGATGCACCAGCAAAGCCGATGGCGTCACCCCACGAAACAAGGCCTGGCCTTTTTCACCATCCGCCGTGTGAAGCGCTGACATGTAATGAATCTCCGCCGTAGCCGCCGGCCGACCCATCACCTTGGAAACACCACGAATCGTCGCTTCCGCAATCCCCGACAACTGCGCGCTCACCTCGCTGCGCTGGATGCTCTCTTCACTACCAGCGCCTAACAGAATCGCATTTCGCGAAGAACCCGATGCCGCGAGCACCTGTTTCATCCCGCCGTTCAGCGCCGCTGCGGCCATCACCAACATCACCACAAGCGCTGAGCCACCGACTGTCTGCAACAGCCGCGACTTATCGCGAAAGAGATTTCGAAGAGCGTAGGATAACGGAAGCATGTGGGAGAAAATTCTAAATCTTAAATTCTAAATCTTAATGAAGAGAGATTGCGGAGCACATAGCTCAACCAAGAACTAGGAACCAAGAACCAGGAACAGCGATTTATCGCTTCAATCTTCATGACCTTAGGGATTTCACGATAGGTTGGCGGATGGCGATCCATGCGGGATGGATCGAGGCGATGATTCCTAACAATAACGCCGCGGTGATTGCGAAGAGGACGGTGGAAATTTGAGGTAGGATCGCGAGGGTTTGACCTTCGCTGCCCATGGTGAAACTTTGCCAACGCAGAAATGCCCAGGCGAGGCCTGCTCCGCAGAGGCCGCCCATCAAACCTAACAAGCCGCCTTCGCTGAGCACCAGGAACATGATGGCGCGGCTCTGATATCCCAGTGTCCGCAGCACGGCGTTTTCTTTCACCCTGCTCCGCACCATGAGGGAAATCGCATTTGCGACCAACAGCACCACCGCCACCACCGCCGCGATCCCGAGCCAACGGGTGAAGCCGATCAGCTCGATGAGCTGTCCCGCCGCTTCCGCGAAAAAGGCTTTTTCCGGTCGGGTGTTGGTGGGCATTTGATCGGATTTGAAACGGGCATCGATCATTTCCGCCACGGGTTTCAACTGTGAGGATTTATCCACCCGCACATTGAACTGCGTGACGATGCCCAAGCCCATTTTTGAGGCTTGTTGCAGGAATTCCAACTTCACATAGGCGACGTTGTTGTCCTGCGGGAAAGGCGACCGAATGATTCCCGCCACGTGCACCGTAACGCCCACCGCATCGAATTTATCTCCGGGCTTGAGTCCGCGTCGTTTCGCAAATTGTTCTCCTAACAACGCGCCGTCACCGCGTTTGAGCCATTCGCCGTGATCGCCTTCGATGATCTCGATCTCTGGCGCAAACTTGCGCAGCATCCCTTCCGGCACGCCGCGGAACGTGATCACATCCAAGCTCGCGCCACAGTTGTTCACGGTGATCTTGATGGGGATGACTTCTTTCACGCCGTCCATTTTGCGAATCTCATCCTGATAATGCTCTGGCAACTGGCTCGCCATCGGGCAGAAACGATTTTCTCGATACACCACCAAGGTTGTGTCCGCAGCGGTTTCCTCGGTGGCTGATGCCAGCGAATCCTGAAGCGTTTCCACTGAGGTAAAAAGAAACATTCCGGAAGCCACGCCACAAACCGTCAGCGCCGTCCGTAAGCGGTGGCGCAGGAGTTGTTTCGCAGCAAGTTGAAAGAGGGCGGTCATAAGTGAGGTTCGTTTTCTAACAATTTTCCTTTTTCCAAATGCAAGGTTCTATCCGCCGCCGCAGCCGCGCGAGCATCGTGAGTCACCATGACGATGGTTTTCCCGCGTTCTCGTGAAAGTTTTTGCAGCAGCTCCAAAATCATCGTCGCGGATTCGCGGTCCAAATCCCCCGTCGGTTCGTCCGCCACCAACAACGCCGGATCGGCCACCAAAGCCCGTGCGATCGCTACCCGTTGTTCCTGTCCTCCCGACAACTCGCTCGGCGTATGGTGGGACCGATCCTGCAAGCCCACGATCTCCAACGCCTCTTCGGCTTTCTGTCTCCGCTCCGCCTTGCTCATCGAGGTGATCAACAATGGCAGTTCGACGTTTTCGAAAGCGGTTAGAACGGGAATCAGATGATAAAGCTGAAAGATGTAACCGACCTTGCGTGCGCGCCATGCCGTGAGTTGTTTTCGACTGAATGACGCGATGTTTTCGCCATCGATGATAAGGCTGCCTGAGCTTGGCGAATCGATGCCTGAAATCAAATTGAGCAAGGTGGTTTTCCCGGAACCTGAAGGCCCCATCAGCGCGAGGAACTCCCCACGACCCACCTCAAGGTCGAGATTTTCCAGAGGCGTGACGATGTTCGTGCCTTTGGTGTAGAATTTGGAAATGGATTTGCAGGTGATCATAAACGTTCTTTGAAAATAGGGTTGAGGCGTTGGCCGATTTTGAGATCGAGGGGTTTGGTGACCACCCATTCGCCGGGTCGGACTTCAGGGCTGACCAAAACCATGCTGTCTTTGTTCACACCGGGATTCACGGCACGTCGCTCGGCACGCTTGGTATCAGGATCGCAGATCCAAACGTGATTGTCTTGGATCGCTTCTTTGGGAACATACACCGCGATACCCGTCGATTCAACTACGGCATTTGTAGTAGCAATGGTGGTTTCAAAAAACTCGACCCGACTCAGCATCTCCGGACGGAGTTTGTCGTCAGGGTTTTCGATGCGGACTTTCGCTTGCAGGGTGTTGCGTTGCAAATCCGCCGCACCTTCGATTCTTGTGACTTCGCCTTCGAAGACCTGATCAGGAAGAAGATTGGAACGAATCTTCGCGCGTTGGCCAACGCTGAGACCCGCTGCGTCCGCTAGCGGAACATCGACGCGCACTTGCAGGTGGGCCGGCTCGTATAAAATCGCAATGGTCGAGCTATCCATATCATCCATGCCTAACATTTTTTTCTGACCCGGTGCTGCTTTCAACGCGAGCACACGACCATCCACTGGCGCTTTGATTTCCGTCCGCGCATGTGCGAGCTCGGCTTTTTGTAGAGAAATCTCCGCTTCCTTGATCTGGGATTGGATCGCCAGAATTTCGAAAGCGATCTGATTGAGCTCTTGAGTGATCCCCGTGATCCGTGCCTTCGCGGCATCGACTTCGGCGTGTCGGCGTTTTTGATTGAGCCGCGTTGCTAACATGTCGTCTTCTGAAATGGTGCCTTTGGTTAGACGTTCATAGCGACGAAGTTTATCATTCGCCTCTTCGGCATCCGCTTCCGCAATCGACAGTCCTGCCTTTTCCACTTCCATCCGCTGCAACGCCAGTTGGGTCTTCACGCAATGCGCATCGAACGACGCTTTCATCTCCACGAGCTTCGCTGCCATCGCATCGCGCTCGAGTTTGGAATCGATCCGAACCAAGGTCGCTAACAGATCACCTTTTTTCACCAACTCACCTTCGAGAACATGAACGGTATCGACGATGCCATCGGTCAGCGCGGTCGCTTTGATAGCCAGCGGATCCGGCTCGATCCAACCTGAGGCTTGAAACATCAATTTTCCGACGACGTTTGCGGATTTCTTAGATGTCGAGGCTTTGATGTTTTCCTCGATGCCGACGGCAGAAAAGACATCGACCTTTTTCGCGGGGACCAAGCGGTCACGAAACAGCAGGGCGAAGATCAGCAAGAACCCTAGCAAGAGACCGAGCGGCAAAATCCAGACCGCCATGCGCCTGCGGGTGCTTGGGGAAAGATTGGCGGTGGTGAGAAGTTGCCCGGGATTGAGGCGGTTGATTGGCATAATTGGAAAAAATTGAAAATGACGGGTCAGAAACCCAACGGAGAAAAACGTGCCGCGATTTCATCAAATCGCCCGGCACCATCAGGATTTCCCGATTTTCAAATCAGCAATCGTTGCTGCTTCACATACCAATCCAAAGGATCCGGTGGGTCACGATGATCCTCGAGACGGGTCGAGCAGGCATCGATTTGTCTGAGATTCTCCGCGCTGATGCGAACGAAGATGGCACCATCAGGTGGCAAGATGTGCATCTGGCCGAGATTTGGCAGCTCCGCATCGGGAATCAAATCCGCTTCCACCATGCACTCGGGCACGCCCTCTCCCTTGCAGCAGTCACCGCATTGATTGGGGCATTCGGTCACCTTTCCCGAAAACTCCATATCCACCGTGCATACATACCGCTGCACCCCAGCCATCGGCAGGACTAGGGCCATCAGGGCAAATAGGATGGAGGAAAGGACTCGCACTAAGTGGAAAATACATGCCAAAGCCCTCAAGGCAAGGCTGTTCACCCCCTTTCCAAAGATTCTCCTTGACGCATCCCTCCGCCAAGCCTAAATCCGCCGCCCGTTTCTCAACCAAACACTTTCAAATTATGGCCACCGCACAAGTCATCCTCAAAGAAAAAATCGCCGGCCTCGGCTCCGAAGCCGATGTCGTTAAAGTCCGCGCTGGCTACGCCCGCAACTACCTTGTTCCACAAGGCAAAGCCTACGAGGCAACCAAAGCAAACCTTCGCCACGTCGAGGCTCTCAAAACCAATCGCGCGAAGCGTGAGGCTGAAGAACTCGTTGTTGCTCAAGAAGTCGCCACCAAGATTGCCAAGCTCAAGCCATCCTTCACCCTCTCCACCGGTCAAGGTGGCAAGGCATTCGGATCGGTCACCAACATGGACATCCACAAGGAGCTGGAAGCAGCAGGCATCACCGTCGATCGCCACGCGATCCAACTCGACAAGCCGATCAAAAAATCCGGCAAGACCGTGGTTGATATCAAGCTCAACGCCCAAGTCACCGCTCAGCTCACCATCACCGTTGATGCTGGCGATGTGAAAGACGAAGACTGAAATTAGGTTTTCTAGATAGAAATTTCAAAAGCCGGTTCCGTTTTCGGGACCGGTTTTTTCTTTTGTGGGAGAAAAGGTAGATTTCGTCTCGCGCAAAGCCGCAAAGACGCAAAGGAAGAGATCATGAAAGGTTGAATCATCGGATCCTTTCGGAAAAACTGCGTATCCTGAAGATTTGGGTCTACCTGAGCCGATAGCCATTACTTCTGCTTTGCGTCTTTGCGGCTTTGCGCGAGACCTCTTTACAGTCAGCGCCCAACTCACCGTCTCCCTATTTCGTGAAACTTGTCCGTCGTAGCTTTAGCGAAGTCGGATTCGAAAAATTCGTGGTTAAACCCATATCAACCTCAGTGATTCGCAAGCGAGATTCAGGGTTCGACTTATGAAATCTTTGGTGGCAGATTTCCCGAACACGACATGAAATTTTCCATCATCATCATTTTATTAGCAGGTTCCGTGCTGAGCATGGGTCGTCAGATCGAGCGTATTTGGACGGACGACCAAGGTCGGAATACCAAAGCCATGTTGCTTCGTGTCGAAAATGGCAATGCGATTTTGCAGCTGCCGAATGGCAAAGAGTCCCCGTTTCCTATCGCTAAGCTTTCCAAAGACGATCAGTTGTGGATTCAAAACTACAGCCAAGAACCAGCCAAAGGTGCGCCCGCAGAGGATAACAAACTCAATTTCGAAGACCCATGGCCGGAGCAGGTAAAATTCAAGGGTGACCCTGAGATCGCTACGGCCAAGGAGGACAAGGATACCAAACAGTTTGTGTACGAATCAGCAAACTATCGCTACAACTGCGATGTGCGGCTCGGGGCATCCGTGGTGAAAGGTTTCGCCGTTTTATTCGAGACCACGCATCAATTTGTTAGAGAATTACCTCTCTCTGTGAATGGCGGAGCCAAGAAGGATGGAAAATATGAGATATTTCTTTTTGAAAATGCCAATGATTATCACTCCGCTGGAGGGCCTCCTGGCAGTGCGGGTGTTTACATCGGCGGAAAAAATATCGTCATGGTTCCGCTCACGAGCTTGGGAGTGAAAAAGGCAGGAACCGGTTATGTGATGGATAGGGAAAAATCTTCTAAAACCCTGCCACATGAATTGGTGCATCAACTGACTCCACATCCTTACTATGCGGAGGGTTCGATGGGATGGTTCACCGAAGGCCTTGCGGAATATGTGGCTGTCACGCCGTATTTCAGCAGTGGAATGTTCAACGTCAGAGGCAACGCGAAATCTATTGTCGAATACGCCACCGCATACGGCAAAGACGGCACGGGCGGGCGGGGTTTGGGTGAGAAAATCAAACTCGGCCCGCTGAAAAATTTCATGCTTCAGTCATACACCAGCTTCACTGGAAACGCTCAGGTCAATTACGGCTGCGGCATGTTGATCACGAACTATTTCTTTCACATGGATAGAGAGAAAGACGGCGCAAGAATCAAAAAATTCCTCAAAGCTCTCCGTGAAGGCAAACAAGGCGAAGCGGCTTTAGAAGTTCTGTTAGACGGACAAACTTGGTTGGAACTGGAAAAAGACATCACCAAGGCCTACACGAGCAAAGGCGTTAAATTCACTTTCACGGAATAGATTTCAATGTCTGAGGTTTCATCGATTGCTAAACAACCCGCGCTACCCGCCTTGCCGGGGCTTTCTCCGCAAGAACTCTCGGAATGGCTCGCTGCCAACCATGAGCCTGCATTCCGCGCCAAACAAATCCTCGATTGGGTCTGGAAAAAAAAGGTCACTTCAATTGACCAGATGACCAACCTCTCGGCCGCGCTACGAGAAAAACTTGCCGCATCATTTCGCATCACTGCCCTCACCCACGCGAAAACCCAAGGCAGCGAAGACACCACCCGCAAGTTCCTTTTCAAACTCCACGACGGTCGTTACATCGAATCCGTCCTCATCCCCGCCAACCCCGCGCTCTACGGTGAGAAATCGGATCGACGCACCCTCTGCGTTTCGTCACAGGTCGGCTGCGCATACGGCTGCAAGTTCTGCGCATCGGGTCTAGCTGGCTACACCCGGAACTTGGACGCCTCAGAAATCGCCGGCCAAGTCCTTGCCGCCGAACAAATTTCTGGCGAGCGCGTGGACAACCTCGTGTTCATGGGCATGGGCGAGCCGATGGCGAATTTCAACAACCTCATGGCCGCAATCGCATTGATCACAGGCCCCGAAACCTTGCACCTAGGCGCGCGTCATCTCACCATTTCCACTTCCGGCCTCGCTCCGCAAATCCGCAAGCTCGCCGATCATCCCCAGCAAATCCGACTCGCCATCTCCTTCCATGGCGCAACCGATGAAGTCCGCAATAAGATCATGCCGGTAAACAAAAAATATCCGGTCGCAGAATTGTTAGATTCGCTCGCGCATTGGAACTCGACCAAAAAACAAAAGCTCACGCTGGAGTATATTCTGATCAAAGGCGTCAACGACGACCTCGAACAAGCCGCCATCCTCGCCCGCCACGCCCGCAACATTTCCGCCAAGGTGAACCTAATCCCCTACAACACCGTTGAAGGACTTGAGTGGGAACGCCCCGCCCTCTCTCACTGCCGTGCGTTCCAAGATGTTCTAAAGCAAGCCGGAGTCACCGCCACCCTGCGCATCGAAAAAGGCCACGACATCGACGCCGCTTGTGGCCAACTCAGACTTAAACAGGAAACCGCTGAAGGGATCGTATAATACCGGAGAGCCGGTCTGCGACCGGCTTCGTCACAATGAGATCTCGCGCCAAGCCGCTAAGACGCAAAGGAAGAGGATAATTATCAACCTCCCATTCAGCATATCACTCTATGCTTTGCGGCTTCTTGCCCCTCGTAGCTTTAGCGAAGTGGGGTGCGGTGAAAATTTGAACCCCAAACGCGCATCACAGCGCATTGACAGCCCCCCTCATATTGCAGAGGGTGCGCGCAGTAATGATTTTCAAAAGTATCTGTAGAGACGTCGGGATAGGAGCAAATTCGTATGTGCTGGATGCCGATGGGGTGAGAGTGGTTCTCGATGCGGGGATGCATCCGAAAGAAGAGGGAGTGACCGCAAAGCCGCGTTACGAGTTGATCGAAGACGATACGGCAGACGCGATTTTTGTGACCCATTCGCACCTGGATCACGTCGGAACCCTGCCGGTTTGCATGGAACATCAGCAACGCGCGAAAGTGTTTCTCACACCAGAAGCCGCCGAGCTCACCTGTGCCATGTTGCACAACTCGGTGAACGTGATGGAAAGCAAGCGCACCGAGTTGGGAATTTCCGAATATCCGTTTTTCACTCATAACCAAATTGATCGAATGAAAGGCTCATTCGAGCGCCGCAGTGTGGAGCGGAAATTCGATGTCGATGATGCCGGAAAACTCAAAGCGGAATTTTACGATGCGGGTCACATCCTCGGTTCGGTGGGTGTGATGTTTGAGGCTGAAGGCAAAAAAGTTTTCTACACCGGCGACGTGAATTTTGAGGACAGCACCCTACAAAAAGGCGCGGTGTTTCCCAACGAAGAAGTCGATGCGTTGATCGTGGAAACCACGCGCGGTGAACAGGCGCGTCGGCCAGACTACTCGCGCCGCGAGGAGGAAAACGAATTTGCGGAAGCGATCAAGCGCGTGCTGAAACGCGGCGGATCCGTTTTGATTCCGGTGTTCGCGATGGGTAAAACCCAGGAGGTTTTGGCGATGCTGCAACGCTTCAAAGAAGAAGGCCTCATTCATGAAAAGGTGCCTGTCTATATCGGCGGACTCAGCACCAAGATGACCACGATCTACGACAAATTTTCCGACGTATCGCGTCGCAATCGCCGTGGCTTCAAATTCCTCACCGACATGGAACTCGCCGGAGGCAACAAGAAGCGGGTCGGCCCCATCCCTTTCAACAACGGCTGCATCTACGCCCTCTCGAGCGGGATGATGAGTGAAAAAACCGTTTCTAACAATTTCGCAAGACAAGGTGTTTTGGAAAACAAGAAGCACGGTTTGTTCTTTGTCGGATATGCCGATTCCGAAACTCCCGGTGGAAAAATCCGCGCCGCGCAGCACGGCGATATGGTCGAGCTCGATCCCGCTTACCCACCCGTGAAGCTCAACTGCGAGGTTCGTATCTTCGATTTCTCGGGCCATGCCACCCGTGATGCGATCGCCGACTTCGCGGTGCGCATGAAGCCGAAGAAAATTTTCCTCGTGCACGGTGATGAAGGCGCGATGGCGTGGTTCAAGCAGGAGCTGGAAAATAGATTGCCGGGCACCCAAGTGATCATTCCCGAGCCGGGCGTGGAGTTTGATATTTGAATGGGCAGGGACTTTTATCCTTAAAAGTCCATATCTCGCAGTGCTGATAACGGAAAGGTATCGATAGGATTTGATGACCACGTCTCACCAACGGGACGGCCAGATTGACTACGCTGCGCTCCGTCCCTGCGGTCAGCGCTTCGCGGATGGGAGGAATGTTTTGTGTTTCACAAAACTCGGCAGTCGAACGTTCCGCGTAGCGAAAGAGTTCGAACGGGCCGGTCCGGACAATAAAAAACCGGCTCTTAATCAAAGATTGGGGACATGAGGCCAAGAATGAATCATGAACCCCATGACCCCACCTAGTGAGATAGGAATCAAGGGATACCAAATCATCCGGTATCAGAGCAAGCAAACGATGGAACT
>Ga0315902_10001352_pt1 | contig 39375 bp, 32 predicted proteins | sample LakEriMetagenome_9_FD_203523 | JGI IMG/M metagenome (GOLD analysis project Ga0315902, IMG submission 203523) | Freshwater fungal communities from buoy surface, Lake Erie, Ohio, United States - Buoy 12 MA117 | ecosystem: Environmental > Aquatic > Freshwater > Lake > Lake biofilm | place: USA...
GCGTGAAAAGCCTAGATTTAAGTTTAAAGGCAGAAATCAATTGACATGCTTAGAGTCATCTAACAAATCGTTGCTAGTTGTCGCCTCTTTTTTATCAGGAAAGAAAAAAGAAGTGAAAACGATTACCACTCCTAAACCAATGACCATTATAAAGTAATCGATGTGCAATAGTTTCATACCGAAACCTATAAGTGTGACGCTCGAGCCTATCCAAAAAAGCAAATGGTAATGGCGTTGTTTTTCAATTTTTCGCTGGTTAATAAGGTTTAATACAAATCCACAGGCGCCAAACAGCATAAAAAGCCAAATCGCTGTGTCCCTTGACATCAAACCACTGCCAACTTGGCCAAAAATCCTTAAGGCCATTAGAAACGCAAATGAAAAAACAAGGTATCCAGCTTTCTTAAGAAAATCGGGGTTCATAGCGATTGTCGGTATTTTATTAATTCAGTCAGAAAAGTCGGATCATCTTCCAATTTACTTCCAATCACGACTAAGTTGGCACCCGCATCGTGCGCTTCTTTTATTTCCGTTATTGTTCTGATGCCACCACCAACAATTAAAGGGGTTCCCAACTCGTTCACTTTATTGATAACACTTGGCTTAATGCGGTTCAAAGCCCCACTGCCAGCATCAAGGTAAGTAAGTTTAAGGCCCAAAAGATTTCCCGCCAATACCGTATGAAAAATGATTTCTAGTTTGTCTTGAGGAATCGGTTGCGTTCCACTGTACTTTTCCACACTAGAAACCTTTCCACCGTCAAGAAGCAAATAGGCGGTTGGAATGACCTCAAGACCAGACTCGTGAAGCTTTTTAGATGCTTCCACTTGATGCCCGATCAAAAAATCAGGGTTTCTTCCAGATAACAAGCTCATGAATAAGATACCACTCGCATGTTCGGATACTTGTATATGCGAACCAGGAAACAGCAAAATGGGAAGTGAACAATATTGCGCAACCAAATCAAGCGTATCTTCCAATTCCTCAATAGTACATGAACTGCCACCAACCAACACAATGTCTGTAACCGTAGTATTCAATTGCTTTAAAAATTCAAAACCAACCTCTTGATGAATGAATTTTTCTGGGTCTATTAGGACTCCAACAAGCCGTTGGCCTTCATTAATTAGATTGTATAGCTTATTCGATTCGCTCACAAGCATGCATATTAATAGAAAGTACAAAATCCTCCCTTACAAAAGTAGCCAATTTTACACCATAAGCTTGATCATCAAGAAGAATGCGGCAATCAAAAACCAAGTCGTCAAGCCGTTGCAATTGAAGTTGATCCTTGAAAATAATGCCGGGTCTTCCTGCTAACTTGTATAGCGTTTCCTTTAACGACCATGCCATCGACATTTCCAACGGATTGCTTACATCCAAGTCTTGGGTTTCCACCTCTGATAAAAATTTAGGCCATAAGCGACAGGCTTTTGTTTGAATGGTTTCAATATCTACGGCAATTGGAAATTCAGCATTGTGGGCAATAACGGTGGTATGCCTGTTATGGCTAATCGAAATATATCCTTTATTGTTAATGTAAGGTGCGCGGTTTGATGTGTATTTCAATGCCTCCCCCTCAAACAGCTCCTGAAATAGAATGCGCGTTGCTGTAAATTCGCGCTTTCGGGAAAGGCTTTTGAAATGTGCTACCCTATCGAGCTCCTCTTCCGATAGAACAGAACTAAAAGCGTTCGGGTCAAAATCGTCAAACCGCATCAATTGGACTACAGACCCAAATTCCCTTATCTCAGCACGTTCAAACATAACCCAAGTTTACACAATTTTCAAGAACCGCTTGGTTAGACATGTATCATTTCAAGAAAAAAGGAGCGGTGGCATCTTTTAAAGAACCCGTTTTTCCCCTACTTTCGTCAATAAGTGTTAAAAAACATTGAATTTTATTTTTATTTAACGGGCAATTTATACGAATGAAAATTTCTATATTTACCGCTTTCTTATCGTCAACCGTTTGAAATTATATGTAAAGCTTATGTTGAGGAAAATTAACTTATTGATTGTTAGTGTTTTGTCTTTTTGGTCGTTGTCATTTGCACAATCTGGACTAGGAACAATTCGTGGTACTGTAACCGATGGTGATTCAAAACAAGCCATTCCGTTTTGTAAAGTGGTTCTATTTCAAGGTGGAAACATTAAAGGTGGTGCAACCACAGATTTTGATGGCAAGTTTCAAATTAATTCGGTTGCTGCTGGAACCTATGATTTAGAAGTCAGAAATGAATCGGAAGGTTACCAGCCTTTCAGGCAGACAGGTGTAATTGTATCAACGGATAATATTACCTTTTTGGATGACCTTACTATTACCAAGGCAAATGGGGTCAAAGAACTCCAAGATGTTAAAGTCGTTGCATACCGTGTTCCCCTTATCGATAAAGATGGTGGTGCATCGGGTGCTACCGTTACAAGGGAAGATATTGCACGATTGCCAGTTCGTTCGGCAGCTGGTGTCGCTTCTACCGTTGGTGGTGTAAATACAGATGAAGGGAGCGGTGCTATTTCCGTTCGTGGTTCAAGGTCAGATGGAACCTACTTCTACATTGATGGTATCAAAGTAAGAGGATCATCAAACCTGCCTAAATCCGCCATTGAGGAGGTAACTGTTATCACTGGAGGTGTTCCTGCCAACTACGGTGACGTGACGGGGGGTATCATTTCGGTAACCACACGTGGTCCATCCTCTCAGTATTTTGGGTCAATGGAAGCAGTGACTTCTGGTTTTTACTTAGGTGGTAAAGACCCAGACGGATACGACGGAAAAGTACTCGGAATGGATAAATTTGGGTATAACTTGGTGGAAGGCATGTTCTCCGGGCCTCTTTGGATGCAACGGGATTCCACTGGTGCAAAAGTTCGTCCACGTTTAGGTTTCTTGGTTTCGGCCAACCTCACAGATGAATTGGATAACCGTCCGCTTGCTACAGGGGGGTACCGCATAAAAAAAGAAGTTCGAGATGAATTACTTGCCAATCCACTTCGACCTACGTCGACAGGTCAAGGTACTTTTCACAATGCCCTATTTTTAAGTCAAGATGATTTCGAATTGGTTCCTTGGAGAATGAATGCCCGAAGCACCACTGTTTCAGGTCAAGCAAAAATCGATGTGAACACAGGGCCATCTGTAAACCTTACGTTTGGAGGGTCAATGAACTACGCCTTTGGTAAAAATTATTCCTATGGTGGTTCCTTACTTAACTTCTCCAATTTTGGAGTTTATAAATCGTTGGATTGGAGGGTTTTTGCCCGTTTGACTCAACGGTTTACAAACGACGATGAGAATTCAGCATCTAAGTTAAAATCGTTTGTTTACTCCCTAATGGTGGATTACTCTAAATCCATGGATGATGTATACGACCCTAAACATCAATACCAAATGTTCAACTACGGTCATGTTGGTACCTTCACAACCACTCGAATCCCGACGTATGCTATGTTTGATTCGAATGGAGATGGTGAAGTGGATATGAAACAACACGATGGTTTCAAAGACGTTGAAGTGGCTTTTTCTCCTTCCGAAACAAATGCAGCACTTGCTTCCATTACCACTCAGTATTACAATATTTACGGTGGTGACCCAATTGGAAATTACGAGAACCTATTCCAAATCCAACAAGGAAATGCCTTGAGGAATGGCGATTCTCCGTCAAGTGTTTATGGAATCTGGTCTAACATAGGTACTCCTTACAATTATTTTGGTAAATCTGAAAACGATCAGTTGAGGGGTACAGGTCAACTATCTGTTAACTTAGGTGATCATAGTTTGTCTTTTGGTTTCGAAATTGAACAACGTTGGGACAGAGGTTGGTCATCCGGAACAACTACCGGCGGTGGTACCAATGGTCCATTAGGTATTTGGCAAATTGCACGTCAGCTGACAAACTTCCACATTGAAGAGTTAAACTTGTTGAGTGGAGATACAACTGACCAAGGTTCATTCAAGGCGATTACTTATGAGCGTTTGAATACAGGTTTTGCCTATACCTCAGGCACAGGCGAATATGGTGGTCAGGAGGAAAACGACAACCAATCATTCTTCGACTACAACTTACGCAAGAAACTGGGCTATGCCGTGGATGGTTTAGATTACATTGACATCGATCAATACGACCCAAGTATCTTTACTTTCGACATGTTCTCACCAGATGAATTATTGAACAGTGGTAATTCATTTGTGTCCTATTATGGCTATGACCACACAGGTCAAAAGGTCAAAGGAACAACGGACATTAATAAATACTTTAATGAATACGACGAGAATGGAAATTACAGAAGGTTTGTCGGTGCTTTTGCACCTACGTATATTGCAGGTTTCTTAATGGATAAATTTGCGTTCAATGACATCGTTTTCAACGTAGGGGTTCGTGTGGATGTGTTTGATGCCAATCAACCTGTATTGAAAGATCCTTATTTGTTTTACAACGCACGAACAGTAGCTGAAGCGAAACAATTGTTAGCAGACGATCCGACACAATACAGTTGGGTGGATATTCCAGAATCGATGGGAGATGACTACACGGTTTATGTCAACGACATAAACAACCCTTCCGCAATAAACGGATTCCGAGTTGGAAATAACTGGTACAATGCAGACGGTATACAGATTGAAGATCCTAAAGTGATTCGCGGAGCTACTGGTATTCAACCTTGGTTATTGAATCCAGGTCAGGAGACACCAAGCGCAGATGCATTTGAAGACTACAAAGCACAAATCAATGTGATGCCAAGAATCGCGTTCTCCTTCCCGATTTCGGACGAGGCGTCCTTTTTCGCACACTACGACATCCTTACCAAAAGACCTACTTCCGGTTTTAGGTTCGATCCGTTTGAATACCAGTTTATCAATTCGCGAAGCGCAATTATCAATAATGCCAACTTGCGTCCAGAAACAACGGTTGATTATGAATTAGGATTCCAGCAGGTGTTGACTAAAACATCTTCGTTGAAAATCTCTGCTTTCTATCGCGAACAGCGCAATCAAGTGCAATTATTGAACGTATTTGAAGCGTACCCTGCAACGTACAAAACATTTGGAAACAGGGATTTCGGTACAGTAAAAGGTATGACCATTGCTTACGATTTACGTCGTACGGGAAATGTGCGAATGACTGCTAACTATACGCTTCAATTTGCGGATGGAACAGGTTCGGATGCTACTTCAGCTTCTTCACTTGTAAATGCTGGTTTACCGAATTTAAGAACCATCACTCCTTACTCGTTTGATCAGCGTCATGCTTTTGCTATTACCTTCGATTACAGGTACGGTGAAGGCGAGGATTACAACGGTCCGAAAGTAGGTGGATTAAATATTCTAGAAAACACAGGTCTCAACCTTGTTGCTAATATTTATTCCGGTAATCCATACTCGAATCAAACATTCATTACAGACGATGGAATTGGAAACCTAAATGCCGGTTTGAACGGAACGCTCAACGGATCCAGGTTACCATGGTCTTACCGATTAGACCTTCAATTAGATCGAACGTTTGAATTTGTGTTCGGTGGTGAAGGAGATAAAAAGAAATCGACTTTCTTGCAGGTATATTTCCGTGTCACAAATATTTTCAATCAGTTTAACGTGTTAGGTGTTTACCGAGCTACTGGTAACTGGAACGACGATGGTTACTTGGCTGCTGCAGCGAGCCAAACATCGATTCAAAACCAGTTGGATGAGCAAGCTTTCAGGGATTATTACACCATGAAAATTCAAAACCCGTTCAATATTAGTGCACCTCGAACGATTCGTCTCGGAGTAAAATTTGATTTCTAAAGATTTTTATATAACAATATGAAAAAGCAAGTATTAGCATTTATTTTAGGATGTACGATTGTTTGGTCAAATGCCGCATTGGCTTATTTAGGGCCAAATGATCATCCCAAAAATGGGAAATCTAAAGGGACCAATACATTGAAAGGTGCGAATTGTGCGCCAGCTACGGCAAAATTGACCATGGAGTTCAATGACGTGAAAGCGTTAATTGAACAAGGTGGTAGCATGTTCCAGAACCGTTCGGCTGGAGTTGCCTCTTATGAAATTCCAAAGAACAGTGGTTTGCATGTGATTTATGCAGGAGCACTTTGGATGGGGGGAACCGATGTGAATGGTCAGCTTAAACTGGCAGGTCTTCGCTACCGTCAAGGAAATGATTTCTGGCCTGGTCCACTTACGGTAAACCCTGGTACGGGAAATTACAATCCTTTGAATCCCGTTGGTGACGATGCCGTGCGTGATTTTGGTGAAGCAAACATTGATCCTGATCAGTGCATCGCGTACGATAAGTTTTACACCATGCGAAAAGCAGAGGTGATTAAATTCAGCAATTGGTGGGAATGTCAAAATGTTGTTGGAACTGAAGGTTGTGACGACATTTCCGAACCAACACCTGATGAATTGAACCGAATTTATAATTGGCCTGCACATGGAGATGTTTCTAGGGGGCAAGATTATTTTCTTGCGCCTTATTATGACCGAAACCAAGACGGTGTATATAGTCCAGCAGAGGACGGAGATTATCCTTGGTACGACGACATTTTAGGAAAAGATGATATTGAATGTGGCATTGATCGTCGTATTTCATTATTCGGTGATGAAACACATTGGTGGGTATTTAACGATAAAGGAAACATCCATACCGAGACAGGTGGAGACCCGATTGGGATGGAAATACGAGCGCAGGCGTTTGCTTTTGCGACCAATGATGAGGTGAACCGAATGACGTTCTATAATTATGAATTAATTAACCGTGGAACGCAAACCTTGTTTAATACTTATTTCTCACAATACCTCGATGCGGATGTTGGGAATTATGCAGATGATTATGCAGGTTGTGATGTTTCTCGTGGTTTGGGATATATGTTTAATGGTGACTTAAACGATGAATCAGATGCGGGACGAATCGGTTATGGTGAGAATCCTCCAGCTATCGGGTGTGACTTCTTCGAAGGCCCATATCAGGATGCCGATGGAGTAGATAACGTAGGTCCCTATTTTGACGAGGCAACCGAAACCTTGATTGTACCTTCCGTATTAGAAGCACTTGCGGCTGATGGAATTGTGTACAAAGGTATTGGTATAGGTTACTCGGATGGTATTGTGGATAACGAACGTTTCGGTATGCGTCGTTTCACTTACTACAACGCACAGTTTTCATTCCCGTATACAGATCCTCAAACTGCTGCACAATTTTACAACTTTATGAGTGGAACGTGGGCAAATGGTTCTGAAATGTTCTATGGAGGTCTGGGTTATGAAGGATCCGATGGTGTTACCACCGAACCTTCCGATTACATGTTCCCTGGTGATTCAGATCCATTGTTTTGGGCAACTGGTGGAACGGATATGACAAGTACACATCCAAACGGATGGTCTGAAGCAACCGACATAAACCCTCCTGGTGATAGGCGATTTGTTCAGTCGGCTGGTCCCTTCATTCTTAAACCAGGTGCCATCAACAACATTACCGTTGGTATGGTGTATGGTCGTGGTACAGACGGAGATTTGTTCTCTTCTGTCGAGGCAATGAAACGCGCAGATACAAAAGCACAAGCGTTGTTTGATGCTTGTTTTAAAATTTTGAATCCACCAGCTGCTCCGAAAGTGGTTATTCAAGAGTTGGAAAACGAGTTGATAATCATGTTGGATAATACCGCGGATATTGAAGCGTATGAAGAAGAGGATGAAATCAATATTCCCGATCCAACGGTGGATAGGTTTTACCGCTTTGAAGGATACCAGCTTTTTCAAATGAAAAATGACGAAGTTGGTGTTGCAGATATCAACGATCCAAACAAAGCACGCTTAGTAGCTCAATGTGATTTGAAAAACGATATTTCAAGAATCATCAATTTTGAATTTGATGAAGCGTTAGGTTATTCCATTCCAACAGAAAAGGTTGATGGAGAGAATACTGGTATCCGTCATTCATTCAGGCTAACTGAAGATGCATTTGCAACCGGTGACCGTGCGTTGGTTAATCATAAAACCTACTACTACATTGCCGTTTCTTACGCATTTAATGAATACAAAAAATACAATCCAAACGACCCGTTATCTCTGGATGGACAAAAGATTCCATATATTTCTTCGCGTTTGAACTATGATGGGTCATCGATTACTTCTATCCCTGCTATTCCGCACAATCCTTCTCCGGAAAGTTATGGAACGAACCAGCGAATTGAATATGGTTCTTCCCCTCGAATCACGCGTTTGGATGGATACGGAAATGGCAATAGATCGCTTGAGTTTACTGAGGCAACGCTTAACTCCATCCTAAATAATGGATTTGTTGAAAATCCAGAATACGATTATGGTGCCGGACCGGTAAATATTAAGGTGGTTGATCCATTGAATCTTGCCCCAGGGTATTTTGAAATCAAATTCAGGGACTATGCAACAAGTTCTTCTAATGGTGCTGATACGGCTTCATGGGTGATATATCAATACCAGACGAAGGGTGGCGATCCCATAGATTCAGTAAGTTCAGATGTTTCGATAAACAAGGATAACGAACAAATCATACCTCAATGGGGAATATCTGTTCAAATTTATCAAGAAAAATACTTCGGCGAGGCTGGTAACCAGTCGGTAAAAGTGACCGATATGATTGATGCATCGATTGAGTTTGAGGACTCCTCCAAAAGATGGTTGAATGGTATTCCAGATAACGATGCATTTTATCCAACCAACTGGATTCGCTCAGGTGACTATTCGCCTCAAGATCCGGAGGATTGCGATGAAACAGTGCTTCCTTACCTCAATCCGTGTAACTACAAAGACGAATCTGGTCAGGACGACGAGAAGAAATTTGCTAAAATACTTAATGGTACGGTTGCCCCTCATCGCCTTGTTGGGTATCAGTCTGACTTTATGCCAATGGCTTATTACAACCTAACTTCGCCAGGTTCTTCGAAAAACAATGCGTCGATTAGTTTCTTGCCTAGCGTTAATATTGTTTTAACGAGCGATAAGAGCCTTTGGACCAGGTGTCCGGTAATTGAAATGGGTAGAAACACAAACCTTAATGTAGGTGGAGCAGCTCCTGGTGAAATGCGTAAAAGCCCAAGCGTCGACAAAAATGGCAATCCTGATGGTTCTGGTAACGGAATGGGTTGGTTCCCTGGTTATGCTGTAGACCTTGAATCAGGCGCTCGATTATATATGGCATTTGGAGAAAACTCATTCCTAGGTGCTGAGAATGGTGCCGATATGATATGGAATCCAACCGATCGATTTGTTGATGGTGTAGGAAACCCATTAATGGGAGGTGTTCATCCGATTTATGTGTTTAGCTACAAGCAAAAAACCATAAATAACTTCTCATCAGGCTTCGATTTCCCCGCTTATGTGAAAGCGGATGCTGAAAACAACGGTGGTAATTTCCTTTACAACAAATGGCTCGAAGTTGAGGCAAATAATTCAACAGCTAAAAGAGAGTTATATGGAAGCCTATCATGGATTGCATATCCGATTTTGAATGAAGACCAAGAGTTACTTTCAACGGATGTAACCATTCGATTGAGAATCAATAAAGAATACAAAAACTTTGTTGGCTCGGGTGAAAATGGTGGTCAACCAATGTATTCATGGTCTATGGATGACATTTCAACAGAATACTCCAGCCAAGATGTCTTGGTGGACGCATTGAAAATGATAAATGTGGTTCCAAACCCTTACTATGCCTTCTCTGAGTACGAACGAAACCGAATTGACACCCGTGTAAAAATCGTAAATCTACCAAAGGAGTGTACTGTTAATATTTACACGATAAGTGGAAAATTGGTGCGAACATTTAAGAAAGATAGCGACATTACTTCTCTGGATTGGGACTTAAACAACAACAAAGGAATACCGATAGCGGGTGGGGTTTACCTCATACACGTAACGGTTCCAGATGCAGGTGAAGTAGTCATCAAGTTCTTTGGTGGAATGAGGCAAGTCGATCTTCAAGGTATCTAAGAAAAAGCATTCAGAAGTAAACGAAAGAATGAAAAACATGAAAACATTGATTAAAGGAATTGCTTTAGTAGGCGGTGTAAGTTTTGCAGCAATGTCTTATGCGGGTAATGAAGACCGTGTAGGTTCTGCGGGTGCTTCACATTTGTTGATCAATCCATGGGCAAGAAGTTGTGCTGCCGGAGATGCAGGAATTTCATCTGTAACAGGTTTGGAGGCACAGTACATGAACATTGCAGGCTTGGCGTTTGTAGAAAAAACCCAAATCAAATTCAATTACACGAACTGGATGGGCACAAGTGCAGGTATTGCTTTCAATTCAGCGGGTATTGCACAGCGCCTTTCTGAAACGGATGTGATTGCAATTAGTGTTCAGTCCTTGAATTTTGGGGACATTCCAATTACAACGGTGGCCAACCCTGAGGGAAACATTGGATTTTTTACACCACGAGCGAACATTTTTAACGTGGGGTATGCTAAATCATTCTCCTCCTCCATTTATGGTGGGTTTAACTTTAAGGTAATTTCTGAAAGCATTTCCAACTTGAAAGCGACAGGTGTTGCTTTTGACGCCGGTATTCGATACGTTACCGGAGAGCGTGATCAGATTAAGTTCGGAATCGCTCTTAAAAATATTGGACCTGTAATGAGTTACAAAGGAGACGGTTTAGCGCAACAAATTCAGTATTTGTCCACTGAGTTCATTGCAACGTTGGAAGAGCGTTCCGCTACCTTTGAAATGCCTTCATTGCTCTCAATCGGTGGTTCTTATGATTTTATCTTCAACGAGAATAACAAACTCAATCTAGCGCTTGGGTTTACGGCAAATTCATTTTCGAATGACCAATACCGTTTGGGACTTGATTATGCGATGACTGCTGAAAAAGTTGCCTTCAATTTGCGTGCTGGTTTTGTTTATGAGAAAAACTTGTTATCGGCTGAAAATCGTTCCAATGCACTCGTTGGGCCGTCTTTTGGTTTCTCGGTTGATGCCTTGGTTGGAAAATCAAAAAGCGGTTTAGGAATTGAATATGCGGCGCGCGCAGCTGGTGTCTTTGGTATAATTCATACCATCGGAGCTACGATTAGCCTAAAATAATTTTTTACTATATTTGTTTAATAAGAGGGCTGAATAAGCTCTCTTATTTTTTGTAGCTATATCAAACAAATTACCATGTCACAAATTAATTATTATACGGAAGAGGGATTGAAAAAACTAAAGGATGAATTGCACCATATGAAAACGGTTCAACGTCCATCTATTTCAAACCAAATTGCGGAGGCAAGGGATAAAGGAGATCTTTCTGAAAATGCGGAGTACGATGCCGCCAAGGAGGCTCAGGGTCTTTTGGAAATGAAGATATCCAAATTAGAAAACGTCATCGCTAATGCACGTATTATTGATAATTCAACCATTGATGCCAGTAAAGTGTACATTCTTTCCAATGTCAAAATTAAAAATATAGCCAACGGTGCAGTAATGGAATATACACTGGTCGCTGAAAATGAGGCAGACATTAAATTGAAAAAAATATCCATCGATTCACCCATAGGAAAAGGACTTCTAGGTAAAGCACAAGGCGAAATTGCCGATGTGCAAACGCCAAATGGGGTAATGAAATTTGAAATACTAGAAATCTCTCGCTGATGCCTTCCGTATTCACTCAAATTATCTTGGGAGAAATTCCTTGTTATAAGATTGCTGAAGACGATCACTGCCTTGCTTTTCTTGATATCATGCCGTTACAAAAAGGGCACACCATCGTTGTACCAAAAGTTGAAGTTGACAGCCTGTTTGATTTGTCAAGCGAGGAATACCAACAGTTAATGTTTTTTGCCAAGAAAGTTGCTGAGCAATTAAAAAGGAAGATCTCCTGTCGAAAGATCGGAATGGCGGTGATTGGTTTGGAGGTTCCACATGCACACATCCACTTGATCCCGATTAATTCAATGGATGACATGAATTTTTCAAACGAAAAACAGCACCTTGCTTCCGAGGAAATGCGCGATTTACAAGAACGTTTGGCATTCGAATTGGGTTAACGTCATTTTTTGAGGTTTCATTAATGTTATTCGAAATGAAGAAGTTTTTTCTTTTCATGTTCATTGCCTCGTTTCATTCGGTAATGGCGCAGAAAACAAGTGTCTTATTTATAGGAAACAGTTTCACTCACATGAATCAGATGCCAAAGACTTTTGAAAAAATTGCTGAATCCCTAAGTCAAGAGGTATATGTGGAGATGAACGCCAAAAGCAATCATACCTTGAAAATGCACAGCGAACGAGCTGAATTGTACGAAGCAATAAAATCTAGAAAATGGGATTTTGTGGTGATTCAACCCTTTAGCCGTGAGATGATATTCAGCGAAGACTCCGTTGAACAAGCGACCATCCCCTTTTTCAAACAGTTATTGGATTCCATTTATGCCAAAAACCCTTGTACCAATGTGATGATTTACCAAACGTGGGGCTACAAGGATGGTTTTCAGGAGGATTCGTTGAGCAATACGTATGAACGAATGACAACCCGAATATCAGAAGGTGTTATGCGTCTATCTGATCGCTATTCCTTACCTGTCGTGCCCGTCGGAATGGTATGGAATGACCTCATTAAATCAGGGTATGGAAATTCACTTTACGATGCCGATGGCAGTCATCCAAGTCCTGAAGGTTCCTATTTGATTGCCTGCACATTTTATGTTAGCTTATTTAGAAAGTCACTGGATGGTGCATTTACGAACGGGGTTCCCGCAACAAAAGTATCCCAGATTCATCGTATTTGCTATGATTTTGTGTTAACCAATGTAGACCAATATAAGCTGCGGGAAAACAGTTTTTTCGTTCAGAAGGTGTACCATAAAAACGCACCAAGATCCATCCGTTGCAAGGCTTATTATGAAAAAGCGGACTCCCTTATTTGGCGCTTTGGGGATGGTTCTTCCAGCCGCAACCGTATTGTGAAACATAACTATAAAATTCCAGGTAAATATACGGTGGTCTTGACAGTACATGATAAATGCGGGAAAAGGGAATACCGTACTCCCATTGAATTCATCGATCCCAAGAAGAAAAAAACAGGTTAGGGCTTATTCAACGTCGTTCCAAACATTCGGTCGGTAAACCGTTGAATAGGGAGTAAAATAAACGACAGTTTTTCTTTTATCCATGCCAAATGGTAGATAAGCCAAACAAAAATAGCGATGAAACCAATGGCGCCCAACGTAACCTCCCAAGGATTAAGTTTGTTGTGAAATAATTTGGTGAGCCCCATGCGTGTAATACTGCCATAAAGGACAATCATGTGCAAAATGAAAATTGTAAGGGTATTTTGACCAAGTTGCAAAAACAAATTGGGTTTGATTTCTCCAATGATAATTTCAAGGGTCATTAAAAAACTCAGAAACATGAAAACCATTCCCACACGTCCAAACAAATAGTCCATGTAGTACAAATGGTATACTGTGCTGCCAATAAGGTGGTCCATTTGTATTAATACCTCTTTTCCAAAGAAATACAATAGTACACCAATGATGCCCATGATCATTGGGGCATACCATTGTTTCAATTTTGTTTTATGGGTGTAAAATAGTGTTCCAAGAGCCCCGCCAAACATGGTGTAACCTAACCACGGTATGATTGGAAACATGGAATGATCTCCTCTAAACATGTTTTGTATGAAACCTGGAGCTCCCTGAGGGAGGTAATATCCTTCCGGCAAGGTTTTTAGGTACATTTCTGTAGTGAAAAATGCCAATCCTGCCAGTATAAAATAGGACCATAAGGGAAGCACACGGATCCATTTAAACAGGCCATATAAGCTCAGCAAAAGGAGGATTCCAATACCGATGCATTGCAGAATGTGAAAGGAATTGAATTGAAGCAAATAACCCCAGAACAACAATTCAAACGCTCGCTTAAATCCTTTTTTTACCCGGAAATTTTGAAAAAATGCCTTTTCATCGTTGCCACGAAGCAAATAAACAAATACAATTCCGGTTACCGTTAAGAATGTCGGAGCCGTAAACCCTCGTATATAACGCCATGTGGCATAGATAGGATTTTCCAAATCCCGATACAAGTCCATGAGAGAATCGTCAACAAAATGACCTTCGAGCATCAATAAAATGGCAATGGAGCGCGCCATATCAATGAATTGAAGCCGTACTTTTTTTTCACTATTTAAGGAAACATCCGTTGCCATTAGCGTTGTTTTTTACAAATATAGATAAATGTTTTGCCGGTCAAAGGCGGTTTTACTTCAAACAAAAGGTTTATCAGGTTGATGTCATTTGAATGCTTTCCCTTAAAGTAACTCAATTTGGTGCAGCGAAAGGACATTATTTATCGAAATAATCCTGTTTTTCGGTAAAACTTCAATTAGTTTCATTTATTTTTGGCGCTCTGCAAGAAACAGGCAACTATGTGGCGATTTTTTAAAATGGAAGGGTTTGATAAACGCGTTTTTGGCCTAGATTTATTGCGTTTTATCGCCATTTTCATGGTACTCATTGGCCATAGCATGATGTTCGTGCCGGAATCCGTGAAAAAGGTTTGTTACAAGTTCATGTTGGACGGTGTTGGGATTTTCTTCGTCCTAAGTGGTTTTTTAATTGGTGGCATTCTGATTAGAATTTTGAACAAGGAAAACGCCATAACGTTTCCAAACTTACTTGATTTCTGGAAACGCAGGTGGATGAGAACCTTACCTGCCTACCTGGTTGTTCTGCTTTTTCTTTTGGGATACACAGCTATTTTTCAGCTCAATAAACTACCGGATACCTGGTACCGCTTTTTTTATTTTGGGCAAAACCTTTTCGTTCAAAGGCCATCCTTTTTCGCTGAAGCATGGAGTTTGAGCATTGAAGAGTGGTTTTATTTATCTGTCCCACTCGTTTTGTTTACCACCTTATTTGTGTTCAAAACTCCAGTTAAATGGACAGTCTTGGGCTGCGCAATAGGAATAATCGTTCTTGTTACGTTCTACCGTAGTTACCTGTTTCACGCCTATGACTTTTCCGGAAATATGGCAGATCTTTCTAAGTTCAAGGATTACATTCATTTATCGATTGAGTACCAAGTTGTACCACGACTTGACGCCATCATGTTCGGTGTATTGGGTGCCTTCCTCGCCCATTATTTTTCGAAATTCTGGACTTCATCTTTCAAGTACCTTTTATTTATCGTTGGTATCGGTATTTTGTACATCATTAAATACCAAATGGGTAAGACCTATGGAGAATTTGCAGTTATTTGGGTTCCTACGCTGAAATCACTGGCTGTTCTTTGTACCCTACCTGTATTTTCAACCATGAAAAATGGTTTCGGTATTTGGACAAAGTGGATCACGTTCTTTAGCCTGATTTCTTATTCCATGTATTTGGTGAACTTAAATGTGGTATCCAATGTCATGATAAAGCAATGGTTCAACCACCATTTCAGTGGAAAAATGGCCGTAGGAGATGATTGGTACATCAATTTCATTCTTTTTTGGGTATTAACGATTGGAATATCCTTTATCCTCTATCAGTGCATTGAAGTTCCATTCATGAAATTGCGTGATAAAAACAAAAAATAACGATGAAAAGGCGATCGATCATACTTAATGTACTGATTTTTATCGGAATTGTCTCCTTATTCTTGGCCATCTACATCAATCAAAGGGGAAGAAATCACTTCTATTCTGCCAGCGACAAGCGTTATCACTTTACCGGAAGATTTGATTTTTCGGAAGAGGATGCGGCAAAGGCCTGGGCACCTGGCGCATATGTTGAGTTCAAATTCGTTGGTACCTACTGCGATTTGGTGATTGAAGATGAATACAGGCATTTTAATAAGCACAATTACATCGTTGTTGTGTTGGACAATGACAAACCTAAACGCATTCGCCTAACCGATTACTACAACCAAATAAAGATTGGAAAAGGACTTAAAAAAGGCGTGCACACTGTTCGTATTGTGAAAGCTACGGAAAGTTATTTTGGTTACATTAAACTGTTAGGAGTTTGGTGCAAAGACCTGGTCAAATATAAAAAAAGCAGGAAATTATTGTTTGAGTTTATCGGAGATTCCATTACCTGTGGTTCAGGGAACGATAAAGAAACGGATGACGCAAGCGGAAATGCTTGGTCTGATTTGGAAAATGCTTACGTGGCCTTTGGACCTGTTTTGGCAAGACGTTACAACGCCGATTGGATATTGAGTGCAGTCTCAGGTATCGGTTTAACCAATAGTTTTACCGAAAGCGATAAAAATATGCCCGAAATGTATCCGCGTATTTCGCTGGATGAACACGCCGGAGCATGGGATTTTAAGTCGCAGCAAAAGCCAGATATCATTGTCATAACGTTAGGACAAAACGATGGTGTGCAAAAGGAAGGTAAGTACATTACAGCTTACAAAAAATTCATTGTATTCTTACGGAATAAATTTCCGAAAAGTACCCTTATTTGCTCTAATAGTCCAATGTCGCAACCCAAACTGCGCCTGCACTTGAATAAATGCATCCGGTCAATGGTTTCTTCCTTACGAAAATCAGGTATGAAAAACATTCATGCGTTCTACTATAAAGGAAGGTACAATTCCGGTCATACGACACATCCCTCTAAATCTGAACACTTGAAAATGGTAGATGAGCTTCAGGAATTTTTTATCCTTAGGGGATGGAAAACGGAAAAAGACTTGCTGGCCTTAAGGAAGAAGAAATGAACCTCCCGAAATCATAGGCCTTCGCCAACAATGGGCAAATAAATCGGTTTTTGATAGCCTTCTAAAAAGATTTGCGCATTAAAATGAAACAATCCTTTGGGCAATGTTGACTTTCGAGTGAAGATTATCTCCATTTCTTCCCCGGGTGGAATAGCATTTATTAAATTGCTAGTTATTCTAAAATAGGCGTTTTTTACCTCGGACAGGCGAAGCGTTTCTACTCCTGTATTTTTGATTTTTACTCGAAATGAAATCGCTGAAGTCGTTTTTATCGCACCTAAATCAACTACGCGTTTATCTAATTGCACACGGTGGGCAAGGGTGTCTTCCTCTAGGTAATCCACTGCTTTGATTTCCACTTTTCTTTCTATGGCCGCCTCAAGAGAATAAACGGATTTTTTCTGGTCGTAATAATCGTCACTAGTTGATTTTTCGGCACGGTATTCTCCAAAAGGCTCTCTGCTGATGGTCAGTAAACCGCCATTTTCTGCCGTTCCACGCAAATAAGGGGAAAAAACCGCGTTGTCCGTAACCTCAAAATAGTTCATTACCGACATGATTCTACGTTTCGTCAAACGCACATTGTACCCTGTGGGCGCCAATGGACTTGCGAATCCGCCAATAACCACATTCAGACGTGCTCCTTTCTTAAGTTCGACCAATAGCAATCGTTTGAAGATTTCCAAATCTTGTACCCCCTTGTCCACTTTTGAACGGAAGAATTCATCGATTTTTTCAGCCGCTCTTTGAACTGAATCAGGCGCGAAGTTTTTCGCGTATTCTACCTTGTATTGATCGACCAACTTTTTATAGTCGGCATAACTATCCATGTAATTGATGCGCGTAATGGAATCATACGTTTTCGGGTTTGGACGGTCGTTGTGAAAATACAAGGTCACAGGTAAATTTTCAAATAAAGTCGTGGTCGTTGTGGTGGTTGTCGTAGTGGTTGTCGTTGTCGTAGTGGTTGTATCAATCTGCGGTTTATCCTGTACAAAGGCGAAAATATCGCTGCAGCAAGTTGGTCCCTTTTCAAAATGGACTCCCAACCGATTGCTTGTTACATAAAGGGTATCGTGGTATTTAAAGTAATAGAGGTCGTTTGCAGGACTGTTAATTGGTAAACCAGCATTCTTGATCTCTCCGATTTGATTTTCACGAAAGACTGTATAACTTACATCGTAACCGCCAAAACCATTGTACCAAGAGGAAGAAAAATACAAGGTGTCGTTGAATAACCAAGGACTTAATTCATTGTCAGGACTGTTTATCTCTTTTAAATTAACAGGTATTCCAAATTGGTTTCCATCGGTGATCTCCGTAAAGTAAATGTCGAGCCCCCCGCTGCCTCCATTTCGATCGGAAGTAAAAAAAAGGGTTTCCTTGCCATTGAAAAGAGCGATATGGGGCATAGTGGTATTTGCCCCAGGTTCGTTGATGATTTCCCCCAACGAATCCAATTTACTCCATTTGTTCGAATCAAATTCAGCGACCATGATTTTACACGCATAGTTGTAATTGGCATCTTTGCATAAACTGAAATAAAACCGTTTGCCGTCCAAAGAGTAGGTTCCATTTCCCGAACTCATCCCATCAAAGACAAGCTCCTCAATTCGCTTTGGTGTACTGAAACTGTCTTTTTCTTTCAACGATTGGTAAACGAAGGTGTGGTATTTTTTCGCGTACACCACTTCTTCTTTTCCAATGGAGTCTGCGTGTAGGGAAGAATAGATAAAATGTCCGTTGTGAAAAGTGCTTCCAAATTCAGAATCAGGCGTATTAATGCTTTCAGGTAGTTCAAAAGGAAGGAGGTCTAGGGTGTCATTTACATTGGAAATCGCCCATTGGCACGATTCGATTTCCCTTGTTGCTTTTCGATAGATATACGATGTTTTGTCGATGTTTTTTCTAGAAACAATACTTCTAAACGAGCGGATTGCTTCGTTATATTTGCCGTTGTGCTTCTGCATGGTGCCCAAGTAGAGCAGCGACATGGGGAACAACTCCATGTTCTCCCTTGAGTATACTTTTTGGTAATAATATTCGGCTTTCACATAGTCCTTGTACGAGCGCAATGCTTCCGCGTATTTCCAATTGATCTCAATGGCATTGGAGTCAATTTCCAACGCTTTTTGGTACATATCCAAGGCGTAGACGTAATCCCCAGAACGGAATTTCTCATCCCCGAATTTGATGTATTGCCCCAGTTTGTTTTGCGCAAAAACACCGCAAGTACAAGGAAGCCATAACAACAATGCAATCAAATAAAATCGGGACATACGCGGTGAATGACTTTAGCCGGTTTGAAATGATGTATTATGTAACGAAGGGCAATTTCAAACCCGCCGCGCATGCGACTGGCTGGAACAAGGGTTGAAAAATTGATGTCGTAGCTTAACCCCACGAAAAGATCTTGATAGTCTAAACCTGCGCTGAAACATGCGGCGTCTAAGTTCCGATACCAAAGTCCGGCATACAAGGCACGGTAGGTAGCTGCACGTTTCACCAGCGTGTATTTCAATGATGCCCCGGCGATAAGTTCCCTGTGAGGACCTTGGGAGGAAAATTGTACCGCGGGAAGAATATCCCAGTCAAATCCAATCGGATACATTCCACGGACGAATGCACAGTGACGTATGTCGCGTTGGATTTCCTGGTTGTAAAATCCTTGGTTAGGTCGGTTGAGGTTGTATGCACCATAGCCAACACGCATATATTTTCGCTCGTTTTTGTGCCACTCATAAACCACCCCACCACCAACCGAGGCATTCGTCTTGCGGTCATGTTGGTAGAGCTCGTTCGTCGGTAAATTTGGATCGAACACAATTCCATTGTATTGATTGTCAAAATAGAACTTATCCCAGTTCACTTGTCTGTGGTTCATTCCTACATTCACTCCAAACCGCAGTAAATGAGTGGAATCTTGGGTAAGCTTTAGCCCGTAAGCGAGGTTTCCCTGAATCTCTATGGTACGAAATTGACCATCGCCGGCTACGTCGTGGAAGAGAAGTAAGCCAATGCCAAGTCCAGGGATTTTTTCGAAACGGGTGTCCGTGGACAGCGATAAAGAACTAAAAGGGACTGTTACGCTGCGCCATTGATCACGGTAATTGGCAATAAACCGCTGGTCGCCATTAAATTGTCCAGCGCTGGCAGGATTCTGAAAGAGTGGATTGTCGTTGAACTGCGACCAATGAATGTCTTGACCGAAGGTCGAAACCAACGAAACTGTGGATAAAAGGAACAGAACAAAAATTCTAGACACGCCAATTCGCTATCCGTTGAAGGTAGGAAAAAAATGGCAGATGGAGGTTATTGGAATCGATTTTTGCGAAGTTTGAAGTTTAGTAGTAGCCTTCTCCAAAGATTAAAAATAGGATGATGCCAATTAATACCAGCAATAAATAGAGTTTGGGATCTTGGTAAATGGGTCGTTTACTGCGTTTAGTTAGACGCTCGTAATCATGGTAAAACCGATGAAAATCTTTGTGTTTTTCGATGGTTTTAGGATCAGGATCTACCGATCGTTCGTTGTTGATTTTAAATGCTCTCATGTTAATTGTTCCATAACGTTTTTAGTTTTTCCAATATGCGGTAAACACGCATTTTTGCATTGGCTTCAGTGATACTGTAGATTTCAGCAATTTCTTTGAAGCCGAGTTGTTGGAAAAAGCGTAATTCGATTAAATCGAGGTGCTCCTGACTCATACCGTTCAATAATTGAATGAGTTTTTCCTGGTCGTCGTCCGTCATGCGCGCTGAAATCTGCGCTTCATTAAACAGTGTGCCGAGCATGCGGTCATTGATCTCTACGGAATAGGCCTTTTTCTGAGAGCGAAAAAACATATTCACTTCGTTTTGAGCTATACGGTATAGCCAACTAGAAAAAGGCAGACCGCGGTCTTGGTACTGCGCAATATTCACCATGGCTTTGATAAACGTTTGCTGGGTGATGTCGGCCGATTGCGCTTCGTTCCCCCCAAGTCGTTTGAAAATGAAACGAAAAATGCGCTCGAAATAGTGCTCGTACAAAGGGGCAAAGAACGTGGAGTCCTTTTTGGCGTTTTCGATGATGTGTAATTCGTCGTTCAAGGCAATAATTTTAATCAGTTATTCAATGAAGCCGGGAGCTAAATGCAATGGTGTGAAAAAGTAACAAATTACGGTGTAGTGAGTGCAACGGGCAAAATTTTCCCATTGAACCATTTGTTCCCGTTAAGTGCAAAATCCACCACAAAAGCAGCCATCTCATTGGCATTCAGGGGAGCCTGATAACCAGGGAACGCTTCTTCTAGCATTTCTGTTTGAGCCGCGCCAAGAGCTAGGCAATTCATGTTGAAAGGTGCATTTTTGAATTCTTCAGCAAACAACTCTGTAAAAGAACAAAGCGCTGCTTTCGAAGTAGAGTAGGCGGCTAAACCAGGGAATTTTACCGTTCCCTGCACACCGCCCATAGAACTGATGTTAACGATATGAGAACCTTTGCTCAAATAGGGCAGGGCTGCTTGCACGGTTTCCATTACCCCGATTACATTAACTTGATAACTTTGATGCAAGTCATCATGTGTTAATTGGTCAAAAGGTTTATTAATTAACAAACCGGCGTTATTGATCAATACATCGATTCTACCGATTTCCTTAAAAAGACGTTCGGCTTGGTTTCTAACATCGTTAGACAAGTCAAAGGTTTGACAAGTCACATTGGCATAGGTTGAGAAAGAAAGTTCCATTCGTTTTACGTTTCTGCTCAATGCAAAAACGCTTAACTCCGACCCCGCCAATTGAGCAACCATTGCTTCGCCAATGCCGCGGCTGGCACCTACTACTAGAACGTTGCGCTTATTCATCGAAGCTAATCGTGAGTTCTTCGGAAGTTGGATGTGCTTGACACGTTAGAATGTAACCGTCCTTTACCTCCTGATCGGTGAGGGAGTAATTCAAATCCATTAAAGCACTTCCTTTTAAGACTTTGGCTTTGCAGGAAGCACAAACTCCACCACGGCAAGAAAATGGGACATCCAACCCCTCTTTCTCTGCTTGGTCAAGGATATGGGCGCCCTTCGAATCCAAGGTAAATCGTGAAACCTCGTCGTCTAAAATCATGGTCACAGTGCTTTTCCCTTCGAAGGTGTTCACCGTTTGTTGCGCTCCTTCCAACGGCGCAGTTGGTGTGGTAAAAAGTTCAATGTGAATTTTTTCTTTGGCCACTCCAAAAAAGGTGAGTGTTTCTTTGATTTCACGGATCATTTCTTCCGGACCGCAAATAAAAAAGGCATCGGATTTTAACAGGTCGAGGTTGGACTTTATTTCTTCCGTAAAGGAAGCTTTTGTGATGCGCCCCGTTTTGCATCCTTCCTTCTCATCTCGGGAAAGGTAGTGGATACAATTCGTATGGCTTAGTTCAGTTAATTTACCTTCAAACATAACAGTGTCCCACGTTCGATTTCCATAAAACAAGGTCAACGTTGAGTCGTTCTTTTCAATGGACTTTGCCATGGAAAGAATGGGTGTAATACCGCTTCCAGCAGCAATGGCGACGACGTTTTTAGCAGACGAAGGCAAGGTGAAGCTGCCTTTCGGCGGGGAAATATGGACCTCATCTCCTGTTTTCAATGTTTGGTTGATCCAAGTTGATACTTTTCCATTTACCACCTCTTTTACACCAATGGATAGCGTTTCATTCGATCCACTGCAAATAGAGTAGGAGCGACGGTAAGCTGTTCCATCAATGTTGGTAGAAAGATCGATATACTGACCTGGTTGAAAGGCGAAATCTTTTTTCAGGGATTCTGGAATGGAAAAAGAGATTTGAACCGCATCGTTTGTTAAGCGTTCAATTGCCAAAACGTTCACGGCGAAGAAACCCTTCGGGATGCTTGTTTCGGAAGTTTGTTTTTTAAAGATGTTAAAAAGTCCCATTATTCGTCGAAAGAGATTAATAATTCATTGCTGGTAGGATGCGCCTGACATGTTAGAATGTATCCGGCTTCCACTTCATCGGCTTCTAACGCATAATTTACATCCATTGACGCAGTACCTTTGAGGATTTTTGCTTTACACGTGCAGCACACACCACCTTTGCATGCGTAGGGTAAGTCTGCACCTGCTTTTTGAGCAACATCGAGAATAGATGCGTCGTGTTCATGCATGGCAAGGTCCAACCGATCGCCATCCAGGATAATGGATACGTTGGAGGCAATGCCAACGGAGGATGCGGTTGAAACGGTTTTCGTCTGCTTAAGGTTAGTGGTAAATAATTCAAAATGAATGTTTTTAGGAGAAACACCTAACTGCTCCAAGCAACTCTTGGCCTCCAAAATCATGGTTTCAGGACCGCAAATAAACACTTCACCCAGTTGGACGCCCTGAAAAAAGGCTTTGAATAGGGCACTGATTTTTTCCCCGGTGATACGGCCTTTTTGTAAATCGTTTCCTAAACTTTCCCTAGAAAGCACATGGATTACCCTAAAGCGATCGATGTACGTGTTTTTTAGTGCTTCCAGTTCCTCGCGAAATATGATGCTGTTAAAATTTTTATTTCCAAACACCAGTGTCACATCGCTAGTTGGTTCGCTTCTCAATGCTGTTTTGGCAATGGAAATCAATGGCGTGATACCACTTCCGGCTCCAATGAGTAAGTAAGATTCCTTACGATTAACTTCTGGAGCAAAGGTGAATCCTCCGGCAGGAGTCATAACTTCTAGTTGATCACCTTCTTTTAACGAGTGGTTAGCAAAGGTTGAGAAGGCGCCTTCAGCAACTTGTTTAATCGCTACCCGAAGTTCGTTTTCGTGGGGTGCTGAGCAAATAGAATAAGACCTTCGAATATCGTTTCCCAACACACCAGAGCGTAAAGTGAGGTATTGACCTGATTGGTAGTGATAATCATTTTTAAGTTGTTCAGGTATTTCCAAAGCTACAGAAACACAATCGTCTGTCTCCTTTCGAATATTGCTAATGCGCAGTTGATGAAACTTCGGTGTCATGCTTTCAGTTTTCGTTTGCAAATTTAATCAATTCATGCGACTAAATTTGCCCGATTTTTTTGGTGAGTGTTCATTGAACCTAAAGGCCTAGATAACCTAATTTAACCATCGTTCAGCTGAAAATTATTTCCCTCGAATGACTTCCCAAATACCTTGCGAGAAAATCATACACGATGAAAACAACACACATATTTTGGAGATGGGCAGTCATTAGTATTTTGCTCATTGCAGCGATTACCATTTCCTTTTTACCTTCTTGTGAGAAGGAAGAGCTCGTTCCAACGGAAAACATCGATTTGCCTGGAAGTGATGGGCTTAATGAGCCAGTTGAAAAAGGTTGGGCACCCTCCGGACTTTGCGGTAAACAGGTTTACAAGCGACTTTTATTGGGTAACCAAGAAAAAGTAGGTGATGTTTATTTTTTCAATGATGCGGACTTTTTATATGTGCGGATTTATGCCGATCAAGGTACGCTTTTACGCAATGTTTACCTTTATATCGGGCCTTATTCCAACATTCCATTGAATGAGTTAGGAAATCCGTTGGTAAGCGATTTTACTTATAAGATTGAGTTAAATACCCTTTCTGAAATTAGAAGGTTCAGGATTCCATTGTCCGAGGTTCCCAATGCCGCAACGGTGGCTTTGAATGTCCAGACTAGGCCTTCCCTAGCAAGCCAGACACCATTTCACACGATCAGACCGGCATGGGCAGAAGGAAAGCCTTTTGGAACCGAAGGTTTTGGACGTTTATTCTACCACAAATTGGGTGATTGCGGTGCCGATCCCTCAGTAATTTATTTGGAGTAAACTTAGTGTATAGGAAAATTTTGAAAGCTCCGTAAGAACAAGTTCTTTTGCCAAATGTTCCTTGTGTAACTAAGTGGAATTAATTACATTTGTTAACGTAAATGTTGGGTATGAAAGAGGTACAACTTTCTGAATTGGAGCGCAGGTTTCAGGAAAAAATTGACAACGGCATTAAAATCGAACCAAACGACTGGATGCCCGACGATTATCGCAAAACTTTAGTACGTCAGATTTCACAGCATGCACACTCCGAGATAGTGGGGATGTTACCGGAAGGTAACTGGATTACCCGTGCTCCCAACTTGCGAAGAAAAGCTGTTCTTTTAGCTAAAGTTCAGGACGAAGCAGGGCATGGTCTTTACCTCTACAGTGCGGTAGAAACCTTGGGGACTGACCGCGAAGAAACAATCGACGATTTACACAGCGGAAAAGCAAAGTATTCTTCTATTTTTAATTATCCAACCTTGACATGGGCAGATATGGGAGCCATCGGTTGGTTGGTGGACGGAGCGGCCATTATGAATCAAGTGCCTTTGTGTCGTTGTTCCTATGGACCTTACGCACGTGCTATGGTTCGGGTTTGTAAAGAAGAGTCCTTTCATCAACGACAAGGTTTTGAAATCATGTCCAAATTGGCGCAAGGAACCCCAGAACAGAAGGCAATGGCTCAAGATGCGCTGAATCGGTTTTGGTGGCCATCGTTAATGATGTTTGGGCCCAACGACGCCGATTCAAAGCATACTGCTCAATCCATGAAATGGAAAATAAAACGGCATACCAACGACGAACTCCGTCAGCAATTTGTCGACGTGACGGTACCACAAGCCGAACTTATAGGACTTACTATTCCCGACAAAGACTTGCGATTTAATAGCGAGACCGGCCATTACGAATACGGTGAAATTGACTGGAGTGAATTTTGGCAAGTGGTGGAGGGCAACGGACCATGCAATCATGAGCGAGTGGAAACCCGGAAGCGCGCCAAGGAAGAAGGTGCCTGGGTGCGAGAAGCGGCGTTGGCTTATGCTGAGAAACGCGCAAAGAAAAAAAGTGCCTAATCATTTTATCATACTATGACAATATCTACCGAATGGCCGCTATGGGAAGTGTTTATCCGAAGCAAAGCCGGCTTGAATCATAAACACGTAGGAAGTTTGAGGGCAGCGGACGCTGAAATGGCCATTGAAAATGCCCGAGATGTGTACACGCGCAGGTCAGAGGGGATCAGTATTTGGGTTGTGGAGTCCAAGTTGATAGCAGCTTCAGATCCTACAGAGGCAGATAGTTTATTTGAGCCGGCAGACAGTAAAGTGTACCGACACCCAACTTTTTATGACGTTCCGGACGGGATTTCACACATGTAAACAAACGTCTCATGAGCCCACACGTTGAATACTTACTGCGTCTTGGAGACGATTCATTGATTTTAGGTCACCGTTTGTCGGAGTGGTGTGGCCATGGGCCTATCCTAGAAGAGGACATTGCGCTAACCAACATTGCATTGGATTTGGTCGGACAAGCAACGACCTTGCTTCAACATGCGGGTAAATTGGAAGGTAAAGGAAGAAGCGAAGATGACTTGGCTTACTTGCGTGTGGACAGGGAATATAAAAACGCTTTGTTGGTCGAACAACCGAATGGTGATTTTGGACACACCTTGATGCGTCAGTTTCTTTTTGATGCGTATCGGTTGCCCTTATTTGAAGGTCTTTGCTCAAGCAGCGATGCACACTTAGCGGCAATTGCTTCTAAATCGTTGAAAGAAACGCGTTATCACCTCAGGCATTCTTCAGAATGGGTCATCCGTCTTGGTGACGGAACAGAAGAATCCCACAAGCGGATTCAACGGGCTTTGGATGTCTTGTGGCGTTATGCAGCTGAACTGGTTGAAACAGATGAGGTGCAAGTAGCTGCAGAAGGCGAAGGAATTGCTCCTTCCATGGAAATGGTCCAACAACAATGGCATGCGCAGGTGCACCGCGTTTTACAAGAAGCAGGAATCAGTATTCCAACCAACAACTGGGTTCAGTCTGGTGGACGAAAAGGTAAGCATTCCGAGCATTTAGGGTATATTCTTGCTGAAATGCAGTACGTGCAGCGTGCCTATCCGAATATGGAATGGTAACACCATCTGAAGTATGGAACTATTTGGATGAGGTTTTCGATCCCGAAATTCCCGTCTTAACCATACGTGATTTGGGCGTTGTGCGTGAAGTGGAATTCAAGGAAAATTGCTGGGAAATAACCATAACACCTACTTACAGTGGATGTCCTGCCATGCAAGTTATCGAGGAAGATATTATTGCAAAGCTGAAAGAGTACGGCATAGACAATGTTAACGTGCATTTGGTTTTATCTCCTGCATGGACAACCGACTGGATTACTGCGAACGGAAGAGAAAAACTGTTGGCCTATGGCATTGCGCCACCACAAGACGAACCGGATAAATCGGTTCTGTTTGCCGATCCGGTGAACGTACCTTGTCCTCGGTGTAAATCAACCAATACACGCATGGTCAGCTTATTCGGTAGCACCGCCTGCAAAGCGCAGTATCAATGCAACGAATGCCTCGAACCGTACGATTATTTCAAGTGTTTGAAGTAACAATAGTCTCAAATCTTTCTTAAACCAATCCGCTTGCGCTGGATATCCACCTCCATCACCTCCACTTGCACATGTTGATGCAGTGCAACCACCTCACTTGGGTCATTGACATATTGGTCAGCTAAATTGGATTTATGTATCAGCCCATTTTCTTTGAGCCCAATGTTTACAAAAGCACCGAAAGCAGTAACATTCGTTATTATTCCAGGAAGTTTCATACCTGTCCGTAGGTCTTCTATGGTTCGGATGGTATCGTCAAATTCCAATACCTTTGCTTGTTTGCGCGGATCACGTCCCGGTTTTTTTAATTCGTTCAGAATATCCGTGAAGGTAAACGAGTCGATATGTGGAAAGTCACTGGCTTTCAGTTTTCCCACTAACGTGTTGTTTCCTACAAGTTCTTCGATTTCAACGCCCAAATGTTTGGCCATTTTGTTTACATGGGTATAGCTTTCAGGATGTACTGAGGAATTATCCAAGGGATTGATAGCACCGGATATACGTAAAAAACCTGCGGCTTGCTCATAAGCTTTTGCCCCCAATCGTTTCACTGATTTAAGTTCTTCCCGTGATTGAAACAAACCGTTTTCTGTTCGGTGGGCAATGACATTTTCTGCCAGATTTGGTCCTAGACCGGATACATAACTCAGTAAATAGGGTGAGGCGGTGTTGACGTCCACACCTACAGCATTTACACTGGAAAGTACCACATCGTCCAAGGATTCTTTGAGTTTGGATTGATTCACCTCATGTTGGTATTGTCCTACACCAATGGATTTAGCGTCGATTTTCACCAATTCAGCTAAAGGATCCATTAACCTACGTCCAATGGAAACAGCACCACGGACGGTTACATCAAAACTAGGAAATTCTTTGCGAGCGATTGGGCTTGCTGAATAGATGGAAGCACCGTCTTCTCTGACCACAAATACAGCTATGTCTCGATCGAACTTTGTCCGTTTGACCCATGTTTCTGTTTCTCTACCTGCTGTTCCGTCGCCAATGGCTATGGCTTCGATTTTATAGCTCTGTACCAATTGAGATAACTTGGATTGGGCCTGAGCGAATTCTTTTTGTGGGGGATGTGGAAACACGGTACTGTTATGCAATAACTCCCCCTTTTCGTCCAGGCATACGATTTTACAACCGGTTCGAAATCCCGGGTCAATGGCAAGAATTCGTTTATTACCTAATGGGGGTGCTAATAGCAACTGACGAAGGTTGGAGGCAAAAACCTTGATGGCATCGCGGTCGGCTTGCTCTTTTTTCAATGCAATACATTCGTTTTCAAGGGAAGGTTGAAGCAGCCGTTTATAAGCATCCTTGCAGGTTTTGACTATTAATTTTGAGCAATCGTCATTTCCCTTTACGAAGTAGCGCTCGATCATTTCAATCGCTTCCTCTTCCTCCGGTAAAACGCGCAAGCTCAGTAACCCTTCTCGTTGTGCTCGGTACAAAGCCAAAAAGCGATGAGACGCAGAACGATGCAAAGCTTCACTGAAATCGAAATAATCACGGTATTTCTCCGCTTCGGTTTCTTTCCCTTTACTGACTTTGGTGCGTAACAATGCCTTTCGTTGAAAGAGGTACCTTAATTTCGATCGCACTCCCGTATGTTCGTTCATCCATTCGGCGATGATGTCGCATGCGCCCGCCAAAGCATCTTCTTCATCTGGAATTTCGGTACGCGTGAAGCGGCTCGCCAGTACAAAAGGATCTGCACCTTTTTGCACCATGAGTTGTTTGGCCAACGGTTCAAGACCTAATTTTCTTGCTTTCTCACCACGGGTCAGTTTTTTTTGTTTGAATGGAAGGTAAAGGTCTTCCAGAATGGTGGAATCAAAACATTCTAGGATGCGTTTTGATAATTCATCCGTTAGTTTTCCTTGTTCCGAAATAGCCTTGCATATACTTTGCTGCCGTTGAATGATTTCATCGTAAGCTTTGGATAAATCCCTAATCGTACCAATTTCAAGTTCATCCATTCCATTAGTTCGTTCCTTTCTGTATCGGGCAATAAATGGAATGGTACTTCCTTCGTCAAGAAGTGAAATGACGTTCTGAATGTACTTCTCAGGTAGATTTATATGTTGGTGTACGTAACTTAATTTATTCATAAACGATCTTCAAAACAAAGCTCGTCATTCTAGTTTAAAACGGACTTTTAAGCCAATGTGATTTGTTAACAAATTCTGAATTTTTTGAACGCTTGGCTTTAAAAGACTAATTTACCGAACTTAAATACTACTATATGAAACAATTCGTTGGGTTTTTGTCCCTTTTATTTTTAACCAGTTTTTCTTACTACAGCTACGTGAAACAAGGCACAGCCAGTTACTATTCTTCTAAATTCGAGGGAAGGAGAACGGCATCAGGAGAAATCTTCAGGCAAGATAGTTTAACGGCAGCTCACAATTCACTCCCATTTGGTACAAGGGTTAAAGTTACGAACCTTAAAAATGATTCTGTGGTTATTGTGCGCATCAATGACCGTATGGGAAGTAAGTCCCGCATTATTGATTTGTCGTTAAAGGCAGCAAAGAAATTGAATTTTGTCAGACAAGGACTGACGCAGGTTCGAGTGGAAAAAATAGAGTGATGTCGGTATGCAACGAAGGCAATTCGTCACAATTTTGGGAGCAACCATGTTATTTCAACCTTTTCGATCGTTAGGTCATTTGTCGCATTCATTACCGGAAAATGGCGAGGTGATGCCTGTATTATTTGTTGGTCACGGATCACCAATGAACGGAATCGAGGACAATGAGTTTTCACGTTATTGGACAAAACTCGCTCAAGAAATAACGCGTCCAACTGCGGTTTTGTGTATTTCTGCGCATTGGCTAACACGTGGGACATATATAACCGCAATGCCATCGCCAAGAACGATTCATGATTTCGGTGGTTTTCCACAAGCACTTTTTGATGTGCAGTATCCTGCTCCTGGCGATCCGGATTTGGCGAGTATGGTTTCAGGGATGATTCAGCATACGCAAGTGCTGCACGACCACGATTGGGGTTTGGACCATGGCACGTGGACCGTGGTTCGCCATATGTACCCCGAAGCAGACATTCCAGTATTGCAATTGAGTATCGATATCAGTCAACCCGCTTCCTTTCACTATGAGTTGGGAAAATCGTTGGCTGATTTGCGGCGGAAAGGCGTGTTGATTATCGGATCAGGAAATATGGTGCATAACCTGGGCATGGTGGCTTGGGACAAACTCGATCAATCTTTCGGATTCGATTGGGCGATTGAAATGAATGCCCTTTTCAAAGAAAAAATCACCAACAATGACCACAAGGCACTTATTCAATTTGAGTCGTTAAATCCTGCTGCCAAATTGGCGATCCCAACGGTTGATCATTATTTTCCATTGCTTTACACATTGGGCCTTAAAACGGACAAAGATGAGGTGTCGTTTTTCAACGACAAAGCGCTGGCAGGCTCATTGACCATGACTTCCGTTCGAATTGGTTAATTTTACTGCATGTCCTTGTTTAAAGACCTTCTCGTTCTTGATCTTTCAACCGTGTTAGCTGGCCCTTCTGTAGGGACTTTCTTTGCTGAATTGGGTGCCAAGGTAATTAAAATTGAACATAAGACCCATCCTGATGTCACACGTTCATGGAAATTGCCTTTGGAAGATTCAAAATCTACTATTTCGGCGTATTTTTCTTCCGTTAATTTTGGAAAAGAATACCTCTCATTGGACTTAACGGTCGAGGGTGATTACCGCGAATTTTGCCAATTGGTTTCGAATGCTGATGTCATGCTTTCCAATTTTAAAAAGGGAGACGACCGCAAGTTAAGGCTGGAGGATGAACGACTTCATACCTTGAATCCCAAGCTTATTCATGGGAAGGTCAATGGGTTTGGTTCCGAAAGCGATAGAGTTGCGTATGACCTGATTTTACAAGCAGAAAGTGGATTGATGTCGATGAATGGGGAAGCGGATGGTCCGCCAACCAAAATGCCGGTTGCATTTATAGATGTTTTGGCAGCGCATCACCTAAAAGAGGGAATCTTACTTGCCTTGTTAGAAAGGAAGGAAACAGGAAAGGGAAAAGCAATTAGTGTTTCGCTATACGATGCCGCGGTATGCAGCTTAGTGAATCAGGCATCTAACTATTTAATGACTGGCGAAATTCCAACACGTATGGGAAGTCGCCACCCCAACATTGCTCCGTATGGTGAATTGTTTGTCACTCAAGACCACAAAGAAATTACCTTCGCTATTGGTAGCGATCGTCATTTTAGTGAATTATGCAGTTTTCTCGGTTTAACTGAACTGGCAAAGGATGAACGTTTCCACACCAATGCTCAGCGGGTAAAACACCGAGCAGAACTTGAAAGAATTCTCGAAGATAAGATTCAGCATTTCACGGCGAAAATACTAATGGAGCATTTCATTTCAACCCACGTTCCAGTAGGATTGATCCGCAAGGTCGACGAAGTATTTCAACAACCAGAGGCTCAAGCCTTAATCAGAGAGGAAAAGCTTCAAGGAATAGTAACTAAACGTGTCACTTCGATTGCATGGAAGGAACAATAGAAATTCGCAGCCCCCATACCGATGTTGAATGGCAGGAATATTACCATTTACGGTACGAGGTATTGAGAAAGCCTTTAAGTCAACCAGAGGGAAGTGAACGCAACGAGGGCGATGCAATTGGAGTCCATTTTGCATTGTTTCGTTCAGGAGATCTTTTAGCTATCGCGCGATTGGATGAGGTAGATGAAAAGGTTGCCCAAACACGTTTTGTCGCTGTCAAATCCAACCTGCAAGGGATGGGTTTTGGGAAAAAAATCATGTTGGCCGTGGAGGACCATGCACGGCAACAAGGCAAATCCATGATGCTCTTACATGCAAGGGATTACGCAGTGGATTTTTACCTCAACCTCGGCTATCAAATCGTTGAACCATCCTACAAATTATTCGGTGTACTTCAGCATTTCCAAATGGAAAAATCGTTGTAATCAGAATTTAGATCTGCGTATTCCTTCGTCTACTTTTCGCGATAAAAACTGAAAAAGGAGCTTGGCATCTTTTTCCGGAAGTTTCATGCCGAAGCGAATGGGGAGTCCACGAAACTCGAAAGACAGGCGTTCTCCTCCACGAATCCAAGGAGATGCCTCCCATACTGCTTGAATGGACTTTTGTTCTGGTTGATCGACGCGTAGCTTGGCTATATTTTCGTAATAGTAAGGAATCGAGCGGCCAAAGCCGCGCACAGAACGTTTGTAATGCAGTGCTACCTCATCAAGTTTAAGTAATTCTTTGCCCCACAATAGCCAAAAGAAACTGCGTGTTACCCGAACGGCATAATAGGTCCAAAAGGTCATGAATACGATTAGAATAATGTTTTCCTTATCGGTGAGTTTTAAATTGAAAAACGACCAAACGATGGTGAAGCCGATGACCATCCACATCGAAACCCAAGCGCCCATAACGGCTTTCACCCATGCACTCGCATGTGGATAAATCACTACCGTTGTTTTTTGTTTGGTATCAACAAAACTAATGCGTTCACCAATCCACTTCATGCTATAAAATTAGCTTTTTTCATCGACGAAAAAAAGGGCCACCTAAAATGGCAGCCCTTCAAATTTATTCGTTTTTTGCTTATTCAATGATCAATTTTTTCATCATTGTATCGCCGTTCACATTAAGTTCTACAAAGTAGATTCCTGCAGCAAGACCGGCTGTATTCAATTCAACGGTGGAAGCACCGTTCATCGATCCATAATTTCGGCTCGCAATGACTTGTCCCGCAGAATTCCGGAAGGTCAATTCCACATTGCTTTCTTTTTTCAAGTTTATGCCAACGGTTGTATTTCCCGCGGTGGGGTTAGGATAAACTTGCAACGAGGCATCGGGTTGATCGAACGAAAGCTCATTGGAGCTAGAAACGGTTCCGTACACATAACCATTATCAACAGCTTGGGTAATGGTTGCTTTTCCAGCGTTATCAATTTGGCCGTTGGGATCAATCAACATTCCGATGATGTGCATCTGAGTTTCGTCCCAACCAGCAGGTAAAATAAACAAGAAATTAACAGTGTGGGATTCACCGCTGCTTACGAAAGCAGGAAAACTATTGGCAAATCCATTGAAAGAAGGTAAAATCGCTCTTGCTACGTGGTTGTATACCATTTGTGCAGCCGGCACGGGATTTGGCAACGCTTCAAAGCCTCCCATTTCACCATTGGCACCTCCGGCATACGCGTTCGATTGGCTCCAACCTGCACCTGTTCCGATTACACCGTCTTCTGTCAGTACACAAGCTAATTTATAGTTGTTATCAGCTGCATTCTGGAAATCAGCTGTTACAGAAACATATAACATTCTTGTAGCCGGATCCCATGTTGCACCATTTTGAATAAATGCTCTTGGAGCCGATTGAAGTCTTTGAAAAAACTGAGGTCCCATTCCAGATGGATCCACTTCTGTTCCACGGTCAACAAATGCTCCAGGGTATCCGCTGATGAGGTTTCCGATGGCGGCGTCGTAGTCAGTAACTGTCATCGGATCCGCATTGTGTACTGCAATACCAGCCCAGAATTCGCCATAATTCTCTTCATAGCGGTCCATGAATACAGCTCCTCTCGGACACCATTGGCACCACGTTCCGGTTCCTTCTTCGCCAACGACCATTTTACCAACCGCTGGAACAACTGGGTCAATAATAATTCCGGCAGTGTTGTCGGAAGAAACATCATCGTTTCCTCCGTTTATGTTGGATATCACTGCATCAGCCAAATTCGCTCCTGTAAGTAAATTTAAACTGGCAAAGGTCACGGGGTAAGAAGCCAAGGAAGCCAAATTGATTCCTGTGACATTTTGAGTATAAGGCGTACCGCCATAATTCAATGTGACATCAAACGAGGTTATCGGTGTAGTTCCGGCATTCATAACGGTAATTACCGGTTGAACCGTTTGGGTAGCAATTACTCCGCCCATGTTGTGACCGGCAATAGCGGCGTTTAAATTCGATAACGTATAGGGTTGGTGGTCAAAACTGACATCATCGACATAAAATTGACTTCCTTGAAGAGGAAAGAGGTCAATCGAAGCCAAGGCATTCACGCCATTTTCCCATACCCCAATTAATTGATTATCCACGTAGGCTTTCCAAATACCTAGGGTAAGATTGGCTTCAATTTTTAGTGTAAACCACGCGCCTGAAGTGTAGTTACCCGTTGCCAAATCAGCTGTAATTCCATCGTCAATGGAAATTTTATTATTGGCCATGTTGACATTTAGCGCCCAAAGACTTCCTATGGTTTGTGAACCTTGAAAGTTGAAATACGCACTTTTTGTAGCGTTTACAAAGAAATCGGCCTGAAACATAAACGCTCCAGCGTTGTACAAGGGGCCAAAATCCAAGACGCAATCTTGTGGGCCACCGCTTGCGGCTGTAGAGTTAAAATAAATGGACTTTGTTCCACTGCTGGCTTGGGCGGTAGAAACGATGCCATCTTCAGCTCCACCCTCGGTACCACTCCATGTAGTCCAGTCGGTAGATTGGGGACCAAGCGCTCCTGACGTGTACGCTTCGAAATCGTCAGAAAAAAGTTGGGCTTGAGAATGTAAAGTTAAACCCAGCAATCCCAAGCATAGGGTAATTTTTTTCATAATGTGTAGTGTTTTAAAGCGTTAAAAGTAAGAAAATAAAATCATTTCAAGTATCTGAAATCTTGGCCGTCCTTAATTGTTTGCAAAACGGCGAACATCAGGCGAATGGTGTTCTCAACGTCTTCTTTTCGAGCTGTTTCCACCGTGGTGTGCATGTAACGCAACGGCAATGAGATGAGCGCACTTGTAACGCCTTCATTCGAATAGGCAAAAGCATCGGTATCAGTGCCGGTTGAGCGGGAAACAGCTGCTCGTTGAAAAGGTATTTTTTCCTTTTCTGCCGTTTTGATGATTTGTTTGAGAAAATTATTCTGAACAGCCGGTCCGTATGTTAATACTGGTCCTTCACCAGATTTCAAGTCGCCGTTTTCAATCTTGTCAATCATAGGTGTATGGGTGTCGTGGCATACATCGGTAATCAATGCAACATTGGGCTTGATGCGGTGTGCAATCATTTCAGCACCGCGTAAACCAATTTCTTCCTGCACTGAATTGACAATGTACAGTCCGTAGGGCAAAGTCGTTTTGTTTTCATGAATCAAACGCGCCACCTCGGCGATCATGAATCCCCCCATACGATTGTCCAAAGCGCGACCGACATACCTGTTTTTATTGAGTACCATGAATTCATCCTCAAAAGTCACCACACATCCAACATGGATTCCAAGCGCCTCCACTTCCTTTTTATTATCACATCCACAATCTAGAAATATGTTTTTCATGGACGGCGCTTCGTCCTTCTGTCCACGTGTATGAATGGCGGGCCAGCCGAAAATCGCTTTGACAATTCCCTTTTCCGTATGAATATTAACCCGTTTGGATGGCGCAATCATGTGGTCGCTGCCGCCGTTTCTTCTCAGGTAAATGAATCCGTCTTTAGTAATGTAATGCACAAACCAGGAAATCTCGTCTGCATGCGCCTCAATGACTACTTTGTACTCAGCGGTGGGATTGATAACGCCTACAACCGTACCGTAATTATCTGTGAAATACTCATCCACATAGGGTTTAATGTAGTTTAACCAGATTTTTTGTCCTTCCGATTCGAAACCAGTAGGGCTTGGATTGTTCAGGTATTTTTCAAGAAATTTCTCTGATTTCGCTGTAATAACGTGTTTCATATTTTAGGTATTCAAAGTTGATTAGCGCATTAGGGTAACATTTCCTTTTAAGATGGACTCCTCGCCGTCAATGCATACAGCTTTTAGGTAGTAATCAAAAACATCAGGATTGACTGGTTTCCCTCTGAATGTTCCATCCCAACCTACGCTTCGGTCTGTGGATTCAAAAACGAGTTCACCCCAACGGTTGTAAACCCGGAAAAGCATGCTCTCGAGTAACATTCCCCGGACATACAACACATCGTTTTCATTGTCGCCATTCGGACTAAAAGCGTTGGGTATGTATATGTAGGGAGGACCGCACACGTAACCATAAACTTTTACCACAGCAGTGTCAGATTTTTCGCAAATCCCATCGGAACCAACGACTGTGAAGGTGGTTCCCTCTTGAAGATCTGTTGTTCCGGCCGAATCCGCATTCGAATATGAAATGAGTGTGGGAGGATACCAAGTGTAAGTTAGGTTGCTTGGTTGTGCGAACAGCGTCGTTCCCGTTCCTGCAGGGATTAGAGAAGGAATGGCAGATGCTTGAATGCTTTGATCGGTTAGTTGGCTGACGGCTATAAAAATGGAATCATTCACGATACAGCCATTATTGGCTGAGGCAATGACATAGATGTATTGCGAAATGCTCGGTTGAATCAGCACCGTGCTTTGCAAATCTGAACTTAGTAAAAGGGAGTCAGGAGACCAATTATAGGTGAAATTAACCGTGGGGCTCAGATTTATAGCCACGATGGTACTGGAATCGCCTAAACACAGGGAATCAATTCCATTCAATTGCAGCGAAGAACTGATGAAGCTGACTTCCACACTATCGATTTTTGTACAACTCACATTGCCCGCTAGTAGGTAATAGGTGGTTGTTCCTGGAGGAGTGATTTGCAAGATGGAATCTGATACGGAATTGTTAAGTGTATCTGTAAATTGCAGGTTTGAAGACCAAATAAAATAGTCAGCTGTTCCCTGACTGTTTGCTGTAAATGTCATAGGGACGGGGGAACAGAGTTCTGTAACCGTTGGAACACTTAAGGAAATCGTATCAATGACATTGATCGTAATTTGTGCGGTGTCGGTAAGCAAACAAACGCTGTCAGTAACGTACAAATTGATGGTAAATGCACCAGGAGAATCAAAGGTAACGGTAGGGTTGAACGTGAGTGAATCGGTTACTCCATTTCCAAAATCCCACAAATAAGCATCGCTGGCGGTAGAAAAATTATCGAAGGTGACCGTGAAAGGCAAACATCCTTGTGTTTGATCTGCCGAAAACTCGGCCACGGGTATGAGTTGAAAATCGAATTTAAAAATGAGGTTGTTGCAATTGGAACTAAGGTTTTGACTCGACCACGCACCGTTACTCACGGGAAAATCTGAGTTTCCTCCGCAGCCTCCACAAACCGATTGGTAAACAACGCCGTTTTTATCAAAACGCGAAGTTCCACCGTCCACATGTTCTTGGGCAGCATTTCCTCCAAGGTAGCTTCCGTAAAGGATGTCTTGAAAATCACGTTTAATTACAATCAGGTAAAAATCAAATCCATTGGGCGGATTGGTTTGAAATGCTCCCGGGGTTACAGGCATTCCGGACAACGGTGTTCCCTGTAAAATATTGGCACCCCAACCAGATACATAAGCGTTTCCACAAATATCTACCAAAAAGGCGGCCGGTGAAATATTAATCGAGGCTGAACCATTTCCAAACACCGTCGACCGAAGATTGGTTTGTAAGTTGGGACTGAGTTTGATGATGAACTGGCTGCTCCCAGGATTGGAATAAGGGGAGTTAATCACAGGAAAGGTTCCACCCACCGATTGCCCCAAAACAAACACATTGTCGTTTCGGTCAATTTCTACAAAAAACGCTTGGTCTACATTGCTCATTCCTAAATAAGTAGCTCCTAAAGCGGTTGTGCCTCCCTGCTGCAATTTCAAGACAAAACCATCTGCTTTTCCTCCTCCATAAGTGGGTTGGTAACCCAAGATGGTAAATGGCAAATTACTTGAACTTGTCCCCCCAGCAACTAATACATTGTAAGAAGAATCTACTTTCACAGAATAACACGCATCGTTGTTGGAACCTCCGAAATAGGTTGACCAGTTCATCGCATTCAGGTTGGATGTCAAACTAAATACCACACCGTCCTGCATACCTGCATTGGTTGGTTGAATGGCATTTTGTACCGGAAAGTTACTTGATCTTGTGCAAGAAGCTACGAGGCAATTTCCTTGCTCATCCAGCATAATCTCGCCGCGAAATTGATCTCCGTAGTTGAAGGAAAGGGAGTCGTATGCTGCCACCGAACTGTAATTTCCCGATGTCAATTTGTAATTAACCCCATCGTTACCTGATCCTCCCACATAAGTCGAACCCAATAGGTTTTGACCATTCGAACTGAATTTAGCCACGAAAATATCTGTTCCTGTGGTGCCAAAGTTCGTTCCATTGAAATTTACAGATAATGCACTTCCTCCACCATGATTGGACTGATACCCATTTTGTACAGGGAAATCCGTCGAAGAAGTCACGCCATAGATGTAGATGTTGTTCAACGCATCGCAAATGAGTGAATTGGCGGTTTCTGTGCCTTGAAAATTGTCACCTCCGCCAATGAACGTTGTCCAAAGCATGGTAGTTCCATCGGAAGAATATTTCGAAATGAACGCGTCGGTTGTGGCTACATTTGTGCTAGCTACGGTCAAATTGGAATTCACGTCCCACGCATTTGGGTCTGGAGTAGGATACTGGTTGCCGTAAATAATTCCTGCCGAGTAGGCGGTGCCATCGTACCCATAAGTGGCAGTCATTCCAAAATTGTCGGTTACCGAACCGGAGTAGGTCGCGAAAACAAGCTCTGGGTCGATAATTAGCGCAAGGTCTTTCCGGTAGGTTCCAAGTTGAAAACTGACTATGTTTTCGGAAAGCTTGAACGAACAGGTCACTTCTATAATTTTTCCATTGATGATTTGATAAGCGTAAGGCTTCCGTTCGGTTATTGTTCCCAAACTCGTTTGTACCACAAGTTCGCCTTTGGAGTTGGTTGCAACGGATTGATTCCCTTCGTACGAAAAGGCAATCTGTTCTACTGAGGCTTCCGGTTTTACATGAAATTCGTATTTCAGCTGTTCTCCCTGCTCAATTAACTTGAGATTGACACCCGTGTAAAAGTCCCTCAAAATCGCTTCGCTGTAGGCCCGAACATCACTGGCCCATTTGGATTTATTGTTTCCAATAAAAAAATTGTAATAGTGTTTTGTTGCCGAACTTTTTTCAATGTTGGAAACCTTCGAGGCTCCATGGAATTTCATCCGCACCAATTGTTGTTTGGCCAGAGGTTCTTCGGCTGTTGACATTTGCCCTTGATGCAGTTTCCGAATAGCACCGATGTCGTAAAGTTGAAAAACAAACGATTGTTGCTGAACCCATAAATGCCCGCCACCAAAGCTTGAGCGAAACAATACATCCGCAGGCCATTGCCCCTTGTTCTCGATGAAAGCATGATGCAACGAATGGGTGTGTTCAATCTTTTGAGTAAACCCATT
>Ga0315902_10001355_pt1 | contig 39338 bp, 65 predicted proteins | sample LakEriMetagenome_9_FD_203523 | JGI IMG/M metagenome (GOLD analysis project Ga0315902, IMG submission 203523) | Freshwater fungal communities from buoy surface, Lake Erie, Ohio, United States - Buoy 12 MA117 | ecosystem: Environmental > Aquatic > Freshwater > Lake > Lake biofilm | place: USA...
GTCATGTGCGTAGGAATACAAAGTCAGAGGGGGGTGTAAGAACTTGGTATTTCTGGTATATTTAGCATGAGAGGTAAATATGAATTCAAATCTTACGCAAAACAGATTGAAGCAATTGCTTGACTATGACCCTGAAACTGGATTGTTCAAATGGAAGATTGCAAACAGCAAAAGGGTTCACGTTGGCGATGTTGCTGGTTCGCCATCAATTAAAGGCTATGTGTTAATTGGCGTTGATGGTTCTGTTTATAGAGGGCATAGGCTTGCTTGGCTGTATGTTTATGGCGAGTGGCCCAAACATTACATTGACCACATCAATGGTGTTGTGACTGACAACCGTATTGAAAATTTGCGAGATGTCAGTACTATGGTCAATATGGAAAATCAAAAAGCTGCGCCAAGTCACAACAAATCTTGCGGTGTCCTTGGGGTTTCAAGAGAAAAGAATCATAGGAAATGGAGGGCTGTTATTACTACAGAAGGAAAACAGCGTCACATTGGTTACTTTGACACAGTTGAGCAAGCTCACGAAGCCTATATTTTCGCAAAAAGAAAATTGCATATAGGATGCACCATCTAACAAGAGGAATGTATGACAAAAAAAGCTAGGCATATTCTTGGCTACTTAAACGATCCTTCCACTTGGGACAGGGCTGCGTTTGAAACTGCCATTCGTGCTGAAGTCGAAGCATCGACAGGCACACTCACGGCATCTGACGAACTGTTGGTTGGTTCGTTGGTTATTACTGTAGACAGTTTGCTGACCGCTGAAATAAACATCCGAGAAATGGGACATTTGTATCAATATAACTCTGGTGAGGCGGCAAGCCCTTGGTTCAAGATTCGCACTGAGATGGCCGACAAGGCTATCAAGATGCTGGCCGAGTTGGGCTTGGTTGCCCGTGGCCGTCCAAAGTTGAAGGCAAAAGTGAGTGACGTAGATGAGCTATTCGCCACTGCTTAACCCTGCGTTTGAGTATGCGGTAGCGGTAACTAGGGGTGACATTCAGGCGTGTGAAGATGTCAAACTAGCTTGCCAACGGTTCTTGGATATGGTCGAACGTAAGGATGCGCCTTACGAGTTTGTCCCTGCCAAGGCTGAACACATCCTCAAATTCGTCAAGTTCTGTCGCCATGTCAAAGGCCCGGATGCCGGGAAATCCATTGAGCTTCAGCCGTTTCAGGTCATGTACTTGGCGGCTATCTACGGGTTCAGGGACAGGAAAGACCACACATATCGCTATGTCACTGATGTCATTTTGTTCGTGCCTCGAAAGTCTGGCAAGACAACCATTGCGTCCATCATTGCGCTGTATGAGTTGCAGTTTGGTGATGCTGGCGCTGAAGTGTTTACTCTGGCTACCAACAGGGATCAGGCGAGTATTTGCTTTGATTCGTCCAAGGCGATTGTTGAGGCGATGAAGCCTGAGTTGGGAGCCAAGTTCATTGCTTACCGTAGCGAACTGAAAAAGGCTGGCGACTCGACTTCCACTTACCGGGCGCTGTCACGGGAAAACAGGAAGACTGGTGACGGCAAGAACCCGTCTTGCGCCATGATTGACGAGGCTGCTCAGATTACTGAGAGGCAGTCCATTGAAGTGTTGCACTCGGGTATGGGCGCTCGAAAGAACCCGCTGCGGATGTACCTGACAACTGCCAGCTTCACCAAGGAAACCAAGTTCTATGAGGACTTGTCTCACTTTCGCAACGTGCTGCGTGGCGCTGCTGCTGACAGCCATCGCTGGTTTGGTCTTCTTTATAGCATCGACCCCGGAGATAATTGGGCTGATCCTGCTGTCTGGGGCAAAGCAAATCCCATGCTTGGGGTTTCGGTCACAACACAGCACATCTCGCAGATGGCTGAAGAAGCTGCGGCCAAGCCAGCGTCCCTAAACGAGTTCCTGTGCAAGCAACTCAACATCTATGTGTCGGCCAACAGTGCGTGGGTGGACCGTAGGTATTGGGATGAGTCTGTGGACAAGATACCAACTGACAAGCCAGAGTCCACTTTTATTGGCTTTGACTTGGCGCACACCCGTGACTTGAATGCGGTGGTGACTTTGCACCGATATGCCGAAGAAGATTTCTATGCTCAGTTCCAATTCTTCTTGCCGGAGGAATCTTTGGACTTTGTGCCAAACCATTACAAGTCTGTTTACATGGAAGCGCACAGGTCTGGCATTCTGCGGCTGACACCCGGCAACGTGACGGACCTCAACGAGATTGAATCGTTCATCAAGCAGCAGTGCGAGAAGTTTGATGTCAAAGAAATCGGCTATGACCCGTACAACGCCGCTGCTTTGGTGGCGAACCTGTACGCTGACGGCTTGCCTGTGAAGAAAGTTGGTCAGGGCATGGCTGTGTTGTCGAACCCGTCAAAGACCACTGAGCAGCTTATCCTGAAGAAGGCCATCAAGCACGAAGGCAACCCTTTTGTGGGATGGCAGCTTGGAAACTGCGAGGTTTACATTGATGTGAACGGAAACGTAAAGGTCCGCAAGAACGAAGCCGACCCAAGCGCCAAGGTTGACGGCATTATTGCGATGATTATGGCCTTGCACTGCCATTTGGATAACGTATTTGTCAGCGAATCATTTGGCTTTAGGTCGTTGGAGTGGTAAAGTGTAGGAAATTGAGGGGAAATCATGGCAATTCTTGACATTTTCAAGCGTAAAAACACTCAGTCTGAGAGCAATACATTGTTCGGCCAAACGGCTTTGGGCAACAACATTGTTTATCAGGGCAGTGACAAACGTGCTGGTGTTAACACCCAAATCCTCTATGTAACGACTGCCAGCACAACTACCGCAGGTCGCCCTGTGGACATGTCTGTTTTGACCAGAAACAGCACAATCATGTCGTGTGTGGGTGTCAAGGCTCGGGCTTTGGCGCAGTTGCCAATCAAGATTTGCTGCGAGACAGCAGACGGCAAAACCGTTGATGCCATCCGTGGTGAAGGTGTTGGTGCGCGAGATAGGGCCAAAGCCAAGCAAGTTGCCAAGCTGCTGGGCAATCCCAACAACTTCCAGAGCAAGTATGAGTTCTGGTATCAGTGGCTGATGTGGTACGAGTTGTCTGGCGAAGCCTTTACCTTGTGGTGGAGGAAAGACCAGAACAGTTCCACCGAAACTCCGCTGGAAATGTATGTGCTGGATTCAACGCTGATTGCGGTGAACATCACGCCTACCCGTTATCCGACATTCCGACTGTCTACGCCAAGCTATGGTTTCAACAAGGACCATGAGTTCAAGTATTTCCAAGTCATGCACGGCAAGGAAATGGCGTGGCAGGGTTCTGCTGGTTTCAACAAGGCAATCTTGGCGACTGAACTGGTCGGCCTTGACCAAGACATCGACCTGTACGCCAACTTTGTCATGCAGAACGGTGCGAAGCCCTCTGGCATGTTTGTGACGGATCAGGTCATTCCTGACGGCAAGTACAAAGAGATTGCAGCCCGTCTGAAAGAGGCGTGGAACAACATGACAGGCAGCAAAGCCAGCGATCCAAGCAAGCCGGGTCAGGGTATGCTGCTTGACCAAGGCATGAAGTACCAGACTGTGGAAATGCTGACGCTGCAAGACGCTGATGCTGCCGCTTTGAAGTTGCAGACTATGCGCCGCATCTGCGGTTTGTTTGGTGTGCCGCCTTCCATGATTGGCATCCATGACGGAAAGTTCAACAACAGCCAAACGGCTTTGGACGAGTTCTACAAGACCACCATGTATCCCACAATCGTCAACATCCAACAGAAGTTGACGCAGCATTTGCTGGAGGGTTACCCTTCTTTGTGTGTTGAGTTTGATACCAAGGATTTCCTGAAGGGTGCGCCGCTGGACCAGATGAACTTTGCGACTGCTGGCGTAAAAGGTGGAATAATGACACCCAACGAAGCCCGTAACTACATGAATCTGCCTTCTATGGAAGGTGGTGATGAGTTGGTCAAGGATGCCAAACCTGCTGAACCTGTGCCCGGCTCAAGTGCCCAAGATACTGGTGGCGGTGGTGGAAACCAAACCAAGAAAATGAACATTGGCTCGAAGACTTGATTAAAAATGCGTACTGATACACAATATCTGTTAGCATTAGCCAAACAGGTCAAGCGGCCTACCAAAAAGTTGCCTGTACTATTAGGGCAACCCCCTAAAATACAGGACAATAACCAATCCATTGCTTTAGGGGCAATCAATGAAGACATTGAATCTAATCTGCGAAGCCAAGCTGAATCTCAACGAGAAAGCCGACAACGGCGAACCGTCTGGACAGATTGAAGCTCGCATTACGACTTGGGGACCAAGAGAAGGTCAAGATGGTCGTAAATTCTTCTACAAGCCAGAAGGCTTTATGCAATGGGCCAAAGAGTTTGCCGCATCTGGTCGGCCACTGCCCATGTATGTCAACCACAATGCTGATGCCATCCCTGTTGGTGAGTGGACAAGCATTGAAATGGATGACGAAGGCATGAACGCTTCTGGTCGCCTGTATCTCAACACCACAACTGGTTCTGATCTTTACCAAGTGATGAAGGAATCCCCCAATATGTTTGGTGGGGTTTCTGTTGGCGCTTATGCTGAAGAATATCAGTGGGTCAAGGAAGATGGCGAAGCAATGACCATTGGTTCTGATGACCCATATGAGTCTGGTTATTTCCAAATTACCAAAGGTGGTCTGCGTGAAACCAGCGTGGTCATGCACCCAAATAACATGAAGGCAGAAATCAAGAAGCTGGAGTATTTCCGTGCTGATGGTTCTGCTGATTTGAAAGTATTGGAAGAAGCCCTGCGGGATGCAGGTCTGTCCAAGCAGATGTCGGTTGCCGCCGCATCTGTGTTCAAGACGGTGATTGAACAGCGTGATGCTGTTGAAGTGCCTATTGAAAATGCGCCAACTCAGAGTGATTCTGATGCGGAGGCAACCGAAGCAGAAATTCTCGCGGCTCTTGAGCAACGTGAACTTCTTAAACTCCTCGACAAACGACTTAAAGGTTGAATCATGTCTAAAGAAATCATCGAAAAATTGGACGCCATCGAAGCTAAACAAGCCGATGCCGTTGCTGCTGTTGAAGCAAAAATCCCCGCTGCTGTTGAGGCTGTCAAAGCTGAAATGGCCGAAAAGGTTGCTGCTCTGGAAGCCAAAGTTGCTTCTATCCAGATGCCTGAGTTCATTCGCGCTCCTGCGAAGACTGTTCGTCAAGATGTGAACCGTTCGGTGCGTGAGCAACTGAGCCAGTTCTACAAAGGCAACAGCCGCTTGGAAAAAGAACTGCAAATCTTTGCAGACGAAAGCCAAATGGATGCGTACCTGAAAGAAGCCTCTGCTTTGACCGCTGGCGGTGATGGCAAGGGTGGTCGTACTGGCTACGATCCAACTTTCACTGCTCTGCGTCTGATGAACCCAATGCGTGGCATCTCGCGCACTGTGGCTACTGACGGTTCCTCGTACCAGTTTCGCGTGCGCACGGGCAACCCCGGTGAAGCATGGGGCTATGCGATCCAGAACAACGGCGCAGCCACCACTGAAGACACCAGCATCTGGCAATTGGTTCTGCAAGACTTGAACGTGCAGTTCCCAATCCGTACCGCTGCTCTGGACGACATTGATGGTCTGGAAGCTGTTGTGGTTGACGATATGTTGGCCTCGTTCGCTCAGAGCGAAGCCCTGTCGATGATCCAGAACAACGACCAAGCCGCACAATCCGTGAGCAACCCCTACGGTGGCACAAACGGTCTGCGTGGTCTGGATCAGTACGCTGGTTCTAACGCTACCTACACTGGTGGTACATCGTCTGTTGCTGCCTTTGGCACTTCTGGCACTGGCTCTACAAGCGGTCTGCACTCGCTGGCTACTTACGACCAGATCACCACCAACGCCAACACTGTGGGTGCTAACAACATCCAGTACAAAGACGTTATCAACACGATCTACGCTTTGCCACAGCAGTATTGGACCACCAACGCCAAGTTCATGGTCAGCCCAATCTTGGCTCAAGCCATCCGTGGTCTGCAAGACACCAATGGCCGTCCAATCTTCAACTCTACTGAGTCGTTGAACCCCGATGGCATCATTGGTCAAATGCTCGGCTTTGATGTGGTGATGAACAAGTACTTGGACAACCCAAGCCAAGCTACAACTGGCACTGCTGGCACTAACAGCCTGTACCCAATGTACTTTGGTGACTGGAGCCGTGGTCACACCATCATTGATCGTTTGAACATGGTTATGCGCCGCTACGACCAGACATTGCCCGGTTTCATCACCTTCTTTGGTGAGAAGCGTCTGGCAACATCGGTTCGCGATCCAAACGCACTGGTGCGCTATCGCTCGACAGGTACAGCTACCTGATAAAACGGAGGGGCGTAACTGCCCCTCCTTTTTGTGCCAATAATTTAGGAACTGTTATGACCATTACCGAACGCATCCTGACTGGAATTAAGCAAACTTTGGAAACTGGCGATAGAGTCACGATTGACTTGCGCGAGGCATCTGCCATCACTGGTTCAGGCTTGAATGTCGGTGGTCGCACTCACTTTGATGAGGCATTTGCTGCTTTGCGATATGCCAACCCGTTTCGCCAAGGCGCACGAAACATCAAAGTCCCCGGTAATTCCGCTGTTCAGTTTGTTGCCAAGACTGGTAACGCTGCCAACAGCACAAACCCTTGGGGCTACACAATCACCCCCAACAGTGGTTCTCCAAACATCAACACAAGCATTTGGCAATTGCCAACTCGCGTGATTACCGCACAAATGCCTGTTCGCTCGGCTGTGCTGTCTGATGTCAACGGTCTGCAAGACGAGTTGGTTGAAGACCTGATGATGGAATTTGCACAGCTTGAAGGCGCATCGTGCGGCCTGAACAATGACCAAGCGGGTTCGACCACCACATCGACTGGTGGCACTGACGGCTTGCGTGGCCTGAACAGCTACCCCGGCGCTGCTGGTGCAACTGCTGCTTTTGGTACAAGCGGCACAGCCATCACAAACGGCTTGCACACCTTGGCTACCGTTGGTTACAACAACACTGGTGGCCTTGAGGCTGAAACCTTGTCTGCTATGGCGAATGCCTTGCCAGCGCAATACTGGTCTATGCCCGGTACTGCTTGGATGATGCACCCAACAGCCATCCAGACGTTGCGTAACTATGCTCACGGTGGTGGCGGCTACTCGTTCATTGACGTTGGCTCCGCTGAAGCTGGTTCACTGCTCCATGTGTTTGGTTTCCCTGTGATTCCAAACCCATACTTGGACGCAACTGGCACTGTTGGCTGCAAGTCGATGTACCTTGCAAACTGGCCTCGTTTCATGACCATCGCTGATGTGGAAGAAATGACCGTTCAGGCAATGGAACAGACAACGCCCGGTTTTGTGACCATGTATGCTGAAAAGCGCATGGTAAGCACTGTGCGTGACGTTTTTGCTGGTGTTCGTTCTATCGAGACTTAAACATGAGCTTTGATAACTATCAATACGCTGCTCCATTTGGCGCACAAACGCGCAATCCGTTCAACTATGCAAAAGTTGAGCAGATTGCCCGTGATAGTTCTTCTGCTTGGTTGACACTGACTGAAGTCAGAAATCAAATCAACTTGTTTGATGACACCAGTCAGGACACATACCTGACGATGCTTGAAATCGCCACCAGACAGGCGATTGAAGATTACTTGGGTATGTCCATCTTCCCTGTGACTTATCGCGTCTGGTACGGCTCTGAAAGCCTTGTAGCGTCACCTATCAGCCTTGACTTGCCAGAGGTGAGCCAGAACGCAACGGCAAACCTGCCGGGTGTCACGATTGGCTCCGTGGGTTATTGGAATGATGCGTTCCCTCCAGTGTTTCAGACTTTGGTAAACACAAGCTATTACTACGATGCCTCTGGCAACAAAGTGGTGGTTAACAATTTGCCAACTGATGTGAACACAGTAATGACTGCTCCAATCATCGTGGAGTACTCAACCGTGGCAAACCCACTGGCATCGTACAAGGTCATCAAACAAGCGGGATTGCTGCTGATGACGCACTTGTATAACAACCGCGCCAACGCGACAGAGACAAAGCTGAAGGACATCCCATTTGGGGTAACAACGCTGCTGAGAAGCTACAAGCCATTGGTGATGTAAATGTCAATTGCTCGTTTTGAAAACATCAACGTCAACAACCTGACTTTCACCAAGTCAGATTTTGGTGAGTCTGCGACAGTTCAGGCATTGTGGTTCTCGACTCGGGCAAGAGTTCATGATGTTGCAAACAGCCTGAAAATCGCTGACAAGTATCGTCTGTATCAAGACATGACCAACTTCACGCTGAACTACACGCCAAACATGAAGACGATAGTGGATAACCAAAACCTCTATTCGATTACGTGGCGCGGCAAAGATTGGCGTATTGATAATGTGCGTGAGTCTGATGACAGGATGAATGTTACTTTCATGTGTTATCGCTCTGATCCAGTTACGGCGGTGTAATGGCAACTCAACTCAACCCTGTTGTTTACGGCAAAGCCATCCAGTACCAACTGGCTAACATTGTCACGCCTGTGCCTGTGTATGCGGCTTTTAACCGCAACTTTGCGACACAGCCCAAGTTCATTACTTGGATGCTGCGTAATGTGCATCAGCCTGTATATACGGGACCGCAGCAAAACAACAAAGGCATCGACCGTCCTGTTTTCCAGATTTCTATTTTCACTCAGCAGATTGAAGATGGATTTACAATCTCAAATCAGATTCTGCAAGCCTTGCATGGGTATAGCGGGATTTTGGGAAGCCCGGCTGAAGGGTTTTACATCTCCAAAGCTGATGTCATGTGGCTGTATAACAGTTATAACGATGAGGAAAAAATGGGGCAAATCTTTTTAGACTGCACCATTGACATTCCTGCGTAATACAAGACAATTGTTCAACTTTTGAAGGATACTCAAAATGGCTTTACCAAACAAAATTCTTCCCGGTTTTAGCGCGGCACTGTACGCACAGCCGGGTGCTACTCCAACTCCTTTGACAATTGCTCAGTTGTCTTTGGTTGCAAGCGTTTCGCCTCTTGCGGTTACTGGAAACTTGCTGCCTGTGCAAGCTGTTCCTGCCTTTGGCATGGATGATGCTGTTGCCAGTTACAGCGTGGCTGGTTCGCGTCAATCTGACAAAATCCCGGTCCAAGCTGCTCCTACCAGTTTGACAGTTACTGCCGCATGGAACCCTGCTGACACCAACTTGCTGTTGATGCGAGCAGATGCCTATTCTGGCGTAATTGACCGCACATTTGTGGTTGAGGCAGAAGATGGTGCGAACATTGTTTACTACGCCTTTAACGGTCGTGTAGGCCAGTTCCAGATTGATGCCCAACCCGGTGCTGAAGCGAAGTGCATTTTCACAATCCATCCTCGCGGCAATCAGTTCGGCTGGTCCAACAACGCATAAGGAGTCATCATGGCTATTCCTGCAAAAGTTCTTCCCGGTTTTAGCACCTCGCTGTGGATGCAGTCGGCTGCAACCCCAACTCCATTGACCACGGCAAACTTGTCTGTGTGGCTGGCGCAAGTGACCACCATTGTTGGCACTGTTGCCAACGGCACTGGCACTGTTGGTGTTGCTGTGCCTGTTGAGGCCATCCCTGCGTTTGGCATGGATGACGCAATGGCAAACTTCAGTGTTGCTGGTTCGCGTCAAAGCGACAAGATGCCAGTGCAAGCGGCTCCTACTAGCCTGACCATTACATCTGCTTGGGACCCATCTAATACTGCATTGCTTCAGATTCGTTCTGATGCTTATTCTGGTGTTGTGGATCGCACTTTTGTGGTCGCAGCAGTGGAAGGCACAAACACTGTCGCTTATGCCTTCAACGGTCGCGTGGGTCAGTTCCAAATTGACGCACAACCCGGCGCTGAAGCTAAGTGCATGTTCACGATTCATCCACGGGGCAACCAGTACGGCTGGTCGAACAACTGATGACACTCACTGACGCAATTGAAGCGATTGTGACCAGCTACGGCGACATCAATCTTGTTGCCCGTGGCTTGGAGGTTGACGCTGGTGAGCTTGCAGAAGCCACTGCCGAGCCAGACACAGCAGAAGCCATTGCTTTGGCCCTGCTGAAAAAATACAACGTGACCGCACCCGTGGTGGTCATTGAAGAAGTTGCCCCAGAGGTTGCACCAGACACAACAGAGTAAAAGAAATGATAGTAAAAGACAGCAATGACCTCCTAAACTTTCTTGTAGCCCAATCCGATTCCTCCAAGAATTGGTTTGGGTTTCAGCAACAGAGAATTACAGCAATTGCTCTTGCACATGACATTGCAAGAAACCATGCTGACAAAATGACTCCAGACGAAGTGGTGGATTACGCCATGAGTCTGAACGAGTCCATCTACCACAAGATCATCAAAACGACACGATAAGGAAAAAACCATGTCACGCATTCAATCCGCTTTTGGCGACAGCTATCAAAAAGCACATCTACGCACCAAGACATTCGAGCTTGGTGGTCATGTCTTCAAAGTTCGTATCCCTTTGACCAAAGAGATGGAACAGATTGAAGAAGCAATCGAAAAAATCAACCCCGAAGACCTGCAAACTCGTTACGAGAAAATGTCTGCCAGCTTCCGCACGGGAACTGTGATTGAAGGCATTGAAATCACCGAGGACGATGTGATTATCGAAGGCCGATCCACAAAGGATTTGGTCAAGAAGATCATCATGATGGAAAATCGGATGGTCCAATTCATCAGGTTGCTTGTGCCAGAAGTCGGCACTCTTGATGACATCACCTACGAAGACATTGACGCTGAGTGGCCGATGGCAGTTCAGCTTGAGATGATCGCAAAGATTACTGAGTCGATTCAACCCGGCTACAAGGACTCTCGAAAAAACTGATTCAGGACGCTCACTCACAGGCCAGAGCGTACATTTACGCTCACGGTGGGTGTCCTGACGATGTTCCAGTGGACGACTTGATAAACATAGAGATTATGTTGAGCGATGGGATGATTGGGAACAAAGCGATGCTGCTTGCGCTAAGTTCCTTGACCACGGGCAACTTAAACTCGAAAATTCAGAAGACGGCAGCGCCATTCCGCATGAAGGATGTTTTGCCGTCAACGCATGATTACATCGTCCCGCCTTTGACCGAGAAACAGCAGCAAGAACAAGTCAACCAGCAACTGCTGAGTTTCATTGCGACTAGACCCGGCTCGGAGGCATTCTTGAAAGTTTGAAATGGCCTACAACCCGCAAAGCAAATCTTTCAAGCTGGAAGGGTTTGCCGAATTTGAGCAGCAGTTGAGAGAAATGGCTGAAGGGTTCAGGGGTGACTTAGTTGCTCGAAATACACTTGTTCCGTCAGCCAAAGCAGCAATGGAGTCTGTGCTGAACTCGGCCAAGACCAAAGCGCCAGTTGGCGAAAAGCCACGGGACGACAAAAACCCCATCCACATGAGAGACACGATCCGCTTGGATGCTCGTATCCCAAGCGAGAAGGACAAGCGCAGCGATTACGTCAACGAGACTGACGCAGCTATTGCTGTTGTATCGGTCAAAAAGAGTGCTGTATCGCTTGCAAACGAGTTTGGCACATCTAGGATGGGGGCTAACCCATTCTTGCGCCCTGCACTGCAAGAAAACTCTCAAACAGTGCTTACTGAACTAAAATCTCAGTTGGCGGTCAGAATCCCTGAATACGCCAAGAAACTGGCGCGAAGGAAGAAATAATGTCATCACAAAACATTGCCCGACTTGGTGTTGTCCTTGGTCTGGATACTGCTGAATTTACGGCATCTATTGATAAGGCCATCTCAGAAAACGCCAAGCTGAAAAACGCCATTCGCAGGGATACCAACGCTGCTGCTGGTGAGTTGAAGGCATTGGCTCATGCAACAGATGACTACGGCAAAGCTCTTACAAAGGTAGAGTTGATCCAGCGCGAGGTTACTTCTGGCAGGTTTATGAATGCCACGAAGGACATGAAGGACAGGTTGTTGCAGCAAGCGGCTGCTTACGACAAGATTGCTTCATCTGCCAAGAACGCTACTAATGCTCAGTTCAAGATGAACGAGCAGCAAAAGATTCAGTTGACCTATCAAACAACTGACTTGGTGACGCAGATCGCATCAGGTCAAAGCCCGTTCATTGCCATCTTGCAGCAAGGTGGTCAATTGAAAGATGTGATGGGCGGTATTGGAAATATGTTCCGAGCAATCGGCACATTGTTCACGCCATTCACTGTTGGCCTTGGCGCTGTTGCAGTTGGCTTGGGGAGTGTTGCCATTGCAGCATATCAAGCAGCAGATGATTTGGATAAGTTGCGCGATGCTCTTACGTTGACTGGCAATTATTCAGGGGTCACTGAAGCGTCTTTCCAAAAGCTGGCAAACACATTAAGCGGCGCAACCAATGCAAGCCTTGGCACAACCAAGGAAGCATTGATGGCCGTGATTTCGTCTGGTCAATTCACTGGCGAATCAATAAACGCAGTGACTCAGGCAATCATCACCTATTCGCAAATTGCAGGTGTATCTGCTACAGAGGCAGCACAAAAACTCAAGGGTGGATTAAGTGGAACGGCTGAAGGGGCCAAGTCGCTTAACAAGGAAATGAATTTTTTGACGCTTGAGCAATACAAGCAGATTGAAGCATTGGAGAAGGCGAATAAAAAGCAAGAGGCCGCGCAGGTTGTGGCTGTTGCCCTGAATACGAAACTTGCACAGCAACGCCGTGAGCTTGGTTTTCTTGAGGGTGCGTGGAAGACAGTCACGACTGCAATGAGCAACTATTGGGAAAAGTTCAAGGAGTTCTTGACTGGCCCTACTCAATCTCAAACTCTTGATGCTCTTGATAAGCAAATTTCTGACATCAAGCAAAAACTTTCTGGAACATCAGAAGAGGAAGACACTGTTTTTGCAAGAGGCTGGCGCAAAACATTGGCGTCCTTGCAAGCAAGCAAAGAAAACTTGCTAGAAATTCAACGTCTTCAAAACAGGTCTACTGCATCAAAAGCTGTTGGAAGTGCCAAAGAGAAAATTGACGAGTACGACAAGTACAAAGGAATGCTCAAGAGCAAAGCAGATGAAGTTGCCAAGGCTGAAGCAGAAGCCAAATTTGCAGTTGCCAAGCAAGGCTTGAATGAAATACAAATGCTTGAGCTTGAAGCAGCCAAAAAGCTGGAGGATGCTCGCAGAGAAATGAATGAGAAGAACCGTCAAGAAGATGGTCGTGCTACTTCTCAAAACCTTGCAATTTTCAAAAGCAAAGAAATTGCAATTTCCGCTGAAACTGCGGAAAAGGTGCGGCAGATTCGCAACAAGACAATGATGTCTGAATACGAAGAATTTTTAAGAACAGAAAAAGAAAAAACAGATGCCGAAGTTGCCGAAGAAAACAGACGCCAAACAATTCGCACTAGCAATCAATCCAGAACAAAGGACATGGAATACCAAAAGGAATCCCTTGATTTGAAGTACAAGTTAATTTACGCCACAGAAAAAGAGCAGCGTCTTGCTCAGATTTCTTTGGAGTACGCCAGAAAGCGCAAAGAAGTCGAGGAAGGTCCAGACAAACAATTCAATCTTGACCAAATTGATCGCCAAGAGCAAATGGCAAAAATGTTTGTGACGATGGAAGATTCCATGAAGCGCACACAGGAGGTCTTTGATTCCGTTTGGGGCAACATGAGTTCTGCAATTGACAACTTTGTCAAGACTGGCAAGTTGAACATGAAGGACTTTGCTCGTAGCACCATACAAAGCCTGATAGCAATTGAAATGAAGATGCAAGCCATGTCGTTGCTGCGTGGCTTGTTTAGCTCATTTGCTGGTAGCTTTTCTGGTGGTGGTTTTGGAACTGGCAAGGCTTTTGGCAACATGGACTTAGGCGGCTTTTTGGCCGAAGGTGGTCCAGCAGAAGCCAACACGCCATACATCATTGGTGAGCGTGGACCTGAGTTGTTTGTTCCACGAACAGCGGGTACAGTTATCCCGAACAATGCTTTGTCCAGCATGGGCGGTCAAACGATTAACTACAATGGCCCGATCATTCAAAACATGAGCGCCATTGATACACAGTCGGGACTTCAGTTCTTGGCTAAAAACAAACAAGGCGTGTTTGCTGCTTATCAAAGCGCGAACCGCAGCATTCCAGTGTCACGTTAAGGACAAATCATGCCAGTGCCAAATTCATTTGCTACCGCAACCAGTGCAATTCCTCTTGCTAATTTGGATGCAAACTTTCAGTATTACGACAATGCCTTCACCATTGCTGGTACGGCTATGGAGGTCAACTACACCTTCAGACTAGAAGACCCAACTGACAACACCAAGAAGGCTGAGTTTGTGATGAGTGGCATCACAACTGCAACCACCCGGCAATACACGCTGCCAAACATTACAGGCACACTGGCAACCCTTGCAAACACCGCGCAGACATTCACTGGTGCGACTACATTCAGTTCCACATTCACAGTTAACGGCAACGCAACTATCTATGGCATGACCGTAGGTAGAGGCTTGGCTAACTTGGCTACCAATACGGCTGTTGGCGGTGCTGCTTTGGGCGCGACTACGACAGGCTCTGGCAACACGGCGGTAGGCGCTAATGCTGCCGATGCCATCACCACTGGCGCAAGTAACGTAGCTATTGGCAGCGGAGCTTTGGGCGCGGCGCAAACCGTTTCAAGCGTCATTGCAATTGGCGCTGCTGCGCTTACTTCTGCAACTGCTGGTGACAATAACATTGCTATTGGCGCATCATCAATGAACGGAGCTGTCACTGGCGGCAACAACACCGCTGTTGGAACTTCCTCTCTAAACGCAAACACTTCTGGCGCAGAGAACACGGCCATCGGTTACCTTGCAATGTCCAGCAACACCACGGGGTCACTTAACACCGCTGTTGGTCGCCGTGCTCTGTGGGGCAACAGCACCACCAGCAACAACGTGGCGATTGGCTACTTTGCGCTGGATGATGTGCTGACTGCTGGCAACGGCACGGCTGTTGGTTATGCGGCCCTCACAGCGGCAACAGGAGGCAGCAACACGGCTCTGGGTTACAACGCAGGAACTGCTGTAACAACGGGCGCTACAAACCTGTTCCTTGGAGCAAGCTCTGGTGCTTTGATGACTACGGGCAGCAACAACGTGGTTGTCGGCAGCTACCAAGGCAACTCTGGTGGCTTGGACATCCGCACGGCCAGCGGCTACATTGTGTTGTCTGATGGCGCTGGCACTATCCGTCAGGTTGTTGACTCGTCTGGGAACACGCAGTTTCCGGGAGCAATTGTTGTTGATGCGCCAGCACCTGCGGCCATTAGCGCCGCCGCAACACTGACCAACGCAAACATCCAAGCTCAGATCATCAACACAACTGGCACGACATACACGGTCACAATGCCTCTTGGCACGACTATGGAAACATTGGTCCCGTGGATAGGTGTTGATTTTGGCTACGACTTTACCGTTATCAACACTGCTTCTGGAACAATCACGATGGCTGTCAACACAGGCGTAACATCGCTAGGCTCTTTGACAATTGCCACTGGCATTTCAGCCAACTTCCGAATTCGGCGTACTGCGGCAAACACGTTCATCCTGTACCGCATCAGCTAAGTGAAAGATTGGATAAATTATGAGTCTTCAAACAATTCTTTCTGTGGCTGAGTCTGTCAGCATCAACGACCACAAGTTTGCAGGTCAGATGATGTCGAGGAATATGCGAATCAGCACCTCGGAAATTCTGACGGTCCAACCATTTCAGTTTGGCATCAGGCCAATGAATTATTTGTTGTACTCGCAAAACCGTGGGGTGCTTTCTACCTTGCGAGAGGCTGATCGAATCACAGAGCAGTACATGAATTTTGGCTCCACTGGCTGGCTGAACTACATTCGCTATCAAGGCGACATGACTCAAGCTCAGATCATTGCTTGTCAGGTGCAAACATCGTCTGCCAACAAGACCATTGTTCTTGGCTCTTTGCCGGCCATCAGTGCTGGATCGTTCATCGTCAAGGTTGGCGACTTCATTCAGATTGGCCGCTACTCCTACATTGCCACTGCAAACGTCACCAGAGGCGCTTTGACAACAGTTAGCATTCCTGTCCACCGCACTCTTTTAAGCACCGTCACGGCTCCTGTAGCCGCTGTTATTGGTCAATTTGGAACTGTGATACTTGGAGCAACTGCGTACACTGGCGTGACATTCCCTGTTGTGTTGAGAGAGTATCCAACCTACACTCTGGTTCCAATGACAAACGACAGCTTTATCCAATGGGACGGCCAATTTAGCGCCGTTGAGGTTGTGCTATGAACGAAATCTTGCCAGTTGTAAATACAAACGTAATTCGCTATGCGGATTTCTTTAAGTTGACAACGCCTTCAGGCACTTATTATTTTTCAACAGCACCCTACACCATCAATGTTGCTGGCGTTGGGACATTCACGGCGCTTGGTCAACTTATTCAAGTAAGTTCGGCACAGCGAGACATTAAAAGCACGGCCAATGAAACAACCATCACACTGGTTGGTATTGACACTGCGATGCTTGGACTTGTTCTTAGCTCAAACATCAAAGGCTCGCGGATTCAGTTGTGGCATGGTTTTTTCAATGACAACAATCAGCTTCTGACACTAAGCTATGCCAACTGGATAAACAACAGTTCTTTTACGGTGGATTGGAAGAATAATTCCGAGACTGAAATTCCGTGGACACTTGCCACTGGTGGCAACGGGCTTTATCAGTACTTCAATGGTTACGTCAACTCTTTTTCAATCTCTGAACAGTGGATGGAAGAGGCAAGGCAATATGCTGGTGCTGTGACCTTGAGTGCATCCAGCTTTCAATTGATCTTGCAGAACAGGACTTCTGGGCGCTATACCAATGACAATTCATGGCAGTCAGTCAACCCCGGCGACACATCAATGAATCGCGTGAACTTCATTTCTACAATCAACTATGCGTTTGGTAGAGCGCCGACAGTGCCAAACAAATTGGTTTTAAGGTCAAGAAATAATGCGTCCTAACATTCGTCACGCATCGCCGTTTGACATTCCTACAATCTATAAATTGCTTATGGAGTATCGCGCTGAACTGCCATATGGATTTTTGTCTGATGCCGATGACGAGAGGTATGTGTCGCAAATGCTTTCTAATTTGATAGCAGGTCAAGGAATTGTTTTGATTGCTGAGACTGACCAAATTGAAGGGATTCTGATTGCTGGAGTGATGCCAAGTCTGTGGTCGCCCAAGCATTTCTTTTTGACAGAGTTTGCTTATTTTGTGAAGCAAGAATGTCGCAACGGAACATCAGGCTATCGTTTGCTTGCAAAGTACCTTGAAGAGGCCATAAAGATGAAAGAGGAAGGGCGTGTGACAAACTTCTTTATCAGTAAAATGGTCAACAGTCCAAACCTTGATTACGGTCGGTATGGGTTTCAAAAGCTTGAAGAATTTTGGGTGATCTAATATGCCAGCATCAATTGTACTTGGAGCGGTTTTTGGTGATGCTCTCTTAGCAGCCGCTGCGCTTGGGGCTACTGGTTACGCAATGGCTTCTTTTGCCATCAACATTGTTGCCTCAACAATCATCAGTAAAGCCTTTGCGCCAAACATCAACACAGGCGCGGAAAACCCCGGCAATAGAACTCAAGTTCCTCCTGCTGGCGACAACAAGCTTCCAGTCATTTACGGTTCAGCTTATGTTGGTGGAATCATCACCGACTTGAGCATCACCGAAGACAATCAAAATTTGTACTATGTTATTTCTCTTGCTGAAGTAACCAACACTGAGACTGGCGGCACTCCAGATACTTTCACGTTTGGCGATATTTATTTCGGTGGCAAGAAGTGCATATTTGATGTTACTGATACAACTAGAATTGTTGCATTGCTTGATGAATCAACTGGTGTACAAGAAACAAATGTCGATGGCAAGATGTTCATGTACTTGTATCGAAATGGCTCTTCCTCTGGGGTCAATACATCTTTGACGGCCATTCAGGTCATGCAAGATTCTTTGTTGACTTACCAGTGGGACACAACAAAATTGATGTCAAATTGCGTTTTTGCAATTTTAAAAATTACATACAACGCAGAGGCAAACTTAACTGGTCTTCAGGTAACCAACTTCCAACTTACCAACAGCCGCCACGCTCCCGGTGATTGTTTTTACGACTACCTGACATCAACAAGATATGGCGCAGCAATTCCAGTTGCTGGCGTTGACACAGGTAGCTTGGCGGCATTGAATACCTACAGTGCTGGTCTGTACACATATACGCCATCTGGTGGTGGTACGGCTACTCAAGCAAGATTTCGATTTGATGGTGTTCTTGATACAAATCAATCCATCATGAATAACTTGCAATCAATGGCAACTTGTTGCGATTGCTTGCTGAAGTACAACGAAATCACGGGTCTTTGGGGGGTGATTGTTCAGTCGCCTTCATATTCGTATGCGATGGCCTTAAATGACTCAAACATCATTTCGTCCATTCAGGTCACGCCATTGGATATGGTGTCAAGCTACAACATTGCTGAAGTCAAATTCCCTGACGGCGCAGACAATGATTCTTTCAACACAGCCACATACAACTTGGCCGTTTTGAACCCTTCTTTGATGTACCCAAATGAACCTGTCAACAAGCAATCAATCGCATTGCCTCTGGTAAACAACAGCGTTCGGGCGCAGTACTTGGCAAACCGATTCCTTGAGTCTGGACGCGAAGATTTGCAGGTCAAGCTGACCATCAATTACTCTGGCTTTCAGCTTGAGGCTGGCGATCTTGTGACCGTGACAAACACCAACTATGGCTGGGTTGCAAAAGTATTCCGAGTCAGTCAAGTCGTTGAAAACTTTGAGCAAGGTGGACAGTTAACTACATCATTGACATTGATGGAATACAACCCGTCCGTCTACGATGACATCCCTGTAACTCAGTTCACGCCATCACCAAATACGGGCATTGGCTCTCCACTGACATTTGGTACGCTGTACGCTCCAACAGTCACAAATATCTTGCCATCGTCTCCAATACCTTCTTTTGATGTTGCAGTTGTTGCGGCAGCAAATGGTATCGTTCAATATGCGGAAGTTTACTATTCTGCATTTTCATCACCTACTGAAGTGCAAAGGTTTTTTGCAGGGACAACAGCAATCAACCCTTCTGGAAGTCCATATGCACCAAACGGGCCTATGGGTGTTGTTACTATTGCAAACCTGCCTCAAGGCGATTGGTATTTCAGCGTCAAATATGTCAACAGCCTTGGCGCAAGTGGATTCTCTGGATCGTCAGCCGTCCTTAACTGGAGGCCATTGACATTCCAATACGAAAACAGATGGCTGGCAATTGCTTATGCAAACAATGCCACTGGTACGTCTGGCTTTAGTTATGACCCTCGCAACAAGTCATATTTTGGCCTTTACAACAACGTATCGGCCAACGGTGGTACAGACCCAACGCTATACAAATGGTATTTGTCGCCAGTGAACTTTGGTGCAGCGTTACAAAATTATTTGTTGTACGCAAACCGCAGCAACAGAAAATTCAGCTTTAACGTGGGCAACGCTGGCTACGTCAATCTTGGCGGTGCTTTTGTGCCTACAGAAACATCTGTGTACGACTCAACGGTTTGGTCTGGTTTGGTTGACCCTACTGGTGGAGTTCAGAGTTTTATTGACTTGGACAAGTCTACTGGGCAAGTAATTGTTAACGGCTTTTCTAGCTCAAACCAAAACGATGGATTCCTGTCCATTACAAACAACACCGATGGACAGATGCGAGTTAACTTGCAGCAGTTCTTAAATTTTGGCGCTGGAATCTACACAAAATCTTTTGACGTAGCCAAGTTGACTGTTGATGTCTATGGCCGAGTTGTCGGGTTCTTGGAGCAAGATCAATTCTTCTACACAGAAACCGTCTACTCAGCCACTGCTGCACAAACGACATTTAGCAACACGCACACTGTTGGCTGGATATTGGTTTTCCGAAATGGTATTCTGCTGGACACAACAGAGTACTCCGAGACATCAACCACGGTGGTAATGGCTAACGCTTGCGCTGCTGGCGAAATTGTCACTGTCTTCTATATGCGAGGCGTCAGCACCTCGGCATCGTATGTCCAGACAAACATGACAATTGCATCCAGCACCAGCAACACCATCACATACAGCAATGCGCCTTGGCAAGTTGTTAACGTGGGCGACAAGTTGACGTTCACAGACGTTGTGTTGCCAAGTCCACCAACGCAGTACACAGTACAAAGCATCAACACCACGACAAAGGTGATTACCTTTACCACGACCATTGCTGGCGCAACTGCTGGAAGTCAAGTGTTCATTGCTCGGGCTGCTGGTTCAAACTATAAGCCATTTAGCCGATACACATTTGCTTTGACTAACGCCACGACATACACGCCAACAACATGGGCGATTCAAAACGGAGCCGAGTCAATCTATGTTAACGGCTCTCAAATCAACGAAATTGATTACAACATCACTGGAGCAGCAATTGATGGATTCCCTGCCCCCTTGACTGGAAACATGACCGTTATTTTGTATTCGCCAAACAACTTGAACGTACCAGCTTCCAACATAGTGAACGTCACGGCATACTCTACAGCAGGTCAAACAACTTACCCATTCGTAAGCAATCCTTTATCATTGGAGATTTACGCCAACGGCGCTTTGCTTGCTCAAGGTGCGTCATACGATTACACTGCTAGTTCGGCAAACTACATTTTGACGACAGCATTCAACAACAATTCAACTCTCTTGAATCAACAAACCTTTGCCCGAGATGGAGCCGCATAAATGACACAAGCTTACAACCTTTCGCAGCTTGCGAACAACCTGAACACTGCGGGACAGCTTGATGCTACCGATGGTCTGGTGAACGCTGTTCCTGTTGCCAACGGCGGTACTGGAGCAACAACCGCTGCTGCTGCAAGAACTAACCTTGGGCTTGTAATTGGAACAAACGTACCAAGCCCTACTGGTGGAGGTGCTTCAGGATCATGGGCTATCAACATTACTGGCAATGCTGCTACAGCAACAAGCGCAACAACTGCCGGGAACGGTGGCGTGACAAGTGTAAACGGATTTACAGGAGCAGTTACAGTAACAATACCCGCTCCTACAACAGCCCAAGTGCTTGCGGCAACCGCAGGGGCTCTTGTCGGTGCAGTTGGTACTTATGCTTATTTGTGTCCAAATCCAAGACAGCAATTAAATCCGGGAACAACTTTAGCGGGCTCTTCTTTAGAATATCTTAGCCCGACTGGTTTTGTTGGCACTCCCGGCCCGTCCGGGACATGGCGACTTATGGGTGCAGTAGATGCTGCTTGGTCTGCTGTTTGGTTAAGAATTTCCTAAGAGATAAATCATGCAATCTACACTTACATCCGTAACCAACCCACGTTGGTCAAATGCAGAACACACAATGATCGACTGCGAAATTACAACATCGCAGTTTGGTAACGAAGTTTTGCCATTTACCGCTGCACAGCATGACGTAGAGTCACATGGCCGTGCCATGTTTGCTGACATTACCGCTGGTAAATATGGCCCAATTGCTGAGTATATTCCACCACTTACGCCTGTTTGACCAAAAATTAACGAACGCATCATTTGCAAATTTAATCATTTCACTTTCATTGTGACGCAAAACGGTCTAATGCTTGTTGATGTGTTTTCTGAAGGCAAGTATTGATAAAATGCGGTAACATTTTTTTGTCGAGTCGCAACATGGACAACCAACAGCTTTTCAACTTAGTCGTATCAGTTGCCGGGTTCTTGGCGATCTATGTCATCAACAACCTGACTCGCACGATTCAGAAGCTAGAAGACAAAGTAAACGACTTGCCGCACACCTATGTGGCAAAAGACGATTACCGTTCAGACATTGCCGAGGTCAAGTCCATACTCAAGCAAATCTTTGACAAACTGGACAACAAACAAGATAAGCCATGAAAGACTGGGCTGTAGCATTTATTGCCGCAGCCTTCCTTGTAGGGCTCATCGTCTGGTGCGCCAAAGTGTTTGTTGAGGTGCTTCTATGATTGCAGAGATAGCTGCTGCTAATGCTGCTTTTGCGGTCATCAAAGGTGCGCTTGCCAATGGCAAGGAGTTGCATCAGCTTGGTAGCCGGGTGTTCGACTACTTTGACAACAAAGCCAAGATTCAGGAAAAGGCCACTCAAAAAGGTGGCGGCTCGGACCTTGCGGAGTTCATGGCGCTGGAGCAACTCAAGCAGCAAGAGGAAGAGTTGCGTGAGCGCATGGTCTACGCTGGTAGGCCGGGAATGTGGAATGATTGGGTGAGGTTCCAAGCTGCCGCAGCCAGAAAGCGTAGAGAGGCACAGGAAGCCGCCAAACGCGAACAGGCTCGTAGGGCAGCACAGTTGGAAAAGATGGCTGAGTACATCGCCATAGGCATGGCCTCCATCATTTTTGCTGCACTTCTGATCTATGGTCTTGTCATTTACATCAAGTACATCCGATGAGCGAAAAACTAGACGCCAATTCCACGCTCGACAAGGTGCTCGGGTATGTGGATAGCCCATTCAAGCTGTTTGCCATCCTCCTGATGGGCGTAGTAGCCTTTGCCGGGTACTTCCTGTGGCAAAACCAGACCTTTATGCTGGATGCCTACAAAGAGTCCAAGAAGCTGCCAGAAATCAACGCCAGCCGATCCGATGAAGCCAGTGCAATGCTGTTCAAGCAAACTGGTGCTGCCGTGGTTGCCATCTTTAAGGTCAACCCTCTGTTTAACTCTCGGGTTCTCTACAAGGCGTACACCAAGGATGGCAGGGACAAGAGCATTGAAGACATTGACGTTGGTTTGTTTACCCAAAACTCGGGAAACAACAGCGATGTGGTCAAGTTGATGACCAACGAGATTCCTTGTTCTGAGTATCGTTACGCACAGTCTGAAGTGGGTCTGTGGTACATCGAAAAGGGTGTGGCCTTTACCTGCCGGGTGAGCGTACCGCCAGACAGCCACAGGTTTGTCGGTCAAGTCACAGTGGGTTGGACGCAGCCGCCTGAGAACTTGGAGCAGACCAGATTCATGCTGGAGATTGCCAGCGCCATGTTGACCAAAAGGGGAAATTGAATGGATTGGCTTAAACAAATTGCACCCACCATTGCTACGGCGCTTGGCGGTCCTTTGGCTGGCATGGCAGTCTCGGCCATCTCAAAGGCTGTTGGTGTCGAGCCTGACCAAGTTCAGGACATGATTTCCAACAACAAGCTGTCTGCCGAGCAGATCGCACAGGTCAAGCTGGCAGAGATTGAACTCCAGAAGCAAGCGCAAGAGTTGGGCCTAAACTTTGCCAAGCTGGAGGTGGAGGACAGGAAGTCTGCTCGGGAGATGCAAGCCACTACCCGGTCGATGATGCCTCCTATCTTGGCTGGCGCTGTGACCATTGGCTTCTTTGGCATCATGGTGATGATGTTCTTCAACCAGATCGACAGCAACAACCCGGCCATCCTGATGATGCTTGGTAGCCTTGGCACAGCATGGACGGGCATCATCGCCTATTACTTTGGCTCCAGTGCAGGATCGCAAGCCAAGACCGACTTACTCTCTAAAGCAGGACCAGTGAAATGATTACCGCAGAACAACTCAAAGAACTGAAAATCAGTGAAGATTGGCTTGAGCCTTTGAACGAGGCCATGATCCGCTACGACATCAACACTACATTGCGGATGGCAGCTTTCATTGGTCAATGCGCTCACGAATCAGGCAACTTCAAGACGCTGCAAGAGAACTTGAACTATTCAGCGGAAGCCCTGTGCCGTGTCTGGCCTAGCCGCTTCCCGAATCTTGAGGCAGCACAGCCGTATCACCGCAATCCCGACAAGATCGCAAACAAGGTATACGGTGGTCGTATGGGGAATGGAACCGAAGAAACCGAGGAGGGCAGTCTGTATAAAGGCCGTGGCCTGATCCAATTGACTGGCAAGGATAACTACACCTTGTGTGGTGATGCTTTGCGTGAAGACTTCATTCATTCGCCTGACCTTTTGTTGTCGCCAAAATATGCTGCGCTGTCGGCTGCATGGTTCTGGAATAAGCGTGGCCTCAACAAAGAGGCAGATGCCAAGGATTACACCGCCATGACCAAGAAAATCAATGGCGGCGTAATTGGCCTAGATGACCGCATCAAGCACATCAATCACGTTCTGGAAGTCTTGTCTTGATACTGCAATTCCAGCAGCAACTCTAGGTAGTGAATGGCCTTGCGGATGTCAGCAGCGCCATTCTGATGCTTTGCTAAATATTCGATCAGCTTTGCAAGCCTAGTTTGATTGTCATTCACATGACCAAGTGATGCATTGCAGTTAAAGCAAAGAACGCCTCTAACTTTGTCGGTCTTGTGACAATGATCTATGTGTCGATCTCTAGGGTCGCTAAATTCTTTTTCACAAACAAAGCAATTTGTTTCGCTGGCTAGTTTTTCGGCCACATCTTTTGTGACTTTGTAAATTGTCGCAATCCTAGAAATCCTATTTTTATGTTGATTCTTAGGAAGGCTATTATTTTGCTTATCTCTTTTTGCCTGACATTCTTTGCATAGCCGATGCTGCTTTCTACGTGGATTTATTTTGCATTCAAAACACGTAGCGGAGCAAGAAAGGCAAAGCCTTGCGCCTCTTGAGACTCCCTGTTCTTTTGGGTTTCCACAAGAAATGCATGGCTTGCCAACTCTTTTTAGCCTCGCTCTTTCTGCAAAACAATCTTTGCATTGAGACTGCTTTCCATCAAGCAAGCCGGGATGATCTGAGAAATCAAACAATGACTTGTCACTTTTGCACCTTGTGCAACACTTGCTCATTAGTTTGACCATACTCAAGCTCCAAAAGCAATTCAAGATAATGAATCGCTTTAAGTATATCATCTTTCCCGGCTTTGGATTTATGACGGGTGACGTATTTCACTACGTTGCCTTCACAAAAGCCTAGATCGTTTGCATGGATGTAGACGATAGGCTGGATGCCTTTGTCCTTGTAGTGGTTGCCCGATACCTGCTTGTCGAGCGCAGAAACACGGATGGTTGGTTTCTGGCAAATCGGACCAGTGTTGTAGCACTGTGCTGCTGTTTCACAAGAGTTGCAAAGCATTATGACTCCTTGACGAACACGCCATTGGGCATCAGTGTGCCCTTGCGGTGCTTGATTTCGGCATAAGCCTGTTCCATGCAGGTCACCAAATTGATGTCTTGCAGGGCGCAGTAATTGATAAGGCAGACCATCACATCACCAACGCCGTCAACGATGCCTTCACGGTCCTTTTTGATGGTTGCATCAGCCAGTTCGCCAAGCTCAGACATAGCCTTGAGCAACTGCGTGTCAGGTGTGCTGTTTGGAATGATCTTCCGAGCTTCAGCCCACTGGATGATTTTCATCTCAACGTCTGCGTAGCTCATGCTTGCTCCAGTGCAAGGCTGTCTTGCTCTTGGCGCAGCGCAGTCTCAACAGAGCCGCCTTTGGAAATAAGATCAATCAACTGATCTTGTGTTGGAACTTGGACCTTGATGACTCCTTGAGCAACGTGGTGCAAGGCTTGTGCGCGAGTGTTGGCGCGGATAAGGCGGGTTTCTTGGCCGTAGCCAACGATGTAAATGCGGGACATATCTTCTCCTGTGGTTAAAAAAATTGGCAATTAAATGCTTTATTTGTTGTGAGCAATGTATAAGGCAATGCGAGTGCTTACCGACAGAGGCTTGCGGTAATAGCTTTCCTCTTCATTGGTCTTTTCAGCAATTCCCAAAGCAGACAGCAAGGTATGCGCTTGAGAAAGTTCGTTTTGCGCCTCGGCGCGGCTTTCGTTGGCGTATTTAATAGAGTCCCCTTGTGCTGAGAGCTTCTTCTCCAAGTCGGCAACACGGACGGCATTCTCTTTACGCAACTTGTAAAGTGCCGCGACTTCTTCCGATGTCAGCTCAATGTTCAAGTTCTCCAGCTCTTCTCCAGCAACCGTGATCGTAATTGTGTTCATAAGACTCTTTCTAGTAAATGGGTGGGCCTACTCGCTGCGTCTGTGCCGACCTTTATGGCTATGGGCCATACGTCATCACACAGCATCCGCTTTCAGCCCGAAATCATTTGATTGTCAATCTGTCCTTGCGAACAATGTAGGCTCCAGCAACAGGCTCACCAGCAAGGATCGCTGCCTTGATCTTGGTTTTGCTTGGTTCTGGAGGCTTGGGGTCGCCGCACAATTCAGCAGGGAACTTTGCGCCCTCCTCAATCACAACGGATTCATCGCGGTCAACATACAGCTTGACAATGAAAGACCCGTCAGCAGCCTTTATTTCGTGGATTCCAGCCGTTTTCATGTTCTCGGCAAGGTAATCCCTCAACTTCTCTGCTTTTCGCTCGTAGGCTGTTTGCAAGGCTTTGATGCGTTTGATAGCGTTCTTGGCCTGTTCAGCATCTGACTCGCAGTTCAGGACGTAGGCAGCGACAGCGTTTGCTTTGTTGCCGAGCATGACTCGGAACTCGTCAAACGCTGGCAGTGCCTCGCCAGTCTCAGGGTCAAACAATTCGTCAAGCTGTTCGCGAAACGATGTTGCAAGTTCGTAGAGACTGGTCATGGTCAGAAATCAGGTTCGTCAGATTGCTGATCTTGGCCGACTGAATGACCTGCTGCTTGTGCGAACTCTGGGCTGCGCTTGATCGCATCTTTAAGCTTGTCGTGGAAGCTGTCAAACAAAGCCCAATCAGGATTGTCCAAGTCAAACATCACAGTCTCATGGACTGGTGCTGGCTTGCTGGCCTTCAGTGCTGTCGGCAACGGAGTCAGGTTTGCCACGTTGCTGTACGTCTTGCCATTGGTTTCGCTTGTTGTCACGTTGACCATGCAGTACGCACCAATCAGCTTGCTGATGTCAAAGCCTTTGGCCTCTTCATCCGTAAACTCACGTCCACGCCACGATTGCAAGTCTTTACGCAGCGATGCCTTCTCGCTGAGTGACAACGTGTATGACTTGCTGATGGTCATGGGCATCTCTTTGCCGTCAAACTCAACGGTCAAAGGCTTGCCCTCTTCATCCTCGCCAAACAACTCCCAAGCAACACGAATTTTGTGCTGCAATTTCTCGCCGTACTGACCAGAAGACAACTGTGTGCCAAGGTCAATCAACGAATAGCAACGACCAACATGAACGCCAGAAGGCACACGTTTGAAGTTACCACCACCACTATCAGAAGCTACAAAGCCCATTTTCATTCTCCAAAAAAAACAGCCGTTACAGGTCGGCTGAACACCTTATCTAAACCAAAGGTAAAAGCCGTGCAAGATTCCAATTGGAAACAGCAATGCGCCAGCAATTAAAAAACCCCACAAGCCTTCTGCAAAGCAAGTGAAGATGTGTGTGAACCATGCAAAAATGCAAGCAAAACCAAATATTGCCGCCATCATTGCACTCTCGTAATGGGTTGAGCCAGAAGCCAGTTGGAGCCAAGCTGATGGACAGATCGTGCCCACTTGCGCTGGTAGCTGCGAATCACAGCAGGGGGTGCATCATAAGTCTGAAACAGTCGCCGTGCGTGGCGTAAAAGTGAAATGTTCATTTGAACTCCTGTCTTGTTGAGCCTCCACTGTAATCCAGCCAACAAGAAAAATTAACTAGGACAAACCCCTATATACAAGCAGGTCAACGATGATAATCTCTGCCGAATGAAAACACCAGACCAACACGAAATAGATGCCGCTTGGGAGCTTTGCATAGACGCACTGCAATCCATTCGGAAATATACTTTTGACCCCGGCGACTTTGACGCAGCATCAATTGGGGTGCTGTGCAAAGCCATTGAATTACTCGCAAAGAAAGAAGTTGAAATATGCTACAAGAAAAACAGTTCTATCTGAACTGCCTTGCTGAAGGGCCAGTGAGCCATCGCAAGATCGCCAACAGGATGTCTTCAAGGTTTGGCACTTCACCTGCAACAGTCAAAAATGCTTTGCTGCAAGATGGATTGATTGAACTGCATGAAAAAAAGCGTAAAGGGAAAACCAATAAATACAACCACTACTACAAGATCACAGACAAAAAGCTCAAGCCAGTCATCCTTGTCGAGCCAGAAATCATCGTCAGCGACACATGGGAAGACGGCACACCCAAGTCCAAGGGCAACGCCTTTGACCTGTCGTTAATCAAGAAAAGCCTGTTCGACAAGATGGAGTTGGCACGGTCAACCCAGAAGTACCACCAGAACAAGCCCATCACCATTTACAGCCGCGCTTGATTGGTGGTATAGTTTAGTCAGACGGTTTAGATGTTGTGCGGACTAGGCACAGATACATCTAAGCCGTCAAAGGCTGACCCCTGAAGGTCTGGTGCTAGTCCCACCAGCTTTCAGGGGTTTTTTATTGGAGATTTGTATGGCACGGATTAGGACGATTAAGCCTGATTTTTGGCGTGATGAGCTTTTGGCTGGCGTATCTGCTGAAGCTGCCTTGCTTGCAATAGGTTTGCTGAACCATTGCGATGATGAAGGGTATTTCAATGCCAATCCAAAATTGGTTGAATCCGATGTATTTCCATTACGGAACTTGTTGAGGAAGACTACCGAACTACTACGGGAGTTGTCATGTATAGGTTATATAGAAGTGTTTTCTGGGTCTGATGGAAAGACTTATGGAAAAGTTGCAAACTTTGAGAAGCATCAGGTCATAAACAAGAAAACTCCTAGCAAAATCAAGGACTTATGTGAATTACTACAAGACTCCCACACTACTACCGTAGTCCTACCTACTGGAAAGGAAGGGAATGGAAAGGAAGTGGAAAAGGAAAGGAAGAAGGTAAGCGCTGTCGCGCCTCGTCCTGAAGATGTAAATCAGCAAGTTTGGGATGATTGGGTTGCCCTTAGGAAGCGCAAAGGTACAACCATTTCTGAGACAGCCATTGAAGGAGCAAGAGAGGAAGCCGCAAAGATTGGTTGGACTCTTCAGCAGTTTTTGGTTGAGTGGTGCACCCGAGGATCACAAGGGCTGAAAGCTGAGTGGATTAAGCCTGACCAACAGAGCATGAGCAAGACTGGTCAAATGAACAAGAAGGTCATTTCTGGCCTTACCCGTGGCCTTATTGGAGGTGACAACAATGTCCGCTTACTTGGAAACTGATTTTTGCAAGCCTGATGACGGGCTTGATTACATCTTTGGCCGAATGATGGCCATTTTTGGCTCTTCGTTTGCTAGACACTTTGACGAGGTTGATCCTCAACTTGTTCGGCAAGAGTGGAAGAAGCAACTTGGCAACTTTTTGACTTACAGGCCAAGCATGGACTTTGCCATTGATAACCTTGATGGCAACTTTGTCCCAAGCGCAATTAAGTTCCGAAACCTTTGCAATGCTGGACCTGAAATTCCTGTCAAACCTGTTCCTCAAATTACAAAGCAGCGTACACAAGCCGAAATCGCGTCTACAGAGGCCGCAAAAGCTAAAGCCAGAGCAATGCTTGAAGAACTAAAGGTAAAGTACAAATGACAAAAACCTACGCACTTAAACGCCTGTTGGAACACGGTGAGTTGTCCAGCAAGGAAATCGAAGAAATTACGTTCTGGACAACAAAGCAAGTCTGGGCAACCCTCCAGCGTCTGCAAAAGACAAAAGTTGTTCGCAAGTACCCAAAGATGAAGTGGGGCTTGATTTCACTCAACCCATTGCCGTACTAAGGGTAAACACCGTGGCTTACAGCAGAAAGACGATAGAAAATCAAAGCGATAGGTACATACTTGAACTTAGCGAAGCTAGGGTTTTGTTGTGTACTTATCAAACGCTGAAAAAAAGCGTGTTGACAAAAGAACGCATCGAATACTTGGAACGCATTTACGGCACTGGCTGTGTGGATCGCATTCGCGGTTACATGAAGAAGCTACAAACAGGAGAATTGGAATGAGCAGGTCTAATTTAACACCTACAGTAGAAGAAATAAAAAAAGTGCTTTGGTATGACAAAGAAAGTGGTTTGTTTTTAGCTAGATTTGCAGCAAGAAACCACAAGCCTTGGCGACAAATTGGTTCCATTGAAAGCAAAGGTTATTTGCAAATCAAAGTTGGAAAAAATCTTTACATGGCGCAAAGGCTTGCTTGGAAATATGTCACTGGAGATGATCCCGGCAATTTTCAAATAGATCACATTGATTTAAACAAAACTAACAATTCTTTTTCTAATTTGCGATTAGTCACAAACAAACAAAATTGTGAAAACAGAAAAATAAATGTTAGAAATAAAACAGGTCATCGCGGTGTTTATATGAAAGGCAAACGGTATGTAGCTGAAATATGTCACAACTATGTGCGTATAAAAATTGGCAAATACGATACGCTTCAAGAAGCAATTGACGCTGTAACAAACAAAAGAAAGGAATTGTTTTCTCATGCAGAAAAAAACTAATGATCCTTATTGGCCTTGGCCACCACCATCAGGACCAACACCTTGGACGCAAAAGCAGATCAAAGCGTATGCCAAGCAACAACGTGAAGAAGCTGGCGAGGCTCCGTTATGACTCCTTTAATAAAAGAAATGGTCAAGATGGTTTCAGTTGCTGATCTTGACCCTACGCAAATGCAATGGTTTGATGTGACTGGTGCAATTAAAGAATATATTGGCTATGACCAACGTGATTATTTGTTGCATCCAGCACCTTACAAAAACATGATGTTATGTGGTCGCACAGAGCAAGGTGATTTCATGTTGTCAGTTCTTGCAGAAAAAGAAGCCACAATTGTTACGGGTTGGATTATGAAACCAACTGGATATAAAGCCCTTGGTTCTTTTTTGTTTGCTGAACATGAAGGAGAACCTAAAGTTGGCGAAGTTGATGGGCCAATAGACCCGCAAGATTGTTCAATGATGTGCGCGATTGTGACCATGTTTTACGCATCGCTTGACATGAAAGTGCAAGCGTATGTGCCAACACCCCACAAAGCTAACGCAAGTCGAGCCAAACGTGGATTAAAGCCACTATACGACTGGCATACAGTTGTAATTGAACCATCTAAGCCAAAGAACGAGCCACAAGGCGGGACACACGCAACTCCGAGAAGACATCAAGTGCGTGGTCATTGGAGAACATACAAGTCTGGGAAACGTGGTTGGGTCAAGGAATGCTGGAAAGGTGATGCAAGCAAAGGCGCAGTTTTTAAAGACTACAAAATAAAGGAACAAGATGCGATATGCCGCCCGAGTTGACGCAAACCAGACACAAGTGGTGTCATCACTTAGAGCCGCTGGCGCTTATGTGTGGGTCATTGGCCTACCTGTTGACCTGCTGGTCGGCTACAACGGCCAGACATACTTGGTTGAAATCAAGGATGGCCCCAAAAAGACTTTGACGAGGCTACAGCAAGACTTTTTCGGGAATTGGATTGGTGGTAGCTTGCACCGCATTGATGGCCCTGAAGACGCTTTGCGAATGATTGGGGTGCTATGACGCCTGACATGAAAAGCCGGGATCAGGAAAAGCTTTACCACTCCATCATTGGTCAAATCGCCAAGCAAGCCATGCTGCACGGTAGCCGCTGGACGCAAGAGTCGTGGAAACGATTTCTGATTGACCAGTGGGCACACGAAAGCGGCGAGATGAAGTCCATCAGCAAGATCATGCCAAGCATTGATGGCGAACGAGTCGTGCAGCTAGGCCATCAAAGCAGACGCTTCACCAAAGAACAAGCCATCAGCTTTACCGAGTGGCTGATGTATTGGGCAAACACAAACGGGGTGAACATTGATGAAATTCACAGAAACAATCGGTGACTTTCACCAAAGAATCGCCAAAGGTGGAAGAAAGCCGCCGTTGCGTAATTTCCATGAGATATGCGAAATGCTTGGCGTTCCTGAAGTCAATGTCAAGGCTAGGATGGTGCGCAAAGACTCTCCAAAGCCATTGGTAATTCACAAATCAAACAGCGCTGGCAAGAACAGTTGGTACAACCCTGTCGAATTCAAAGCTTGGTGGAAGAAAGTGCAAGATGAAATTGCAAGAGAAAAAGCATAAGCAAGCAGTTGCAAGCCTTGGCTGTGCGTTATGTCATCACTTGCATGGCGATCACGAACCCGGTCCTGTAGAGCTACACCACCTCCGTGCTGGCGGCTGGGGAAAAGGTGACTACAAGACACTTATTCCGTTATGCGTAGACCATCACCGTGGCAATAAGGGTTTTCACGGGCTAGGCAGTAAAGGCTTTGTTGACTACTATGACATCACTCAGCAAGAACTGCTTGAGTGGACACTAAACAAGATAGGACAAAAACATGATTGAAGAAATCAGATTTAAAGCTGTAGAAGCAAAACAAGGCACTCATGTGCTTGTGCTTCAAGTGCGTCTTTATGAAGTAAGTGGTATGGGCTATACAACGTCTTTGCCAACTTGGAGGGATGCAACTGTTGAAGATTTACTTCATGTTGCTGAATTTATTAAGCCTTGCAGAGCCTTGGAGTTGACATGAACTACGCAGCAATTGCAACGGCTATGCAAGCCGAAATTGACAATCCTTTGAAGTTGTATATGCCTAACAGCCCCGGCGCATTTGTTCGGGATAGGCTGTTCAAAGACTGCCATTGGGAAGAAGCGACTTGGTTCTGGTCGCATTATTGCAGCCGCAGCTTTGGCGACCCCGGATTGGACAATCTTTACGTCCAGCTTGAAGCACTTGCAGCCAAAGAATCAATGCCCGATTGGGGAACAAGGGGGACATGATGAGCGAATGCAAGCATCTATGGGAGCCGTTAAACGACATGCCCTTGTACCGATGCGCTCGTTGTGGCGCTTTTCTTAGGATTATCAAATGAACTGCTGTGATGAATACGGTAACTGTCACCAAGGCAGAGATTGCCCAATACGCAAGCAATTGGAAGAAGAAAAGCCAACTCCTGCTGATGGGCAATTGGTGTGGGCTGTGGTGGGATTCATTGTCCTGATGCTTGGCCTGATGACATTGAGGAGTTGTTTATGACCACACAACTTGTTCGTTCGTCCATGAAGCTGATGGCTGACGCTGGAGTCGATATTGTTGACATGAAATGGTTTGACATGACTGGTGCAGTTGGGGATAAGCAAAAAGCCAATCTTGATCCGGTGATGACGCATAGACCGCCTTTCGGTAAATGTTTTGTTGCGTGGCAGGGAAAGACAAGTCACCACCCAAGCTACGAGGTTTTGATGCTGGTGGCGGGAGAAGACCCAGATGAGGGTATTTCTGTGTCCATGTGGAAAGGCCCCTCTGGAACACGCTTGCGCCCTATTCCTGCAATGTTTTACTTCATTGAAGGTGACGAGATTCGTTATGGTTCTGTAAACGAAGATGAGCCTGTAGACAAAGAACTTGCTGAATTAATGCTGGCGCAGCTTGGAGCTTGGTATAGCGGAATGGATCGTCGTATGGAGGCATACATCCCATCAGTGCGCGACACGTTCACCAACCGCCGCAAGATTCAGCAAGGGAAATTGCCAACCTACGACTGGACAACGGTCTGGATTGAGCCAGCCAAGCCTCGATCAGAGGGCAAGGGGGGCACACACGCATCCCCTCGCTTGCATGACCGCCGTGGTCATTTTCGGAGGCTTGCAAGCGGAAAAAATGTTTGGGTCAAGTCCTGCAAGGTGGGTGACGCCGGCAGGGGTGCGATATTTCACGACTACGCTATCAAGGAGAAACCATGACCAAAGACGAAGCACTCGACTTGGCGCTGGAGGCGTTGGAATACATCTACGAGGGCGCTAACAATCAAGGGCCGCATACAGGCATTTCATGGCGATGCGTAGCTGTTAAAGCTGAACCAGCTATCAAGGCAATCAAGCAAGCCCGTGCCCTCGACAAGAAGGCAGAGAACGCCAGAGAGTTGGGGCTGGACTATGAGCCCGCTGATGGCACTCAGGTGTCAAAAGTCTGGTGGGATGGCGAGAGGCTGATGGCTAAACCGATTCCTTTTGTGGAATTTTATAAGGCAGCAACCGCAGCACCTGTGCAGGAGCCTGTGGCGTACATCGAGCACCACAAAGGCGGCGACAACTTGGTGTGGGATGACCCCGGCGGCAAGCGCTCACCTCTCTACACCACCCCACCCGCAGCACAGCGGCCTTGGGTTGGGCTGGATTGGAAAGACATGCCGGATATTCGCGCTGGCGACCATGCTTTTTTGGCTGGTGCGCGTTGGGCCGAAGACAAACTCAAGGATAAGAACGGCGTATAATGAAACACAAGGAGTTTTGTTATGACCATTGAAAAAATGATTTTGGAACACTTGATGTACACGCCACAAGATGGAAAAGTTTGGTGGATTAAACACCCAAGACGCTCAACAGCCAACGAAACTGAAGCTGGAAATTTACGGCAAGACGGCTACCGAAAGCTCAAGTTTTGCGGCAAACAATACTTGGTTCATCGTGTTGCTTGGCTATTGCATCATGGGTCTTGGCCTGTAGGTGATATTGACCACATTGACGGGAACCCATCAAACAACAAACTTGAAAATTTACGAGATGTTCCGCACAGCATAAATTTGCAAAACAGAAAAACGGCAACCACAAAAAACAAGACTGGACTTTTGGGTGTTGTGAAGCGCCGGAACAAATACGCTGCACACATCCACAAGAACGGCAAACAAATTTATCTTGGTTTGTTTCCAACGGCTGAATTGGCTCATCAAGCCTACAAGGAGAACACATGAGAGACACGATAGACATGGCCCGTGAGGCTGGCGCAATTCACTATTGGCATATGTCAAGGCTCAAAGCCTTTGAAGCCCTTGTCCGTGCTGATGAGCGCAAAGCCATTTATGACCTTGTGATGGAAGCTCCTTTTAAGGAGTTTGACAGGCAAGAAGAAGACTTTGACGGAGAAGCGGCAAACGCCATGAAGGCTATGGCTTTTTCTCTTACCGCCGCCATCCGAGCAAGGGGAAACACATGACACGACAAGAAAATTACGAACAATTGCAGTCAGCCCTGCATCAAGACTTTCTTGCCAAAAAGCAAGCATGGCTGGAATGGCACACAGCCAACCCAATGGTCTGGAAGATGTTTGAGCAATTTGCCTTTCAAGCCGTCAAGATGAACCGAAAGAAGATTAGCCATTGGCTCATTATCAATCGTATCCGTTGGGAGACATCCATCATGACCACAGGCAATGAATTTAAGATAAGCAACGACTTCATTGCTTTTTACGCCCGTCACTGGAGGGAGAAATACCCGGCATACAAAGACCTGTTCAACATCAAACGCATGATTGGCGAAACACCATGATCGTTTTGAGAGAGAAAAACATAGCAAGAAACCCGGTTGCCCGAGCGATAGCTTCACAGCAGCTAAAAAAGAAAATGCTAGACCAGCGTATTCAGTTGCTGATGCTGGACGAGGGCGTAGACTCACGTTCAAGCATCCTGCCAATCTCAGATGCCGTCTTTGTCATGGCCTATGCCTATGAACTGATGAAGAAGGAAGACTCTGTTGAGTACAGAAAGCTGAAGTCGGCCATGCTGACACTAACCACATGCTCAGAACGCAAGTTCAAGTGGCACAAGGCTGACGCAATCACCATCGACAACGCCATCGGCATTTGCGTGGACAATTGGGCCAAAGTGCCGCACGACCTGCTTCAACACTCAATAAACCATATCTTGGGTACAATGAAATAAAGGAACACAGCCATGAAATTCAGCATCAACGAAGCCAAGTCAGACATCATCAGCGACTATGCCGTATGCCTGTTGCATGGCGTGACAGCCGCCCACATCCACCACTGGAACACAGCAAGCTACTCGCAGCACAAAGCACTCGGCAAGTTTTACGATCAACTCTCTGATCTTGCTGATTCGTTTGTCGAGGCGGTCCTGCTGGAAAAAGGCAAAATAATTTCCAGCGAGAAGGCACTTTTTCTGGGGGAAAATGGTCTGGCGCTTGTTCGTTACGTCTACGCAGAAACAGAAGCAAATCGCAAAGCACCCGGCTTCCCTCAAGCCAGCGAAGTGCAAAACATCGTGGACGAAATCGCCGCTTTGTGCCGCCACACAGAATTTCTGCTGAACCGCCTGTCCTGATATGCCACTCGTCAAGAAACAATCAGGATGGTTCTGGGGTTCGCAAGGACCGTTCGACACCAAGGCAAAAGCTCTGGCAGTCTCAAGAGCCGCTTACGCTTCTGGCTACAAACAGCAGAAAGCTGACGTTATTTCCTACAGAGTGGACGAAAGCTCGTGGAAGTCGCCAAATGTTCTGATGAAAAAGTTTGAGCACAACGAGAAAAACATTTAAAATTTTCTGGCAGTTGTGGAAAAAGTGGGAATTTTGCCTAGCCAGTCTAGGCATTTTTTTTCTTTCAAAATTTTTTTTCCGAAATGCGTAGTGGCCTTATGGGTTTTTCTGGCCCTAGTATTACTGGATGGGCATACAGTATTACAGGGTAAACCCTCGGTTTTGAACGTGAGCACTCACTTCGCACCCGGGTAAACCCCTAGTTTTTTGCCCGTTTTGCTCAAAATTTGCGCATTTTCCCGGGAATTTGACCCCCGCCCGGTCAATCCAACCCCCCGACCGGGGCCAACCGACCCGCCCCGATCAATCAACCGGGGGCCAACCCGGGGCCAATCAATCAACCCGGGGCCAATCCCCCGCAAACCCCGACCCGACCCCGCAAACGGGGCCAAACGGGGCCAAACAAACGACCCGGGGCCAACCCCCGACCGATCAAACGACCCGCCCCAATCAACCCCGCCCGATCAGACAACCCGGGCAAACAACCGGGGCAAAACAACCCGCCCCAATCGATCCAGCTGGACAACCAAACGACCCGCAAACGGGGCAAACGATCAAACCCAACCCAACCCCCGCAAAACGCAAACAACCCCGCAAACGGGGCGCATTTTGAAGTGAGCGCTCACAAACTTAGCAAAGCCAAAAAAACCCCGGTTTGACCCGGGGTCGTTTTGGTTTTACGTCAATTCCCAATAATCGCAAACGTCAAATTGTAGGATCATCCCCGGGTCGTCAACCGGGGCAAACAACCCAACCGACCCGATCAGCTGCAACAACGTAAAAAACCGGGGCGGTTTGCCCGGGTCATTCAAACAAACCCCAAACGACCCAACCCGGGGGGCGGTTGTTGGTTTTTTGCCATACGTCAACTCAATGTCAATGTCAGAAAATCGCCCCATGATCAGCCCCTATAGTTGAATGATTGGCCCCGGTTTCGCCCGTATCGTTGCACGGGGGGCGGGGTTTGCAAAATTGCCTTTACTTGATCGACCGACAATCTGAGCATTTGCGCCAATTGGGCGATTGTCAGATCGGGATTGTTGTCGTAAAAATCGCAAATTTGTTGATTGGTCATTGTTGGCCTCTATTAGTGCATTGCAATTGCAATTACGCGGTTTTTCATTTGTGGCAATCCGCATGCATGCCCCGCCCCCGTGCATGATCCGCATGCGCCCGGGCATGCAAATACTTTTATGCCCGGAAATTTGGCCCGGATTGCAGCGTTTGTAGCGGGTTTGCCATGATCGGTTGATTTGACTTTGCGCCCAATCGACACTGCGATAAATTCCCCCCGTGTGATCGGTAATTTTTTAACCGCATCAACAACCGTTTGCGGGGCATTGTGACCCCCTGAGATGTTCAATTGATAATTTGTAGGCCAAACCCCGACAACGTCAAACCCCAACAATGCATGAAATGATTTTGAATAACCGTATGCACGGGCATTGGGGGTTGATGCCAACAACCCCATCCAAAACGCAACGTCACCCCCGTGCGAAAAATCCCCGTCAACATACAAACGGAAATCAAACCCCCCGGGGCGTTTTGCTGCAATCGCTGCAAATGCCCGTGCGATTTGATCGGGGGCAAACCGCATTAAATAGGCGTTTTGGATCATCCGGGCAAACGCTGCAGGGAATCGCCATGCACGGTATGAATAGCAAAACGTGATGCAATCCCCCGCCCCCGGGCATGTGACCCCGGGAATAGTGGAAAACGAGACAAACGGCAATTTTGAATTTCCCCCCAATGCAAAAATTGCCAATTGGGGCGTTTTGGTTGCAAATGTATCGGCCAATTTTGCAAAATTGGATTGCCAACCGGGGCCGGAAAAGTCGGGGTCACATTGAAGCTCTAACAATGCTTTGCCAATTTCACAATCCCCGCCCGTTTGCACGGCAATTGCCAAATTTTGCAGTTTGGCAAATTTGGGGGCGTTTTTAAATGATTTGATTTGCATGTTATTCCCCCAACAATCCAGAAAAAACGACCATTGCAAACCCGCCAATAGTCACAAACGCAAACGACAAAAACCCGGGGCCGATCCCCAACGCCAAACCCAACGACCCAATCCCAAACAAAACGACCCCAAACATGCAAAGCAAACCCAATAAAATTTTGTGCAGCATGATCAATTCTCCAATTAATAGGTAAAACCGACAAAAACGGGTTTGTTGGCCTTGATGTAAATTTGTCGGTTGATGTCGTTTGTATCGGTGCATTCAAACGATTTGGTTGCACGATCGTATGCACCCTTGATGTATACGGTTTGGGCATCCGCTTTGCGTTTGATGTAATCGCCCGGTTTGACTGACTTGATGATTGTTTGTTGCATTTGAAAACCCCGGTATTAAAAAAGCCCGATCAAAATTGACCGTGCTTCAAATGTCGTTGTTATCCACAAAAAAGTCCACTTAGGACAAACCCTAATGGTTTTCTGTACAGTGTTTTAGAATTGGGGGCATGCCAACCCAACCCCGCCCCCAATGTTCTATATATAGGTGCAAACAACCGACCCGCCCGGGGTCGTCAATGTGCGCTGATCATGCCCCCCCGCCTACAGTCAACCGGGCAAAACGCGAAACCGATCGGGAATATAAAGGCGCTGTTTGGCAAACGATACGGGCGGGGCAATTGTCCAGACAACCCTTATGTCAGTCATGCCAATTGGCGGGGCGGGTCACATTGGGGGCGCATGTCGATCATGTGATCCCATGGCGGTTGATTGGATCAGCTGGATTCACAAACAACCGATTCCAGACATTGTGCCAATCGTGCCATTCGCAAAAAACGGGGCTTGAACAACGGGGAATTTTCAGACATTACATAAGCCCCGCCCCGGTTGACTATTCCCCGGGCGATTGGCCCCGGGCATTGACCGACAACCCCGCCCCGATCGGTCATTGGGGCGATTGACCCCCGCAAACGACCCCAAACCAACCCCAAACGGGGCCAACCCGCCCCCGATCATGCCAACCCGACCACGTTTTGTAATACCGGGGTTTGCGGTTTGTGCTGATCGATGCATGCCGATCATCAAATTGTAGTACCCAAGCGCTATCCATTGACCGTTTGAGAACTAAAAGTACACTGTTTGGCGTAGGAG